>Ga0209748_1000168_pt1 | contig 39711 bp, 36 predicted proteins | sample BarGraIncu00421A_FD_185490 | JGI IMG/M metagenome (GOLD analysis project Ga0209748, IMG submission 185490) | Arctic peat soil microbial communities from Barrow, Alaska - Barrow Graham LP Incubations 004-21A (SPAdes) (version 2) | ecosystem: Environmental > Terrestrial > Soil > Wetlands > Peat... | reverse complement strand
CAGTATTTTGTGCATCGTCAGCACACTTAAATAAAATATTAAATTAGCATTGTCCGGATTAAATAGTGAGCATTTTTTCTCCCGTTTTAAGATACCCGGTCAATGGCTCACCCATATATTTTACATTAATCCCAAGCATTTTTAATTCTTCTGTAACTCCAAAATGGTCACAACAAGCTTTACAGGCTTCTATTTTTATACCGTTATCAATCATTTCAACAACATCTGCCTGAATCTCGGGATCAGTCCCTGCCAGCTTTGCTGAAGCTCCCCAGATAATAACATTAACTTCTTCCCACCATTGATTGGCTTTTGAGTTAATTGCATACATTACAAGCATATGCTGAACTGTATCTTTATTATCTGTTGTCCAGAGAATATTTAATTTATCCATAGTCTGTTTATAGTTAAATAAGTATCAAGCAAATTTTTAACAGTTAGATATCAAATCTGAAAATGATACGAACTCCCAGGTCTGAGACATTGGGATTGTTAAGATAGGTAAATCGTTTGACAAGATCAATCCTGAATACTCTAAAAATATTTGAAACCCCTATACCTGCTTCAATATACGGTTTCTTATCAAGAGTATATGTCAGTGGAGTACCATTATTATCTACAGGTAGCTTAAACATATCATTCTGATAATCGGGATTATTTGTTCTACTCAGGCCTCCATATAAAACCTTGCATGTAACTAATTCCCTGAGTTTAAGTTTTTTTAATATAGGGATTTTATTGAAAATAAATCCGTTGAAACAATAATCCACATTAAATGCAGCATATTGGTCACTGACGAATTCGAGGAAATTCATAAGGTTATACGAATCCTTCTGATAGGTATATGTCTGATTAGCCCTGTGTACAAACAATAACGGATAAGATACCTGTCCGATTATTTTACCGGCTTCAAGTGAGACATCAGCATATCCGATAATGGAAACTAAAAATCTTTTGCTTACATTCAGCTGAAGGCGCAGATAGTCATAATCGTTACCTATTAATTTTGATCCACCGGCAACTGATAACTGAATTATAGGGTATTTATTCCGAGCAGGATATCTGTAAAGTTTGCCCTGATAAAAAGATTCATTCGGGGCGTAACGCAGGTTAATATAGAACTCTGAAATATTTAAATTTCTTACATCATTCTGCAAAGAAGTATAATCAGTTGTATTGAAACGGAGATTACCTTCTGGAATTTGCCGGGTAAAACTATAACCAAGTTTGAAAGAAAAATGGTTTTCGAATTCATTCAGATACTCTGTTCTGAAAGTACTGTTCAATAAGAATTTATCGTTTAAGCCTCTTTTAAAAGAGAATATGAAGTTATCATCTTCCGACAACTGAAATTCCTGACCCGGAATCCTGATTTCTTTCTGAAAGCTCATCCTGAGAGATTTAACCGGGAACTGATAAATGGTGCGCGGTGTTAATGAGTACGTCACACCCGCAGTATACTTTAATATTCTGTCAGTAAGTCCATATGCCAGATATCCATCAAAATTGATTTTTTTACTGAAATCAGAAGTGGTCCTTCCACCTATCCTGAATCTGGATCCTTCCATCGGACTATGGAGGTAAAAACTATCGAATGGTCCTATTTCGAACTTGCCCAGATTCAGAAAATCGGTTGCAATCAGCATAATGATTCTCATCCTTTTTTTGAATTCAGGCATCTTCTTCATACTGTCAATTGTTGTATAGGTTCCCCTATCAGATTTGGTAAGAGGGATATACCTGTGCGATTCCCAGTAATTAGCGCTGTCTGTTGAATTTTCAAATCTTTCAGTTTTCAATGGTCCCCTGAATACTTTATTGCTGATGGGTTCATCGATCTTATAGTCCTTGTATGATATTGTGCGTTGCCCATACAAACCCATCGAGTTTTTAACAATACCAAAATCGATAGAGATTTCATCTTTTGAAAGAAACCAGGTCTTCTGTCCAAACTGATCAAAATCCTGTGTAATTGCAATATCCTTTATCCAATCGATATTTATACTCTTATTTATCCCCATATCGATCTTTCGTAAAGCATATGTTCCATCAAGTGTAATATACAGATATCCGTGGAAAAGAAAATCAGACTTGTTCCGGGGTTCAAAAAACATCCTTATACATTTCATGTTATTTACAGATAATGTATCGATAATATAGTATCTGTAAAAATCAGGAGCAAGATTCGCTATGGGACTAACGAACTTATTTGTCAGAAACAAAATTTCATTGTCATATATATTTATGTTCTGATACAGATAGTCAGTATGTGCTGAAATACCTTTATTGTCAATGTTTTCGTCAAGATTGTTAGTCTTTTCTGCCCGGATAATTTCTTTTGTTGCTTCAGGATCTTTTCTGTAATAATGATCAGAAATAGATTCCTTTATATAAATCGGAAGAATACTTTTCCCTATTCGTTTTGTAGTATCTATGTTTTCAAAGAGAAACTTGAATTTCCCGAAAAGATTACCCTGTTTGAACTTTTCGGTTACATTGCTTAGTGCAAATTGTACCTTTTCATACTGTTTATATTGCAGATAATCATATTTTTCTTTCCTGTTAAGATCCTTATTCCCAATAACTTTTGCAATAAGCTCAACTGCAGGATTATTTTTGTTTTTATATTTCTCTTTTCTTGGAGCGTTTATTTTTACTTCCTCAAGATTCACAGATGATAGTCTTAAACTTACATTAATAGTCTGATCTGTCGCGTAATAAATACTTCGGACCTCGGTATTGTAACCCAGAAATGAAAACTTAATATTGTCAGATTTAACTGATGTTTCAATTTTATATTTTCCATCAACATCCGTTATTGTCCCAACCGTTGTCTTCTCCAGAGAAACAGATGTACCTGCAAGGCGATCACCCGTTTTCGCATCAACAACAATACCATGGATAACCGTCTTTTCAGATATCTGAGAAAAAGAATCCGGACTGACAATCAGGGTAAAAAGAAGTGTTGAATAGAGATATAACAGACTGATAGACTTCATTTTTATTGATGATTCGATCATGTACAGCTAAAAATACATGTCATTGAAAACTGCCCACATCAGAAAAACTATGAATTACTGTTAGTATATTAACGCATAAAGCCGAATATTGTTTAAATAACTTATTTGTTACACAATAGAATTCAGCAGGTACGATTCCCTCACTATCTTAAATTGCTGAGGTGTCTTAAAAAACGCTATTTTTGTCGTGGATTTATTCAAACATTTTTGGCTTGATGATAACAATTATTGACTATAAAACCGGAAACCTGGGTTCCATTCAAAATATTCTGAAAAGAATCGGAGAAGAATCTGTTATTACTTCAGATAAAAAGGAAATCGCAAGAGCAACCAAACTTATATTGCCCGGAGTTGGAGCTTTTGATACAGGTATGAGTAATTTATCTGGTCTGGATCTGATTGATGTTTTAAATGAAAAAGTAAGAGTTGAGAAAGTACCGGTGTTGGGGATCTGTCTTGGAATGCAATTATTATCCAAGGGAAGTGAAGAGGGCTCTTTACCCGGACTTGGGTGGATAGATGCGGAATCAATCAGATTCAGGTTTGAAAACAGTCTGGAATATAAAATTCCTCATATGGGTTGGAATTTTATAAAACAGCATAAAACAGCCAGGCTGTTTGACAATATGTATACCGATCCGCGATTTTATTTTGTTCATTCGTATTTCCTGAGGGTTCATGATACAGAAGATATTTTGACTTCAACTACTTATGAAATAGAATTTACTTCAGCAGTTGAGAGAGGAAATATTCTCGGGGTACAATTTCATCCCGAAAAAAGTCATAAGTTCGGAATAAAGCTCTTAAAAAACTTTGTTGATTTTTACTGATATGAAGATAAAGAGGATTATTCCCTGTTTGTTACTGAGAAATAATGGATTGGTAAAGACCGTAAAGTTTAAGGATTCAACTTATATAGGTGATCCGGTTAACACAGTAAAAATTTTTAATGAAAAGGAGGTCGATGAAATTTTTTTCCTGGATATTGATGCTACCAGATTTAAAAAAGAACCACCATATGAATTAATTCAAAATATTGCCAGCGAATGCTTTATGCCGTTTGCCTACGGTGGAGGAATTCATTCTTTACAGCAAATAGAAAGGATAATAAAATCAGGAGCTGAGAAGATAATTATAAATACGCAGGCATTTCTGGGAAAAAACTTCCTGAAAGATGCTGTTCACCAATTCGGAAGTTCAACAATTGCCGTATCGGTTGATGTTAAAAGGGAATTTCTAAAGGGCAATATTGTATATATCAAAGGAGGGACGCAGAGCACAGGGATAAATCCAGTTGACTACGCAAGAGAGATTGAAAACACGGGTGCCGGTGAAATATTAATAAATTCCATTGACAGGGATGGAGTAATGGAAGGGTATGATATTGAACTGATTAAAAGTATTTCGAACTCAATTAAGATTCCATTAATCGCGTGCGGAGGAGCAGGCAGACTGAGCGATTTTGGATTAGCAGTCAAACAAGGCGGAGCTTCGGCTGCAGCTGCCGGAAGCTTTTTCGTATTTCACGGCAAAAGACGGGCGGTATTGATAACTTATCCTTCATATTCCGAAATATCGAGTTTATTCCAATAACCTTATATGACTTCAAATAATTACCAGATATGCAACCGGTGTATAATGGATTCAACAGACCCGGAGATAAAGTTTGACCGACTGGGAAATTGTAATCACTGTAATTCAGCTCTCGGGCTTGCAGAAAGAATTTGGTTTCCTGATGAGAGGGGAGAAAAACTCCTGAATGAAATTTTCGGAAGAATAATGCAAACGGAAAGGAAGAAAGAATTTGACTGCATTATTGGTTTAAGTGGGGGAGTGGACAGTTCCTATCTTGCATATCTTGCTGTTAATAAGGGATTGCGTCCGCTGGTTGTTCACGTCGATTGCGGCTGGAATTCGGAACAGGCGGTTAAAAACATTGAAAATGTAGTAAAGAAACTTAATATTGAATTGCATACTTTTGTTGTTAACTGGGAAGAAATGAAAGATCTGCAACGGTCATTTTTCAAGGCGAGTCTTCCGGATCAGGATATCCCTCAGGATCATGCAATTTTTGCAGCATTATATAATTTCGCCGATAAAAATAATATTAAGTATGTGCTAAATGGATTAAACTTTGCCACGGAATGTATTATGCCTCCTAACTGGGGATATCAGGCAATGGATTACAGACATTTGAAATCGATCCATACGAGGTTTGGAGTGAAAAAATTAACTGACTATCCGCACGTAAATTTCTTCCAACGCTACATTTATTATACTGTCATTAAAAAGATGGAAATTATCAATCCTTTAAATTACATTGATTACAGGAAAGATAATGCTATAGAAACAATGAAAAGAGAGCTGGAATGGCAGTATTATGGCGGGAAACATTATGAATCGAGGTTTACCAAATTCTTTCAGAGCTATTATTTACCGGTGAAGTTCAATTATGATAAAAGGAGAGCTCATCTGTCAAGTCTGATCGTCTCTGGTCAGATCTCAAGAGATGATGCCCTGAATATATTGAAGGAAAATGTATACTCTGAAATTGAAATAGGGAACGACCTGGAGTATGTTGCTAAAAAACTCGACTGGTCACCACAAGAATTCAGAGCAATAATCGATTTGCCACCAAGGCGGCACCAGGATTTTCCGACAAATGAAAATCTGTTCAGGTTTGGAATGCATACAAAAAACTATCTCAAGAATATTTTTAAATAGTCTTTCAAAAATTTCATAAAATACTACTACAAGACTGTTAATAAATCCTTTGTGAACCTTAGTGATAACCTTTGTGTCCCTTTGTGATAGAAAAGAATTCATTAACCACAAAGGATCGCAAAGTATAACACAAAGTAACACAAAGGAGATAATTAGGTCTGCTAGAATCCGTTCAGTTTCATTGTTACTGTCGGAATCAGCAGTAAAAATCCCAGAACAATAAGGATTAACAGAATAGGCCATATCCATTTAAGCCATTTCACATATGGTATCCTGGCCATCCCCAAAACGCCGATCAATACTCCGGAAGTAGGAGCAATCATGTCGGTAAAACCGGCACCAAACTGGAAAGCGACAATAGTAGCCTGCCTGGTTAACCCAACAATATCTGAGAACTCAGCCATAATGGGAATTGTGAGAGCAGCTTTTGCAGAACCTGATGTTATAATAAGATTTAAAACAGATTGAAATACATACATAATTGATATTGCTGATATCTGATTTGCCCCTTTCAAAGCACCCGATAAGGAAAACAAAACTGTATCGATAATCTGACCATCAGTAAGTATAGCAATTATCCCGCCTGCGAAACCAACAACAAGAGAGGCTGATACAATATCTCTGACCCCCTCCACAAAGAGTTTCGTTGTTTCGCCGGGCTTTTTGCCTGATGCAAAACCAGTTACTATACCCATGGCCAGAAAAAGAGCAGCAATCTCCATTATATACCACTGATAACCCAGGACACCTACAACAAGATAAATCATTGTGAATGCAAGTATATTCAACACAAAAAAGTGAATTGAGCGTCTCAGTGTAAAATAGCTTGAAATAAAAAACAATCCAGCCAGCACCGGGAGCAACGGTGCAGAGACTGTCGATAATCCGACAACCAGGTTTGTCATCGGATACCTGAACGCAAAAATTGTAAGTACAACCCAGGTCAGAAATGCAACGATCCATGCTGATCGGGGTGTATAATATTTCATCTCCTCTAAATGAGAATTCCCTTTCTGTCTCCAGTACTCATCTGCCTCATACATCGGACTTTTTTGCGGATTCTTTTTGATCCTGGCTGCATACCAGAGCACAAAGGCGATGCTGACAAATGTTATTATTATCCAGCAAAAAGTACGGTATTCGATTCCGGTAAACAGCGGCACACTGGCAAGTCCCTGGGCAATCCCGACTGTAAATGGATTCAGTATTGCGCCGGCAAATCCGATATGAGCTGCAAGATAACATAAACATATTCCAATAATCGAATCGTATCCCATTGATATTGAAAGAGGTACAAAAATAACTGCAAATGCAATAGTCTCTTCGGCCATTCCGAAAATAGCCCCGAAAAGGCTGAATAGAATCATTATAAACGTTATTATGATATTGTTCACACCAAACCATTTTACCATTCTGTACCTTTCCATCCTTTGAGTAAAACCGAGAAACGAGAATATCCCTACATCAATTGCCTTAGTTTCGTTCATTATCCAGAATGCCCCGCCGATCATTAGAATAAAGACAATTATATGTGACATATTTATAAATCCTTTATAAAATGCTGAGAATATCTGCCATGTCTGTGGCTGACTTTCAACATAGTGAAATGAATTGTTTACAATTACGCTGCGTTCAACCCCGTTTACAGAAACGGAATGACGATCATACTTTCCTCCGGGAATAATCCATGTCAGAACTGCGGCTATTATTATAATACTGAAGACGATTACAAGGTTGTGAGGGATACTGAATTTGAAACGCATAGGTGATTAAGGTTAGAATGATAGAGCATATTACTAAACCTGAAAAAGCTTTCCAGGTTTGAAGTAAAAATAATCAAAAAATGAACATTGGTTCTTTTTAATCATTAGAATAACTAATTTTACTATTAAAGGAAATAACTAAAATAAAACTTATGCTTCTAATAAGGAATGCCGTTGTTTACGCACCTGATTTTCTGGGTAAAAAAGAGGTATTGATAGGTGGAGATACTATCCTGGGAATATCAGATAAAATTGAATTGGCCCGCGGGATTGATACTGAGGTAGTTGATGCAAAAGGTCTTACGATGGTCCCGGGACTTATTGATAACCATGTTCATATTGCCGGGGCAGGTGGAGAAGGAGGACCGTCTACACGTACCCCTGAGCTGACTCTTTCGCGTATGTTTCAGGGAGGAGTGACAACTGTTATAGGCTGCCTGGGGACAGACGGATTAACACGCTCAGTTGAATCGGTACTGATGAAAGCTAAATCACTGAAGCATGAGGGAGCATCAGCATGGATATGGACCGGCGCATACCAGGTACCTTCCCCGACGATCACCGGTGATATAGGCAAAGATATAGCGCTTATTGAAGAGATCATAGGAGTTGGAGAACTCGCTATTTCAGATCATCGCAGCTCTTGTCCAACCACCGATGAGCTAATAAGGATCACGGCACTGGCAAGGGTAGGAGGAATGCTGGGGAAAAAAGCAGGTATGGTAAATATACATTTGGGGGACGCAAAGAATCCGTTTTCACCAATTCATGAAGTAATAAAACACAGTGAACTGAAATATAACCAGTTCCTTCCCACTCATTGTAACAGGAATGATTATATTTTTGAAGATTCAAAGATCTATGCCAAAAAAGGTTATGTTGATATTACTACAAGCTCATGGCCATATTTCCAGGATGAAGAGATAAAACCATCAACCGCACTTAAAACATTACTTGAAGCAGGTGTTCCCTCAGGTCATATTACATTTTCTTCCGACTCATGCGGATCTCTTCCCGGCTTCGATGAACAGGGGCGTTTGGTAAAACTTGAAATGGGTCTGCCTTCTGCTAACCTCAGAGAACTGGCAGATGCTGTAATAATTGAGAAAATTCCTCTTGAAACAACTTTGAAAGTTTTGACGTCTAATGTCGCATCTATCCTGAAGCTTTCGGGGAAAGGATTTATTTCCCCTGGTATGAATGCGGATCTTCTTTTCCTCGATTCAGGGTTGCAGATGGTCCATCTAATTGCTATGGGGAAATGGGTGGTCAGGTCCGGAGAAGTAGTAAAAAAAGGAACTTATGAATAATTGAATTCGCCTTCATCTTAGTCTGAATTTTTGTCCTGGCAAATAAACACTTAATTGAAGTCCCTCGGTTCCAAGTAAACCATTCTTAACAATTTTTACCTTGCCGGTATTTTTAATAACAATCACCTGACTGATTCCAGTAACAGTAACATAATCGCCATCGACAATTATCGCAGTCGATTCATCAATGCCGACACACAACTGATCAGGATTTTCGATTGATGCAGCTACCAGCCTGTTAAGTCTTTGACGTTTAATAAAATGTTGATCTATTATTACATCGGTAAATAACCCTAATCCTTCTATGGTCTCAATATTATCGGATTCTACTGTGACGAAACCTCCTTCGCTTCCCTGGTGTTTTTTCTGGTTCCCTGTAATCATCGTTTTACTCATAACCGCTGCCCCAGCGCTTGTGCCTGCAATTACTGATCCGTTCTTATATGCCTGATGTATTGCATCCATAACAGGAGTATTAAGTACAACTGACATAAATCTTGACTGATCGCCTCCGCATATATAAATGAGTCTGGCGTTTCGCAGTGAGTCAAGTTGTGCTTGCGGGGGAGTTTCTCCGGCAAGGAAGTTAAAACCATATACCTTATTAATTCCGGTAACACTGAAATCTTCTTTTGCCCAGATAATGGAACTGTCGGGTACTGAACTCGCCATTGGCAGGATATAAACATACCCGGCATTACGGAGTCCTGCAATCTTTATGAGTTCATTCATCATGGAATCGGTCCGATTACCTCCTCCGATAATAAAAAGCTTACCGGTAGCCTTTCCGCGATCTTGTTTTGGCGCACAACATGAGAACAAAACTGCGACTACGAGGATTATCAGGTTTGATATTTTCTTCATAACAGTATTTATTTAATTGTTGATTTTTTTTTCAAACTATTTACTTACCTGCACCTGATTTGAATTGAATAATATATCCTGCGACTATCAGGTACTGGGCAATTACATAAGTTGACATTATCACAATTCCTGATGAATCAAATTGATGGACGAATTTATTGAAAGCTATAACCGAGTCGGAGATGACAAACAATATAGCGCCTGCAAGAACCAGGTAGAAACTGACCTTTTTCACCTTTTCTATTCTGTTTAGGGCTCCTGCCAGCATAGAAAGAATAACTATTGTATACAGGATAACAGGAAGCCTCATCCCGGCAAGATCCGCATATAGACAGGACAAAAGAACTATACCATATATTAATACAGGTATCAGAAGGTAAATTCGATTATTCAGAATGGAGTTTTTACCCGGAGTAAGAAAGAATACTGTCAGATACATAATATGTGCAAACAGAAAGCAGGTTAGTCCGACGATGAACAGATTGTCGTTATTTTTTGAGAGCTCAAGGACCACATCGCCAGCCCATGAAAAAAGGAGCCCGGCAATCATGAATATATGCAATCGGCCTGTGAAAGGATTTATATTTACAAAAAATAATATCATTAGAACTGGAATGATAAGTGCTTTTGCAACAAAACCCGGCCAAAAGACTGACTGATCCAGAAGGATGATGCAGATTAGCCCGACAGTAAAATAGACTATAGATATTAGTGAGTATTTCATACTTATATTTTATACAAAATTGGTAGTGAATTAAGTTTTCCAGTAGAGAATTTTCCAGTCTCTTTTCAGAGCTGTTTTTTTTAGTTTTTTATCAGGATTAATGCAAACAGCGTTCCCTACGGCATTGAGAGCAGGAAGGTCTGAAATTGAATCACCATAATACCAGGCCTCTGATCGGGAACTGTTGTGTTTTTCACAATATTCTTTCAACCTGACAGCTTTCTCTTCACCAAAACAGAGGTGACCAACGGGTCGTCCTGTCATTTTTCCATTATATACTTCAAGTTCTGAACAGATAATATCATCAATATTGAGATTATTGGCCATTTCCTGACAGACACTGGTAAGCGCTGAGTAATCCGTCATTTGCAATAGCCTTAGGCGTAAGGTAGAATCCACCTGCAAATCTCCTGCCAACAGCAATGGTGTTTATAAAACAGTCTGTTTCATGTCTGCCTGTCTCTGTGACAACAATCATTCTTTTTTCTTTGAAGAACAAAAGAGTTTTAATAATATGCCAGATATATTTATACTTGCTTCCTCTTTTCACTTTCCCCGGTTCAGTATAATTTTCAGCTGCCACCTGTGCGTCAAATCCTAACCCCATGCCATTAAGAAAGATCATCCCGTTACACGACCCGGCATCCATTGCAATCACTTTTCTGTTAAAAAAGATATCCCACTCCTTTTCTTCAAACCGGTTGGGAAAACCCAGAATTTGAATAAAGTCATTTCCTGTACCTGCAGGAATTATTCCCGTAGTAACATCATTTATATTAATAAGGGGTCGTGACATTTCATTAAATGTTCCGTCACCACCAACTGCAATAATATATCTGAATCCTTTTTCAAGGTATTTTTCTGATAATTCAGTCGCATGTCCTCTTCTTTCTGTGAAAACAATTTCAGCGGCAACATTATGTTTTTGAATCATTTCCTCGAGCTTTGGGACAACTGTTTTTGCGAATCCGTTACCCGCTATCGGGTTGACAATAAAAACCCACTCCTTCTTTACCTTATCCATATAAGAACCTTAAATTATTTTGTAAAAATTAATAATTAATATGTATTTCAGATTAACTGTTAATGATATGCCGATTCAATAACAGTTTTTACTGCTTCTAATATTTCATAGTCTTTTTTTTCAATTAACTCTTCTCTCCTTATGGGTTTATGAATGACTACATCCAGTTTTGAATCGAAATTAATATAAAACCTGTTTTTTGGTTTCAGCTTATAAAATCCATTTAAGGTGACCGGCAAGATTTCAATATCTCTGGTCCTGAACAGATAAATAAATCCTCTATAGAATTGATTGATTTTCCCGTTAAGAGTCCTTGTCCCTTCCGGAAAAATCGCAACAGATTGATATTTAGATTTATAAATAAGCTGATTAATCATCTGTTTTGTGTTTCTATAGTTTGGTTCTTTAAAGGGGACATAGTCCATTATTTTCAGCAGGCTGCTAAAAAGAGGGACTTTAAGAAGCCGTTCATGTCCGAACCACGATATTCCAGGATAAAATGATGTTATTGCAACTATATCAAAAAGGCTGGCATGGTTAGCAACCAGAATATACCTTTCTCCCTTTTTAATGTTCTCTTTTCCAAAAACCCGGAATTTTTTTCCCATAATTATGAAAACTGATTTTGCCCACATCTGAAAGAGAAAACGGACGGGTCTTTTCAAATGTAATAAGGTGAGGATTAAAAAAATAAATACTCCGACAGAAGTATAGCAATAGAGTATGCCAAACAATGGAATCGAAATAATTGCATAAAGTCGTGAACGCATCGCTAATGAATAAATCTTCCCGTCCGAAAAATAGTTAATTTTTTTATTTCCCTGAATTACTAACGAATGCAATCTGTTTACTATCTGGTGACCATGAAGATACATTGATTGTTCCCTGTCCACCATACAGGTAAGCTAATACCCTGGGTTCTCCTCCTGAAGCAGGCAATATTCTTAACATAACACGTTTATATGATGGGTGGCTGTTCGGGTCTATATCAGGGGAGAAAGAAATAATTACCATCCATTTTCCATCCGGTGAGATATGCGGGAACCAGTTATTATAGTTGTCAAAAGTTAATTGTTCCCTGCCCGAGCCATCAGGTTTTATGCGCCATATCTGCATGGAACCGGTATGATTTCCGTTATAATAAATATATTTCCCGTCTGGTGAATACTCACAGCCGTCAACATGTTCGCCGGCTTTGATGTCTGTGAGGGCAACCTCTTTACCTCCATTTATAGAATTTCTATAGAGATTATAAACCGTCTTACCGTTACGCATTGCCACATAAACTACCTCTTTATTATTTGGAGCCCAACCATGAAAGTAAGAAGGAGTGTTCTCAGTAATTAATTTGGGGACACCACCCCTGACAGGAAGAAAGTAGACAGTCGAGCCACCGCCGGGTAATCCCTTTCGATGATGGCTTATTGCAAGCAGCTTACCATTAAAAGAGATACCATGGTCATTATTATTGTTGTCGGCAAAATCGGTATTAAGCTTTTCAGGATCTCCTCCTTCAACAGGAATTTTATACAATGAACCATCCATATTGAATAGAAGCTTTTTGCCGTCCGGCATCCAGTTTGGGGCTTCAAACCTGCCTGGTTTTTCGAATATTATTTTCCTTTTTCCGTCGGAAACAGTCATTATTTCCATTCTGCATCCAAGATATCCGGATTTTCCGGGGTCATAATTATCGGCAACAGGCCTGTCAATCCTTAAATTCCATACTTTTACCTCTTCCACCGTGTTGGAGTCGTGTGAACATATAAAAGGGCCCACAAGTACTTCATCCGGTAAATTATCCATCGCATGAGAGCCAATCAATTCAAGTGGTTTGCCAGTGTGTGAAGCCCTCATTATAATATTCTTTCCGGCTCTTTCAATCTGTATAACATTAAATGATGAATCCTTTGCAAAGATCTCATCCTGAGGATCTCTCATGGCAGCTCCAGCCGATACTCTCCATTGAAGAACCGTCAAACCGCTGCCATGAAGCGTTGCGGAAATATGGGATGATTTTTCATCTGTCGTTTCACGCACCATCCATCCTGATTTTCTGTGCGGGTTATTACCCTTTCCGACAAATTCAAAATTTGCAGTCAGGATAAAGTCACCTTTTATCTTATTGAACAAATAGTGAAATTCATCTCTTTCAAACCATATATTATAACCACCACCTCTAAGAGTGTAACTCTGGTCAGGCTGATTATAAATTGCTGAACCGATCATTTTAGGATTCCCGATATCTGAATTTGCCTGGAATATTCCTACAGATGAATTCTGTGCTGACACAATAGTTAATATGGAACAAAACATAATGATAATTGAGTATTTCATAATTAATGTCTGGTTTATAATTATATTTAATTTCTGATTTCTTTTGCCTGATCCCTGATCTCCGATCCCTGTTCTCTGATCCCTGATCCCTCAACTTTAAACTTTAAATGAAAGAATTAAAGATATATATTTTGTCATTAGTGTCCACTAAAAATTAAATATTGTTCTTTGAAATCATGAGTACATCGAGGTTGTAGAGCTTTTTTGTTACGTGTCGATTTGAATTGAATATGCTGGTTTTAGCTTTGTTAAAAGGCAAAAACCATGAATCAAGGCAAATTTGTTTACTCTCAACTTACAGATTTTCTTCCAAAACGAGTTTTCGATTGTATTGTTGATAAGTACAATGGAAATAAGCACATTAGATTTTTTACTTGTTGGAATCAATTATGCTGTATGATCTTTGGTCAACTCTCAGGTCGAGAAAGTATGCGAGATTTAATGATCGGTCTTGATGCCCATAAATCCAAATTTTATCACTTGGGTTTTGGCAGGAATGTAACTCGATCCAATCTGGCAAAAGCAAATGAAAAGCGTAATTATAAGATATTCGAGGAGTTTGCTTATCATCTGATTAATGAAGCAAGAAGGGTTACTGCAGTTAAAGACTTCAATCTTAACATTAAGTCGAATGTTTATGCCTTTGATTCATCGACTATTGATCTTTGCCTGAGTGTCTTCTGGTGGGCGGAGTTCCGCAAAACCAAAGGAGGAGTAAAATTACATACTTTATTTGATGTAAAAACCTCTATCCCAAGTTGCATCCTTATAACCAAAGCTTCTGTACATGATGTAAATGTCCTTGACCTATTGAAATATGAACCAGGTGGATATTACATACTGGATCGAGGTTATACCGATTTTGAACGACTCTACAGGATACACTTACATTCAGCATTTTTTGTAACACGCTCTAAGACTAATCTGAGATTTAAACGAATGTATTCCAGTAAAGTAGAAAAGAACACTGGGGTTCTTTCCGATCAGACTGGCAGACTTGAAGGGTTTTATGCATTAAAAGATTACCCGGATAAACTTCGGAAAATCAAATACTATGATGAAGAAACCCAAAGAACCTTCTCGTTTTTAACCAATAACTTTGATCTTAAAGCCCAAGAGATTGCTCTTCTTTACAAGTATCGCTGGAAAGTAGAACTGTTCTTCAAATGGATAAAGCAACATCTTAAGATAAAATCCTTCTGGGGAACTACTCCAAATGCAGTCAAAATACAAATCTATTCAGCAATCATTGTTTATTGTCTGGTTGCAATAGTAAATTACAAATTGAAAGTAGACCGCTCACCTTACGAAATACTACAGATTTTAAGCATATCACTTTTTGACAAAACGCCTATAAAAGAGCTACTTACAAACCAAGATTACCAAGATGTCAAAGAACTAAATTGTATACAGTTGAAAATCAATTATATTTAAGTGGACACTAATGATATTTTGTATAACAAACCTGCTGTGTACTGTTCAAAAATTTGGGACTGATCATACCGGGTTTGTTTGATTAAAACATTATTAGGAGTAACTAAGAAATCTGCAATCGGTTGCAGGATATAAATTATTATTAAATTTAGGCTTCAATCATAAAATATTGGATTATTTTGGTGGTAAATTAAAAAGGTTGTACCGTTTCATTATCATAATATGTAAGATTCCGGAGTTTAAAAGTAATATCATGAATGAAATTCTAGACAAAATAGCACTCTGCGTAGAAGTCGGCAAGATAAATAAATCAAGTGCCTACCCTCCAAACATGAAAGATCAGGATGGAGCCGATGAACTGGCAAAGATAATACTGGATGAAGGGGTAAAACCAAATGACATATTTGAAAAAGCTCTTGTTCCTGCTATGGCAATTACAGGTAATGAGTTCTCTGGAAAACAACGTTTAATAATAACCAGAAGTATGATACGAGCAACTTATAACATCCTGATGTTTACAATACTATTCTTTTTATCCACCTCCTGCCTGAAGGCCGAGAGCCAAACGGAACCGATTAAGACCTATTATGTGTTTCCGAAATTTTTAAAGGGATTGATAAAAATGAAAAACGGGCATAACGATTCGATGATGATGAATTACAACATGCTTACTGAAGAAATGATTTTTGAAAAAAACGGGAAACGGCTTGCTATCATTAATAACGGAAGCGTTGATACTGTGTATATCGAAAACAGAAAGTTCGTACCTTTTGCTCTGGGTTTTTATGAGATTGCAGTAAATGCCCCAATAACACTATTTATACAGCATAAATGTAATCTGATTTCAGCGGGAAAACCTTCAGGGTATGGAGGTACCTCACAAACTTCTGCCACAACATCCTTATCGTCATTAAGCTCATCAGGCGGATACTATAAACTAGATCTGCCAGATGATTACACTATCTCCTATGTCACGCAATTCTGGATTCGAAAGGACCAAACTTTCTACCTGGCTAATAGTGAGCGCCAGGTATTGAAAATTTTTCTCGAAAAGACCGTCGAGATCAAACACATCATTAAGCAGAACAAGCTTGATGTACGGAAAATCAGCGATCTGACTATTCTCGTGAAAAAATGCAATGAAATGGGTTTATGAGTTTAGACTATCTTTTTGCAGGCTCTTAATTGCCATGGTCGAAATAGCTTCTAAACTGTCGAAGGCGTTTGCCTGCAAGCAGGGAAAATAAATAGATTCAGAACATATGGAAAACAAAACATATCAATTCTACATTAAGGATCTGAAATTAACTGCTTCTCAGATAGAGACCGTTTTAGGGTACAAGGATGGTGAAGACCCCGGGCTTGTTACCCATCTGATTGAAGAAATACTGACAGAATGCAATGAAATAAGCAATATAAAAGCTGAATACAGGGTGTATAAGGGTATTCAGTTTGACAATGAATCAAAATCGATCACGATAAATAATATCAGATTCGAGATAAAAAAAATCGTATATGGCCAGATAAAAAAATCAGATTCCGTAGCTATTTTTCTGTGTACGGCGGGAGCTGAAATCGGAATACGAAGCAGAGAAGCCATGCATGACAGAGATTTATTGAAGGGCTATATTTATGACGTTGTTGGCAGTGAGATAGTTGAAGCGGCCGCAGATCTGATGCAGGCAGATCTTGAAAGATACATGCAGTTAGAAGCGAAAAAAATTACTAACCGTTACAGTCCGGGCTATTGCGGATGGGATGTGGCTGAACAGCATAATTTATTTGATCTACTTCCTGAGAATTTTTGCAATGTGAAATTGACCCCTTCTGCCCTTATGGATCCTATCAAATCAGTCAGCGGAATTATTGGTATTGGAGAGAATGTCAAAAGCAATCCATATACATGCAAGCTGTGCGATTTGAAAGACTGTAATTATCGGAAAGCGAGAGATCTCAAGATTTAATGATCCAATCGCATGCAAAAAAAAATATTTATGATTGTGCCCCTGGTAAATATTCTTATATTTAACCTCTGTGTCACTCGGTGTAGCGCGGAGTAACACAGAGAAAAAAATAGAAAATACACTAATAATATGTTACTACTTGGAATAGATCTGGGAAGCTCTTCTGTTAAAGCTTCGGTTATTGATGGGGAGTCAGGCAAGTGCCTGGCTACAGCGTTTAATCCATCTGATGAGATGAAAATAATAGCCTTGAAACCGGGTTGGGCAGAGCAGGATACTGAAATCTGGTGGTCTAACCTGAAGGCTTCAATTGCAGATTGTACAAATAAGCTTGGGCAGAAGAAAAACGATATCGGTGCAATAGGTATCTCTTATCAGATGCACGGGCTTGTCACTGTTGATAAGAATAATAAAGTATTGCGTCCATCTATAATCTGGTGCGACAGCAGGGCTGTCCCATATGGTGAAAAAGCTTTAAACTATCTGGGCAATGATTTCTGTCTTTCACATCTTCTAAATTCCCCTGGTAATTTTACAGCTACGAAACTAGCCTGGGTTAAGGAATGTGAGCCGGAGTTGTATTCCAGAATAGATAAGATTATGCTGCCGGGTGATTATATTGCGCTAAGGCTTACCGGAGAAATAAGTACTTCATATTCAGGACTTTCAGAAGGTATTTTTTGGGATTTTTCAACTAACCGGGTTTCGGCAGAGCTGCTGAAATATTTTGGTTTTGATTCAACCCTTTTACCCCAGGCGGCTCCTTCGTTCTCGATTAGCGGAAGACTTCTTAAATCAATAGCATCGGAATTGGGTTTGCCTGAAGGAATACCTGTCTCATACAGAGCCGGGGATCAGCCAAATAATGCTCTATCTCTGAATGTTTTTAATCCGGGTGAAGTTGCAGCAACTGCTGGTACTTCTGGAGTTATATATGGAATTACTGACAAGAAAAAATATGATCCTCTTTCACGGGTTAATACGTTTTTGCATGTAAACAATAGTGACACAGATGCCCGTCTGGGCGTTTTGTTATGCATAAGCGGAACAGGGATACTCAATTCATGGCTTAGACGAAATAGTAGTGGTAAATTGTCATATAATGATATGAATGATATGGCTGCAAAAGTTGCTCCGGGATCTGATGGGCTTTGCATTTTACCCTTTGGCAACGGTGCCGAAAGGATGCTTGGGAACAAAGATTCAGGAGCAAGGATTGAAGGATTGAACTTTAACACCCATACCAATGCACATATGTTCAGAGCAGCTCAGGAGGGAATAGCATTTTCATTCAGGTATGGACTCGATATTTTAAAGGAAACAGGAATTGATCCGAAGGTGATGAGAGCCGGTGAAGCAAATATGTTCCTTAGTAAAGTTTTCAGGGAAACTTTATCATCAGTTACCGGAACTACAATTCATCTTTATAATACAGATGGATCGATAGGAGCTGCCAGAGGTGCCGGAATCGGATGCGGTTTTTACAAGTCGGAAAAAGAAGCATTTAAAGGACTTGCTGCTGTAGGTGTCACTGAACCTGACAAATCAAAATCAACAGAATATGAAAAGGCATATATAAAGTGGAAGGAGTTGCTTTCAGAGTTGTAAAAAATTGATTTATCTATGCGGTTTTTACGCAAACTTTTCGAACTTTGCATTTAATGGCTTTAAATACTAATCACATATAAAAAATTTTCATTATGATTTACAAAGGAAAAAAAGAGGTATATCCCGGTATTGGAAAGATTGAATATGAGGGTAAAAAATCGAAAAATCCGTTGGCTTTCAGGTGGTATAATCCTGAAGAGGAAGTGGGCGGAAAAAAGATGAAAGATCATCTTCGTTTTGCAGTCGCTTACTGGCACTCATTCTGTGGTGATGGTTCAGATCCGTTCGGGGATGCTACCAGGTTCTATCCCTGGAAAGATGCTAAAAACGATGATAAAACAAAACAAAGGCTTGATGCTGCCTTTGAGTTTATAACAAAAATTGGCGCAGGTTATTATTGTTTTCATGATACTGATATTGTAGGTGGCGGTACTGTTTTTGAAATCGAAAAAAGACTGGAAAAAATTGTTCCGGTGATGAAAAAGATGCAGGAACAAACTGGAGTTAAATTACTTTGGGGTACTGCAAATCTCTTTTCAAATCCAAGGTATATGAATGGCGCTGCGACAAATCCTGATTTCACTGTTGTTGCTAATGCAGCTGTTCAGCTTAAGAATGCTATTGCTGCTACTGTTGCCCTTGGTGGTGAGAATTATGTTTTCTGGGGAGGCCGTGAAGGCTATATGAGCCTTCATAATACCGATATGAAAAGGGAACTTGAACACATGGGTACAATGTTATCCATGGCACGTGACTATGGTAGAAAAATTGGATTCAAGGGGACATTCCTTGTTGAACCAAAACCGATGGAGCCATCAAAACATCAATACGATTTTGATGTAGCCACCATAATCGGATTCTTACGTCAACATGGTCTGGATAAAGATTTTAAACTGAATATTGAAGTCAATCATGCCACCCTCGCCGGTCATACTTTCCAGCATGAGCTCCAGGTTGCTACAGATGCCGGTCTTCTTGGCAGCATTGATGCCAACAAAGGTGATTATCAGAACGGTTGGGATACAGATGAGTTTCCTACAAATATCTATGAGGTCACTGAAGCTATGATGGTTATTCTTCAGGCTGGTGGATTTTCAACCGGAGGTATAAATTTCGATGCCAAGATAAGACGTAATTCAACCGATATTGAAGATATTTTCATAGCTCATGTAAGCGGCATGGATACTTTTGCCAGGGCTCTTGTAATTGCTGATAAAATTCTGAAAGATAGCGACTATCTTAAGATGAGAAAGAAGAGATATGAATCGTTCGATAAAGGTGCCGGCAAAGATTTTGAAAAAGGTAAACTAACCCTGGCAAAATTGAGAGATATTGCTTCTGAACTTGGAGAACCTGAAACAAGAAGCGGTAAGCAGGAGCTCTATGAGCAGCTGATAAATATGTATCTGGCATAAAATATTGTAGGGACGTTACATGCAACGTCCCTATTTATTTATATTGGTGAAGTAATAACCTCAAACACAGGTGGAGAGGCCATTGACTTTTTAACCTTGCATAATTCGGCTACCGAGATAACAGCTTCTTTATATTTATCCGGAAAATCCGGAGGCAGTTTGATATCCAGTTTGATATTGACCGGCAATCCTGTTTCTTCATCATACTCGGAACTCTGAATTATTTTAATATTATCGGTAGGAATTTTTCGATTATCACAAAAAGCTTTTACATATATCCCGGTGCAGGTTCCGATAGAAGCCAGAAACAGTTCAAACGGCGAAGGAGCAGAATTTTGACCACCGCTATGCACAGGTTGATCGGTTTTTATTATATGACCATGTGAATGTGCAGTCACAACTTTGCCTCCATCAAATGTTATTTCAATCATATCAGACTATTTGATTTTATAGTGATCTTCAAGGATCATTCCAAACAGCTTCCCCGGTAAAATATATTTCAGCATCACGGCAAGTTTTTGCTCGAATGATGCAATAATATATCGCTGGCGAGGTTTTTTACATTCTACGATACTGACCAGCTTTTTAGCAAGAACTACAGGTTCCCATCCATTGGCTTCATCGTTCTCAATTATAGCCAGAGTTTTCAGAAATTGTTCATGATAGGGATCATTGACATCGGTGGGTGCAAGAAAATTTCTCCGGTTGGCAGAGTTATTAGTATGAAAATCTCCGGGATTGATAAGTACGATTTTTATATTAAAATGACTGACCTCCATCCTGAGTGCTTCACTGAAACCCTCTATAGCAAATTTACCTGCAGAGTAGAATGCCTGGAACGGTAATCCCATCAATCCGCCTATTGAACTGAAATTAATTATTGTACCGCCACCCTGTTTCCTCATAACAGGCAATACTTCTCTTGTAAGATTTACCATTCCAAGGAAATTGGTATCCATCTGAAGCTTGATATTTTCTATTGGTGATGTTTCGATTGGTCCACCGGTATGCATACCGGCATTATTTATGAGGACATCAATTCTACCCTCTTTTTCGTAAATTGTTTGAACAGCTTTCAGGATAGATTCGGAATTTGTGAGGTCGAGCTTTAACCCGGTTATCGCGGAATTAATTTCTACATCTCTTCTTACCGTACCGTAAACAGTGTGTCCCTTGGCAGCCAGAAGTTCAGCAGTCTGCTTACCAAAACCAGATGAAATTCCTGTTATAAGAATTATTTTTTTCATTTTAGAATACCCAGTGCCTTTGCTGCATTGGTGATCTTCTCAATTGAGATTTCAACTTGATCCTTTGTATGGGTTGCCATAAGAGAATATCTGATCAGACTATCCTTTTTGGGTACACCCGGAGATACTACAGGATTCACAAAAATTCCTTCTGCAATCAAATTCTGGGTCAATTGCAAAGCTTTAATTTCATCCCTGATAAACAGAGGAATGATCGGTGATTCGGATTTTCCTGTGTCGAAACCGGCTGACTTAAAACCATTAAGTGCTAATGCGGTCATATCCCACAAATGCTTAATCCTTTCAGGTTCTGTTTCCATTATTTCAATGGAAGCAAGAACAGTAGCAGCGGAAGCAGGAGTCATGCTGGCGCTAAAGATCAGAGATCTTGAATTATGTTTTATAAAATTGATCACCTCTTTATCAGCAGCAATAAATCCTCCAAGAGAAGCAAATGATTTTGAGAAAGTACCCATAATAAGATCGACTTTGTCAGTCAGACCGAAATGTGAAGCTGTACCTGATCCGTTTTTCCCCAGAACACCTAATGAATGTGCGTCATCAACCATAATCGATGCACCATAATGCTCAGCGAGTTTTACCACTTCAGGTAAGTTGATTATATCGCCTTCCATGGAAAAAATACCATCAACAACTATAAGTTTAATACGGTCCTTATGGCAAAGTTTTAATTTACCCTTAAGAGCATCCATGTCGTTATGGGCAAACTTAAGCACTTTCGAAAAAGAAAGTCTGCTGCCTTCAATAATTGATGCATGGTCAAGCTCGTCCAGGAGGAGATAGTCGTGCCGTCCTGCAAGTATTGATACAACACCAAGGTTCACCTGGAAACCGGTACTATAGCAAAGAGATGCATCTTTATTAACCAGTTGTGCAAGCTTCTCTTCAAGTTTTATGTGAATATCAAGGGTCCCGTTTAAAAACCTGGAACCGGCACAACCCGTACCATATTTGTCAATAGCAGCTTTTGCAGCAGCCTTAACTTTCGGATGGTTAGTGAGCCCAAGGTAGCTGTTCGAACCGAACATCAAAACCTTTTTACCGTCAATGATTACTTCTGTATCCTGTTCGGATTGTATTGCCCTGAAGTAGGGATAGATGCCAGCCTGTATAGCTTTTTGCGGGGCATCATAACCTGAAAGTTTTTCTTTTAAAATTCTCACTATCTGGTTTAAAAATTGTTAAAATAGAGTCCAAATGTAATAAAAAAAGAATAAAACTGAAGAAATGCAATTCTTTTGGGCTAATATAATAATAAATTTAGCACATATTCCGAATTATTATTTGGAAAGTAGGGAGATGAATTTTACTTTTGTTCGCGAAATCAATTTTAAGAATTTCATGGACGACGACCCTGCGAATATATTAATCTAACCTGGTATAGAAGGGTAACCTTAATTGTTGTTAACTTCCTCCTGTATCAGAAAATAAGGAGGTGACAATGACATCACTCACAACTTTTTATTTAAGCGGCATAATCGGTAAAGAAGCTTTTGGAGCCGATGGCGATGCTATCGGAATAATAAAAGATTTACTTGTTAATGCAATGCCTTCGGGAAACAATGACCCGAACCAGCAACTGGTAACTGGCGTAAGACTTAAGATCAATAAGGAAATCAGGTTCTATTCCTTTAAAACTTTTATTGTTACAAAAGCCCGGGAAATGCTTAATGTAACCTGCACCGAACTCATTGAACTTGGCCCGGAGGAAGTAAATAATGGCCTGACTCTGGTGGAAAACATTCTGGATAAGCAGATAGTGGATCTGAATGGCCGCAAGCTGGTAAGAGTTAATGATGTCAGACTTGCAACATTACCTACAGGGACATTTGCAATTGCTGTTGATATCGGTATTGAGGGCCTTTTACGCAGGATTGGTATAGCTTTACCAATAAAAAGAGTTCTATCTCTTTTTAAAATAAATCTGCCGGCAAAATTTATCCTTTGGGATGACGTTCAGGCAATTGACCACTCAAATCTTAACATCAGACTTTCAAAAAGTTATGGTAAGCTCCATACTCTTCATCCATCGGATATTGCTGATATTATTGAAGATTTGGGAAAAAAATCAAGTATGTCGGTTTTCTCTTCACTTGACGAAGAAAAAGCTGCCGATGTTCTTGAGGAACTTGAGACAAATACACAGATACATATTCTTGAAAACCTTCCTGTTAACAAAGCTGCTGATGTGCTTGAAAAGATGCCTGCAGATGAAGTTGCCGACATACTCGATGAACTTGAAGATGATAAGGCCGAGATGTTGTTAAAGGAGATGGATACGGAATCCTCACAAGAGGTAAGGGAACTTCTTGAATATGATGATGACCGGGTTGGAAGTATTATGACTACCGATTTTCTTTCGTTCAGTGCTACCATGAGCGTGGCGGAGGTACTTGTTGAACTGAGAGCCAGAAAACCGGAGTCTGCAGAACTTTATAATATGTTCGTCGTAGAATCAAATGATGAACTTATCGGAGCTTTTAATTTACGCGATCTTGTTGTCTCAGAGCCAAATATAAATGTGAGTCAGATTATGAAGTCAGGGCCCGTTTACCTCTTCGATGAGCAGAAAGTAGGCGCAATCGCGAGGATAGTCTCAAAGTACAATCTTCTTGCTGTCCCTGTAGTTGATCAGAATTATAAATTACAGGGGATGGTTGTCATTGATGACGTGATTGAAGACCTCATACGGAAAAGAAGAACAAATAAAAGGTAAACGTTTCAGCTATGATAAGATCAAGGTTCAGCGCAAAAAAACTTTTCCAGCAAATAGCTATCTTTTTTGCAATACTGGGTCCGGGGATTATTACGGGAAGTGTTGATAATGATGCGGGAGGGATTACAACCTACTCAGTGGCAGGCGCAATGTACGGTTACGGTCTGATATGGACACTTATTCCATCATTCATTGTATTATTGGTAATTCAGGAAATGAATGCCCGAATGGGTATTGTAACAGGCAAAGGCCTTTCTGATCTGATTCGCGAAAATGCCGGTTTAAAGATCACTTTTTTTATTTTTATCGGGTTATTGTTTTCCAATATAGGTAATACCACAACTGAATTTGCGGGTGTTGCAGGCAGTATGGAGATATTTGGCATAAGTAAGTATATTTCAGTTCCTGTAGTAGCAATTATGGTATGGTTTCTGGTCGTTAAAGGTACCTACAAGATTGCAGAACGTATCTTTTTAATATTCAGTGTCTCGTTGCTTACATATGTCGTATCAGCATTAATGAGCAAACCTCAATGGGGAGAGATCGGCTCCTCAATTATCCATCCGCAGCTTGAAATGAACACCCAGAGTTTTGCAATGGTTATTGCTTTAGTCGGAACAACTATCGCTCCCTGGATGCAATTTTATATGCAATCTTCGGTGATCGAAAAGGGTCTTAAAATGAAGAATTATAAATACACCATTATTGATATAACTGTAGGTTGCGTAGCCACTGTTGTTGTTGCCTTCTTTATTATGGTTGCATGTGGTTCAACCTTACATCCGAATAATATTCAGATAAATGTGGCAAAAGATGCTGCTCTGGCACTGAAACCATTGGCAGGAGGTCTGGCTTCTCAGGTTTTTGCTTTTGGCCTGTTTGTTGCTTCAGTCTTTTCAGCAACAATATTGCCTTTGGCTACCGCATTTTATGTTTCAGAGGCATTTGGTTTCGAAGCAGGTATAGATAAAAAATGGGATGAAGCTAAAGAGTTTTATACTCTTTATACAGGTATACTGATTATTTCAGCTCTTATAATTCTTATCCCGAATGCTCCGCTTATTCAGATTTCAATCTGGTCGCAGGTTTTAAACGGCATACTTTTGCCGGTGGTACTTGTTTGTATGATCCTGTTAATCAACAATAAAAAGATCATGGGAGCCTACGTAAACAAACCTATCCAAAACATCATCGGATGGAGCGCTGTTATTATTCTTACAGGGTTGTCATTAACTCTGATAGTCCTGCCATTGTTAAACAGGTGAAGAGAATCTCTCAAATATTGTCCTGCAAACTATGGGTTTATATCACAGACCTGCTTCGACGATCATGATCCCCGTAAAATATAAACAAAAATCTTGTATTTTTGCACCATGAGTAATGTATACAAAACAACAACACTATTTTTTGCGGCAATGCTATTCATAATGAGCATATGCACACAAAATTATGGTTTGTTACTCACTTCACACCTGCAAAATGCCCAATCTGAGAATTCAGATTCATATTTCTCAACTGAGAAACCCGATCTTTTATTCGTATATCGACAGGAGGAAAGGGTAGTATATTCAGTTAAGAATCTGCCAGTTCCCAGCTTAAGAAATTATTCTGTTGATAACCACAGCTATAGTTTATCACCTGAAGTAAGAATATTAAGCCTCAATTCCGGATATCTTTCATATTCTGAAACAATATGCAGGAATCTGGAAAATATTGATATAGTTTATCCCTTCCATTATTTTTGGTAATCTATCCTTTGTTTTCTCATGTGCATCTGGTAAGCCCGATTTTGCACAAATTCTTTTTATCATCTTACTGTAAATATGATATCAGAAATTAACTGATAAGTAGTTTGCAGTTTGATATTTCTAATAATTTAAAAATTTACAAAAATGGACAAAGGAGCAACTCTAATAATATTAGGGATAGTAGTAATAATAGTTTTACCATTTATTTTTCACTCTCTCTACAAAAAACTGAAGGACATGAAATTCCTGAAGTATTTCACAAGTCTCGCTGAAAAAGAAAAAATAGTAATCTCGCAAAAAGAATTGTGGAATAAGTATTATATAATTGGTATTGATAATAATTCAAAAAAAATATTATATACCAATAAAAGAAGAGAAAAAGCAGAAGAAATTTTAATTGACCTGGCTGAGGTTGAAAATTGTAGAATTGCCAGTGTTAACAAAACTCTAAAAGGTCAATCAGGTAACAGTAGTAAATCGGACCGTCTTGAGTTGGTTTTTACTTTCAGTAAATCCGGCATGCCTGAACAGAGTCTGGAGTTTTATGATAGTACAGAATTTATGCAAACGGATAAAGAAAATTCTATTATAGAAAATTGGATGAATATAATCAACTCAAATTTAATAAGTAGCAGGAAATAATTTGTTTTGTGTGGACAGCGCAGGAGCAGACGCGACACTTTGAAAAACAAAACATTATTAATCAAACATAAAAGGGCTTCCCCTGCTCAGCCAGGGAAGCCCTAAAATTATGTATACTTAACTGCACATTTTGATTAGCTTAAGCTTCGAAAGGTACTTTTTTAAAGCCACCTCTCTTTGAGAATGTAATCGCTCCAACAATAATTGCCAGACAGATTACACCAGTTATAAACATCCCGACAGATGCCTGTCCGGGTTTCTGGTAAGCAATAATTACGGGAGCCGCAAGAAGCGAAACAAGGTTAATAACCTTTATCATAGGATTAAGTGCAGGTCCTGCAGTATCCTTAAGCGGGTCACCAACTGTATCGCCAACTACCGCGGCATGGTGAGCATCAGATCCCTTACCACCATAAAGACCATCCTCAATGGTTTTTTTTGCATTATCCCAGGCGCCTCCTGCACCTGCCATAAAGACCGCAAGTAATTGTCCCGACAGAATAACTCCGGCAAGAAATCCACCTAAGGCTTCGACTCCAAGAAGACTTCCAATAAGTATTGGTGACAAAACAGAGATTAAAGCCAGAGGAATCAATTCTCTTTGTGCCGAAATAGTACAAATATCAACAGCTCTCTGATAATCAGGTTTTACGGTGCGTTCAATAATACCAGGTATTCTGAACTGACGACGAACCTCTTCGACTATTTGAGCTGCAGCCCGTGTCACTGCATTGATCGTAAGAGAAGAGAACAGGAATGGAATTGTTCCACCTATAAGCAGGCCTATGAAAACCATAGGTACCGAAATGCGGATACCGGTTTCGATCAGCTGAGCAGATTTTTCAAATCCCATCTGTATCTGAACTTTGCTGACATCCGTAATGAATGATCCGAACAATGCTACTGCCGCTATAACTGCTGAACCAATAGCAACCCCTTTAGTGATAGCTTTGGTAGTGTTACCTGTTGCATCGAGTGAATCCATTATCTTACGTGCATCTTTATCAAGATGAGATAACTCACCAATCCCGTTTGCATTGTCTGCAATAGGCCCGAAAGCGTCCATCGCTACATTATTACCAGTAAGTGTAAGCATGCCGATACCGGTCATTGCAACTCCATATAGAACAAAAACAATTGGTTGACCATAATAAATCATCACTGAAGCAAAAATTGTGACTGCAATTACTATCGTCTGCCATACAGCAATCTCAAATCCATAACTCATCCCTTTTAATATCAGTGTTGCGGAACCGGTCTTTGAATTCTTTGCTATATCTTTTACAGGGTGATAATTTCCATCCGTGAAATGTTTTGTAATTTCATCAAGTACAATAGCCAGTATTATACCGACTACCACTGAAAGAAATGAACGCCAGTCATGGAGATAGAAAAAAGAAAGAATCCCAAATGCTGCAATACTTATTGCTGCTGAGGAATAAAAACCTTTATTAATTGATTTAAGCGCATTATTACTTTTATTATTATTACTCCCTTTTACAAGGTAGGTACCGATAATGGACGAAAGAACGCCTATCCCTCTTACCAGGAGTGGGAATATAATCCATGAGAGCTCGTGTGTCTGAGTAAAAAGTACAACTCCTAGTATTAAAGTTGAAACTATTGTTACTTCATAGGATTCAAAGATATCTGCCGCCATACCTGCACAGTCGCCAACATTGTCACCAACGAGATCCGCAATTACTGCAGCATTACGTTCATCATCTTCAGGAAGACCTGCTTCAACTTTTCCAACGAGATCTGCGCCAACATCTGCCGCTTTTGTATAAATCCCCCCACCAACTCTCATAAAGAGCGCCAGCAATGTTCCACCAAAACCGAATCCAAGCAGAGTATCAGGAGATGCAACTCCGAAAATTATGAAAATGAGTGTACCTCCAAGCAATCCCAAACCATCAGTAAGCATTCCGGTGACTGTACCGGCACGATAAGCAATTTTAAGCGCTTCAGCAAAACTTCTTCTCGAAGCTGAAGCTACCCTTACATTTGCCTGAACAGCCATTCTCATCCCGAACTGACCCACCATGAGAGAAAATATAGAACCCATAATAAAAGCAACAGCTCGGCCAAAGCCAATAATGAGCTTAAGGGATTCTTCAGAGTATCCTGTAAATCGCAGTTTCGACTCCTCTGTCGGTGGCACAACATAAACTGATAAAAAGAGAATAATTGTAAAGAGGAAAATCAGAGGGACGATTGTCTTTAATTGTCTTTTCAGATAAGCATTTGCGCCTAAGCGGATACCATCCCATACATCCTGCATCTTTTCGGTTCCTTTATCATGTGCCAAAACCTGTCTACGCAAAAACATTGCATAAGCCAGTCCAAAAAATGCAATAACAAGAACACTCCAGATTGCCACAACTTCAAATGGGGTTGCCCCAGGTAAACTAACCATAATATATATTCAATTAAAAAGATTAATACTAAATAGATCTAAAAAATTCATAATTAATGTTTTCCAATTCCTTTAGACTTGGATAGGGATAAAAAATGATTTCATCCTTTGAACCTACATAGAATCCGCTTTCTATGGTTCTGTAAAGAAGTGATCCTGAGTAAAAGCGTTGAACTGTTTTCATGTGTTTTTCATATTCTCCTCTTAATATTTCAAGGCAATCTCTTAGATGCCCGATATTTGAGTATGGCAAATTCTCAACTGAACCGCCAAGAGGATTGGAGGCTAATTCGCCCAGTTTCAAATCAACAAAAAATAATTTTGGAAGAACAATAGGAATTGATCCATTGGTGAGCCTTTTCAGAAATGCTGAAGGTGTCAGTTCACTGGCGACTAAGGGCGATACAGGTAATAACTCCTGAAAAAGATGAAGCTTCCCTACAATTTCTTTGGAAAGATCATATAAGGACCTTTTCAATTCCAGAGTATAACCATTATCTGTTGTGAGATATAAACTCTTAAGAGCCACCAGAGGTATAGTCTCAAGCACTCTGTAAACCGAAAGATAGACTGAACTTTTAGGTTTGCCATCAGCTTTCACCACGCATCGCTGATTCAGGCTCTCCATGTCAATCAGGTTTTCAATCTTATCAAGGTCAACTTCAAAGAAGATTGCCTGACCCTTATTTCTCTTTTTTGTCCCGGTTGAAAGATATGCACCAAATTCTTCCGGTCGTAGCATTGAAGCTATCAATGCTTCAGGGGTTGCAGTTAAATAAATGTATTTATTCATAGTTATTAAATTAGCGACATAATGAATTTTTAAATTCATTATTGGTTATTTATAAAATTCAGAATACGATAGTTTTGCATCATCTGATAATTCTAAAAACCCACAGTTAAAGATTTTACAGAACCGGATTCATTATGAGAATCTTTCAATTAAATTGAAGTATTCCTTATATGAAACACTACAGGGTTACTTTTACCTGCCTTGGTAAAATGTGATATTCCTTAAGGAAATGTTTTGATGCTAATATGATTTTTGAAAGAAGATCAAATCTGAAGTCTGGTAATCAGAGGGCTTAAGCGAAGCGTTTTGGAAGTGAAGAGGGTACTATGAGAAATTATTGAGTATTTCTTTTTTGAATATATTTTAATCTGAAGATTAAAATTACTGATATGATCGTCTTTTGAATCAAATGAAAGCGGGCCTGAAATCGATATTATCTCCACTTTCAAACCAGATGGTGTTGATGTGGAATCATCAGTTTTTAATTCTAAGTTCTGATCATTTTTGCTGAACTTTTCATTTCCAAAAAGATGACTATCTGTTTTAACCATCATTTCCGGACTGAAAACAATAAAAGAAATATTGACAGTACAAATAAGGAATAATGTGATTATAAAAAATAGTCGATATTTTGACAAGTCTTGATTCAACTCGAATTTTACATAATTGAACTGCAAATCTATAATAAAAATTAAATAATAAAAATAAGATTCTAATTCAGAAGATTTGATTACTCAACTTTTTAGACTGTTCTGGTAATTCATCCATCAAGCTAAACTGATCATTCTTCCATGTATCATGCATATTCACCTTTAACTGCCCTTTCACATTGATAATTTTATCAACACATGACAACTCCTGTACATCTTACCTGGAGTTAATACATCTGCAATTAACTTTACCAGGAAAATCTGATTTTGATTTATAAGAGGTTTCAGCTTTATTTTTAACTTTGACAAATAATTAAATAATTCAAAGCATGAAACCATGCACTCATCCCTGGCATTGTATCGAAACTGGTAAAGATGCCCCGGCATTTGTAAAAGGAATAATCGAAATTCCCAAGGGATCCAAGGGTAAATACGAAATGGATAAGGAATCAGGTATGTTACGGCTCGACAGAGTACTTTTCTCATCAGTCCATTATCCTGCTAATTATGGTTTTATCCCTCAGACCTATTGCGACGATCATGATCCCCTTGATATTCTTGTTATCTGTTCAATTGACGTGTATCCCATGTGCATTGTTGAGGCAAAGGTGATCGGGGCAATGGAGATGGTTGATGGTGACGAACGGGATGATAAAATAGTAGCAGTAGCCAGAAACGATATGTCAGTCAACTATATAAATGAACTGTCAGAATTACCTCCTCATACCCTTGTTGAGCTTAAAAGATTTTTTGAAGACTATAAGATGCTGGAACATAAAAATGTTATTGTCGAACAATTCATGAATAAGGAAAAAGCATACGAAATTATTCTGGAGAGTATGAGACTGTATAATGAAATGAAAGATACTCTGATTCAACCACTTTAAAAAAGTTTCCAATGCCGAAAGGTTATTTTGATTCAACATCTTACCATACACCCGAAAAGGAACATTTACCTTTTTTAGAAAAAATTCTTCTTAATAACAGGTTGTACTTTACATTGAACTATGCCAAAGTAGTTCTGCGCACCAGAAAAGAAGCTTTAAGGAAACTCTATACTACGAAAGCCTGGACAGATTCTTCTTTTGAAATTTTCAGGTTTATAGAAAAAACCGGCGGAAAATTTCATATCACAGGTATGGAAAATATAACAAAACCGCCCGGATCTGTGCTTTTCATCAGTAACCACATGAGCACCCTTGAAACCATGATCTTGCCATCAATAATCGGCCCTCATAAGGAGCTTACATTCGTGGTAAAGGAGAGTCTTGTCAAACATCCGTTATTTGGCGATGTGATGAGATCAAGAAATCCTATTGTGGTTGGACGAACTGATCCAAGGAAAGATCTTGAGGCAGTAATGAATGGTGGTGTTGATTTATTGAAAAATGGGATTTCAATTGTCATTTTTCCTCAGAGCACAAGAAGTGTTGAATTCAAACCTGAAGAATTCAATTCACTGGGTGTGAAGCTGGCAAAGAAGGCTGGTGTTGATGTTGTCCCAATTGCATTAAAAACCGATTTCTGGGGAAATGGAAAGTTGATAAAGGAAGCTGGCCCTTTGGACTGTCATAAACCTATTCATATTAAATTTGGTGAACCGATCAGTATTACCGGAAACGGGAAAGTGGATAATCAGAGGATCATAGATTTTATACAATCCTCGCTGGAGGAATGGAAGTAACCAGGTATTTGTGATTCCCGGAACCAATTATTTTGTGAACTCACAATTTATTTAAGTGTAATTCTTACATTTAAATAATTTTTATAAATTTGCTGAGGACAAATCGTAATAATTATTTTCTTTGTATTTATTTTAAGTGTATAACACACATTATTATTAATATATTTGATTCCAAATCCGTTGAATCTGAGAAATTTTTAGTGTAGTTAATTGAAGGCCAAGGATCAGACCTGGAATGCCTGATTTTGCATTATAAAAATTAATTTTTTAATATTTAATCTTATAGTCGGTTTAAGAGAAACTTAATATTTGCAATATGGACAAAGGTAAATCGAAATTCTATCTCATTTTGCTGACTCTGACTGCAACCCTGGGTGGTCTGCTATTTGGTTATGACACAGCTGTGATCTCCGGGGCAGTGGCGTCTCTAAAACAGTTTTTCATAGCGCCACTATTAAATAACCCTGAGGCTGCCTCAAAGGTGATATTTCAGTTTAAATTTATAGGAGTATTAAGCTTCCTGTTTATATATTTTTTAATAATCTCTTTTCTGAAAAAATTATTGGTTGATACAAAAAGAACAGTTCTATACTCGATCATTTCCGGAGTATTTGTCGGAGCTATTATATACTATCTTTTCCTGCAATATGGAAATACATTAAATGAAGGTCTGATTAATGTGATCCATGGGTTCAATATTTCAAGCGCTCTCATCGGCTGTATTATAGGAGGATCTTTAGGAGGATATATCAGTCAGGGTATCGGACGTAAAAACGGATTAATCCTGGCCGCATCGTTATTTATTATTTCAGCTGTTGGCGCATCTCTGCCTGATAAACTTAATTTCCTTGGAACCGAGCCTATCTGCATGTTCATGGTTTATCGTATAATTGGTGGCATAGGTGTTGGTCTGGCTTCAATGCTGTCTCCTATGTATATTGCAGAAATATCACCCGCGGAGATCAGGGGCAGGCTTGTCTCATTTAACCAGTTTGCTATTATCTTCGGTATGCTTGTGGTTTATTTTGTAAATTATTTCATTGCTAAAGGTCAACAACAGGCATGGATCGATTCTATAGGATGGCGTTGGATGTTTGCATCCGGAACAATTCCTGCACTCCTTTTCTTCATAATGCTGTTTTTTGTTCCTGAAACACCCAGGTATCTGATGTATAAGAACAATGAAACCAAAGCTCTTGATGTACTCAATAAAGTGGTTGGAAATGAAAAAGCTTCTGTTGTGATTGCGGAGATTAAAAATTCTTTAATTGAAAAAAGCGCCCCATGGCTTTCATTCGGAGGTCTGGTCATCGTTATAGGTATCTTTCTTTCAGTATTTCAGCAATTTGTTGGCATCAATGTAGTTTTATATTATGCTCCTGAAATATTCAGAACGCTTGGAAACGGTACAGATTCCGCTTTGCTACAGACGATTCTTGTAGGTATTATTAACCTGAGTTTTACTGTTGTAGCTATCATTTCAGTTGACAGATTCGGTCGGAGAAAATTGCAGATTATCGGTGCACTTGGAATGGCTGTGAGTATGTTCGGTCTTGGAATGATATTTTATCTGCAGAAAATGGGATTTAGTGCATTAATCTGCATGCTGCTTTATGTTGCCAGTTTTGCAATGTCCTGGGGGCCGGTCACCTGGGTATTACTATCGGAGATTTTTCCCAACAGTATAAAAGGTGCGATGTCGATAGCTGTTGCTGCACAATGGTTAGCCAACCTTTTTATTTCGACCACTTTCCCAATGATGAATGACAGTTCGTGGCTGACCAGCTTATTTCATCATGGTTTTGCTTACTGGATATATGCAGTAATGGGGATCCTTGCAGCAATCTTTATGTTCAGACTGGTTCCTGAGACCAAAGGCAAAACACTTGAGGAGATACAAAGTTTCTGGAAAAAATAAAATACAAAAAATGTTCGTGGAATTCAATTATGCAAATATGACTTTTGATTCCACTTTACGGGATTTGACTTCACTGAACTCCGCTTCTTTGCGATTCGGAACTTCCTAGTTGTGTGTTCACAATGCCAGAATTTTTATTAATATATTACAACAAAATAAACTAATAAGCTTAAAATTATGAATTGGAACTCACAAGAATTTATTTGGCTCGACTGGACAATTATGGCGGTAGGGATTTTGGCTATAGCATGGGCCGTATGGCGTTCGATACAAAAAGATAAACGTTTGCAACAAGGTGCTGACAGCGAAGATTACCTGTTCGGAAAAGGCGAACCATGGTATATCATAGGCGCTGCTATTTTTGCTGCAAACATTGGCTCTGAACACCTTGTAGGGCTTGCCGGCACAGGTGCAAAGGCAGGTGTAGGTATGGCGCACTGGGAGATGCAAGGATGGATGATCCTTATTTTGGGCTGGCTCTTTGTGCCGTTCTACCAATTGATGAACAATAAGTTGGGGAAAATCATCACAATGCCCGACTTCTTAAAAAATCGGTACACACCTCGTACTGGTTCGTGGCTATCTATCATTACACTTATAGCATACGTGCTGACCAAAGTGAGTGTAACCGCGTTTACCGGTGGTATCTTCATGCAGAGTCTTCTTGGCTTGCCTTTCTGGTATGGAGCTATCGGATTGATAGTGTTAACGGGTCTCTTTACTGTTTTGGGCGGCATGAAGGGTGTGATGACACTGTCCGCCATTCAAACGCCTATACTTATCATTGGTTCATTCCTTGTGCTTTTCTTAGGATTGGCAGCGCTCGGAGACGGCAGTATCGCTCACGGTTGGACTGCAATGATTGACTTCTCCAAAACGCTTAGCAAAGGAGCAGATGGCATTGCATATGGCACTAACCATATGTTCCACTTTGAGACAGGTGACCCGCTGTACGACGAGTATCCCGGTTTTTGGGTATTTATAGGAGCTTCAATTATCGGCTTTTGGTATTGGGCTACCGACCAACACATCGTTCAACGCGTGCTCGGACAACGAAAAGGCGAGTCTAGCGAGGTTGTGATGAAGCGTGCGCGCAGAGGTACTATCGCTGCCGGTTATTTCAAATTATTGCCTGTATTTATGTTCTTGATACCCGGTATGATAGCCGCCGCACTGGCAGCACGTTCCGGCAGCGGCTTCTCGTTAGGAAATCCCGACACAGCCTTTGGCTCAATGGTTAAGTTTGTTTTGCCCGCCGGTGTGAAAGGTATTGTTACGATCGGCTTTATATCAGCATTAGTTGCTTCGTTGGCGGCATTCTTCAACTCCTGCGCTACGCTGTATACAGAAGACTTTTATAAGCCAATGTTCAAAGGCAAAACTGAGGCTCGATACGTTTTGGTAGGACGTATTGCAACAATTGTTGTAGTGGTACTTGGTATTGTATGGATACCTGTCATGATGAGTCTAGGCAGTCTTTATTCCTATCTGCAAGGCATTCAATCGCTGCTCGCTCCTGCGATGGTAGCCGTATTCGTGCTGGGTATATTTTCCAAGAAAATTACGCCCAAGGCAGGTGAATTTGGTTTAATTGTAGGCTTTCTAATTGGCATGGCGCGCTTGCTTACCAATGTCTTTACAAATACAGGCAAAGATGTAATGACGGGTTGGTACTGGGAGTCCACCACTTGGTTTTGGCATACCAACTGGCTTATCTTTGAGATATGGTTGCTTGTTTTCATCATGCTGTTTATGGCCGTAGTATCGTTTTTCACTCCGAAGCCATCTGCTCAACAAGTGGAGTTTATCACTTTTACAGACGACTACAAAACCCTTATCAGGAATAGCTGGAACAAGTGGGATGTAATTGCTTCGTTGGGTGTGGTACTGTTTTGTGCTTTATTTTATATTTATTTCTGGTAATCATTTGAAAGAATTATTATTTAACTAAAAAAATATTATATGGACAATCTAAAAAAACTTGAAGTCTGGTTTGTGACAGGAACCCAGCATTTGTATGGTCCTGAGACACTGAAGCAAGTAGCAGCTGATTCAACTAAAATAGCTGCAGCTTTCGATAAAAATCCGAAAATTCCGGTGAAAATTGTTTTTAAACCAATCCTCACAACTCCCGATTCAATAACTGAACTTTGTACTGAGGCTAACAATTCGAAACAGTGCGTGGGGCTTATTTGCTGGATGCATACATTTTCGCCAGCCAAGATGTGGATTAAAGGTTTGAACCTTTTAAATAAGCCATTCCTGCATTTTCATACACAGCTTAACAGGGATATCCCCTGGGAGACTATTGATATGGACTTTATGAACCTCAATCAGTCAGCTCATGGTGACCGTGAATTTGGTTTTATAGGTGCAAGGATGAGGCTGAACAGAAAAGTGGTTGTTGGTCATTATGAAGATACTGAAGCTATCGATCGGATCGCTGTATGGGTGAGAGCTGCTGCAGCTTATAATGATGCGCTTAGCATGAAAGTCGCAAGGTTCGGAGATAATATGCGCGATGTAGCCGTTACAGAAGGAAACAAAGTTAGCGCCCAGATGAAGATGGGATATTCTGTTTATGGTTACGGTATTGGAGACCTGGTTAAATGTGTAAATGAGGTTTCGCCATCTGCAATTAAAAAGTTACTGGCTGAGTACGGTTCAGAATATAATCTTACCAAAGCAGTTGCCGCTTCCGATACATTAAAAGAAGCTGCAAGAATTGAGATTGGGATGGAAGAATTTCTCAATGCAGGCAACTTCAAAGCTTTCACAACAACTTTCGAAGATCTTCACGGACTGAAGCAACTTCCTGGTCTTGCCGTTCAACGGTTGATGGCCAAAGGCTTTGGTTTTGGCGCTGAAGGCGACTGGAAAACAGCCGCTCTGGTTCGCTCAATGAAAGTTATGTCAGCCGGACTCAAAGGCGGAACATCTTTCATGGAAGATTACACCTATCATTTCGATCCTAAAGGAATGAGAGTCCTTGGAGCTCACATGCTTGAGGTTTGCCCGACAATTGCTCTTGCCAAACCAACTCTCGAAGTTCATCCTCTCGGCATTGGTGGTAAAGAGGACCCAGCCAGACTTGTTTTTAAAACTGCTCCGGGTAATGCCATAAACGTCTCAGTAATAGATCTGGGTAACAGATTCAGAATGATAGTTAATGAGGTTGAGGTTGTTAAATGTCCCGATATGCCGAATCTTCCTGTTGCCAGTGTACTCTGGAAACCACTGCCTGATCTGAAGATTGGAGCAGGAGCCTGGATATTAGCCGGAGGAGCTCATCATACAGGGTTCAGTTCCGCAATCAATTCTGAATTCTTAGAGGATTTTGCAGGGATGATGGGAATTGAATATGTTCTTATCGGAGAGAATTGCGATTTAACCTCTTTAAAAAATGAATTAAGGTGGAACGAAGTCTACTATCAGTTATCGGGAGGGCTTGTTTAAACTTTAAATGTGATTCTTTTACATGTGACCTGATTTTCCTTTTATGAAAATGAATATCTATCCAGACAGTCATAAGCATCTCCTTGCAGTTGATTGTATAATATTTAGTTACGATATTATGGAGAAGGAGATAAAACTTCTTCTTTCTAAAAGGATTTTTGAACCCGCGAAAGGAAAATGGTCACTTGCTGGTGGATTTGTTGACTCTGATGAAAGTCTCGATGAGGCAGCCAGCCGTATTCTCCGTAAGCTTACCGGATTGGATTCGGTTTATATGAAGCAATCATATGCTTATGGTGAAAAAGACAGGGATCCGGGAGATAGGGTAGTTTCTGTTGCTTATTTTGCCCTTATTCCCATCAGGGACATCAATAAGGAGCTAGCCGAACAAAACGGAGTCAGCTGGTGTTCTTTATCAAATCTGCCGGATCTGATATTTGACCACCCGTCAATGGTCGGACGAGCGCTTACTGATCTCCAGAATCAGATCAAGATCAGACCTGTTGGATTTGAATTGTTGCCTGAGAAATTCACCCTGGTCCAGCTTCAGCATCTTTATGAAGCTATCTATCAGAGAAAAGTGGATAAAAGGAATTTCAGAAAGAAAATATTATCAATGGAAATTCTCGAGAAACTTGATGAAAAGGAGAAGGAGACATCAAAAAAGGGGGCTTATTATTATAAGTTCAATCTGGACAGTTATGAGAGATTGAAGCAAAACGGTTTCTATTTTAATCTGGAAGTAAACTAGTATTAGTGCCTAAAGTGCCTAAAGTTTGGAGTGCCTAAAGTTAAAGAAAGATGCTGGAAAAACTTAAAAACACTGTGTGTAAAGCTAATCTTGATCTGGTCAGTAATGGTTTGGTTGTACATACCTGGGGGAATGTCAGCGGTAAAGATTTCAAAAGCGGATATATAGTTATAAAACCTTCAGGTGTAGCCTATGCTGCCATGAAACCGGATGATATGGTTGTGATTGATCTGAATGGCAAGGTTATTGAAGGAAAATTCAAACCTTCCACTGATGCCCCCACACATCTGTTACTCTATAAAGCATATGAGACCCTAGGCGGCGTAGTTCATACTCATTCTTCATATGCAACATCGTGGGCACAATCAGGAAGACCCATTCCTCCCTTTGGAACGACACATGCAGACCACTTTTATGGCGAGGTGCCTTGCACAAGACTTCTTGCACAGAAGGAAATCGGGAATGATTACGAAATTAATACAGGCAGGATTATTATTGAAAAGCTTGGATCTGTTGATCCATTGGCTGTACCCGCAATTCTGGTCAACGGACATGGCCCCTTCTGTTGGGGAAAGGATGCTGAAAACGCAGTCTATAATGCTGTGGCTCTTGAAGAAATCGCAAAAATGGCATTTTATACTGTTATGCTTGGTAAGACAGAGTCAATCGATAAATTCCTTCTCGATAAACATTTTAATAGAAAACATGGAAGTGATGCCTATTATGGACAAGATAAAGGCCCCTCAACCCCCCTAAAGGGGGGCTAATAATCTGCATTCAAGGATAATCATCTTGAATATACAGATTTAATGGGGTTGTTTAAAAAGCCCTTTGTGAACCTTAGTGTTACCCTTAGTGTCCCTTTGTGGTAAAAGTTAAAACATTTAACCACAAAGGATCACAAAGTACGTCACAAAGGAACACAAAGGAATCAATATTAACTACTTTTTCAGCAGCCCCAAGGTCGCTAAGAGGCCAGGTGGTACATGGTTAGAAAATTAAGCTTAAAAATTAGAGATATGGCAAAGAAATATGTTATCGGAATTGATTATGGTACTGACTCAGTTCGTACAGTAGTTGTTGATACAACCAATGGTAAAATAATCGGGACATCTGTTTTCGAATACCCGAGATGGAAAAAAGGTCTGTTTTGTGATCCTTCAATAAATCAGTTCCGTCAACATCCTCTGGATTATACTGAGGGTCTTGAACAATCTGTGAAAGACGCTATTGCCGGATTAACTCCGGAAGATGTCAAAAATATAGTCGGCATTACCGTTGATACAACCGGTTCAACTCCTGTAGCAGTCGATAAGGAGGGAGTTCCTCTTTCATTGAAACCAGGTTTTGAAAAAGACCCCGATGCCATGTTTGTATTATGGAAAGATCATACGGCAGTTAAGGAAGCTGCAGAGATCAATAAATTAGCCAAAACATGGGGAGGGGTCGACTTTACAAAATTCGAGGGAGGTATTTATT
>Ga0209748_1000163_pt1 | contig 40121 bp, 30 predicted proteins | sample BarGraIncu00421A_FD_185490 | JGI IMG/M metagenome (GOLD analysis project Ga0209748, IMG submission 185490) | Arctic peat soil microbial communities from Barrow, Alaska - Barrow Graham LP Incubations 004-21A (SPAdes) (version 2) | ecosystem: Environmental > Terrestrial > Soil > Wetlands > Peat... | reverse complement strand
TAAGGACAAACAATGAGAAAATAGAATTGGTTGTAGTTTTAATCATCTTAGGAATTCTTGGTTTGCATTATACTTTTATTGCACAACCACAAGAGGCTCCAAAAGATCAACAACATCATCAGAGATTTTTATATCTGAAGCTATTCAGTTGGTTCAGGCTGCCCGTTTGCTTGTAGTAAAACGAACCAATAGTGTGATGGTATTCACTTATTTTCAGTTAGGGCGTTTAATTGTTGAACAAAGCAAGATGGTAAGGCCAGAGCTAGCTATGGCAAAGAAATATTTCTGAGATTAAGTAAAAGACTCACTGCTGAGTTTGGAAATGGATTTTCTGTAGATAATCTGGAAAACATGAGAAGATTCTTCCTTGCTTTTCAGCATAAAGATAATTTCTTAAAATCCGAGACACTGGCTCGGAAATCTTCTAAAGATATAATACCCCTAACCGTGACTGAGGAATCCTTGTTACTTCTAAAATCCGAGCCAGTGGCTCGGAAATCTTTTGCTGATATTTTTCCTCTATCTTGGACACATTATGTTATCATTAGCAGGATTGAGGATGTAGATGAACGGTCTTTTTATGAAATTGAAGCAACTCAAGGAAATTGGGGGAAAAGAGAATTACAAAGGCAAATTGATAGTGGGCTCTATGAACGATTGGCACTGAGTTCAGACAAACAGAAGATAAAGCAATTGGCTACCAAAGGTCAAATAATTGAGAAACCGGAAGATGTGTTAAAATCTCCCTATGTTCTTGAGTTTTTGCTGAACTCAAAAAATTAGTAACTGGATGATCAAGAGAGATTGAACCATTCTTGATAAAAAAAATTGTTTTAATGTAACTTTATGAATTCAAGAAATAAATAGATTTCAGGTTCTAATGATTTATCGGGTTAAATAATTATTAACAACATTTATCTTTGAAAATTCTAATATCATCGTAACTGCAGTGAGATCCTGTTCTTGAAAATTTAACTCATCACACGCTTGAATAAATGCTATTACTCTTGAAACATCTTCAAGTTGTGATAGTATCAAGAGATGAAATGTGATATATTGAACCATTTCAATTGAGTGAAGTACATCCCTTCCATGAAAAATGGAATAACAACTAAAATTTTGATTCAGATATTGGGTAGTGTCTTTTTTCAACTTCAATTCCTCTACTAAATGTAATAATCTGATTAAAGAGTAATCAGGGAATTTTTCTGTATATTCATTGAGCCTTTCAATATATTTAAAGGAATTTTTTACGGAAAGCAATTTTAATTCAAGAAAGTAAGATGCGGGAATATCCGGAGTCATTTTTTTGAATTTTTCCAGTAATTTTAGACCTAAACGTGGATTCACCAGTCCATCAAAGTATATCTTTTCAAAAAGTTCCCGGGCCTCATTGCTTATCGGTAACGATCCGGGATTTACCCCTAGCATACCATCAGGTATTATATCATCTATTAGATTAATATTCAGGTCATCACAATATTCTGAATAATATTTATGATAAAGCTCCGCGTTAATAGTATCCTTGATAATAGAATTGCCAACTTGAAACATTTGTTTAATTTCTTCTTCCTTCAATTTGGCAATTCTATTTATATAGTCCAAAAACAGTTTCTTTTTTTCTTCAAATGACCAATCCTTATACTCATCGTCTTCCACTTCCTCGTCTTCTTCTTCATCCTGATTATATTCGTCATAGAATTCAGCTGAATAGTATTTAAAATTACCAATACCGGCTGTCTTTTCGAGTTGTTTAATAACCGAATTTATCTTTTGTTGACTGTCCTCAGGCCCACTGAGATAAAGAGGTTTTCCGTTTTTCCCACATTCAATGTCAAAGAATTCAATATCATCATTGTCTTCTTCGAGCATGAATTGGGAAGTAGATGTAAAATCTTTGTGAGGTTTAAACCCGAAATCTTCAGCGAATTCCAATGCTTCATAAATAATGTTGTGAGCCAGATCATAACTAATGGTAATGGGCTCGGTATACTGGGCTTCACTTACTATATCCTGATACTCTTCCATACTAATATTAAAAATGTAATGTGTGTTTTTAACACCAAGACAAAACAGGTCAACCTGATAAAAACAAACTGTAACGTTTCCGTTTGTATGCTTACGAGAAATTATAATATTGGCAATGCCTCCCTCCCTCCATTCAGAATTTACAAGACATTGATAAATGGGAAGAGTTCTTGCTTTAGTCCGGATGTAGTTCTCGGGACTCAGCATTTGAATTACTTTCCCGACGTTCTTTTTAGCCATTCTTTTTAGTTATGTTAGTGATTTTTAATGTTTTTGAATAAATGCCATTAGTTTATTTTTATTCACTAAACGGATATTAGCATCTGGTTTTTTCCGTTTTCCTTCTTTGTGGCAGTCATTGCACCCCACAAAGTGGATGTTATTCGGACTTTTTGGATCTACATAAGTAGTATTCATCTTTGTGACATCGATCTTGCAGTTTGAAATTGCCGGATGACAGGATTTACAACTGTTTTTGGCATCGTTGCTGTGATTTTCATGGCAGGACATACAACTTAACCCTTCGTGGACTCCACGGGGGGTGCTGTCATCAGATGTCCCTGCCTGATGTTGGGCATTGGGGGCATGACATTGAACACAATTGCGCATATTGGGATCATCAGAAACTTTTACAGCCAGAATGCCATTCCACAAATTAAGCTTAGGCAATTCTGAAACAGGAAAATAGCATTTTTCATGACGGTCGTAAAAACTAAGTTCCGAAATTACATTTTTTTTCTGATAAAAGATTGCTTTAGGATCTGCATAATCGGGGTTAGTTTTGATCAATCCCAACTGATGAATCTGATGACAAGCCATACATGGAATTGCAGGTATCGTGGTCATTTCTTCCTTTTTCAGTTTCCAGGGGCCTTTGGTTTTCAATGGTTCAACTATATCAGCAACACTCCCTTCAAAAAACATCCCATGACAACGCAGACAGTCGAAGTTGATTTGTTCTGTTGAATTGTGTTTGGCGTTCAAAAAGACATGTTGGTAATCGATTGAATGGCCACCGGATTTCCACTTTGCAAATTCTGTGGTGTGACATCGGTTGCAATTGGTACTGACTTCCATTAGTTGCTCCTCGCTCAGTTTAATGTTTTCAACCCGTTTATGGGTGATGTGGTTCACCACCATCATCCCCTTTTCCTTCAAACTGTGCATGCCATTGTTCATTGCTGTCCCGTGACACTCTTTGCAATGCAATTCCCGGTGTGATGATTGTGCCATCGAGTGTACCGATTTCCCGATTTCGTGGCATGAAGCACAGGTTTTATCTGGAGAGGCTGTATTCCAGTATGAATAAAATGAGCCAAGTGCTGTTAAACTGATTATCAAAACCAATGAGATAATCAAAAGGGGTGATTTAAGATTTGTTTTTCTGATCATCGGTGGTGGTTTATTTAAAACGGTTTCCTTTTAACCATTCACTGGCGATATATCCTCCTACACGAAAGCCTAAAGCCATGATTGTCAACACAGGATTGAAACCTCCGTTATTGACATGGAGACTACCATCTGCAACGAAAAGGTTAGGCACATCATGAATTCTTCCATATTTATCTGTTACAGATGTCTTAGGATCATTGCCCATGCGACAGGTTCCAGCCTGATGTTGGCCACCACTAATACCTTTTCCGCCACCAACACTTTGCCAGGTATAAATTGCTCCGGCTTCTTTTAACCATGATTCAGCTTTTGAAGACATGAATCTGCATCCCTCAATATCTTTTTCATGTCGTGTCCCTGACAATCTGACTACCGGAATTCCCCAGAAATCTTTTACCGTCAGATCGACTTCGACTCTGGATTCAAACTTAGGGATCTCCTGATACGGGCCAACAACCTGGGCCACTTTCTTGTAGTTGAGTCGTTGAAAGGTTTTATGTTCTTTGCCCCAGCCGGCTGAACCCGGAGGACGGACTCCGGTAAAAAGGTAAGGCATCCTGATAAATTCGTTACAAAGCACTCCTCCTCCCATTATCCCCTGGTTGTGATGATTGAAATCACTGATTGCAACCGAAGCCCCGGGGCCAACATCATCATAAACTTCATCTTCAAAGATTCCAAATGCTCCGGTGTATGCATGCCCCTGAAAGTTGCGGCCTACCCAGTCATTTTCGTTGCCTATCCCTTTCGGGAAAAACTTCGATTTTGAATTGAGCAGCAGTCGTGCTGTCTCTGTTGCCGAACCTGAAATCACTACAACGTCAGCCGTCTGGGTGTGTTTTTGGTTCTTATCATCAAAATAAGTCACTCCTGTAATCTTTCCTTGCTCGTTTACAAGGATCTCACTAACTACAGAATTGATCCGCAATTCACAATTACCACTTTCTAGCGCTACCGGGATCACCGTATTGTGGGTTCCGCATTTGGCATTCACCGGACAGGCAAAACCACAGCAGGTCCTCATCCTGATACAGGCTGGCCTGCCACCATAGGGAACTGAATTGCGCAGCATTGGAATTGGAAAAGGATGATATCCTAATCGTTTGGCAGCGTCATACAACAACCTGGCCTCTTTGTTGTGTGAAAAGGGTGGCATAGGTTGTGCTTTTTTGCGTGGAGGAGCAAATGGATTCTGGCTATCATCACCGGATACCCCTATTTCCCATTCTGCTTTTTCATAATAAGGCTCAAGATCTTCATAGGTGATCGGCCAATCTGCAATGGTCGATCCTTCTATCTGACCGTATGTGGTTTTTAATTTAAAGTCTTCCTGCATAAACCGCCAGGCCATTGCTCCGTAACTTACAGTCCCGGAGCCTACACATGCCGCGTTATTGCTATAATGCCAATCGCTCGGTAAAACAATTTCTGTACTGCCATCATCATTTACTATAACCCGTCTATAGCGTTTATCGTCTGGCCCATAGGCGTTACCAAGGACAGTAGTTCGCTGAGAAATCAATTCGTCGGTATTGTGCTCATCATAAGTCGCCCAACCTCCCCGCTCAAAGAGGACAACTGTAAGTCCTGCAACACTTAACTCTTTGGCCACTACACCACCCCCGGCTCCGGCTCCTACAACAATGGCATTGACATGTTTGTTTCCCATAAGTTATAGCTTGTAACGATTTTGGCCAATAATGACTGGGTAATCGAGTTTCATCATTTTATAACTGATATTGTTTTTATTTCCTCCATGTCGTGGGCTTCCATAATAGCCCTGCATTGTGTGATTTCGAAGTAGCTGGAAGAACTTCCAGTCGAAGCCATCTTTCCACTGAGCTACTTCCATTTTTCCTCCTTCCATTGTATGCAAAAACCTGGTCTGCTCGTTCCATGACAACTCTTCAAATCGTTTTTGAAACTTTGCTTTAGAAGTTTCCTGAATAGCCGTCAACCCTTTCTTGTAATCTTCAATATACCTGGAATATGGTCCGGACAGCTGTTGATCAATGAAGTTGGTAACCCCCGCATCTTTTCCACCCGGCCATTCGTCAGTAGGAATTATCTGCTCTACCAAAGCGTTAAGCAAAATTGATTCCTGTTCAGTTAGTACTTTCCATCGAGATAACTGTGTAAAGCTGCACCGGCTTAACAAACATAACCCACTTACTCCCACGACAGTGAAAGCGATAAAACGACGACGTGTTAGTTTTGGTTGCTCGTTCATATGAAATCAAAATTAAATCGTTTAACACCGGTATGGCAGAAAGGGATATTACTTCTTTTTTATTATACTGTTAGATTCCATTGTCGTTACGGTAAATTTTTCACGGCTTCCTGAATGAGATTAATCATTTGAACAGGAGGATTAATTCCAAAATAAAATATTAACGCCAATAGAAAATATTGTGAATATGTTTCTGAAGGAACTGTTTTTTCTTTTGCCGGAAGTAAATCTTTTGTTTGGTTAAATAATATGTATAAAAAGTTTTTAGCTAAGGCGTATATAGTAACGGAAAGAAATAAAAGGGCAAAAAACAAAATAAAAAAGTGAGAAGAGGTAAACAAGGCTTTGAATATCCAAAATTCAGTAACAAATAATCCAGAAGGCGGCATTGCTATTATTCCTATCAGCACCAAAAGAAAAACCATGGCGCCGGGCCGGTTCCGGTTAAAATAGTTTCCGGTCTCGCTGATTATGTATGTGCCAAAATTGCGGTGAAACTGGTCTATTTGGTAAAATACGCTTGCTTTAACAAAAGAGTGGAGCACCATGTGTAAGATGGCTGCAAAATACCCTATCCCGCCGGAAGCAAGCCCGATAGCTGCCAACCCCATGTGCTCGATGCTGGAATAAGCACTCATGCGTTTCAGGTGTTTTACTTTTAAGAGGTAAGCCGCAGAAACAATAATTGAAATTAATCCGCACCATAATAATACCTGGCTCATCCAGGGATGAATAGAAGTATGGGCAAAAATCGAGAAGGTGCGAAAGATGGCGATGAATCCGACATTCATTAAAGTGGTTGAAATAAAAGCACTGATCGGTGGAGGGGCCACAGTATGAGCATCAATGGCTGCAGTGTGCATCGGGAAAAGTCCCATTTTGGTACAGAACCCAATAATTATAAAAAGAAAAGAAAGTTTCAACCATGATGGATTAACATGCAATAGCTGAACCTGTAAAGGTGTGAAAGAAAAATTAATAGTCTCCGTTTCTCCTACACCAAAGCTTAGTAAGATGATACCGATGAAAGTTATCGTAATCCCGATGGAACAAACGAATACGTATTTCCAGGTGGCTTCCAGCGCAAGAGGTGTACGTTCGTGATAAATCAATACCGCCACGCTCAGAGTTGTCAACTCAATAAAAACCCACATCAACCCGATATGAGAAGCAACATAAACGCAGGTCATAGCAACAATCAACATGATGAGTGCTGCAAAATACAAGCTTTGGGAGCGGCTGTCATCCTGCCTGTGCCGAAGATAGATGTAACTATGATATATAGTCGTAAAACTAAGTAAAGTCAGTACACCCATAAAAATAACACCAATTGCATCGTATTTAAAATAGCCTAAATCTTCCATATTCAAATGCAAATAAGCGTATATCGTCATGGTTGTTTGAACTGCCATAAACAGAGCAAGTAGCAAAATGCGAACCGTGGGATTACGATTGAACGCGGAAACCACGCCAATCAAAAAAGCTATAATAAGATAATAAACAAGCATTTGCTTTAATCTTTTAAGTTTGTTAAATTATCAACATTCATCTCCTCAAAGGTGTTTCCTATCCGGTTCACAAAAACTCCAAGCAAAAGAATACTAACAAAAATGTCGAGGGTAATTCCTGTATTCACGAGCATTGGCATCTTATTTCCTGCTGAAAGTGACAATATAAACACTCCATTTTCAATGACCATATAGCCCATGATATGCGTAACCACTTTTTTTCGTGAGACAATTATAAAAAGTCCGGTGAACAAAGCTGATAGGGCTACTATAAAAAACATTTTTCGAAAATGCACAACATCAATTATATTAGACAAAATGAACGATCCAAAAATGATACTGGTTATAATTACGATAGACATAAAGTAGGTCAGGAAAGGTTCAGTCTCTCGCATAATATTATTCTTTTTGATCACATTTTTCAGGAAGATTGGAATGACGATTGTTTTGAAAACGATGGTCTCGAATAGAATAAAAATCAGGTTGATGGTATTGATTTGAATCAATTCAATAAGTGACACTCCGAAAAGGAGAATCCCCTGCAATGCAAGAATGTTGATGTAAGTAGTAAGCCGATTTGCAATGCCCATGTAAAGAAGACTGATAGCAAATATTACAAGCAAAATATTGATCATCTCATTTTCAGTTTATAAAATTTTTCCTGTCATCAGAAGTACAGTAATAAATATCAATAGCGAAATAGAAGTAAGTGCAAAAATGAATTGTGGGTTATGGCTCATCCTAAATCGGGCCATAAACGATTCTATAGTTCCAACGACTATCGCAAAAAGTACTTGTACAGCAATAAAAATAGGTATGGAATAATACCATTCTTTCCCGGGTGTTAACAATAGGTTTACAATAATAGCACCGTACATAGCAAATTTCAGGTGGGATGCATAAAATATTAACCCGAGATCGAAACCACTATTGTCAAGTATCATAACTTCATGTACCATAGTCAGTTCAAGATGGGTTTCAGGATCATCCACGGGCATCCTGCTATTTTCAATCATGGCAATGATAACCAATACGAACGAAGCCAATCCCCCAATGGCATAAGAAATATAGGAACCAAAGTGAATACTGCTAAATATATCTGAGAATGATGTATAGCCGGTAAGCAATGCAAATGAACCCATCAGTATGAAAAAAGCCGGCTCAGCCAGTAAAGAGTATAATGCTTCGCGACTGGCCCCCATTCCTTCGAAACTACTTCCGGTATCTAAAGCCCCGATAATGTTAAAAAATTTGCCAACCGCCAGTATATATGCGAAAAACACAAAATCGCAATTAAACGAAAAGACACCTTTCTGATCGCCAAATGGTATCAACATTATAGCAATAACTACTGAGGCAAAATAGATGTTAGGCGCAATTTTAAAAATAAAACTGCTGGTTGGGCTATACACACTTCCCTTTTGAAACAACCGCCAAATATCTTTCATGGGTTGAAAAATGCCACGACCTTTTCGTCCAGATAAAATACTTTTTGTCCGGAATATAATTCCGGTGAAAAAGAAACTGGTTATAACAATTAAGATAAAGCTCAATCCGCGCATTATATTTGTTTTAATAGGTTATCCAAATAAACCCAGACATCATTCAAAAGCGAAAAGATCACAATTATAAAAATGAAAAGTACACCATATAATATGTAGTGTCGCACATTTCCAGTTTGGATAATCCTTACACGTGCCAAAATATTATTCAGAAATTTCAAAGGAAGATCAATGAAAATTACCTCTATTTTATCATAAGGATGAGTTTCAGAATTAATAGGGCTTGAAAAAACTCCTTCAATATCTTCTTCTTTTTTATTCATCTGCAGCAGAGGGCCTATCAGTTTTCGGTAAGTACGGACATAAGAACCGGCCGTGTACTGCATCCTGCTATTGGGCACTTCATAGCCACATCCCCAGGTAGGTGAAGTAATCTTTTTGTGGTTTCGTCCGGCAAATTGTTTTATGACCGCGATAACTGCAATTACAAAAATAAACGTCCATGCCACAAGGCTAATTGACTGAAGGTTATCAGTCATCATTAAGACTGGAAGACCCACATCTAAACTACCTGTAAAAAGGCGGACAGGATTTATTAGAAATTGGATGAACAGTTGTGGAAACAACCCAATAATTAAAATGAACAGCACAACCAGATAACCCGGTAGCAACTTTGATGTTTCGGCCTCACGCACCTCGTGATCGAATTGGCTTCGTTCCTGGCCCAGAAAAATAATGCCAAAAGCTTTGGTAAAACATAATAGAGCCATACCACCTATAAGCACCAATGCAATAATAGATAAAATCAAAATGGTTGTTAGCGTGATAGATCCTAAATGGATGCCTACGAAAAATCCCTGGTAAATAAGAAATTCAGAAACAAACCCATTAAATGGAGGAAGGCCGGAAATAGCCATGGCGGCTACAAGAAAAAGAATGGCAGTTTGGGGCATTTTTTTTATCAAACCACCCATACTGTCAATGTTCAAGGTGTGAATGGCCTGATAAATAGTTCCTGCACCATAGAACAACAATGATTTGAACAACGAGTGGTTTAGGGTATGTAACAAAGCTCCGGCAAATCCTGCAAAAGCAAGATATGGATTTTGAATGCCCATACCGATTGTCCCAAGCCCAATTCCCATTCCGATGATGCCAATATTTTCGATGCTGTGATAGGCAAGTAATTTCTTTAAATCATGTTGAACAATAGCCAACATCACACCATATATTCCAGATATTAACGAAAAAATAAGAATGAAATAACCAATGCTCAAATAGTTTTGGTTTACTAACAGGAGCATCCGTAAAATGCCGAAAATACCTAGTTTGATCATTACTCCCGACATTACCCCCGAAACATGGGATGGAGCTACCGGATGGGCGTAAGGAAGCCAGGTATGGAAAGGCACAAACCCTGCTTTAATGGCAAAGCCAATAAAAAGAATCAGAAATAAAAGAGAGCTGATGGCCGGACTAACAGAAGCAGAATATTGACTGATGGCATTGAAATCATAAGAATTAGTATGCGAACTCACCCAAATAAGCCCAACGGTAAGGAAAAGAATGCAGATATGCGCTTGTATTAAATAATTTATCCCTGCTTTTAGTGTTTTCGGGTTTTTATATTCAAATATGACCAAAATGAAAGACGATAATGCCATTAATTCCCAAACATAAAGAAAGGCAAGACTGTTCTGCACGCAAAACACACCAATCATGCTGACATGATTAATAATATAACCGACAAAATGCATGGGGATTCCTCCTGATTTATTCTCATAATGCTTCATATAACGCCTACCGTACAAGATTCCGGTAAGCACTGTAAAATTCATCATTAAAATAAACCAACCTGAAAGCGCATCTACCCGAATAGGAATATCGCCAAAAATATAACCGCCATTTATTATATCCTGATAAGATTGACCTAAGACTGCATTAAAAGCTATATATGAACTAAATCCTGCATTTATCAAGACAGCAATAAGCGCAATAGTTCCTGACCATGCTTCTTTTGAAAAGCTGACAAACAGAACAAATATTGCAGTTATACTGATGAGAAGAATGCATAAACTCATTTCAATACAAGTTAAAACTAAACAGATATTCCCAAAAGTAGTAAAAAAAATTGAACATTCTGGGTACGTTAATAATTTAATGCTAGCACATTATTCCGGTCTTAAATTAAATTCAAAAAATATCAATTTAAAAGCCTTAATTTTGCAACCGATTAAAAAATCAAAAAGAAGCAGACCAATTGCTTTTTAATAAACATATTCTGCTTATTAAATGACAATTATTTAATCAGTTAGTAGTCTTTATGACAGATGCCTTGTTTTTAGTTTCGTCCGTTGCTGTCACGGTAATTGGATTATTATTGATTGGTTTTATGCCTTCCGGGAAAAAAGCAGGAGCGAATGCTTTGCTTGTTTTTATAAATGCAATTTTAACATCTGTTCCTGCAATTCATGTCATCCTCCATCAGCCATTGGAGTTGATCATTCCTGATTTTTCCTTCTTTGGTGATATCCCTGTCAGGATTGATGCACTGTCAGCCTGGTTTATACTCATTATCAACTTTACAGGAATAACAGGTGCTGTGTATGGGATTGGATATATGAAAACTTATAGTGAAGATCATTTCAATCTTTCCATGCACTGGATACTGTTCTTTTTGTTCCATTCATCCATGATTTGGGTCTGTATGATCCAACAGAACATTGCATTTTTGATTGCCTGGGAAATCATGTCGATCTCCTCCTTCCTGTTGGTTATCTTTGAACATAAAAACAAAAAGACCTTAAAGGCCGGCATCAATTATCTGATTCAAATGCACATCAGTGTGGCATTACTAACGGCTGCATTTATCTGGGTGTATAGTGAAACCGGCTCATATGATTTTAAAGCAATCGGTAATTTTTTTGGTACTAATCCCAACATCTGGTTGTTCCTGCTATTTTTTGTTGGTTTTGGAATTAAAGCTGGTTTTATTCCTTTTCATTCATGGCTTCCACATGCTCATCCTTCGGCCCCTTCACACGTTTCGGGCGTCATGTCGGGTGTCATTGTAAAAATGGGGATCTATGGTATATTTCGGATCATACTGTTTTTAAAACAAGATTTTATTCTTTTGGGGGAAATTGTTTTAACCCTTTCTGTGTTAACAGGACTCTATGGAATTTTGAATGCTGCCGTACACCGTGACTTCAAGAAAATGCTGGCTTATTGTACCATCGAAAATATTGGTATCATCGGAACAGGTATTGGAATCGGACTGATTGGAATGGGATCAGGCAATAACCTGATTGTTGTTTTCGGATTTGGAGGCGCTCTTTTGCATACGCTCAATCACTCATTGTTTAAATCATTGTTGTTTTTTTCAGCAGGTTCAATCTATCAGCAGACACATACCCGGGATATGGAAAAACTGGGAGGGCTTTTAAGGAATATGCCAAAAACCGGGTTCCTCTATTTACTGGGTGCCTTGGCCATTGGGGGATTGCCACCTTTTAATGGTTTTGTTTCTGAATTTTTACTTTACATCGGTTATCTGGAGGGGATTAAGACACTGGATGTTGCAAACGGCACCCTGATGATGTTTTCCCTGGCTAGTCTTGCAATAATAGGAGGCATTTCGATGCTGGCATTCAGCAAAACCTTTGGGACTATTTTTCTGGGTTCAGCCCGTACATCTTTACACGACGAACCCCATGAAGTTGCACGTGTGATGCTCTTCCCACAATATATGATCCTGGCGGTGATGCTCTCAATTGGACTCTTCCCTCAGTTTTATTTTTCAGTTGTATTGAAAACCATTGCTTTGTTTTTACCGGCTATTTCGGTGCTTACAGTTTCAACTGTAAATCCCGCAATTGACGTCATATCAGTTATTGGCCGTTATTCATTCTTATTTATCGGGGTGATCTTATTGATATATCTGATTCGACAATACTTTACAAACCAGAGAGAAAAAGTTTTCAATCCTACCTGGGGCTGTGCTTACGTTGCTCCAAATACAAGAATGCAATATACCGGAAAGTCGTTTTCGAAAACGCTTGGGAAGCTGTTCAACTTTGTAATCATTGAAGAAAAAAGATATAAAGAGAGACCGGTGAGTGAAACTTTTCCGCAGACAACAAAGCATTCATCGCACTACGTCGATTTCTTCGAGACCAGGATTATCAATGGGTTGGTTAAAAAACTCGTATATTCGATGAATTATTTTCAGTTTGTACAGAATGGTAAGACGCAGGCCTATGTTTTATATGGGGTGTTTTTTATTGTCCTTGTATTTTTAAGTACACTATTTAACTTTATCTAATGTTACTTGCAGTAGTATTTATCCTGACGGCATTAATTGCCATTGCTTTCATTCCTTTTGTGGATACAAAATGGAAAGGATTGCTTGCAATTATTACGGTTAGTATAAATGCTATTCTATCTGGTTTTATTGCAATTAAATCATTGACAGGGACGAATACATTACTCGAATTCCCGGGTTCTTATGTAACAGGCCCAATTCCAATCAGAATTGATGCGTTATCAGGATGGTTTATACTTATCATCAGTTTTACTTTTCTGACAGGTGCAATCTATGGCTTTCATTATATGAAAGCATATAAAGAGCAAAAATCAAACCTTTCTCTTCATTGGATTGCCTATATACTGGTTTATACATCACTGATTATTATCACTGCTATTCAAAACGGCCTTGCATTCCTAATTATATGGGAAATCATGGCATTGTCGTCATTCATGCTTGTCATTTTTGAAGCTTATAATAAAGGAACACTTAAAGCCGGGATTAATTTTTTAATCCAGTCACACATATCAATCCTGTTCCTGATGTTACCTTTTATCGGTGTGGCAATAAAAATGAATTCATATGATTTTACAGCTATAACGGCATATTCTCTTCAGAATCCATTGCTCATTAACCTGGGATTGTTTCTTTGTTTCTTTACAGGTTTTGCCATCAAATCTGGTTTTGTCCCATTCCATACATGGTTGCCATATGCACACCCTGCTGCTCCGGCTCATGTGTCCGGCGTCATGTCGGGCGTTATTATAAAGATTGGCATCTACGGCATTTTGCGTATGTTGCTGCTGATTAAGAGTGATTACATCACAGTGGGTTATGTTATTTTATTCTTTTCTGTTATTTCAGGAATCTATGGGGTGATGCTGGCCATACTCCAACATAATTTAAAGAAACTGCTGGCTTATCACAGTATTGAAAATATTGGCATCATTGGTATAGGCATTGGATTAGGTTGTATTGGTATTGGTTCGGGAAATCAAATGTTAGCCATGTTGGGTTTTGCAGGAGCACTGTTGCATACTTTAAATCATTCTTTATTCAAATCGCTCCTATTTTATACTGCCGGCAATGTTTATCAGGCTACACACACGGTGAATATTGAACATCTGGGAGGAATTGGAAAACGAATGCCGCATACTTCTATTTTGTTTTTATTGGCCGCTCTTGCAATTTGTGGTCTTCCACCTTTTAATGGATTTGTATCTGAATTTCTCATTTATAATGGGATGCTTTCGGGATTACACGATGCCCCATTGATGCAATTGTGGATACTTATCTTTACCATTTTTGGTCTGTCACTCATTGGGGGACTCGCTTTATTATGTTTCACCAAGGCTTTTGGAACCGTATTCCTTGGTACTACCAGATCGATTATAAAGGAACCAGTAATCGAAGCAAGTACAGGATCTTTGATACCCATGTATGCAGGTCTTGTATTAATTATCCTTATTGGATTGTTCCCATCGTTTTTTGTAAAAGCGTTGTCTTTGCCTATAAGTCTGTTTGCCGGCAAAATAGGAAATTTCGAACAATCACAGTCCTTGTTTTCAATAAAAGCTTTAAACCAGATAAGTCTCAGTGCTTTTGGCTTAATTGCTTTAACAGGACTGATATTTTTCATACGCCGAAAAGTATCAACTTCTAAATCTTTAACAATTCATCCTACATGGGGATGCGGTTATGCAGCACCCACCAGTAAAATTCAGTATACCGCAAGTTCTTTTGTGAGGACTTATCGTAAACTCGCTCAGCCTTTGTTAAGTGTAGAAGTTAAGAAAAAAGAGATTCATGGCATATTTCCCAATCGCGGACAACACGAAACCCATCCTTATGATAAAGTTGAAGCATTGCTGATCGACTATCCACTTGAGTTTATCCGCCACTTTATCAATCGATTTTCGTTTTTACAGAATGGTATCATACAGATTTATATCTTATATGGAGTCGCATTTATAGGACTAATTCTGGTAATACCTATGGTTTATGAAAATATTATTGCGTTGATTCAATTTTTAAATCGTTTGTAGCATGTTAAGTCTACTATTAATCACAATTGCCAGCCTGTTTTTTACAGGTATCATCATAAGGACAAAAAGTATCTCCTCCGGAAGGAAGGGACCTGGAATTTTTCAGCCTATAAAGGATGTGATCAGATTGTTCAGGAAGGGTGCTGTTTTCAGTGAAACGACTACCATCATTTTCCAGATCGCTCCAAGCATCTATTTTGCTTCTGTAGTGATGGCCATTCTTGTTGTCCCATTTGGGAATACAAAGGGGTTTATTTCTTTTAACGGTGACTTTGTGTTCTTTGCCTATGTACTGGCTCTTGGTAAATTTTTCAGTATTATTTCGGCCCTCGACACAGGTAGTAGCTTTGAAGGCATGGGAGCCAGTCGTGAAGCTTTGTACTCCATGTTTACTGAACCGGCATTTTTCATACTGATGGGTTCATTTGCCCTGCTTACCGGACACACTTCATTTGTTGAGATATTCTCTTCACTGGACTTTGGTTCCTACATCACATTCACTCTGGGAGCATTGGCAACATATGTGTTTGTAATGATCGCCATGATTGAAAACAGCCGGATGCCTATTGATGACCCCAAGACACATCTTGAATTGACAATGGTTCATGAAGTGATGATACTGGACAATAGTGGATTTGATCTGGGTCTTATTTTGTCAGCTTCTTATCTGAAATTTGCAATGTATGGTGCCTTAATCGCTAACTTTTTTATTGGTGCCATCCCTTTGTATTTCTCTATACCCCTGTTTTTTGTGATCCAGTTTCTCTTTGCAGTGGTGGTGGGTGTTCTTGAATCTTTCATGGCCCGATTCAGGATGAGTCATAATCCACAATTCATTTTTACCTTATCCTCTGTAACGTTGCTAATTTTTTTTGGTGTACTGCTTGTACTGAAACGATTCATTTAATTTTGAAACTACTTATTTTTATATAAAATGATCAACGTATTGCTTATCGTCCTATTGATTTCGCTGCTCTACCTTAGTATTGCAAATCGTCTGCTCACGTATATAAAGATCCTTGCATTCCAGGGAGTGATACTTTTTGGTGTTGCATTGATTGAGTTGAGCGAAATCAATACTGTCAATCTGGTACTGATCCTGTTGGAAACTATCATAGTAAAAGCCATATTGGTTCCTGTTTTCATTAAATATATCATCAAACGCAATAACATAACAAGGGAAATGGAGCCATTTATACCCAACTTTGTGTCATTGATTATTGTCACAATCATCATCGTTATCACGATACTTTTATCAAATTCCATTACTGATACACATCTTGAAAAGATATCATTCATTGTTGCTCTTTCGACTTTGTTTACGGGACTCTTTATTATTGGTACAAGGAAAAAAGTAATCACTCATGTCATGGGATATCTAGTCATTGAAAATGGTGTATTCATATTATCGTTGGCTGTTGGAAATGAAATGCCATTGTTGGTCAACCTTGGTATCATGCTTGATATTTTTGCGAGCGTCCTGATTCTAGGGATTTTTGTTAACAAGATTGGAGATGTTTTGAAAGATGTTGATGTTGATCAACTAAGAAATTTAAAAGATTAATCTATTACCTAAAAAATTATGATAGGAATATATTTAATTATTTCATTTATTATCAGTGGAGTATTGTTTTTTAACAGGAGTACAAAACTCAACAATATCCTTCTAATTGTATTTCTGCTTTTACAATGTGTTTTTACTTTCTATGAGTACACTCATTTAAATGTTTTCGAGCTGCAGTTTTTTAAGCCTGATGCCTTGGGAATCCTGCTTTTGATGACGCTTACAATTGTTGGAGCTGCTGCTATTTTTCACAGTCATCTTTATATTAAAGATCATCAGGAGAATCCAAGATCAAAGGGAATTTATTTTTCTGCAATGGTGATGTTAATTACTGCAATGGGTGCTGCTTACCTTTCAAATCATATTGCCGTGACCTGGATCTTTGTTGAAATTACAACACTGAGCGCTTCAGCATTGATTTACCATCACAGGAATGAACGTTCACTCGAAGGAACCTGGAAATATGTTTTCATTTGCGCTATCAGTGTAACGTTGATATTTATTGGCATTCTCTTTTTAAGTATGGCTATGAGGCAGGCTGGTTCTACGGATCTTACATTCGATAATCTTCTGGTTAAAGCTTCTGTTCTTAACGTGTTTTGGCTGCGGTTGGCATTTCTGTTCATTTTTACGGGATTTACTGCAAAACTTGGATTGGTTCCGATGTATACTGCCGGAATTGATGCCAAAGACAAGGCCCCTGCCCCTGCTGGAGCATTGTTTGCAACTGTCTTGATGAATATGGGTTTCGTAGGTATCTTCAGAATCTATGTTGTGATTTCTCACACTACAATTTTTGCATGGACCAATAGTGTGATCATGATTGCCGCTTTCCTGACTGTCTTTGTTGCCACCGTTTATATGGTCAAAGTGAAAAACATTAAAAGGATGCTTGCTTATTCTGGAATTGAACACATGGGTCTTGTAATGCTTGGCTTGGCTGCAGGAGGCATCGGGTATTATGCTGCCATATTGCACATTATCCTTCATGCTTTTGCGAAATCGAGTCTCTTTTTTCAGTTTTCACAAGTCTACAAGATTTATCAGAGTAAAAGTATTTATGATGTAGGAGACTACTTCAAATACAATCTCACAGGCGCAATGGTCATACTGATCGGATTTATTTGTGCTACAGCAATGCCGCCATCGGGTTTGTTTGTCAGTGAGTTTATGATTTTCAGTGCACTGTTTAAAGCGCATCAGATTGTTGTGCTTGTTCTGGTCATGCTGTTATTGACAATGATCATCTGGGCATTCGGGAAGAACATTTTCAAACTTCTCTTTACCCCTGTCGAAGATTTTGATGACAGACATGTTCCAAAGATCAACCCGCTCCATTCATTATCACAGTTTGGATTAATTGGATTATCTATTTATCTGGGTCTTAATCCTCCGGTACAATTTGTTAACCTCATTCAGGAAGCAATCAAAAATTTACCTCACTGACATGGACTATATCAGCTTAAAAAACAACGAGTGTATTCCACTCGCATCTATTCCCGAACTGGAATATGAAAAGTTTCTTGCATCGAATGTATTAGATTTGATGTGTGAAACACAAAATCATTGTGTGAATTACTATGGTTTTCCTGACAACGGAAAAATCAAACTCATCTGCTGTATTGCAAATGATGATACACATATGATAAATGTTTCTTCCACTTTAGTTGTCCCGGGAAAACAATATCCATCATTTTCTGCTCACAATCTGGCATTCGAAAAGTTTGAGAGAGAAATACATGAGAATTTTAATATTGCTTATCATGATCATCCATGGTTAAAACCTGTCAGATATTCAGCCAAAAGGGCTGATAAAAGTAAGACCATTGCCAATTACCCTTTTTATAGTATAGCGAGTGAAGAATTGCACGAAGTTGGCGTAGGACCGATTCATGCAGGAATCATAGAACCGGGACATTTTCGTTTTATCTGTAACGGAGAGCAAATACTGCATCTGGAAATACAACTGGGGTATCAACACCGGGGTATTGAACAACTATTTCTGGAAAAGAAAAATCTTTTGCAAAGGACAACACTAGCCGAATCTATTACTGGTGATACAGTAGTAGGTCACACTACTGCTTTTGTTAATTTATGGGAGAGCCTGTGCGAATTCAAACCTGAATGCGATTTACAATTTGCGCGTACTCTGGCATTGGAACTGGAAAGAATTGCGGTACACACCGGTGACCTGAGTGGAATGTGTACTGATATTGCCTACCAACTGGGTAGTTCCGTTTTTGGAAGACTAAGAACTCCGATCATTAACTATTTCCAACAATGGTGTGGAAACAGGGTTTCAAAAAGTCTGATCAGAGCCGGGAAATCTTACTTCCCTTTCACACAAAGCCTGGCTTCAATCTTAACAGAAGTATTTGACAAATATGAACCCGATTTTAATGAGATGTGTACCGAACTATTCCGTATGCCCAGTGCATTATCTCGTTTTGAAAAAACCGGAGTAGTAAGCGAAGCTGATATCAGAAAGATAGGTACTGTTGGACTTTCAGCACGTATGAACGGGGTGAACAGGGATATTCGTTTATCACATCCACATGATTTTTATCATGAAATCCAACATCAACCCATTATCAAGCATCATGGAGATGTTTACTCAAGGGCTCAGATACGCCGAAAGGAAATTGGTCAGTCTATGGGTTACATCCTTAACCTGATGAAGGATCTGCCCGAAATAAATACAAACCGTCCTGGACTGGGATCTCCGCAACCCAATACTTTTGCAATTTCACTGGTCGAGGGTTGGAGGGGTGAGATCTGTCATTGTGCCATTACTGATGAGAAAGGTGAATTAAGGCATTACAAGATCAAAGATCCTTCATTTCATAACTGGCTCGCACTAGCCATTGCTGTAAGGAACAATGAAATTTCAGACTTCCCGATCTCAAATAAAAGCTTTGATTTTTCATACTCGGGACACGATTTATAATTCTTAACGATTGAACTATGTTAAATAATTTGAAAATCCTTTATCATCAAGGAAAGCAATATATTCCAGACGTTACGAAAGCAAAAGTGCCCGGTATTTTCCGTGGTCGACCCATTATCACCACTGAACAGGTAGATGAAGAAAAACTTGTAAGCATCTGTCCAACGGGAGCCATTCAAAGTTCGCCTGTCTCAATTGACCTTGGGAAGTGTACTTTTTGTGGTGAATGTGCTTTTGCTTTCCCTGAAAAAATCAGGTTTACGACAGATTATAAGATTGCAACAAACGACAGAAATGCTTTGATTATTTATCAGGGTCAGGATGTTCCTGTTGAACTTGATCCAGCCTTGATCAGAAGAGAGATTCAGGAGATGTTTAACGGCTCACTGAAACTCAGACAGGTTTCTGCAGGAGGCGACAACAGTTGTGAACTGGAATTAAACGCCTGCAGCAATGTGAATTTTGACATGGGACGTTTTGGAATTGAGTTTGTTGCCTCTCCCCGTCATGCCGACGGTATTGTGATCACCGGTCCGATCTCTGAGAATATGGCTGAGCCTTTGCAGATCTGTTATGATGCTACACCCGATCCTAAGATCATTATACTGGCAGGTGTTGATGCAATCAGCGGGGGAATATTTGCAGACAGTCCTGCGCTGAACAGAAAGTTTCTGGAGAACAATAAAATAGATCTTTATGTACCCGGGAATCCGATACATCCTTTGACATTTATCAATGGAGTATTGGAGTTGATAAGGCAAAGAAAAAGGGAATAATTTTTAATAGGTGACTATTTTGAAGATCTCCTGCGTTGCAGAAGTTACTTTATAACGGTCATCAACACGATAGCCAACAACCCATACGATTTCTTCACCTGAAGTAATAACCCAGGTATTTTGTTTATCGGGTAAGGGGATCTTTAGGTCTGTGAGAAAATCGCTGAGCTTTCTGAATCCCTTCATCCCCAAAGGACGAAACTTATCCCCGGTCTGCATTCTTCGTAATACTAACGGAAACGTCAGTTTGTTTTTATCAATCCAAGCAATCAAAGGTGAAGGATTAAATGTTGTAAACTGGTGACGACCGAGTATTGAAAATTCTATTTTAAATGGCACATCAATAATTACTGTATCCTCTTTGATAAAAATCCCTACATCTTCATGCCTGCTTCCTTCCAAAGGGTCAATAATCAATGATTCCCTGTCCTTTATCAAACGATGGGTTGAAGAAAGAAAAATCTTTCCTGGAATATCATTTAATACTGAAATCAACTGAGAGACAGTTGATTCGTTGTATCCAAATGGCTTAAGGAATTCAAAAAGATAGGTGTGTAATGGATGAAGGGTCTTCAATCTTTCTATATTAATCAGATGACGCTTTCCAGATACATGTACTTTAAGTTGTCGTTGTCGTTCAATCTCATTTAAATAGACAGTCTCTGTGTCAGCTAAACGCTCAATGTTTTCAGAAAAAACAGGATAGAGTTCAGGCTGAAGTTCTTTTAACAACGGCAAAAGGTGATGCCTGATCCGGTTACGCATATATTTGTCTGATGCATTACTGGAATCTTCACGGAAAGAACATTCATTCTCAGTAGCAAAGTTTACAATTTCTTCTCTGGAAAAGATAAGCAAAGGACGGATTAGTCCTTCATGATATGGTTTCATGGCTCTTAAACCTGCTATACCTGTTCCCCGTAAAAGATTTATAAAAAATGTTTCTGCCTGATCATCCAGATTATGACCTATAGCAATCTTATGATAGCCATGACCCAAAGCCAATTGTTTAAACCACAGATATCGCAAGTCACGGGCAGCCATTTGAATTGAAATACCCTCTTTTACTGCAAAAGACTGTGTATCAAATTTTTTCACATAAACCTTAACATTCAATTTCTCTCCCAGATTCCTTACAAAGAGTTCATCCCCATCAGACTCTTCTCCACGCAATGAAAAGTTACAATGTGCAATATCAAATCGGATCCCACTTTGATGGAACAGTTCGCACATTACAACGGAATCAATCCCACCACTAATGGCAAGCAATATTCTGTCGTCCGAATCAATCAGCTTATGCCTGCTGATGAAATTAAGAAAACGTTCAAGCATAATACAAAGATAACCAAAACGGCGCCCTTTGAAGGCGCCGTTCTTTTGAAATGTTTATTTTATTTCCCAGGTCTCACCACTATTCAAAAGATCGTCCACATTTCTGATCTTCGAATTGTTTTTTGCAAGTGATATCTGATCTTCAACCATGTCATCATATGTTGGATACATAGCCGAACGGATTACACCAAACGCCATTGGGAAGTGAGGTGGAGCCATTTTTGCAAGCATCAGATGGATTCCCGGATCGTGACTGTATTGGTCATGAACAAGCAGGTCCTTTTCTGTTATTCCATCCTTACCAATGTTAACGACTTCAAGAAGAGTTCCATTCAAACGAATGCCTTTCTCTCTGTTAGCACCAAAAATGAGTGGTTCACCATGTTTCAGAATAACCTGGAAATCATCACGAATATCTTTTGCAGTAACAGCAGCATGTGTTTTATCAGCAAAGATCACACAATTTTCAAGAATCTCAATGATTGAAGTTCCATCGTGTTTAGCCGCCTCAAACATAACATCAACCATCAGTTTGGGATTGTTATCCGTAGCCCGGGCAAAGAAAGTTCCCTGAGCTCCCAGAACAAGTTCCCCGGGGTTAAAAGGATGTTCAATTGTGCCCTGAGGTGAAGACTTTGTGATAGACCCCATTGGAGTAGTAGGAGAATATTGCCCTTTCGTCAAGCCATAAATCTGGTTATTGAAAAGAAGAATATTGACATCGATATTGCGACGGATGATATGAATAAAATGGTTTCCTCCGATAGCCATAGAGTCACCGTCTCCGGTTGCAACCCAAACACTCAGTCTTGGATTTGCAATTTTAACACCCGAAGCGATTGCAGCAGCACGGCCATGGATTCCATGGATACCATAAGTATTGACATAATAAGGAAAGCGTGAAGAACATCCAATGCCTGAAACGACCATGAAATTTTCTTTACGGTAACCGATTTTGGGGAAAACTTTTTCAATTGAACTCAGGATGGAATGTGAACCACAACCGGGGCACCATTTTACCATCTGGTCGCTTACAAAATCATCTTTGGTAAGCTCAACTGAAGTACGTTCTATTGTGTTTTTGATCATTTTATTTCTCCTCCAGCAATTGATTAAATTTTTCTGTAAGTTCTGATACCATGAAGGGTAAGCCCTGAACCTTATTGTATTGCTCATATTTGAATTCAGGATGTGTCATTCGCAGATAATTGACGAACTGACCCATATTGAGCTCACAAACAATAATTTTCTTGAAACGACTCAATACCTGCTTAGTATTTCTAGGCAATGGCATAATGTATTTAAAGTGAGCATGAGCTACTTTTTTACCCTGACTAACCAAATCGGAAACAGCAGTAAGTACAGTACCTTGGGTACCACCCCAACTTACAACCAACAGATCAGCATCAGTATCACCGGTAATTTCGAGTTCCGGAATAAAATCTGCAACCCGGTCAACTTTAGCCTGACGAAGATTCGTCATCAATTGATGATTGGCGGGATCTGTTGAAACATTTCCTGTGATATTTTCTTTCTCAAGACCACCAACCCTGTGACGGAGACCGTCGGTTCCGGGTAATGCCCATTGACGGGCAAGAGTTAAAGCATCACGCTTATATGGCTGGTAGTCTGGATCATTAGCTTCAGCAATGGGAGGATTTATTAAAGGTAAATCAGCAACTCTGGGTATACGGAACAATTCTGAACCATTACCTTGCTGTCCGTCGGTAAGTAAAATTACCGGGGTCATGTGCTCCATTGCAATCTTAGATGCTTCATAGGCTGAATAGAAGCAATCAACAGGTGAACCCGCAGCAATAACTACTACCGGGCATTCTCCATTGCGGCCAAAAAGAGCCTGATAGAGATCACTTTGTTCGCTCTTTGTTGGTAATCCCGTTGAAGGACCTCCACGTTGAACATCAACTATAACGATTGGAAGCTCTGTGATTACAGCCAATCCAATGGCTTCACTCTTCAATGAAAGACCAGGACCAGAAGTCGAAGTCAATGCGAGTGAACCTGTATAACTTGCTCCGATTGCAGAACATATCCCGGCTATTTCATCTTCTGCTTGAAACACTTTAACTCCTAAAGATTTGTGTTTAACAAGCTCTTGCAAAATATCCGTAGCAGGTGTTATGGGATAAGACCCCAGGAAAATAGGACGTCCGGAACGTTCTGATGCAGCCATGAAGCCCCAGGCAGTAGCAATATTACCTGTAATATTGCGATATCTTCCTTTTTGTATTTCTTCAGTAGCATGAACTCTTAACGTAGGTAATGCTTCAACAGTATCTGCATAACTGTATCCGGCGTCTAAAACAATCTTATTCGCTGCAATGACCTGTGGCTTTTTCTTGAATTTCTGAGCAAGAATAGATTGAGTTACTTCACCATTCCAACTAAAAAGATGACACACAATACCCAAAGCAAACATATTGCGACTTTTATCAGCAGTTTTGTTATCGGGAACAATCCCAACCAATGCTTCACGGGTCATTGAAGTAATAGGCGCTTTGATTAGATTATACGCTGAAAGTGTAGTGTCGTCAAGAGGGTTTTTGGAATAACCGGCTTTGGTATAAATATCTTCTTCAAATGTATCTGCATCGACAATCACCGTTGCACCGGTTTTGGCCCATTTCAAATGTGCTTTTAGAGAAGCTGGATTCATAGCCACCAATACATCACACAAATCTCCTGAAGTGTGAATTTTAGTACTTCCAATATGAACCTGGAATCCAGATACACCTGCAATGGTATTGTGTGGAGCACGAATTTCGGAAGGATAATCAGGATAGGTTGCCAGATCGTTACCGGCAAGGGCTGCAGTATCAGAGAAAAGGGTACCGGTAAGTTGCATGCCATCTCCTGAGTCACCGACAAACTTGATTACCACATCTTCTCTATCTACAATATTCGATGTTATCATAAATAAATCAATTTAATTAACCCAGCAAAGGTACTTCAATTCTTGAATAGTCAATAGCAAATTTAATTTTTTTAACATGCTGTTTTTGGTTATTTTAGATTCAAATGCACAGTCAGATCTAGTTCTTTACAATGGCATAATATCGAGAATATAAATACATTGTGTATAATAGGCTTATTTATAAACTAAAAAAATAAGCTCCATATTGATGTTTTAACGATGTTATGGGCTATATTTGCAAAAAATATCAATAATATTATTAACAATAAATACCAATAATCATGGCTTATAAAATTTCAGATGATTGCACTGCTTGTGGTACTTGCATTGACGAATGCCCAGTAGATGCAATTTCAGAAGGCGACATCTATAAAATCGATTCAGATGTTTGTACAGATTGTGGTTCATGTGCTGATGTTTGCCCGGTTGAGGCTATTCATCCTGCATAATTTATCCGGTCACGAACTAAAAAGGCCTGATTCATAATGAATCAGGCCTTTTTTATTAAACGATTAGTCTTTCCTTTTTATATTAGTTTGATCTTTGTGCAAGATAATCAGAAACCCCTTCATGGGTTGCTTTCATTGCATCCTCACCCTTATGCCAGTTGGCAGGACATACTTCTCCATTCTCTTCAAAGAACTGCAAAGCATCTACCATTCGCAATGCCTCATCGATACTACGTCCAAGAGGCAGATCATTTACAACCTGATGCCTAACCACGCCGTTTTTATCAATTAAAAAAAGACCACGATAAGCGATAGGCGCACCCGAAAAAGTTGCATTCCCATCATCATTATAGTCAAAATCGCCTGCCAGGACATCATAGTTTTCTGAAATTGTCTTGGATAGATCAGAAACCAATGGAAACTTAACGCCTTTTATACCACCATTTTTTGGCTCGGTATTTAACCACGCCCAATGTGAAAACTTTGAGTCAACAGAACAACCTACAACAGCTACATTGCGATTCTCAAATTCTTTCAATTTATTCTGAAATGCAATTATTTCAGTGGGGCATACAAAGGTAAAATCCAAAGGATAAAAAAAGAAAATTACCTCTTTTTTCCCAATGTATTGTTTAAGAGAAAAATTCTCTACAAATTCACCACCATTTATTACAGCATCAGCTTCAAAATGAGGTGCCTTTTTTCCTACTAATACAGACATATTATTTTGTTTTTGATTTTTAAAAATATTAAAACATCAGGTAAACAAAAAAACAAAATAAAAGTTTTAAGGATCTTCAAGTAATAAAACTAAAAGGCTAAATATTAATCTACCGCTTTCAATTCTAATGGATCAATGATGATTCTCTCGCCTCTCACAAAATCAAACAAGGTTAGTTTTCTAATCTCATAAAAATTACGCCAGAATGTTTGTAATACATCGAAATAACCCCTTCTGGCATTATCCTTTTCATTTTGTGCAATATTCAAATCTGTTATCCCAATCTTTCCGATCATATAGCGTTGCTTTGTAACCTGATAGCGCTTATCTGCCACAGTATCGCTTTTTGCTGCAATCCTGACCTGACTTTGTTGAATATTAAACTGCATAACTTTTAAATAAACAGCTTGTTTAAAATCAATCATTTCCTGCTCGACTGAAGACTTCTCCAATGTCTGATTTGATTCGGCAATTTTTACACGACCTCTCCCTAACCCCCAGTCAAGAATGGGAACCTGCAAACTTATTGTCAACTGTTGCAAATCGCTTGGGTTGTGATAGGCTCCCACGAAATCGGGTGCACTTTGAGTAGTACCATATAATGCAACAAGGTTAGCGGAAAAATGACTGGTAGCTTTTGCTTTTAAAACATTATTCTCAGCTTCCAACAACCTTCGTTTATATGCAAGAGAAGCTGCCCGGTTTTCCTGTGCCTGTTCAATCGCTTTATCAGCTTCTACGCGTATGCCAGAAGTTTGTGTTGGTGTTATGAGTTCAACCGCAATATCGTTTTGCAACCGCAGAAATGATTTAAGGTTAAAAATCTTATTCTCCAGATCAAGTTTCATATTCTCAACCTGGCTTTGTGCAGATAACAATTGCAGTTCAAGCTGTAACAAATCATTCTCGGCAATAGTTCCAATGTTAAACCTCCCCTTAGCAATTTTATACAATGTGTCATTATTGGCTAGATTGGTCATTTGCATTTTCATACTGATTTGGGTAGACAACAGGTCAAAAAACATACTAATCGCAGTCAGCGAAATCTGTTCTCTGTCCTCAATCAATTTACGTTCTGCTTCTTGATAACTTAAAGGTTCAATTTTACGCGACCATTTAAACTCATTGTATTTGAACAAAGGTTGTCGCAAACCAATAGAGTAGGGGTTTGTGGCATAATTTGTAGTAGAGGGGTTTTTAATAATATCAAGACGTTGAAGATCAGAAGACATAAACACCTGCCCTCCTGTAAATGCAAGGTTTTGTGTCAATGATAAACCCATTGAAGCTGTAGATTGCTGCCGTTCAATAAATTTAACTGTACCATCTTCCTGTGTAACCTGGTCGATACTTCTTGAATATCTGGGTAACGTTGCACTAAGAGATAAAGCAGGCATAAATCCGGCTTTAAATGTACGAAACTGCCAATAACTTCCCAGGAAACGATTTTTTGCCTGTAAAGCATCCGGAGACTGTTTTTGGGCAATATCAATTACTTCAGCAAGTGTTAAACGCATTGTTTGACGTTGTGCCAACGTAACTCCGGAAAAGAAGAATATGATCAGACCAAGAATTAAATATTTTATTTTCATATGAGTAAAAAGCGTGTTATTCGTAACGTAGAGAAGAAACAGGGTCTTGCATTGCAGCCCGTTTTGCAGGCATGTATCCAAAGATGATACCAATAGAAGCTGAAACCCCGAAAGATATAAAAATAGACGATAACGAAATGATCGTTTGTATACCTGTGAATTGAGTTATAGCTTTCGCAATGAGTACTCCCAGGAGTATTCCTATTAAACCTCCAATTACACTTATAATTACTGCTTCAGAAATAAACTGCATGGTTATATCTGTGCGACGGGCACCAATAGCCATTCGTATACCGATTTCTTTGGTACGTTCCATCACAGATGCAAGCATGATGTTCATAATACCAATACCACCAACAATGAGTGAAATTCCTGCTATAGCTCCAAGAACAATATTAAAAATATCTTTCGTTCTTTGTTCCTGTTTTAGTAACAATTCAGGAACCTTGATTTGAATATCCTCATTATTTCCATGACGACGTTTCAACATCTGAGTCAGAATTTCATTTGTTGGACCTAATTGTGTGCTTTCTTTTACCTGAACAACGAGTTTATCAATCTGATCAATGCTACTGGCATCACCATTACTCGGTTTGAAATTCATGTTCAAAATCAGTTGTGCTGCCCTGCTACCTGTTGCTCTGTAACCACCACCACCACGAACACTTCCGATATCTGTAAATGACCTGTCCAGAAAACGAAGCAAAACGGCCTTTATAGGAACAAATACAGTTTTTTCTGTATCTGTAATACCCAGTTTATTCTTTTGCGTTGAATGAACCAGTTGTTGTTTAATTACACCAATAATCCGGAACCAAACTCCTCCACATCTGATGAAACTTCCAACAGCACCTCCTTTGTTGAAAAACCTGGATTCTATGGCTGGACCAATTATACAAACAGGGCTTCCCTTTTCAATTTCGATATCATTAAACAATCCCCCTTTTGAAATGCCTACATTAAATACTTTAAAGTATTCATTTGTAACACCCGTCACCATTCCATCACCTTTCACACCCTGCTGTACAAAGTCAACATTATACGTAATTTCTGGACTAACCCTTAGAACAGTTGGAATTATTTTCTTAATACTTTCGGCATCTTTTAAAGTCAGTCCTGTCGAAAATGTAGCTCCGGTTTTATCCTTTTCAGTAGTAGGAGTTTTAGTTCCTGCTGCAGCGCTTGCATCGTCCTGAGTTTGGTTAGCCTGTCTGGGCATGATGATGATATTGTTCACCCCTACCATTTTAATCTGATCCAATATCTCCTGACGGGCACCATTTCCAATTGCCAACATTGAAATTACAGCGGCAACTCCAAATATGATCCCCAATGCAGTGAGAAAAGAACGTACGCGATTAAGCAAAAAGGCATCTAAAGCATTATTGAGATTATACAAAAATCTTTGTGACTCCATAGCTTATTGTTTCGTTTTTGTAAGGCGTACGAGATTCCACTCTTCAGCTTTTTCCGGTGGATTCAGATAAACTTTGTCGTTATCAAACAAACCATCTAAAACAATAATCTCATTATCATTGCTCTGTCCTAATTTTACTTCCTGACGGGTTTTGTTGCCTCTGAAAACGTACGAAATACCATTTATCGAATGAACACTTTCAATTGGAATAGAACGAACACTCTTTTTAGTCCATGTAGTAATCAGATTCTGAGTTGTCATAGCCGGTCTGAGTAATGAATCTACTGAAGTAGCTTTGATGATAACTTCAAAGACCTTTGCATTCGAATTACGCATTCTTTCTCCAACATTGGCAACACTTTGAACAATTCCACCAAAACGTTTGTCGGGGAATGCATCTACACGTATCTCAGCTTTCTGACCAACCTTTACTTTACTGACATCTATCTCATTTACATACGTTTTAGATATCATTTGTTTCAGTTCAGGCATTTCAGCAACAACATTGTCCCAGCCACTCATAGTCGTCCCAATACCTTGTTTTGACCCATCCCAATTGCGTTTCTGAACAACCATACCATCCTGAGGAGCCATAATTGTAAAAGCAGCTACAACTTTGGTCATTTTATCATAACGCTCTTTGCTAGTATTATAGGTCCTTTGAATATCTCCCATATTGGCATTAGCCTTTGCCAATTTAAGTTTAAAGTTTCGGACAGCCTGTTCATAAGTACGTTTAGCTCTTTCAAGCTCTATCTTGGCCTGGCGTTGTGATGCAGGTGGTTCATAAATTGATTGGTCCACCGTAATCTGTTTACCTTCAACATCGAATTTGAGATTAATCAAATCCTCTCTTGCTCCACGCATGGTTAATGCTGTATCGAGACGGGTGTTTATAAGTTGCGACTCATAGCGTTCCAACTCAAGTTCAATATCTTTAATCCTGTTTGTGATATCTGTTTTATCCAGTGCTGCCACATAATCACCTTTTTTAACAACAGTACCGTCAAGAATAATATCGCTGATTTTAATTTCGAATATTCTAAATTCACGTAATCCTTCGGGACCTTTAATTGGAACAGACTTCTGAGCTACAAGTTCTCCGGTAGTTGCAACATTTATAATGAAATCGCCTTTTTTAACGGAAACAATAATTTCACCGGTGTCTTTTTTACTCCTGTTAGCAAAATATACTATTGCGATAATGATTGCCAATAGAATAGATCCGGCAATAACTTTCTTCTTCATAGTTTGATTTAGTATAAGGGTTAGTTAATACGCGACTAAATTACTAAAAAATCATAAATAATTAAGTAAGTTTTATCGATTTAGCATCAATTTAAAGCGAATTAAGATTCTTTTAACACTTAAATTAAAACAACATCAAAAAAAACCGCTCAACGATTTGACTCTTTGAGCGGCTCTTCCCATTTTCTATTGTCCGAATTATAACTTTATCAGTTTATTTAAACCATCGTTTATAGAAATCGCATTCCTTGTATTTATCATTCACCTTTATATAGGTGGTTTTGATTTTTTCTATGGCCCACTTTTCAAGTGCCTCATTTTTCTTAGTCATTAGGCCCATATTCTGAAAAATATCATAATCAGTGTTCAGTGTCGCAACGTGTGGCTTACTCTTTGATTTTAGCATAATAATCTGATATGCTTTCCTTTTGTCTTCAGTATCCATTGGCATTGGCCGGGTTGTCTCTCCCACCTTCATTTTATCAAGAATTGTAATCAAAGTAGGATCAAGATCACCTTCACTAAACTTAGTATTCAGTGTTGTAGGATTTATCATATCACCATTGTTTACAAAAGATTTATCTGTAGAGAACTTTCTGGCGGCTGCATCAAATTTGATCGAGTCTTTTTGGATGAGATCAGAAATACTGTCTAGTTTTCTCCCGGCCCTATCAAGTTCTACAGGTGATACCCTCGGTGTAATCAAAATATGTCTTGCATTAACAAATTCACCTTTACGCTCGATCAATTGTATAATATGATATCCGAATGTTGTTTTAATAATTTCGCTGACATCGCCTTTCTTCTTCAATGAAAAGGCAGCAGCTTCAAACTCAGGTTGCATGGTACCGCGGTTAAACAATCCAAGTTCTCCTCCCTTAGCGGCCGAACCGGGATCATCCGAATAAAGACGAGCCAGTACAGAAAAGTTTTCACCAGCAAGAATCCTGTCTCTCATCAGTTTGATCTTATTTCGTGCTTCTGATAATTCGGTAGGATCAATTGCAGGTTCAATGACTATATGTGCAATTTCATAGATTGTTCCTATCTTAGGTAAACTATCGACAGGAATTCTGTTAAAAAATGCCTTGACTTCAGATGGAGTAATTTTAACATTTTCAACTACCTTTTTCCTTGCCTCCTCTGCCATTAATTCCTCTTTAACAGGGATCCGCATATCGGCTTTAAAATCTGCCATTGGCTTATGATAAAACTGTTCAAGCTTTTCCTGTGAGCCCAACATCCTTAACATTTTACCCAGTTTCTGATCTAAATACTGATCAATGTCTCCTTCAGCAACAGGCAATGTATCGATTTCTGCTTTATTGATCAACAACTTTTGCAGAATCAGATTCTCAAGCAACTTGCACTTTACAGACATACTTTCACTTCTTGCTGCATCGGGATCTTCAGGATCAACAAGATCAGACTCAAGAATCGGACGGGTCGCAACAACTCCGACAATCTGATCTATCAGTCTCTTTTGAAGAGGTTGCTTCTGACGTAGTGAATCAGGTTGGGTCTGTGCAAAGGCTGCATTAGCTGTCAGCAGCAAACCAATAATAGCTATGAATAATTTCTTCATTCGGGATAATAAGATTTATCAAATATTAATTTTCAATCACTTCTTCTTCTTTGATTTTACCGGAGTAAGAATTTCAAAATTCTTTTCCTTGGTAGCCTTGTCAAAGAGATCTTTTTCCAATATATCCAAAACCAATAACCTGCGTTTATTCAGTAAAAGGCTGCGGATATTTTCTTTTTCAAAATTCAATGGTGAAGTAGCTTCACGATTCTGGATACTCGTAAACCGAACAAAGTAAATATTGGTAGAATCACGAAGTTCAGTAAATGTATGTGTCTTAATATAATTTTCCGGATTATCGGTTTTGATTGGCACATGTTCTGTTAAATCATTAAACGAAACCCAGGCTGTATCTGCGACATCATAATTAATAGCAATTCCTGAACAGGCCTCTTCCAATTTACTTATACTTCCTTTATTAAACAGTTTTTTTATCTTAGTCAGGCTTTTTGCCGGTAATGCAACCGGAAACTGGGCCCAAACAGCTTTACAAATATTTTCCTTCAGCTTAAAATTATCTTTGTTTTCGTTGTAATATTTTTTGATTTCCGATTCCTGAATGACAGTATCGAATTTTTGTTTAATATATTCTGTTTCAAACTTATAAATAACTAAAGATCTTCTGTAAGCTTCCAACTCATTGGTGAAATCCTTCTGCTCATCCGGTAAATTTGATTCTGCATGGTGGGCAAGTAATTCCTGTCTGATCCAGTTATTGATATAATTTTTAACAACTTCTATGCTATCCTCTGAACTGGTTCCCGGAGAAACCACACCTTTCAGATCAGAAGAATAGAGGTATTTATCAAAAACTCTTGCAACGGGTTGTCCTATCGGTTCGCTTTTTTTAAAATAGCGACAACCAACAAGTCCTAACAATAATATCCCGATAACCAGAATCCTTTTCACTTTAAATCTTTTTGTATTAGTCCCAAAACATCCTTATTAACAGAACAAGTGTATTTGATCCTCAATCCACTCATCCATGACTTTTCCAGATAGCTTTGATAATCAGAAACAACAATACCGCGAATCTCTTTCAAAGCCTTTGGTAATGGTGGTATTACTTTATGAACCATAACAAATGTTGTTGTCCCGTCAGTATCTACATTCCTGCTTAAACCTTCTTTCCACTCGATAAGATCAATAACCGGACTTTCGCCACGAAGATACATGTGATGTTCGACTGTTACAACTTTGTTTGTATCAGAATTATAACTTTTTAAGATTTCTTCTTCAGAATCGCCTTTTAACAACATCGCCCTGACCTTATCAATACGTGTAGAATTGAAAACAGTATAGACTGAAGCATCCAGACGCTTATCCATCAAATAATTATTCTTATTTTGATCATAAAACGAAAGAAGTCCCGATGTATCTGTCTCTGCCTTAGCCCATACATTCATATCTGTTAAAGCATAAACCAATAAACCATCATGATATTCTTTAAGCAAATCTTTAAATTCAGGATATCTTGCTTCCAGGTGTTGATCCTCATAATCAAGGATTTCCTTATTTACAAATGAATTAAAGCGAATGGAGGCATATTGCCTTCTATCCATCTTTTTCCTGATCGGTTGATTTGCAGCGATATAATTGTCTAAATCTTGCTGGGTATATGTTTGTCCGTCAAAAGAAAAAAGTCGCTTCGTTAACTTCTTAGGAGCAGGTGCTTTCCATCTCCCTGCAAAAACAGAATCTGTAAGCGAAGCACTCACTTTATCCAACGCTTTTAGATCTGCTTTATAGTCATATCTTCTTTTCAGTTTCTCCACAAAATATTGATTTAAAGCTTCCAGCCTGTCTCCTTTGGTCACTTTCTGACGCAACACATCTTTTATGTCATTAAAATTTCCAATTGGTTTTCTTTCAATGACTTTAATAATATGCCATCCATACGACGACATAAATGGCTGACTATATTGTCCCGGTTTCAATCCATCAACAGCCTCAATGATTTCAGGCACCATCCGATTCGAACCAAACCAGGGAAGTAATCCACCTTTAGAAGCAGTAATCCGATCGTCTGAAAAATTACGTGCGAGCAAAGCGAAATCTTCACCTCTTTTTATTTTTAGAAATATTGAATCAACTTTCTTTTTGACAGCGACAGAATCTGCATGTGAAGGATTATCCTCAAAGGAGAATAGAATATGAGAAATCAATACCTCTCCAATAGCAGGGTTTATGCTGTTGACTTTTACGAGATGATATCCAAAATCAGTTCTTACAGGCATTGAGACTTTATCGACTTCGGTGGTATATGCAGCTGTTTCAAATGGATAAATCATATCAAAAACCGTAAAACACCCTAGATCACCCTTATTGCCGGGAATAGTTTTTAAACCATCTTTCTGATCCCGGGCACTTATGTCATCCGAAACTTCAGCAGCAACCTTCCCAAAGTCTTCTCCATTCAAAATACGTTGTCTTACAGACAAAATTTTGTTGTATGCTACCAGGGTATCTTCAGGTAAAGCATTGATATCAAGCTTTACCAAAATATGGCTGGCTCTGATATCTTTAAGTTTACGGTCATAGGCTTCGCGAGTTAGCTGATTACTCATCGCCTCATCCGTCATATAAGGTTGGGCCAGCTGACTCCTGTAATATTGGAATTCATTCTTAAACGCCGGCATAGTATCCATTTTAAGATCATTAGCCTGGCGAATTTTTAATTTGTAATTGATAAAAAGTTCGAGATATTCAGCAAATGATTTCTTATCAAGAACAGTTCCCTTGACATTATTTTTGCGGTAAAGAGACATTACTTCCGAAATACCAATTTTATCTCCGCCGATATTCAATAATACAGAATCTTCTTTTACTTGTGCAATTGCATTAAACGACATTAACATACATCCAATTATAGCAATATAGATGTAAAATGAAAATGTCGATGTATACTTTGAAGTAGTTATCATTATCTGCTATAATTCGGTGCTTCTGAAGTAATTGTTACATCGTGAGGGTGACTTTCCTGTATACCTGCATTGGTAATTTTAATGAATTTAGCTTTCTGTAAATCATCAATATTGGCCGAACCGGTATATCCCATTCCTGCCTTTAATCCTCCAACCAATTGGTGAACGACTTCCGACAATGTACCTTTATACGGAACACGGCCTACAATACCTTCAGGAACAAGTTTTTTGATATCGTCTTCAGCATCTTGAAAATATCTGTCTTTTGATCCCTTTTGCATGGCTTCTACCGATCCCATTCCGCGATAGGTCTTAAACTTTCGTCCTTCAAAAATAATTGCTTCTCCGGGTGACTCATCAACACCTGCAAAAAGAGATCCCAACATGACAGAGTTTCCACCTGCAGCAAGCGCCTTTACAATATCTCCGGTATAACGAACCCCACCATCAGCAATAACCGGAATACCGCTTCCTTTTAATGCCTGGGCTACATTATAAACGGCAGTAAGTTGTGGAACACCAACTCCGGCAATAACACGTGTTGTACATATTGAACCCGGACCGATACCCACTTTAACAGCATCAGCTCCGGCATCTCTCAATGCAAAAGCAGCTTCAGGAGTAGCAATATTTCCAACTACCAGATCTACATTAGGAAAAGCTTCTTTGATCTTTTTTGCCATCTCTATGACATAAACAGAATGGCCATGAGCAGTGTCAATGCTAATAGCATCAACGCCTGCAGCAACCAAAGCCGCAACCCGTTCAAGCGTGTCATTGGTAACCCCGACAGCCGCAGCTACACGAAGACGGCCAAAACTGTCTTTACAAGCATTAGGCCTTGCTTTAATTTTAATAATATCTTTATAGGTGATCAGACCGATCAGTTTATTGTGTTTATCAACAACCGGAAGCTTTTCAATCTTGTATTGTTGCAGGATAACTTCAGCCTTATCAAAGGTTGTAAATTCTGCAACGGTAATCAGATTTTCTTTAGTCATGACCTCAGTGACCGGTTTACGCAATTCACGTTCAAAACGAAGATCCCGATTAGTGACTATACCTACAAGTTCATGATTGGCATTAATAACCGGAATACCTCCGATTTTATAATCGCGCATTATCAACAAAGCATCCTCAACAACTGCATCTTCCGGAAGCGTTATAGGATCGAGAATCATGCCATTTTCGGCTCTTTTTACCTTGCGTACTTCATTGGCTTGTTCTTCGATAGACATACTCTTGTGTAAGACTCCGATTCCACCTTCCTGAGCCATGGCGATTGCCATTGTAGCATCAGTAACAGTATCCATTGCAGCAGACACAATAGGGATGTTCAACTTTATGTTTCGTGAAAACAGTGTGGTAGTATCAACCTGACGTGGAAGCACTTCCGAATATGACGGAACGAGCAAAACATCGTCGTACGTCAGGCCTTCTCCCAGGAATTTTTCTGAATAATCCGACATATGGTTTCCTGAATATTTAACTGCAAAGTTAAGAAAAATTGGTATGCATTTTTTAGTTAAAATCAATCCATTTATTTACCGACTTTAAGCCTGTAAAGTGAATCAATATTGAGGTAGCGATTCGCCAGATCCATTATTTCATCAGGAGTGATTTTTTGTATTGTATCCAGCATCTGGAAATAATGATCGATCCCCAGATTGTGTTCATGAATTTCCCTGAAACGATCAGCCAGTGAAAACGGACCATCCACAGCCCTAAGGAAAGTTCCTCCAAGATAATTTCTCACCAGATTAAGCTCCGAAGGGCTTACCGGCACTTTTTGTAAAAGCTCAATCTCTTTAAAAATCTCGTTCATGGCAACATCCGCAACATCAGTTCCCACCTCACTCGAAATATAAAAATATCCTGAATGTTTCAAAGAGATGAGTCCCGACCCGATTCCATAAGTCAGCCCCTTTTCCTCACGAATGTTAGTCATCAATCTTGAACCAAAGTATCCTCCCAAAATGGTATTCAATACATGCATACCCGGGAAATCAGGATGTGTCCTGTTAAAAAGCACTTTGCCTATACGTAATGCTGCCTGCAACGCATCTGGTTTTTCAATGTGATGGTTCAAATCTGTTGCCGACTGATCTTCAAATGAAGTGTTATCAGAAATCTTAGGCCCGTCCCAATCATTTCCCCCAAAATATTTGTTCAGGAGATTTATAATTGAATCTTCGACTTTACCGGCTACGATGATATAGCAATTAGACGAACGATAATACTGTTTATGAAATGCCAGGATATTATCCCGTTTAATACTTTTAACATCTTCCGGCCCGGCCCAACGACCATATGGATGTTGTGATCCATACAACAATTCACCAAAATGGATCCGTGCCAGATAGTCCACTTTCTCCATCTGAACCAATAATCCCTGATATTTTTTACGGATATAAATATCGATCTCCTTCTTTTCAAAACGAGGTCTTTTTATAATCTCCTCCATCACTTTCAGCGTGGCGGGTAAATGCTTTGTAAGGGTATACAATGCCTGAAACGCAGAATCCTTTTCTGTAGAAGACTCATGATAAGCCCCATAATAATCCAGTTCATCGGCAATCTGACGTCCTGTCATATTCTGTGTTCCCTCTTTCATCAGATCGTTTGCAGACATGGCTGTGAAAGGTTTCTCCTGATGCCAGATTCCGGCATCGAATATAAACTCCACATGAGCCAATTCCTGGACTCCGGCATTGACTACATAGACCTTAATTCCATTATCTAGCGTAAATGTCTGAGGCGTAATCAACTCCACGACTTTATGATCGGGGGCAATTTCAAATATATCGGGTTTTTGTTTTCTGTTTATAATTGGCATAAAGGCTTAATTTGCTTTTTAATAAATGTGTTTTTTACAACTGATGAAGCTTAGAAACTATTTTAATTTCGTTTTTCCTTTTGCCCGTAGGGCATTAATGTCAATAGAAATAAATTTCTCCCCCCCTTTTTGCCCGTAGGGCATTAACATTTAAGGTGAATCCCCTACGGGGAAATGATAAAAATGAATATCTCTCTATTGACATTTATGTCCTACGGACAATTTTAAACAGTTTCATGGTTTTTAAAAGATTTTATTTTTTCGCCAGATAATAGAGTGTAGAACAGTTTTCGGGTTTCAAAATCTGGTTTGCTAATGTGCGAATCTTATCAGGAGTGACGGCCCGATATCTTTCAATATCCGTATTGACCATATTGATATCTCCCAGATGTTCTGCATAGGCCAGATTAAGCGCCCGTTCCTGGATCCTCATTTCAGTAAAAGCGATTAATGACTCAACTTTATTTTTCACCTTCTGGAGCTCATCGCTGTTTACAAGGTTGGTTTTGAGCCTGTTTAACTCTTCAAGTATGGCAGCTTCGGCCTTTTCCATTGTCACTCCCTGGATTAGTTTTCCAGACACAACAAACAATCCACCGTCCTCATCACCGGTCAGAAAAGCATTGATATCGCTAAACAATTGTTGCTCCTTAATCAATGACTGATACAGTCTGGACGAATTACCATTCGAGAGCAAATCACTCATCAGATCAACAACCGGAAAATCATCATCCATCTTTCCACACATGTGATAAGCCATATACAGACAGTCGAGTGGAACTTCCCGCTCTACAGTCAGGTTTCGAGGTTCTGTCTGAACAGGCTCTACAGGAAGATTTCTCACTACCTCTTCACCCGCAGGAATAGGCCCAAACCATTTCATAGCCAGCTCTTTTACCTCTTCGACAGTTGTATTTCCGGCCAGAACCATAATGGCATTGTTTGGATTATAGAACCGCCCGTAAAAATCTTTCACGTCTTCCATTGATGCATTTTGGATGGGCTCGATACTTTTGCCTATTGTTGACCATTTATAAGGATGAGTTGTATACGCCAAAGGCCGAAGCAACAACCATGTATCACCATATGGTTTGTTCAGATAGTTTTGTTTAAATTCCTCAATCACAACGTTGCGCTGCACTTCAAGGCTTTTCTTTGAAAATGCCAGATTCAGCATCCTGTCTGATTCAAGCCAGAAAGCCGTCTCCAAATTTTGTTTTGGAACGGTCAGATAAAAGTCTGTGACATCGCTGTTTGTGAATGCATTATTCTCTCCTCCCACCCTTTCGAGGGGTTCATCATATTTCTTTATATTAGCCGAACCTCCAAACATCAGATGTTCAAAGAGATGAGCAAACCCCGTCTTCTCAGGATTCTCATCTCGTGAACCGACATTGTATAATATATTCATCGAAACCAAAGGGGTGGTGACATCCTGGTGCACAATTACCCTCAGCCCGTTATTTAACGTAAACCGATCAAATTCAATCATATTTTCAAATTAGTGCTGCTTTAATTATTCTGAAACAAACAGATGCTTACCTACAAATGTTTCTTACCGCACAAAGTTAGGACTTTTCTATCCGATAAAATCACCTACTTTTATACTCCTATCAAGGTTTAGCATAAATCCAACATCAGTTTGCATGAAAACCATTATCATTCAAATTATTATCGCTCTCATGATTTTGTCATCAGGAGCAATGGCACAAAAGCCCTAATATATCATTTCATCACCTTCTGGAAGTGACTATTCAAAAATCGACAAAAATGGTATAACAGTTCTTCCAAATGGTAGATTCATTACACCATCAACCGGTTACCCCTTCAGGGAGAGCAAAGAACAGGATAAAAACAGACTGGAGAATCGTGAAAAAGTTATAAAAAAGTAATCTTTTTAGAGACTTTACAATCTACCGCATGAAAATATTAGATGTATGCTTATCTGTAGTATATTATACTGAAACTATTATATAAAAGTTCCTTGCAAAATGTTTTCTCGAGTAAAACTCACATAAAAATAACCTTAATTTAAAATTGGTTCAATATCATATTTGTAAATTTGATGGTTTAATTAATTTAACCAATCCGCGAATATGAACAAAGGTGAATTGCATCAATTGTCTGTGAATCTTACCTTCAGGTTAATAACGATCGTTCTGCTATGGTCAGCCTCAAGTAATATCTGTGCACAATCGGCTAAAGGCCAATTACCGGATAGCGCTCAATTTACAGTCCCAAGTTGGACATTATATAAAAGGGCGCTCACTGCAAATATTGAAACAGAGAAGGCCAAACAACTCCTTGAGCCGAAATCAATGCCTTACGATGTAATAATGAACATCAATGGTAATCCTTCTACTAGCATGGGCTTCAACTGGTTTACCAATCTGGAGATCACAGGTGAAACATTGAAAATTATTGCAGGTAGCGCTTCTGATCCTTCAGCATTTGCAAAACCGTTTTTCACAATTAATGCGACTTCAGAACCCGTCAATAATATTATTTATTGCAATGCTTCAAACAATTTATCAACGCTTGCAGGAATTTCTAACAATATAAAGAAGAGTTTTACAAGTCACAAAGCTCTGGCAACTGGTTTAAAACCCAATACAACCTATTCATTTATCGTTGGCAAACCCGGAGCATGGAGCAAGATAGGCAGCTTCACTACTGCAGGAACGAACAAAGAGACTTTTTCGTTTAATTATTTCACAGACCCACAAGCCAGTAAGGACCAGGATTTTAATGTATCCCAGAAAACTACGCATACGGCTGTGAATA
>Ga0209748_1000162_pt1 | contig 40396 bp, 31 predicted proteins | sample BarGraIncu00421A_FD_185490 | JGI IMG/M metagenome (GOLD analysis project Ga0209748, IMG submission 185490) | Arctic peat soil microbial communities from Barrow, Alaska - Barrow Graham LP Incubations 004-21A (SPAdes) (version 2) | ecosystem: Environmental > Terrestrial > Soil > Wetlands > Peat... | reverse complement strand
TTGGGGCCATCGGCTGCTACTCCACATGCACCACCAACAGCACTGTATACATACATTTTCTTTCCTTTATAAGTATATGGCATAATGGAAGAATGCGACATCTTCCACTTGTCAGGGTTGGGGGTCTCCCATATTTTTTTACCTGTCTCACAGTCAATGGCAATCATCAATGCCTTTCCACCAGTGGCTATGATCGCTTTATTGTCATCCATTAATGCGCATTGACCTGTATACCAAAGAGGTACTTCTGTACTATATTCTTTCTCAATATCAATACCCCATCTGAAATTTCCAGTCTCACGGTCGAGACACATTACATCGCATCTGGGACCGATGCTTAATATGTATTTATCGGAGATGGCCGGAATGGTTCTTGACATACCATGGTTGCGTTTAATAGGTATGTCGTACCATCTTCTCCATGATTCTTTTCCATCGACGAGAGAGAAGCATTTCAGCATATCGGCGCGTTTCGTTTCATCATAGTCCAACACGTAGACTGAACCTTTATAGATAGCAGCTCCAGCATGACCTTCTCCCAGTTCAACAGACCAGCGGATTCTTTTTTTAATATCTCCGAATTTATCGACCAGTTTAATAATCGATTTACTGATGTTGTCAAAGTTTTCTCCTCTGAAACGGGGCCATGTTTCAGTCAAAGTAGATTTTATGGCTTCAAATGCTGTAAAGTGTTCGCCAATTTTAACAACTTTATTGTTTCCCTGATTGGCAGCAGCAAAGCGCTTGTCCATCCCCGGAACATTTGTGACAAATGCTTTGGATGGATCATTTAAAAACCACCAAAAAAAAGCAACGATACATATAGTAGTAATTCCTGAAAGCAGAACGGTGTATTTTGCCGTAGGATTATTGAGCAAATATTGTTTCAATCTCATAGTGCATTACAATAGGTAGTTGCGGTTTAAATACACATAAATTAATATGAATGTTTATAATATCTGAAACTGCTTCACAAAGTTACTGGCTAAAGTGTCAAAACGAAAATTATTTTTTAATATTGTAAACCAGCAGAAATGTACCATGACGGATGAATAATTTGCCATCGTTTATCATCGGATGGGCCCAATACATGCCTGAACCTTTATTGACTTTAAATGAACTAATCACTTCAAACTTATTTGGATTGGGTTTTACAAGCCCAACGGTACCAGATTTTTCATCAAAACAATATAACTTATTGTCGGCAGAAATAATAGATCCTTTATTGATCCAGGGAACATCATACATCGTCTGGCCGTTATCCCATTTCAAACAAGCCCAGTTGCCTTTGTCATTGCTGATCCAGTTTGAGCCATAAATATAACCATCCACCAAAACAACACCACCAATATGACAATCCAATGAAGGGTTTTTCCATTTTACTGAAACAGATTTACCATCTGCAGCCATTTTAAGCATGATAGATGGATCATGATATCCTTTTGTTATATAGATTTCGTCATTTTTGAAAATAGGGGTATTGACAATCGTATTCCATCCAAAATGTTTTTCAGGTCTGCCCTTGAATCTTTGCCATGTCCACATTATCTGGCCGTTATCAGCATTCACTGCTATCAACTCTTCATTAGATTGGGTAAGAAGGTATTTGAAATTCTTGTACTGATATTGAATGGGTGATGCAAACGATCTTCTTCCGATCAGTTTCTTAGTTTGCCATATCACTTTTCCTGTGTTTTTGTACAGTGCTACAACACCCGCTAATGTTCCGATGGGCGAACTGATGACCTTATTGTCAACGATGAGTGGGGATTCTGCAACACCATATACATCATCGAACCCGGCAAATTTCTTTTCAACATCCACACTCCAGATTAATTTACCACTGAGGGCATCAAAACAACTCATTATACCTGTGCCATTTTGAACATATATTTTGTTGCCTTCTAATGTAGGTGTACATCGTGAATCGGAATACCCGTTAGTCCATCTCCTTCCAAAGGGAACCTGCCAGTTGATTTTGCCAGTAAAATCAATTGATGTAAGATATTCTACAGTGTCTTTCTTACCGGTTACAAAAATTGCTTTCCCGTTTGTAACGGGTGAAGACCAACCGGCACCAATACTATCGACAGCCAATATCAGTTGAGGTCCATTCGAAGGCCATATATCGGCAAGCCCTTTCTCAGGGTATATGCCATCTCTTTCAGGACCACGCCATTGAGCGATTTGTGAAGATGCCAGAAAAGGAATAAATATGAGGAGTAAAACAAATAGTCGTAACATTATAGTCGGGATTTCATTTTGTAGGGACAGCTTGTGGCCTGTCTTGTTGCTTATTTTATAAAAGCGTTTATTTTTTAATATTATATACCATCAGAAATGCCCCATGGCGGATGAATAACTTACCATCATTGATTATTGGATGAGCCCAATACATTCCTGCGCCCTTATCAATTTTAAATGAACTGACAACTTCAAATTTCTTTGGATTGACTTTTACAAGACCAACAGTACCTGATTTTTCTTCATAACAAAACAGTTTATTATCAGCAGCTATTATAGATCCTTTATTGATCCATGACTCGTCATACATCACCTCTCCGGTATCCCATTTGATACAAGCCCAGTTTCCTTTGGTATTGCTGATCCAGTTTGATCCATAGATATAACCATCAATCAGAACAACACCATGATGATGACAATCGAGTGTTTTATTGATCCATTTTTCTGAAACTGATTTGCCATCAGCAGCCATTTGAAGCATTACAGCAGGGTAATCGTAACCTTTTGTCAAAAATATTTCATTGTCTTTAAAGAGAGGTGAATTGGTTGAATTCTTTCCTCCAAAACCTGTTTCCCAATCTTTTCTGTACCATTTGTAAGACCATACGATCTCACCATTATCAGGATTTACAGCAAACAGATCTTCGGTTGATTGTCCCAGAATATATCTGAAATTCTTGTACTGATATATAACAGCTGAGGCAAGCCCTCTCTGACCACCAAGGCTCTTGCTCTGCCAAATCAGTTTTCCTGTGTTTTTATCAAAAGCAACCATTGCTGTTTTGTCACCGGCCGGTGTACAAATCACTTTATTGTCAACTATCAGAGGAGACTCAGCAACACCATACATACCATATTTACAATCAAATTGTTTATCTACTTCTACAGCCCAGATTTCTTTTCCATTTGTTGCATCAAAACATCCCAATCGACCAAATCCACTGAGCGCATATACCTTGTTGCCTTCAACGGTTGGTGTACAACGTGAATCAGGATATGTCTTTGTCCATGATGTTCCATAAGGAACCTGCCAGTTTATTTTTCCCGTATAATCAACTGAAGAAAGATAATCTAATGAATCTTTCTTTCCTGTTACGAAGATGGCCTTTCCGTTTGTGACAGCTGATGAAAATCCGGTTCCTATTCCTTCGACAGTAAGTAAGAGTTGAGGGCCATTATCAGGCCAAACATCAGCAAGCCCCTTTTCAGGATAGATCCCATTTCGATCAGGACCACGCCATTGAGCAATCTGAGCAGTTGCTATAAATGGGACAATAAACATAATGATTACTGCAATTCTTTTCAAAGTGGATTGGGTTGTAGTTTTCATAATTGTTGATTTTCATGAAGTAGGGACAGGTCGCGACCTGTCCCTACATTAATATTAACTCATGGTATGTCTTAAAACAAAACTTTATTTTTTAATATTATATACCATTAAAAAATCACCATGACGGATGTAAAGTTTTCCTTTATTGATCATCATATGTGACCAATATGTTCCGGCACCCTTATTGATTTTAAAGGTACTGATAATATCAAATTTGGCAGGATTTGGATTTACCAGTGCTACGTTTCCTGATTTTTCTTCATAACAAAAGAGCTTATTATCGGCTGTAATGATAGAACCTTTAATGTTACCTAAACCAGGCCATTCAGACTCGTAACCTATTTTTCCGGTATTCCAATCCAGACTACACCATTTACCATTGCTGTTGCTGATCCAGTTCGATCCATAGATAATGCCATTAACCAGTACAACACCACCATGATGACAATCCAGTACTGTATCTTTCCATTTTTCTGTAACAGATTTACCATCTGCAGCCATTTGCAACATCACTGAGGTAGTGTTATAACCACGGGTGAGGAAAATCTCATTGTCTTTAAACAGAGGAGTATTGGGAGCGATTTCATCACCCTTACTTCTATATTCCCATGCAATTTCACCATTATCTGGATTCACAGCAATTAATTTTTCCGTGTTTTGAGATAAGATGTATCTGAAATTTTTATAAACCATGAGAGTTGGATTAATGAAAGCTCTTTTACCACCTATACTTTTGGTTTGCCAGATCAGTTTACCTGTATTTTTATCGAAAGCCACTAAAGCAGTCTTATCACCATAAGGAGAGCAAATTACCTTGTTATCTACAAGTAATACACATTCTGAAACTCCCCAGTTAAACCACTTGGCTTCAAATTGTTTGTCAACATCAACAGCCCATATTTCTTTTCCGGTCGTAGCATCAAAACATGATAGTTTGCCGGTACCACTGACTACCCAAACTTTATTTCCTTCAACTGTTGGAGTACATCTTGTATCGGGAAATGATTTCTGAAAAGACCTGCCAAAAGGAACCTGCCAGTTAATTTTACCGGTCAGATCGATAGATGTCAGATAATCCAGGGTGTCTTTCTTACCGGAGATAAAGATAGCTTTGTCGTTAGTAACTGCAGAAGACCAGCCTGCGCCAATGCCCTGGACAGTTAAAAGAAGGTCGGGTCCAGCATCAGGCCATTTGTCTAAAAGATTTTTATCAGGATAGCTGCCATTTCTTAATGGGCCTCCGAATTGTGCTATTTGCGACTCGGCGAAGAATGGGACAAGTAGCAGAAGTAGAAAAAATAATCTTTTCATCGTATTTATGGTTTAGTTGTTTTTAGATTTAAACAGACCCACGGATTATTTTAAAATCAGTGGGTCTGTACATATTATTTATAATAAATGATTATTATTTATTTGATTTTGTATGCAACCAATGAATTACCATGTCTCAGATAAAGAATTCCATTATTGATAACAAGATGCGCCCAATGGTATTCAGTTCCTTGTGTTACCTTGATTTTGGATACAATTTTAAAGCCAGCAGGATTAGCTTCTGCAAGCGCTAAATCACCTTTATCTGAATAACAATAAAGCTTACCATCGGCATAAATTATATTCCCTTTTGCGATTTCTTTTGATGCATATTTTTGTTCGCCCGTTTTCCAGTCAATACATTGCCATGCAGGATTGTCATCGTCCCCCGATCCATAAATGAATCCATTTACGAGGACAGCGCCACCAATTTTACTGTCAATGGATTTATTAGCCCAATCTTTAGTGATTGTACTTCCGTCATCACTTAGCGTAAACTTAACATTGCCCTGACCATAACCACTGAAACAGAATAATCCTTTATCATAATAAAGCGGAGTATTTGCATGTACTGCCCACTGATTGGTCCAGGCAAAGTTCCAAAGCATTTTACCGGTTTCGCGATCGATCCCGATAATATTTGTGGCCATCATAGTGACCAGCAATTTGCGTTTTGGAAGATCGATCAGCAAAGGGGTACAATATCCTTGTTTGCTTCCCATTGCAGGGCAAGACCAAATCAAAGCTCCGGTATTTCTGTTCAGTGCAATAACATTGTCTTTTACACCACCCGGTGAACAATACAGTTTATCTCCATCAACAACAACGGTTTCATTCAATGACCATTGAATCTGTCTTCCGTCAAAATCCTTGAAAACATCTTTGCTCCAGATTGTCTTTCCATCCACAGAACTCATACAGTTCAGGTGTCCGGTTCCGCTTAAAATATATAACTTATCGCCTACGACGGTGGGACAAGCACGTGCTCCAGGCCATAGTGCTTTAAACTCTGTACCATACATCTTTCTCCAGACCAGTTTGCCATTTAAAGTAAATTTGTACATAAAACCTGTATCAACTGACATTCCCGAAACGAAGATATTATCCTTCGTGAATACAGGCGCTGAAAAGCCCTGGCCTAAGCCATCAAATGTCCATAGAACCTGAGGTCCTACTGCCGGCCAAACTTTCAATAATCCCTTATCAGGATAAATGCCGTTTGCCCGTGGACCTCTCCATTTCGTTGGAGTTTGTCCAAAAATTGTAACTGATAAAAATAATAGCACTACTAAGCCAATGGCTGCTTTGATTTTCATGGCGTTATAAATATTTGGGTTGATAAATGATATAACAATTCAGAGTATAAAGATAACAATAAATTTATCAAAAACGATTGTATTTAACACACTTTATGATTTTTGATATTTAGAATCTTTTTTGATAATAAACACAAGATCCGGAAGTTTATTGGTGCATAAAAATGGTTTGAAAGCTTACGATAAATATCTCCTGAGTGCTTCAATGTAATAAATCAGGGGGTATAATTTTTCATCATACCAGAGCGTAGCAAAATAGAGTCCGATAGGGCTGGCTTTAAGTCCTTTAATTTTATTTTCTTTTTCAAGCCAATGAAAGCCTTTCATGCATTTGATTTTATCCCGTTTAGCCAAGGCACAAATTGCTAATGCGGTCTCTTCCATAGAGCCTTGGATTCCCTGTTGTCCACCCCAACTGCCATCACCGTTTTGTTGCAATTGAAGATAGTCAATTGCTGATGAAGCCATCTTTTCCAGCCTTTCTTTATTTTGATCAGACAAGCTGTTAAATGATAGACTGTCTTCGATATAAGTTAAAACTTTTGCGGTCCCATATACAGGGTTTTTCTTGTCATCGGTAAGCTGATTTCCAAACCAAAGTGGAAGCCAGTGACCGTCCTTATCCTGATGCTTTTCAAGATAACTCATTATTCTGGAGACACTGTTGTGAAATTGTTTCAGGGTTTTTGAATCAAGGTTGTTTTCAAAAGTGTCAATAGTTTTCAATAGTGCGAGTAAAGCATGTCCGGAGAGATCGGCACAACTACTGTCGAAAGGTAAACGACCCCATCCTTTACAAAATGAAGGGATTCCCCCATCACTGTTTTGCAATTGTATCAGCCATTTACAACCATCAACAATGGCAACGGTTTCCTTTTGTGATCCTTTATACATCTCCAACAGGGCAATTATTGCTCCGGGTGTATCATCCGCATCCGGAACAGACCCGGAATAATTTGTCCAACCCCAGCCACCCGGTAAAGCTCCATTAAAGGAATGCTTTTCTTTATATTGTATGTTTAACAAATGATTGCGCAATATATCGACTGACTTTTCGGACAGTGAATAATGGAGTCGTTCACCAAGAGACTTAATGCTTAATGTCGTCACCCATGTTGACAAATCTGTATCTATCGGCCAGCTTCCATCTGTGCGTTGTTGATCCTTTAAGAAATTTATTCCTTTATCGACAACCTCATTATCCTGCATCCCACTTGCAATAAGACACATAGAGACAAATCCGGTGAGAGGAATTGCTTCAAGAAATCCACCACTCCCGGGAAGCATTGCTGTGAGCTTTTTCATCGCAGGAGCAATACATCTGGTTCTGTAATATTTTGAAATGGGGTTGTGCTTTTTTCGTTTCCTGAAAATAAAGATGCCGACTGCAACGAGTGCTGGCACAGCATAACTGACTACCTGCAGGTTGAAAAACCGATATAAAGATGCAGGTAACAAAGTGAATTCGAAAGGAAGTTGAGGAATGTATTGATAGACATCTTCGGTCAGTACTTCACAAAGCGCAAGCATAGAAAGTATTGGAACCGAAAAGGTGTAATCTTTTCCATAATATTTTAGTACCGATGATGTCAGGTTTTGGGTTGTAAAAGAGATGCCCTGATCTGCCAGATAGTTTTCGATTCCTTTTAATACAGGTTTATTATCTGTTCCCTTTATCTGACAATAACTTAATGCAGCATAACATAATAAAGATGAACTAACATTACTTGCGCTTTCAGGAGTGTCGCCAAAACCACCATCTTCGTTTACATTATCATGAAGCCATTGCAATCCTGAAACTATTCTTTTATCATTGTTTTGATCCTTATCCAGTTTCAAAACTACCAAAGCAACAGCTGTAGAGAGTGCACTTGAAGCCAGTCTACCTGTCCAGAAGCCATTGCTGTTCTGTTCCCCGATTAATTGGGAAGTCAGAGCGGAGAGTTGTTTTTTAAGGATTTCCTGTTGCATTATTAATTATTTAATGAACCCAGAGCCAGCAGGCCATAGAAAGTATATTCAATATCGATTTCGACATCGGGTTCTGTAGAGCGAAAACCTCCATCATGAAACAATGAATCTATATACGCCAGACAATCTGGTTTTATGAGCCGGATATCACTTTCAGAATAATTGAGTGCGTAAAGAGCAACACCTGTTGAAAGCAAATCTTCAGCAGGGGTATTGTGCAATGCAGTGAAACCACCTTTCCCGCGATAAAAAGACATCAATCTTTCTTTTGTTTTAGCAATTGGTTTTCGGGCCAATGTAAGCAGTACAAGATTTGCTGCAGTTACAGGACATGGCATTTCTGTTGCGTGTTCTGAAGATTTAGAACTTTTAATAATTCTGTAAATGCCTTTTAAATCATTTAAATAATAGTATGTCAGCATGCTCAAAAAACTTGAATAAATTGGGAGCTTACTTCCGGTCAGATTTAAATCACTTAAGACCTTTTTCTTTAATTCTTTCGGGAAAGTCTCCAGACCAAAAAGCTTGGCATACAATATTGAAGCACAATGCAAATTAATTCCTGTCAGATCATTCTTTCTTACAATATTGTTTACATAATGTTTCAATGGGGCATTGACTGTCTTTACATCAAGGGCCTCAGTTATAAAACATCCAAACAATGAATAATAAATATCACATTTTCCAGCCCTGTCAGGAAAGCCACCCTCACTGGTTTGTTGATTGATCACATACGAACGCATTTGTTTAAGTGATTCAGGATCAATCATGGCAACTGCATTTTTAAGGACAGATTCAATTGACTTCACCTGAATTTTATTGCCGGATAAACGGGTAAAAAGGTTAAATGTAATCTTTGAAAATCTTTCCCAAAATTTCATGCAGTGCAAGTTTAAGTCCTAAATTCTGAATATTATCGAGGCATGTCTTTGCCCTCGTAATGTAATCTCTTAGCAGATCTTCAGTCTGGTCATTGATTTTATATCTTTCGATGAAGGAATGAATTGTTTCAAGGTTATCAGTTTCAAAAGCTGTCTGAAGTGATTTCTTTTCATTTGCAGGTAAAACTTCAAGCAATAAAGAAAGCAGGATGGATGGCTTTCTGTGTTCTATCTTGCCATGCTGATCTCTGAAGTCCTGTAAATCATCTTTTATCTGGTATGCAATTCCAATATGATTACTGAAGCTATCAAGCTTGTTTAGTATTTCGCTATCAGCCCCTCCGGCAGTTGCCCCGAGGAGTATAGCAACTTTAAAGGCCGCAGCTGTCTTGTTTTCAAACACATTGATGATGTCCTTTAATGAAAGCACTTTCCGGTCAATAATAGCCATGAGTTCTGTTCCCTGACCTATAGTCAGCGTCCTGTGCCCTTGTGCAATGATTCTGGTACAATCTCGGATCATTTCAGGCTGAAAATCAGACTCTGCAATCAATCGATAACCTTCACCAATCAGAAGATCACCAACATTGATTGCAACTGGAACGCCATACCGTGCATGAATTGTCTCCTTACCATAACGGGTTTCATCTTCATCTTCGATATCATCATGAATCAACGAAGCTTTATGAAAGCATTCGACCGAAAGTGATAAACGATTAATGACAATAGGATCAGGTTGTTTGCAAAATGCTTCGTAAGCAAGAACAGTAATGAGTGGACGCAAACGCTGACCACCAGTTAATAACGATTCCCATGCTATCTTTTCAGTCTGACTTTTAGCAGGACCAAGCGTTCGGGTCAATTGTTCTTCACCAAAGATGGAAGAGGTTATATTCCTCAGATAATTCAGGTTGTGTAAACGAATGGATGTGTTTTCATGAAAATGATAGAGTTCTTCTTTAATCCATTCAGCATCTGCAAGTGTATCCACACAACCGCATGTTAACAAAGGAATTCCGATACTGGGGATAGAGTATTTGCTGACCGAGACAAACATCTTTTGCAAGGTTTCCATGCATCCTACCCCAATTACGGCATCTACTTTACCGCTTTCTATCAACCGTGTTGTTATTGTTGTGCCTTCAGTAACCAGTGCAACATAGCCTAGATTTTCAGCCTCTCTTAGAAAACCGGAAAGGTTACAATTTCCACATTCGCTGCACAATAATCCTAATTCATCCTGAACTGCCATGCAATGTTGGCTGCTTTTAAGACATTGAGGGAGCAAAAGTATTCGACGATTATAAGGAACGGCACCCACAACCTTTCGCCATATAGCATTACCGCAACATACCATGATAAATGCACGATATTGTACTTCCCATTGATGCGTTTTGATCAGCATATCGGCATAACTTGAGAGCGCATCATAAGATACGGGAGGCATTATGTCGTTGACGCTGAAATAGGCTTCAGTTTTACTTCTTATATCGTGCCTTAATTCCTTTTCGAAGGGAACAATTAAGGATAGTTCCTGACTAATCATTTGTCGTTTCAGTTTTAAGATCAACCATAAGCTCCTAATCCAAAGAAGGCCATCTTCTTTGCCATGCGATAAACCCAATGTTTTTCAGGAATAGCAGGACAAGAACCATGGCTGCAAATTGCAGGTGCTGCTTTTAATCTTTCCGGCATATTGAGCCTGTTTGAAGTGTTTGTAGCATGATGATCCTTTGCAAATTGTTCCAACCACACAGGATCTTCCATCAGAACACATCCTTTTGTTTTGTTTAAAATACCTGTTTTAAAGTCCTTTAGAAAGACTGAATCCTCGTAAACTTTATTTAAATCTTCACTGTGAACCGAGTCACATGAAAATTGAATAATAGGACATGGTTCTATGTTGCCGGCCGGGTTGATGTGATGACTCAATCCTTCAGCAGCAGGACAGAAGGGTTCTCCATCTGCCCGCCAGTATGAATCAATCAGAACAAGGGGATATTTAGTTCGGCCATCAACAAGAAACTGACGCAGCCTTAAAATTTCTTCTGCACTTAATGCCAGTTCATAACTTGGGTTTTCACCAACGGGACGAAAAATATAATACCATAAATAGAGGACACCTTTGTCGTGAAGAGATTGTATAAACTCAGGTGAAAGCGCCATTTCAATATTTGACTTACAGACACTTATCGCAACACCCGTTATAAGTTTGTTCTTTGTTGCAATCTCGATAGACTTCGTGGCCCGTTGAAAGACATGATTGCCTCCCCGACGGATATCTGCAACTTCTTCATCACCTTCAAAACTGAAAAGAGGAGTGACATTACCCAGTTTTCTCAGATCTTTGGCAAGTTGATCCGTAAACAAAGTGCCATTGGTAAAGAGTTGAAAATAACAATCAGGATGTTTTCTGAATATATCGAGCAATTGTTTATAAACCAATGGCTCTCCTCCAAGAATGCCAAAGAAATAGGAGCCCTTCTTTTTGCTCTCTTCGATGATGTGATGGATTTTGTTTATGTCAAGACTTTCTTTTTTCTCTCCGGTACTGACCCAACAACCCTGACATTTTAAATTACAATCATTGGTAACAGAAATGAATTGAAAAGCAGGAAACATTTCGCCTTTTCTTTTCCGCTTTTCGAATTTACGGAATCCTAACCACCCCTTCAATCCAAAATTAAAGATAAATTTTTGAAGGCATCGCAAGTCAGATCGTAAAAAGTTGGTCAGTATCGACATTAAGTATTATTTACAGTAATAAGTTCAGCATTTTTCCTTAGTCCCGAAGGGATGTCATGATTGTAGCCAAAAGCATAAAAACATTTAGTCCCGAAGGGATGACATTATTAAATACATATATATGAACCCCGAAGAGCTGATATTATTGCAATCATCACAATTATTTAATTTCTTTTCTTTCCGAAAGCGCCTTTTCCCGTTCAGCAATGGCCTTTGTCATCGCCTCATTATTGATCATCGATTGACGTTTCAATTTACGCATCTCAAGAGCCTTGTAAATATCACTGCCTAAAATGGTTGAAATATCCTGAACCTGTCTCTGTTGTTCTGCCATTTCATCGATCTGATCAGAGCCTCCAATGGCGCCACCCTGTTGATACTTGGGAAATATTATTGCGGTCTGAGGACAGATTCTCGCACAAGCCGGACAATTATTCTTACATCCATGTGGATGGATTACTTTAACCTTGTCATCTTTTATTTCATAAACTCCAAACAGACAAAAGTTTGCACACTGCCCACAACTCGTACATCGGTTTTCATCGATAATCGGATACCATGCAGGCCATTCTTCATCACTCTTTATCTCAGAATAGGAATGTTCACCTTTATGTTCATCATTGAATGATTCGATTTCATTATAAATCTGTTCATCATTCAGTTCACGGATATTTAATAACTGATATTTTATATTAGCAGGATCTACATCTGAATTTTGAAGAATATAGTTGATGGTTCTTGGATAACAGGCCAGCAATAAGATCTCATCGGTTGGGGAAAATATCTTGCTTAAAGAATCTTTATCGGAGACCGATAATCCACATAAATCTGATATTGCGATTACTTCTGCATCAGTGTTTTGTAGCAGGTTATCCAAACCCTGCATCCTTTCAGCCCCAATATTTTTGCCACCACAATTACAGAATACAATTTTTTTACTCATTGAATCAGTGCGATTTAGTAACTAAAGGATGTTATTGTTATTAATAAAATCCTTAAATAGTTTTGATTTAGGTGGCTTTCAGTACGAACGACAAATATAATACTACTTTTTATTCGTTCTACACAATCCGGTAGTCATGAACTGAAATCTTTTGAAAAAGGGGAGAACTTAGTGTAAATTTGTATTTGTGTATTTTACAGAATTATCAGACAACGATGATCATTTATATTAATGGATACTGGAATAGATTTACAGGTTTATTGGGAATTTCTCCCGGTTCTCCTGATGAAGAATACTGGAATCATTTTAGTTCTTTATTTATTTCTGCTTCCTTTGAATTCATGGAAGTATCAGCTAATGAGGCAAAGTGTTTTATCGACGGATCTTCCTTATTTGGCATTGATCAGCTGGCTGGTGAAAGATATCAGAAAGGATTAAGATATGCGCTTGATCATTTTAAAGCATTGAAAGATAAATCAAAAGGAAATGAATCAATCAAGATTATAAGCCATAGTGAAGGTGGTGCTTTTGCTGCCGGGATGGCTGATTTTCTCATATCACACGATTGCAGTGTAGAGAAGATGCTCTATTTATCACCCCGTGAAGGGAGTGATTTTATTAGTCCACATGGTGCTTTTGCCATTCAGGCTCATTATACAAACGACCCTATTTGTTCCCCAAAACGGATCTGCGGTGTAGATGTATTCATTGATTTACTTAAACTTGATGGGAAAAAAGCAGGTATACGTTACGCACATGGTGGAACTGTTAAAGCATCTTCTTTAAAAAAAGTGCAGGAAATATTAAAAATGTTACCCCATGATCCGGAAACAAAAAAGATAGAGGGAGTGTGGACGATAACTGAAACATTAAAAGGATATGACTTTAAACGGGAAGCTGACTTTATTTCAATCTAAATTCGAGTGTTTTTAAATGAAGTTCCAAGTCTTTTTTAGTTAAATTTATAAATCGAAAAACATTTTATTTTTAATTTATAAAGCTCTTAAATACAGATTTATAAACAAAAAATGATCACATGAAATCTATATTATTTACACTGATTTTATTGTTTATTACCCTCATTTCCTTCGGTCAAAAGGATGAAAAATTTAATGGATTGAATATGAACCTGGGTAACTTGTATCGTTTATCCGATGCAAAAACCAGATCAATCAGCCCCGAAAACCCAACCGGGGAACCTGGCAAAGCAGGGATGGCCACCCTGGAAAATGGCACAGCAAAAGGTGCTGGTCGTGATTTGGGTCAGGGATGGAAGCTCAACCCTTACATCCACATTGAGCCTGGAAAGAGTGTTACCCTCGCAGAAATTGACGGTTCGGGAGCAATACAGCATATCTGGATGACACCAACAGGTATCTGGCGCTTTTCAATATTGCGTTTTTATTGGGACGATGAAAAAGAACCTTCAGTAGAAGTACCGGTCGGTGATTTCTTTGGGATGGGTTGGGGCGTTTTTTCTCCTCTGAATTCTTTACCTGTCACAGTGAATCCCGGGAGCGCTTTTAATTGCTATTGGTCAATGCCTTTCAGGAAAAAGTGTAAGATTACAATGGAAAATATCAATACTGAGCGCATGACCTTATATTATCAGGTTGATTACACATTGACGGATGTCCCTTCAGATGCAGCCTATTTCCATGCTCAGTTCAGAAGGAATAACCCCACTAAAAACGCCATCTATACGCTGGTTGATGGCATTAAAGGGAAAGGACAATATGTGGGCACCTATCTTGCCTGGGGAGTGAAAAATAATGGATGGTGGGGCGAAGGAGAAATCAAATTTTACATGGATGGGGATAGTAAGTTTCCAACCATCTGCGGCACAGGGACCGAGGATTATTTCTGTGGTTCATACAATTTTGACTCAGGCGGAAAATACATGGAGTTTTCAACCGCCTATACCGGCTTGCCACAAGTAATCCGACCTGATGGTTTATATAAGTCACAGCAAAGGTTCGGATTATATCGTTGGCACATCATGGATCCGATCAGATTTGATAAAGATTTAACTGTTACAATTCAGGATTTAGGATGGATGACAGGGGGACGATATCTGCAACAACAATCTGATATCAGCTCTGTTGTATACTGGTACCAGGCAGATCCACATGCTCATTTTCCAACTCTGCCTTCAAAAAACGAACTGGAAATCAATTAAGAACTCTTTTTTAACTAGCTTAGTAAAATGTTTAAATCACTATTTCACACTATCATTTTCTTTATCGTTTTAGTTTCACTGAATCTAAAAAGCTCAGCAAACATTGAAAAAGGCTGGCCAGTTAAAGATAAACTCACTCCTGCCGATTGGGTCTTTCCACAAAGTGGAACAGAAGTCTGCAGGTGGTTCTTTTTTAATTCTGCTTGTCGTCCTTTTGGAATGGTTAACCTGAGTCCGGATACACGAACAGGGGGCGACTGGGAAAATGGATACCTTTATAATGATACCAAGATCAGGTGTTTCAGTCATATTCATGGATGGCAACTATATGGTGTTGCCGTAATGCCATTCACCGGCGAGCCTAAAGGCAATCTGGGAATGAATGCCTACCAGTCCGATTTCAGTCATGCAGATGAAGAAGTACATCCCGGATATCACAAAGTAGTGCTTAAAACATATGGTGTTATAGCCGAATTGACTTCAACTTTAAGGGTTGGTATGCATCGTTATACCTTCCCGGCAGATGCAGCTCCGGGAATCTATTTTGACCTCGGAGCAGTGTTGATGGATAGTATCTCTTTTAGTTCTGTGAAAAAGATCAGCCCTACAAAGCTTGAAGGATATGCAATCATGGCTCCTACTTCACGTCGTCCAAAGCCCTTTACGGTCTATTTTGTGGCTGATTTTAACAAACCATTGACTGAGTTTGGCGGATGGGTAAAGGGGAAAAACGTAACGGATATCAAAGATGAGGTCTCAGGAAAGAATGCAGGAGCATGGGTGCGTTTTGGAAAAGAGAAAACCCCTGTAATGATGAAAGTGGCTATTTCTTATACAAGTATTGAAAATGCTAAGAAAAACATGGAAGGGGAGTTGCCGCATTGGGATTTTGAAAAGGTAGTCAATGATTCGAGGGATGAGTGGAACCAATGGCTGGGCAAGATAGAAGTTAAAACGAAAGATGCAAAACTTAAAACACGTTTCTATACAGACCTATGGCATTCATTGTTGGGACGCAGGATTGTCAGTGACCTCGATGGAAGCTACTGTGACAACACCGGACCTCAAACACTGATTAAGAAGGTGCGTTGTGACAGCGATGGAAAACCTTTGTTCAGTCACCATAATTTTGATGCGCTCTGGGGAGCCCATTGGTCCATAAACCTGATCTGGTCTATCGCCTATCCAAAAGTGATGGATGAATTCTGCAATACCATGGTCGATATGTATCATGATGGAGGACTCATACCAAGAGGTCCTTCTGGTGGAAATTATACCTTCGTGATGATTGGTGATCCTGCAACATCCTTTTTTGCTGCTGCTTACCATAAAGGAATCCGCAACTGGGATGTCACGTCAGCCTGGGAAGGATTATACAAAAATGCTTTTTCCGGAGGAATCCGGGACCATGCAGGTTATGAACACAGCAGAGACAAGGCAGCTGGCGGAGGAATCAAATATTATGTAGAACGCGGATATGTTCCGGAGGATATTGAAGGAAAAGGAATGCACAAGGACGGTGCTTCTGAAACCCTGGAATATGCTTATCAGGATTGGTGTCTGGCTGAACTGGCTACTACATTGAAAAAGAAGGATGATGCAAAGCTTTTTTATCAGCGTTCCAAAAATTATAAGAACCTGTGGGATTCTACACTTCATTGGATGCATCCCCGTGTTAAGGATGGTTCATTTCTGAAAGATTTTAATCCGGTAACCGATAATGGAAAAGCCTTTACGACAAAGGGATTTTGTGAAGCTACAGGTGCAATCTATACACATTATGTGCCCCAAGATCCCAAAGGATTGATGCAGCTCTTTGGCGGACCTGAAAAGTATGTTGAATCTCTCAACAACCAGTTCGAGAAGGCACAAGTCCATCGGTTTGTTGCTCCTGTTGGAAATCATGGAATGGCCTGGATCGATTATGGTAATCAACCCTCAACAGGAATGGCTCAGATGTTTAATTTTGCAGGTGCTCCCTGGTTAAGTCAGAAGTGGGTGCGGCTAGTCAGGGATTCGGTATTTAGTGACATTACACCAGCACATGGTTATCATGGTGATGAAGATCAGGGTATGATGGGTTCAGTAGCAGCTTTAATGGCATTAGGATTATTTGATGAACAGGGTGGCGCTGCGCAAAGGCCGACATATCAACTATCTGCACCGGTCTTTGATGAAGTGGTCATAAAGCTTGATCCTGCTTATTATCCGGGCAAGGAGTTTAAAATTATTGCTCACAATGCAGGACCAAAAAACGTTTATATCCAATCTGTCAAATTGAATGGTAAACCATTGAATACTTTCTGGTTTTACCATGAAGATCTGGCCAAAGGAGGAGTGCTCGAAATGGTCCTGGGTCCCAAACCAAACAAAAATTGGGGGAGAACAGACCCAGGGAAAATGTAGGGAGGCCCCTTGTGGGTCTCCAGGGCAGAATCATAAAGAATCTTCATTTCCGAAATGGAGACACACAAGGGGCCTCCCTACATTTTTCTCATTACTGCCTTTAATTTATATCTCTTTTTTGTTGATCTTTGAATATTAAATATTCTACGGAAAATTATATTATTATTAATTACTTGGAATACAAACATTATAAAGTATATTGCTAAAAATAACTAATTATGAATAGATTAAATCAATTATTGTTTCTGTTCATTATCGTTACACTGATTACTTCATGCCGGAAGAGTCCGGATACCGGAAAGATCAAAATCCTTTTTGAACACCGGGTTAATGGTCAGCTTTTGGTTAAAGATCAGATGATTTATACCAATGCTGCCGGAAACCATTATGAAATTCATGGTCTGAAATATTTTATTTCTGAAGTAAAACTACATAAACATGATGGTACTATAATTGATGTCAGCAATGCCACTCCGGCACATTACGTGGATATAGATATTCCCGGTACCCTCACCTGGCAGGTTCCCGGAGATCTTCCGGCTAACAGTTACGATTCGATCAGTTTTACTTTTGGCTTACGTGAAGCGCTGAATAAGTCCAACAGTTTTGTCAATCCTCCTGAATCAAACATGGCCTGGCCTGAAGTTTTGGGCGGCGGATACCATTTCATGATGATGGATGGTTTTTTTAACAATACATTGTCTGTTCGTTCTCCATTTAACTTTCACCTGGGAACGGGCCAAATCTATACCGGTGGGATGGGAACAGCCAACATCACAGGATTTGTTCAGAACTATTTTCATGTAAAAATACCTGCTTCATCATTTATTCTCTTTAACGGACAAATTAAGAATCTTAAATTTATCATGAACATCAACAGTTGGTTTACGACTCCTGTTGATTGGGATTTGAATATTTGGAGCATCATGATTATGCAAAACCAGACAGCCATGGGGACTATCAAAAGAAATGGATTTGATGTGTTCAGTTTTAAAACAGAATAAAAGTATTAATTTGCATTCATTTTCATGAATAACGATTAAACCAATGCCATTCATCAATCATCAAATGACTGTTCATTTTTAATATTACAAATAACTACAAAACATTTAGGTATATGCTTAAAAGGATTTTACTACTTGTTGCAATTTTATTATTATTTCAGAGACTAAGTGCGCAAAAGCAATCGCTTGATTATTATATTGATAGAGCTATTCAGAATAGTCCATTGCTCAGGGATTATCAAAACCAGTTATCCTCATCTGCTGTCGACAGTATGTTGATCAGGGCATCACAAAAATTCCAGACTGATGTAACATCACAAATCTCCTATGCACCTGTTATCAGCGACTGGGGATACGATGAAGCGTTATCCAACGGTGTCAATATCATTGGACAGTTCGGAGTGAAACAGGAAATTATGAATAAGAGTGTCCTGGATACAAAATTCAAAGGGATCAATATTAAAAAACAATCTGTTACAAATAGTATTAAAATTTCAATTAACGACCTTAAAAAATCAATCACAACTCAATATCTGACGACTTATGGCGATTTTAATGATATTGAGTTTACCCGTGGTCAGCTTAAGATCATAAATGATCAGTTGGCATTGTTGAAACATCTTGTTCAAAATGGTGTTTACAAGCAATCAGATTACCTTTCGCTTCTTGCTGAAGCAGAGGCACAGGAAACGGCGATAACACAGTTGATGGGTCAATATTCAACTGATTTGCAATCGCTTAATCAGTTGTGCGGAATAAACGACAATAAAGAAGTTGAGTTGGCTACCCCCGTAATCTCTGAGATAAAATTAGAAAACTTCAATCAGTCACCGCTCTTTATGCAATTTAAGATCGACAGCATTAGGATTGAGAACGAGAAACAGTTGATTGCTGATCAGGTAAAACCAAAAATAAACTGGTATGCAGATGCAGGTATGATGAGCAGTACAATAACTAACATTTATAAGCATTTTGGTGTAAATGCAGGTATAAATCTAACGGTACCTATTTATGATGGCGGACAACGAAAACTTGAGATCCAGAAGCTCACCCTCTCTGAAAACACAAGATCATCTTACCAGAACTATTTTAAGTCACAATATCAACAACATGTATTTCAGATTTACAATGATCTTTCAAACTTAACCAGAGTTGTTGATCAGATAAAAAAGCAGTTGGCAACTTCAAAAGAACTCATTGATATAAGCCGGATTCAGTTGAGCAATGGTACTATTCCTGTTACCGAATACCTGAATGCACTCAGGAATCATTCTGTGATAAACAGGATGATCAATCAATCAGAAATAAAAAGATTGGTACTTATCAATGAACTCAACTATCTGAAACAGCAGTAATAAGCTTTGACTTTTAAAATCATGAAACCGAAATTAAAGGCAGGAAATTATATGATCTCACAACCAATGACCCGAAAAACAAAACTGATCTCTTATGTGACAGTTTACCTGTTCTCAGGTATCCTTTTGATCACGACAAGTTGCAAACCTAAAGCAGAAGCCCCGGCCGAAGCCGTTATCGAAGCAAAGACGCCGGTTACGATTACAAACGTAAAGACTGAACCCATGACCGATGTGATAGAACTGAATGCACATAGCTCATTTCTTAAGAAGAATAGTGTCAAGGCCAATGTCTCGGGTCACATCGAAAGTATAGAATTGAATCCGGGTGATATCGTTGAAAAGGGACAGCTTTTGTTAACCATCAAAACTAAAGAATCTGCCGCAATGGATGGATATGTTCCTTCTGACACTTCTATGCGGTTCAAGGGATTGATTAAAGTGAAAGCGCCCAAGGCAGGAATCATTAGTTCGGTGCTTCATCAAAATGGTGACAATGTCATGGAAGGAGATGAACTGGTTGTGATTGCTGAGCAAAACAGCATGGTTTTATTGCTTGAGGTTCCCTATGAACTTAATCAGGTGGTGAGCAAATCGAAAGGTTGTAAAATAATACTGTCGGATAGTCGTGAATTTGATGGAGCCATCAGTTCCAGATTGCCTGTCATGGATGCTCAATCACAGACAGTCAGTTATATCGTTCACATCAATAGTAAAGTTGTTTTACCCGAAAATCTGATAGCTAAAGTCAGAATCGTTAAAACTGCCAAGAGCAATGCAAATGTACTTCCCAAAGGTGCAGTGCTTGCCAACGAAACCCAATCTGAATTCTGGGTGATGAAGCTGATCAATGATACAATGGCTGTGAAGGTAGATATAAAGAAAGGACTTGAAAACAGTGAAAAAGTCGAAATCACATCACCATCATTCCTCAAGACAGACCGGTTTTTAATGACAGGAAATTATGGTTTGCCTGATACTGCAGTAGTTAAAATAAAATAACAGATATAGATGAAACATTTTTTTCACGGGTATAAACATCCTATATCGGTAATACTGGCTATTATTCTGATTTTTGGAGTATTCTTTTACAGCAAAATTCAGATCTCACTTTTTCCTGAAATTACATTTCCAAAGATAAAGGTAATTGCTGATTTTGGTGAGCAACCGGTCGACAAGATGATGATCGCTGTCACCCGTCCACTTGAAAATGCCATCAAACAGGTTCAGGATCTTTCTATCATCAAGAGTACTACCAGCAGGGGAACCTGTGAGATCTCTGCATTTCTAAACTGGAATGCCGACATCAATGTCAATATGCAGATGTTGGAATCGAGAATCAATCAGATTAAAAATGATCTTCCACCCGGTGTTCATATTGAGGTAGAGAAAATGAATCCTTCCATCTTGCCGGTGATGGGGTACACACTGGAAAGCGATACCAAGACACCGGTCGAACTGAACCTCATTGCCAATTATGTCGTGAAACCTTACCTGTCACAGATTCCCGGAGTTTCATCCATCAGTGTGATAGGAGGGAAGACCAAGGAATTCTGGATAGAGCTAAACACTCAGAAGATGAGCACGTTTGGTGTTACTCCTGATATGATCAATACCGTACTTTCGGCAACCAATTTTATCAACTCCAACGGACTGCTGCAAGATTACAAACGACTCTATCTGACAATAACAGATGCCGGACTTTATAACAAGAGCGACATTGAAAATGTCGTAATTAAAAATACCGGTAAACGTATTATCACTCTAAAGGATGTTGCCACAATCGATATTCGCGAAAGGGTTGAGTATACCAGAATCAATGCCAATGGCAGACAGGCTTTGTTAATTGCAGTGCTGAAACAGCCTACTTCCAACCTGATTGACCTGAATGAAAACATCAATAAAAAAAGAGCTGAATTAAACCATATTCTGCCCAAGGGTGTAAGAATGAAGCCATATTACAACCAGTCTGATTTTGTTACTGATGCCATCCGCAGTGTGAACGACAGTCTCTGGCTTGGATTGTTTCTTGCCATCATTGTAGCTGTTTTGTTTTTGAGATCACTGAAAGCAAGTTCTACTATTCTGATCACCATCCCTGTCACCTTATTGCTGACTGTGATTGCGCTCTATTCTTTTGGATATACTTTAAACATTATGACTCTTGGAGCCATTGCAGCAGCCATCGGTTTGATCATCGATGATGCTGTTGTGGTCGTAGAACAGATTCACAGGACGCATGAAGAGTTTCCCGAAAAGGATTCAAAAGAGCTTGTGCATCAGGCAATCAGTTATTTGTTTCCGTCTATGGTGGGGTCCTCCATCAGCACCATAGTCATCTTCTTGCCTTTTATGTTGATGCAGGGTGTTGCAGGCGCCTATTTTAATGTGCTGACCAACACCATGATCATTACGTTGGTATGTTCATTCTTTGTTACCTGGCTTGGTTTACCTGTCATCTATCTCCTGTTGTCAGGCTTTCATGCTAAACGGAAGAAACCCAAAGTCGAGAAAGTAAAGAAGATGCACAAGCAGAAGTGGGTCCTGTTTTTCATACTCCATCCGATTATCAGTATAGTATTTATCATAGGGCTTGCTGCTTCTATCTTTTTTATCTTACCCAATATGGAAACAGGTTTTCTGCCTGAGATGGATGAAGGGGCAATCGTATTGGATTATTGGTCACCACCGGGGACTTCTCTTGATGAGACTGACCAGATTTTGAAGGAAGTAGAGAAGATTATTGTAAAGATTCCTGAATATGAAAACTATTCACGCAGAACAGGTGCCCAGATGGGTTTCTTTATTACAGAACCTAATTCAGGGGATTTCCTGATTCAACTCAAAAAAGACCGGACCCGAACCACAGAAGAGGTGATGGACGATATTCGGAAGAGGGTAGAGGCAACACAACCGGCTTTAAGAATCGAATTTGGACAGGTAATCGGAGATATGATTGGTGACCTGATGGCTTCTGTTGAACCCATTGAAATCAAGGTTTTTGGAGATAATCAGGCAAAGTTGAAAGAGTTGTCTGTAGCTATTGCTGCTGAAGTAAGCAAAGTAGAAGGAACTGCAGATGTCTTCGACGGAATCACTATTGCCGGACCAACAATAGATGTCAAACCTAATGATCAGAAACTGGCTCAGTATAATATGACCCCGGCCTCATTTCAATTCCAGCTAGAGACGCAATTACAGGGTGTGGTTGTAGGAAATATTCTCGAGAAAGAACAACGCACAGATGTCCGCATGATTTATGCCGACAGCAGAAATAATGATGTTGGAAAGATGAGACGGCAGCCAATATTCTTACCCGATGGACAGTTAAAACCAATTACCGATTTTGCAGATATTCAAGTGAAAGATGGCGTAGCTGAGATTAATCGGGAGAACCTTCAATCAATAGGCATCATTACTGCACGTTTAAATGAACGTGATCTTGGAAGCGTGATGAAAGATATTCAAAGCCGGCTGAAATCAAATGTCTCTCTTCCCCAGGGATATTACATTACATATGGTGGAGCCTTTGCGGAACAGAAGAAATCATTTAATGAACTATTGATGATCCTGATTACATCCAGTTTACTGGTATTTACCCTGATGCTCTTCCTTTTCAGGGACATCAAGGCTGCACTCATCATCCTGTTTATAGCTGTTTTGGGAACTGCCGGTAGTTTAATCGGCCTGTTTTTAACCGGCACTCCTTTAAATGTTGGCAGTTATACCGGCTTGATCATGATCGTGGGTATCATTGGAGAAAATGCCATCTTTACTTTCCAGCAGTTTATGACCAATATGCAGACAGGTAGTGTGGATGACTCATTGGTATATGCCATTTCTACGCGTTTAAGGCCTAAGCTGATGACTGCGCTTGGTGCAATCATTGCTCTGATGCCTTTGGCTATAGGCGCCGGTACAGGAGCTCAGATGCATCAACCATTGGCCATTGCAGTTATCGGCGGGTTCACCTTAGCACTTCCTCTACTGCTGATCGTTTTCCCAACCTTATTGAGAATGTTTTACAAGAAGAAGGAAATTGCAGCGGAATAACTAAATCCGTTTATTCAATAATTTTTTAAAACTCAGTGCGGATTGGCAAAAAACCAGTCCGCATTTTTGTTTAACCCAGGCTGAATAACTCCCGGATGAAGACAAAACAATTCCCCAACAATTGGGGGATACTCGAGTGGTGTAGCGTACCATTAGCGTACATATAGCGTACCTGTAGCGTACCTTATAGACTAAACACGTACGCTATATGTACGCTATATGTACGCTAATGGTACGCTACAGGAGACGATTATCTACCAGATGTCTGTAAATGGCTTGTAAGTGATCCGGGAGTGTTCCCGGGAATATCAAAAAATCATCCAGGCTGGGTCAAGGGATGAAAAATTCAACAAAAAAAGACCATCCCGGTTAAGAGATGGTCTTTAAAAAAGGGAATCAAATAGGTTTGATTATTGTTTTGCCCCTGGGGCAGGTTTCTTTGCAGGGCGATTCAGGATCTTTAAGTTGTCAGTTGCATAACTGTTTGTTGGTTCAACAGCAAGGATCTTGTTTAAGATTTCAATGAGCTGAGCCTTGGCTTGCGCTGATTTTTCTTTATCCTTACCGGCAGCTACATACAGATTATAAGTTTGAATACTTAAATACTGGAGTCCTTCGATAATCTGTTTTACAGCACTAGGGTCATTGGCCATAGCAACTTCAATTGTTTTTTCATAATAAGGTCTGGCAAGTCCTTTTGTCCCATCAGGATCGATAAGATTGTACAGTCGGGCACGTGCTAAAAATCCATAATAAACTTTGGGATTTGACTGACATACTTTTGAATATGAGCTATCTGCCTTTGTAAACAAATTCATGAAAGCAGGGCTTGGATTAAGAAGAAATGCTTTTTTCTGGATTGAATCGGTAGGGACTAGTTTAACAGCAGCCTCCTGATATAATTTTCCAATCTTAAGTTCAAGCTGACCATCGATACCGGTTTTAAATTGACGGGTTTTCTCTAAATAGGAAGCAGCTTCAACCCTTTTATTTTGTTTTAAGTATAAATCTGAAATTGTTTCAATAATTTGTTTCTTCCTTGCCTGATTTGAACTGTCGGCAACCATTGATTTCTGAAAGTAAATTACTGCCAAAGAATCTTTACCGGATCTCTGTAAAAGTTTGGCATAATAGTCATAGTCCTCGGGCAGAATCATTTTGGCAGTATCGCCTTTGATATGGAAATATTTTCCAAATGCATTGATACCATCAGCATCGTTTTTCGTCTCATAAGAAACCCAGCCCATCAACCTGAGCATATAAGGGTTGTTAGAGTCTAATTTAAGTACTTTGGCAATGATATCGTGTGACTTTTCATATTTCTTGGCAAAGAAAAGTACATTGGCATATCTGGTCAATGATTGAACTGTTTCCTCAGTTAATTGGATATATTTATCATACCAAATGGCTGCTTCATCATATTTTTTCATATCATAGTAGGTATCACCCTTTTCTTTGATAGCAGGAACAAACATTGGGTCGATTGCAAGCGCTAAATCCAGATCTGTTATTGCTTGATCATTATTTCGGGCACCATGATACATTTTTCCTAAAAGATAATGTGAAAGTACATTTTTTGGGTCGTAATTGAAGGCATATTGGAATGCCGTAGATGATAAACCATATTCTTTGGCGTTGTACTGAATTTCACCCCAGCAAAGATAGATATTGGGGTTCTTTACATCATTGGATTTAGCTTTCTGGTAAACTCCATCAATAAATTCATCGACAGGATAATTGCAAAATGCATATCCCTTGAGTACGCTAACCAAACCGTTAGGGTATTTTTTCTGGTTCATTTTAGATGCAATCACAAAAGTTGCTTTTGCCTGAACATCATTCTTTTTGATGTGCAGAACCATAGCCTGACCTGAGTAGTTAGCAGGATTTTTTGGATCTGCAGTAACACCTGCATTGAATGCTATAGATGCTGAATCAGCATTATTAAGCTCACTATAAGTCAAACCCAGATAATACCATGCATCGGCATTTGTAGGAGCTTGTTTTGTTATATCTTTAAAGAAAGCAGCCGCATTATGGAATTGATCCATATCGAGCAGGTGTAATCCTTTATCCAGACTTTGAGCGCTTGCATTAGGTAAAATAAAGCACAACGCTGCAATGATAGCCACTAAGGCTTTACGATAGATTGGTTCCCTTTTCATAATTGTTATAGTTTATTATAAGCCATCTTTAAGTTTTATTACTCTTACCGGCATTGTTGACGGCATTACTCCGGTTTTTAGTATTATTCGTTGTCCTCTTTCACTGGATACAAAAGATAAGAATCCTGTTGAAAGACCCATGCGTGGATCAGAATTAACCATCCAGACCGATCGGGTAAGCGGATATCTGCCGTCGTTAATATATGCCTGGAAAGGTTGAAAACTGTTTCTTTCTTCAGCAATGTCTTCACGGGAAATGCTCATCACTTTTACACTTTTAAGAAATGACAGGGCTGTAGAATCTGCAGGATCACTTATCCAACTTACGCCAATCAATCCGATTGAATTTGGAGTTTTCTTTACATATTCCAATACATCCTTGTTATGTTCAAGTGCTGCAAGATTCGAGCCAAGGTTTCCGGTATGTGTTATTGAATCGACAACAAATCTGACTGTACTGGAATTCTTATTGTCAAAAACGACTTTTAAAGGACCTAGTTTTGATTTAGGATTAATTTTTTTCCATGTTGTGATTTCACCAATCAGGATCTTTCTCAGTTGCTCCATGGTGAGCAAGGTATCAGGATTAGATTTATGGGTAATTATAGCAACGCCATCGAGGGCAATTTTTAACTGTTTAGGAAGGAATTGTTTTGAAGCAAAGTATTCTCTTTCTTTCATGGTTAATTCCCGGGAAACGACTATCAGGCGAACGCTGTCCTGAAGCAAATGTTTGAAAGCATCTACTTCTGTTTCATAGATAGGTGTAATTTTTGCTTGTTGATAAATACTTTCAAAAACAGGAATTTCGGATTCGATGATGGGTTGGAATGTTTCATCGACAGAGATTTGGATAGAACCAGTTGTAGGTGTATCAGAATGTCTGTCTGTTTTTGATTTACAGGATGTACATACCAGGGCGATGATTGATACAAGGCCCAATAATCTGTATGCTTTCAGAAAGAGTTTATTGATCTTCATCTTTATCTTTTTGAGATGTTATAAGACGGTAAGCACGAAATAGTCCATAAATAATTAATAAACCACTCAAAAGATAGCGGTTAGTAGGTTGTAAAATTTCTTTCGTTCTTTCACTTAGTAAAACAAAGCAACCTATTCCAATATAGGCGAGAGGCATTAAAAGGCCTATCAAAGGTAATACTTTTTTGGACAAATAACCAAACCGGCTGAAGCCTTGCCTCAGCCGGTTTGAATTATTTGCATTTTCATTCACGGGATTGTCCATATAGGGAATCTTCGTGTTGGTTAGTTCATATTGAGTTGGAACTTTACCGGTATCTGGAACATTACAGGAACGGCTTGACCATTCTGTCTTCCTGGGATCCAGTTAGGCATTTCCTTTACAACGCGTACAGCTTCTTCGTCGCAACCGCCACCAATACCACGTAAGATTTTTACGTTAGATATTTTACCGGTTTTGCTCACTACAAACTGAACGAATACAGTACCTTGAATCCCGGATTCCTGGGCTAAAGTAGGGTATTGTATTTTGTCTTTAAGGAACTTCTGCATTGCTTCATAACCACCTGAAAATTCAGGGTTTTGTTCAACAACCAAAAGTGGTTTTTCTTCTTCAGGTTCTACAACTTTTTTAGTGACTTCAGCAATATCAGTTCCTTCTAGGCTGCCCTTCATATCAGCGATAGAAATGGTCTCTTTGGCTTCGTTAAGCTGATCCTGAGATTTCATTTCGTCTTTTACCTGTTCATCGGGAGCGATTACAGGAGGGGTGAACTTGATAGAGGCTTTGATCTCTTCGGGTGGTTTTTCGAGCTTTGGTGGTTCTTTCTTGTTTTGCTCAACCTCAAGATTTGATAACATCTGAGCATCAACATTAATCATCCTGTTTTTGGGTGCAATGATTGCAATCAAAGTAGGAATCGAAAATGCGAGGAAAAAGAAGATAAAAGTTACGATAACTGCTATCCTATGTCTTTTATCTCTAAACTTACGAAGCACAAAGGCACCATAGGTTTGATTTTTGCCTTCAAAGACCAGATCGCACCACTCTTCTGCATAAATATTAATTTTCTGTGCCATATTTCAATGTTTTTTGTGTGAAACACATCAGATTAATTCCTTAGATTATTTATCCAGGTCTTTAATCAGATCTTTGTGAAGGGTAGATAAATCTACAATTGCATATTTACTGACGTTACAAATCTGCATTTCATCCAGAATGTTAACCAGATTGTCATATTTTGCTTCATCAGTAGCCGTAATCATTACAATTGCGGCTGCATCTCCTGATCTGACTTGAGCAGCTTTTTTTCTGTATTCTTCATCAGACATCCGGATCCTTTCCTTTTCCTTCCTCAGTTCTTTGATAAGGGCAACGATAGGTGCATTACGGTCAAGTAACATTTGACGGATGCCGGTTTTAGAAAAATCAGCAGTTTGTACTTGCACAGGTCCTTTAGTTACCGGATCAGTTTTACCGTCTCCGAAAAAGTAAAAGATCTTGTTGTTCTTAGCCAGAATGATGGTAATAGATTTAGAAGCTTTTACTAAAGTTTGATCCTTCTTTTCGATTTTATCATTTCTTGGCAAATTGATCTCCATTGTCTGGGGCTTGATCAGAGTTGTTGCTAGCATGAAAAAGGTTATAAGCAAGAAACCTAAGTCCACCATCGGCGTCAGGTCGACGCGTGTTGATGCTTTTTTAGATCTGACTTTACCGCCTTTATGTCCGCCGCCGCCCCCAGTATTTATTTCAGCCATTCTTTAAATTTTTAAAGTGTTGGTACTTGATTAATCCTTAGGTACTTCTTTAAGTCCGGTAATAAGATTGAAACGGACTTGTTTGAGGTCTTGTAAGGTTTTCATCACTGTTTTGATTACAGGGAAAGGAGTCTCTTTATCACCTTTTATGGCAATGACGATTTTATCATTTTCCTTTTTTGCATAATAAACCCATTGTCTGAATTCACTGCCGGCAGTAGTGTCGGTAGGAATTCCCTTTTGAGCATTAGGGTTATCAATTTGTTCGTCAGGTAGATTGAGAAATGCTTTCATTTGATCCATTGGTACACCGGTTGTAGCCCTAAGACTGTATCTCTTAAGTTCTGCAGGTGTAAATGTGATCTTATAGGCTTCTCCCATCGATCTTAAAAGATTAATGCGGTGTGGTTGTCCATCAATTCCTAAAAATACTTTCCCTTTAGGATCGATCAATATTGTTTCAATATTGGTTTCCGGGATTTTTATTTCAGAAATTGAAGTAGGTGTTTCAACCTTTACAGGCTCTTTAGCAGTAAAATTAGAAGTAAGCATAAAGAACGTCAGCAACAAGAACGCCACGTCGCACATCGCAGTCATGTCGACCAGGGTGCTTTTTCGAGCTATTTTAACTTTTGGCATTGTCGGTTGCTTTAAATATTATTTATGATTAGCTGCGTACGACTGTACGATGCTGAAACCTGCTTCGTCGATACTGTAAGTAAGTTTGTCGATTTTGCTTGTAAAGAAGTTATAAAAAATAACTGCCAAAACGGAAGTACCAATACCAAAAGCAGTATTTACCAACGCTTCAGAAATACCGTTTGCCAAAGCTACTGAGTCAGGAGCGCCTGCGTTAGCCAAAGCTGCGAATGCACGGATCATACCAAGTACAGTACCAAGCAAACCCATAAGAGTAGCCAAAGATGTAATTGTAGCAAGGATAACTAAGTTTTCTTCAAGACTTGGAAGTTCAAGTGAAGTTGCTTCTTCGATTTCTTTCTGCAAAGAAGTCAGTTTTTGATCTTTTACCATTGTGGTATCACCTTCGAGAATGCGGTACTTAACAACAACTGCGCGGATTACATTAGCTACTGAACCTTTTTGTTTGTCGCAAGCTTCGATTGCTGCTTCAACATTGTTTTCTGAAAGGTAACCTTTAACTTTTTGTACGAAATCATGTACATTACCACTACCTGCAGCGCGACTGATAGTTAACTGACGCTCTACAACAAATACAAGTACTGTGAGCAATAAAGTCATCAGCAGGGGAACGATAAAACCTCCCTTGAAAACGATACCGAAATAATCGCCTGGTAAGTTGGCATTCTGGTTGTTACCACCTACGAAGTGTGAGCCATCGCCCATTACAAAGTAGTATACGCATTCACTTGCGATTAAGGCAAGAGGAATAATTAGTGCCGCAAATCCACTCTTTGATTTTTTAGTTTTAGCTGTTTTAGTTGCTTTCATTTTTTATTCTGTTTTTGGTTGTTAATTTATTCTGTTTTTGGTTTTTGTTAAAAATTTATTTTAAATATTTTAATCAGATATTATATTAAAACAAAAGTATTAAAAAAAGTTTAATATTTATACACTGATATTTTTTATGCAATTGGATTAGGCAATATTTATTTGGAATTTTTTTTTTACAAGATAGCACTTTTTATTGACAAATTGACAAAAAGCTTTTTAATTTTTTATTTGTTAATTTTTCACAATTATTTCAATCAATTAGTTCCGCAAATTTATACTGATTTTGATAAGTTTTCTAAGACTTTTGATTTTTTTTTAGAAAATAACGACTTTTTTTCTGAATGTTTGTTTTTGTTCCAATTTCTAACAGTTAAAAATCCGAAAGAAATTGCAATTAGAGCTTTTTAAATCAGTATTATATCATCATTTATTATTGTTGAAACGTTTATTCTTTAAAATTATTATTTATTAGAAATTTGGCTTAAGTGCATATTCATTATAAAAATCCTCAATAACCTTTACTGCTTCAGCGGCTGTATCCACCAGTGTAAAGATGTCCATGTCGGTTGCATTGATATTGTGCTCACCAACCATTCTCTCTTTCATCCAATTAAGCAATCCACCCCAATATTCTTTACCCACCATAACTATCGGAAAAGTAATCATTTTGTGTGTTTGCATCAGTGTAACAGCTTCAAAAAATTCGTCCAGTGTACCAAACCCTCCGGGCATAACAATGTAACCCTGAGAATATTTCATAAACATCAGCTTTCTGACAAAAAAGAAATCGAATGATATTAACTTATCAGGATCAATGAATGGATTGGGATTCTGTTCAAAAGGTAATTCAATATTTAATCCTACCGACTTACCACCGGCAAAATGGGCTGCTTTATTGGCTGCTTCCATTATTCCGGGGCCGCCACCAGAGATAATACCATATCCTTTTTTTGTGAGCAGATATCCAATTTCTTCAGCCAGTTTGTAATAATGTGATCCCGGTTTCGTACGGGCAGATCCAAACATGGTTACACAAGGACCGATACGCGTCATCTTTTCAAAACCACCAACTACTTCAGACATGATTTTAAAAACGGACCATGAGTCGTTCGACTTGATCTCACTCCATGATTTAGGTATAAATGCTTCACGAAGCATCTCTTCGCGATCTTTTTCAAGATTTGTATTGTCCATATGTATTAAAAGCATTTTTGAGATGAACCAGCAATTAATCAAAGCCAAAATTCTATAAAAATCTATCGAAAAACAAGATAATTCAGACTAAATTTCACTTTTTATAAGATATTTATAATTAGTCATAAAATATATCTCTACAGCATTAATAATCAACTAGTTTTTTAGTTCATCTTTTAAATAAATTCCGGTAAGACTTTTTGGATTTTTAATAATTTCCTCCGGAGTTCCTTCTGCGATTATCTTTCCGCCTCTTTCTCCACCCTCCGGACCCATATCAATAACATAATCTGCTACTTTTATGACCTCCATATTGTGTTCAATCACCAACACAGTGTTTCCTTTTTCAACAAGTTTATTCAACACTTCAAGCAATACCTTGACATCTTCGAAGTGTAAACCGGTTGTTGGTTCGTCGAGAATATAAAGTGTACTACCAGTGTCTTTTCTGGAAAGTTCTGTGGCAAGTTTAACCCGTTGAGCTTCTCCACCTGAAAGAGTGGTGGATTGTTGTCCAAGCGTAATATATCCAAGACCTACATCCTGAAGTGTTTTTATTTTATGAAGAATTGAAGGAACATTATCAAAAAACTCAACGGCCTGGTCGATGGTGAGATCTAAAACATCGTTGATCGACTTGCTCTTAAACCTCACTTCAAGTGTTTCACGGTTATAACGTTTACCGTTACAGGTCTCGCAAACTACTTCAACATCGGGCAGGAAATTCATTTCAATTGATCGTATGCCGGCTCCCCGACAGGTTTCACATCGTCCACCTTTTACATTAAAAGAAAATCTACCTGGTAGGTAACCACGAATCTTTGCCTCAGGAACCTGAACAAACAATTTCCGGATATCGTCAAATACCCCTACATAAGTAGCCGGGTTTGAGCGTGGAGTCCTGCCAATTGGCGATTGATCAATATCTATTACTTTATCAATATTTTTGAGTCCCTTCAAAGCCCGATAGGCCAGAGGTTGAACTTCAGAATGATAAAAATGTTTGCTTAGTGCCGGAAATAGCGTTTCTGTGATCAGTGAAGACTTTCCACTTCCCGAAACACCTGTGATGCAGAGAAACAATCCCAATGGAAGGTTAAGCGTTACATTTTTAAGATTATTCCCGGTAGCCTGAGTCAATACCAATTCCTTACCATTCGACAGACGCCGTTTCGAAGGAATTTCAATTCGTTTAATTCCGTTTAAATACTGGCTTGTAATGCTTTTGCACTTTTTTAAAGATAATGGTGTTCCGGCTCCTACCACTTTTCCACCTAACCGACCTGCACCCGGACCGATATCAATGACATAGTCGGCAGCAAGAATCATATCTTTATCATGTTCAACTACAATAACAGAGTTTCCGATATCCCTCAGATCCTGCAATGCTTTAATCAGCCTGTGGTTGTCACGCTGATGCAAACCAATGCTTGGTTCGTCAAGAATATAGAGTACACCCACAAGCTGAGACCCTATTTGGGTTGCAAGCCTGATCCGCTGACTTTCTCCGCCCGATAGACTACGGGCTGGTCTGTTCAACGACAGATAGTCCAGACCTACATCAAGCAGAAATTTAATCCTTGTTTTTATTTCTCTGATGATCTCGACGCCGATTGTCAATTGTCTTTCATTCAGATCTTTCTCAACATTCATGAACCATTCCGAAAGATTGATCAGATCCATATTTGCCAGGTCGGCAATGCTTTTTCCAGCAATAAGATAATGAAGCGATTCGGTTTTCAGGCGCTGTCCTTTACAATCCGGACAGTCGACTTTGTTCATGAAACCCGAGGCCCATCGCAAAAGATTTTTTGAGGTATTCTCCGAGCTTTGATTTTGAATAAAACTGACTATTCCATCAAAATTAAGGGCATAGTTTGATGAAATACCCATATAATCATTTTTCACTTTGAAAACTTCATCAGAGCCATACAGGATAATGTTGATTGCCTTTTCAGGAATATCTTCAATAGGCGTATCCAAAGTAAAACCATACTTTTCTCCGATAGCTTCGATCTGCTTAAAGATCCAGATTGGGCGATATTCTCCGAGAGGCGACAGCCCTCCTTTACGAATATTCTTTTCAGGTTTTGGAATTATTTTATTGTAATCAATTTCGGTGATCTGTCCCAACCCATTGCAGCGTGGACAGGCTCCATAAGGAGAGTTGAATGAAAATGAATTGGGTTCCGGCTCATCATACGAAATTCCTGATTCAGGATCCATCAGGAGCTTGCTTAGGTAGCGGGTTTCGTTCTCTTCCGGTTCAAAAACCATCAGAGCTCCTTTGCCATGCCGAAGAGCTGTTTGGACAGATTCCGTCAGTCTTCTCTGATCATCGGCCATTATTTTTATCTTGTCGACAACAATTTCAATATCATGAATCTTGTATCTGTCGAGGTGCATACCAAAAGTGATCTCTTTGATTTCGCCATCCACTCTCACACGCAGGAATCCCTGTTTCCTGATCCATTCAAAAAGTTCCCTGTAATGCCCTTTCCGACCTTTTACCTGAGGGGCCAGTAAAACTATTGTTTTTTTAATGTAACGTTCGTGGATAAAGTCTATGATCTGTTGCTCAGTGTACCTGATCATCAGTTGACCGGTGATATATGAATGTGCTTCTCCCACGCGTGCATACAGCAACCGCATGAAGTCATATACCTCAGTAATCGTACCAACAGTAGATCTGGGGTTTTTATTGGTTGATTTCTGTTCAATAGAAATAACAGGGCTTAACCCGGTGATTTTGTCTACATCAGGCCGTTCAAGATTTCCCATAAACTGACGTGCATAGGCCGAGAAAGTCTCCATGTAACGACGCTGCCCTTCAGCATAGATTGTGTCGAAAGCCAAAGATGATTTTCCGCTCCCGCTCAATCCTGTAATGACAACCAGCTTGTTACGTGGTATTTTTACATCGATATTCTTAAGATTGTGAACCCGGGTCCCGTAAACACCCAGTATTTCTTCTCCATCGATGGTATCAATATTTTGTTTGATTATTTCAGAATCCATTAAAAAGTTCTTCTGGTTTTGATATAGTGCGTTGTTGATTTTTTAACAACAAAAATCCTTGTTTTGGAAATTGAATGGTGTACGAATTTTTGTTCTTATTGGTTAGTTTAGGTTGTCTCAACCATGGATTAAAATCTTTCAGGGTTTTGTAACTGACACCGTTTTTAACCGCAAAAGCATTTAAATCCGGAATTGCATAATCAACATTTATTTTTTCAGTTGGGATAGGTGCATAAAGATCTTTGTTTCTCAGATTAAACCCATAACGTTGCGGATCCTGCATTATTATTTTTAATGCAAGGATTCTGTATAGATAACGTGAGGTTTCATCGTTCAGATAAAGATGGTAGAAATTGTGTTGATCCTGATCAGTAACAGCGCTCACAATTCTTGTGCGACCTGCGTTGTATGCTGCGGCAGCAAGTGTCCAGCTGCCAAGCCGATCATAAGAGGTTTTCATGAATTGACATGCTGCTTCAGTGGCATGGATGACATTGTAACGTTCATCAACTTCATCGTTAACCTCAAGGCTGTTTTCGAGGGCAGCAGCTTTTGTAAACTGCCAGAATCCCACAGCAGCAGCAGGAGATATCACATTAACCAGCTGACTCTCAATCATGGCAATGTATCCCATATCTTCAGGAACCCCATATTTTTTAAAAACAGGTTTCATTGCAGGCAGATACCGATTGGCACGCTTCATGATCAACATAGTTGCCGAAGCCCAATAGGTATTTACTATAATCTCACGTTCAATGTTTTCATGAACAAATCCATACTCAAGCGGTACTTCTTCACCGGCAAAGTCTAATTTAGATGGAAGGGGAACATTATAAATTTTATACGCATTGTGAAAATCCCTTTCATTCTGCTCATCATTTTGTAAGGGCATTGTTGCATTTATACAAAAAGCCATAGTAATGGCCAGAAGTACGATTCCTATTAATGTATTGTTTTTCATTATATTCATTTATACCTAAATTATAGCTTGTCAAAAAACGAAAGACGAAATTAAAATAGTATAGGATTAAAAAGAGGTTTTAAGGTCTTTAAATAATGGTGATACTTTGTCTTTATCTGAGAGAATCGGGTTTTCGATGCCCCAGTTGATATTCAGATCAGGATCGTTCCAACGGATACTGCCTTCTGAAGCTTTATTGTAAACATTCGTACATTTATAAAAGAAGACGGTATCGTCTTCAAGCGTCAGAAATCCATGGGCAAAACCATCGGGTATCCAATACATGTATTTATTATCACCGGTCAGAACGATCGAAACCCATTTTCCATAAGTAGGCGATTTTTTTCGAATGTCTACTGCCACGTCAAGAACAGCTCCACGCATTACCCTGACAAGTTTCCCCTGTGAATAGGGTTGTTGTTGGAAATGGAGTCCACGGAGGACGCCTTTCATCGAACGCGACTCATTGTCCTGAATGAAATTAAGATCGAGCGCCGAGGCTAAAAACTTATCACGGTTATATGATTCAAAGAAATATCCACGATCATCTGCAAAAACAGTTGGTTTGATGATGCAGACATCGGGAATCTCAGTTGGGATGATTTCCATATTATAAATGTATTACTTCTCCATAAGCGGCTGCAACAGCTTCCATCAGGGCTTCGCTCATAGTTGGGTGGGGGTGTATACTTTTAATTATTTCTTCTCCTGTTGTTTCCAGTTTACGGGCAACCACGACCTCTGCGATCATTTCGGTTACATTCTCACCAACCATTGTTGCTCCCAGAAACTCTCCATATTTTGTATCGAAAACGACTTTGATAAATCCATCTTTGTTGCCGGCTGAACTTGCTTTTCCTGAAGCGCTGAAAGGGAATTTCCCCACTTTTACCTCATAACCTTTTTCGATTGCAGCTTTTTCTGTGTACCCTACAGATGCAACTTCGGGTATTGTATAGGTACATCCCGGAATATTATTATAATCGATGGGTTCTACATGAAGCCCGGCAATTTTTTCGATACAGGTAATGCCTTCGTGCGATGCAACATGAGCAAGAGCGGGGCCGTGAACAATGTCACCAATAGCATAATAGCCTTCAACAGAGGTTTTATAAAAATCATCAACTTCAACTTTGCCATTTTCGACTTTTATACCTGTCTCTTCCAGTCCGAGACCTTCAAGATTTGTAGCTATTCCTACTGCTGAAAGAACGATTTCTGCTTCAACAACCTCAATGCCTTTTTTTGTCTTTATACTTACTTTGCAAAGTGTACCGCTGGTATCAACAGATTCAACACTGGCGCTGGTCATTACAGTCATTCCGCTCTTTTTGAAAGAACGCTCAACGGCTTTCGAAGCCTCTTCGTCTTCGATCGGAAGAACGTTTGGCAAAAATTCAACCAGTGTTACTTTGGTTCCGATCGTATTGTAGAAATAAGCGAACTCACTTCCGATAGCTCCTGAGCCCACGACTACCATAGAAGCCGGGAATTTAGGAAGGTTCATGGCTTCGCGGTAACCAATTATTTTAACCCCATCCTGAGGCATATTGGGCAACTGGCGTGAACGAGCTCCGGTAGCAATAATGACATGGTTTGCAGAATATTCTGTTACTGTTCCGTCTGCAGCCGTAACATCAACTTTCTTGCCGGATTTAACTTTTGCACTACCACTAATGGTCTCAATTTTGTTCTTTTTGAACAAAAACTGAATTCCTTTACTCATTCCATCTGCAACTCCGCGTGAGCGTTTAACCATTGCATCGAAATCAGGCTTTATATCTCCCGATATAGTAACGCCGTAATCAGCAGCATGCTTGGCATAGTTAAAGACTTGTGCACTTTTGATAAGCGCTTTTGTTGGGATACATCCCCAGTTCAGACAAACACCACCCAGATCGGCTTTTTCTATTACCCCGACTTTAAACCCGAGCTGTGAGGCTCTTATGGCGGCTACGTAGCCCCCGGGGCCACTACCAATTACTAATATATCGTAATTCATAATTCAGATGGATTTTAATGCAAAGTTACCAATTTTTGATCATTTCATAAACACAACCTTGCTGTAAATGTTTTGAAACTTTTTTTTGTGTTTGAATTCAATACAAATAATATCTGATTGTAAGTATTTACTGAAATTCATTATGGATATGGTATATTTGTACCCTGCTGATAAATTCAGTAAAGAATTTTTAAAGTCAATAAAATTAGCTGTCCCATGAAAAATGATGCTGTCAACAATTTATACGATCTGCTGCAATTTGGTGAGTTTGGTGATGTAAATCCCTCAGTGACCGATTCAGCCACTTTTACATTCTTACAAGCCAAGACCATGGCTGACTGTTTTCAAGGTGATGCTCCAGGATGTTATCTCTATTCACGTCACTGGAATCCTTCTAACAAATACCTGGCCGATGCCATGGCAGCGCTTGAAGGCACTGAATCGGCCTGGGTAACAGGTTCAGGAATGGGAGCCATTACAACAGCCATCCTTCAGTTATGCAACACAGGAGATCACATCGTTTCAAGTGTAACTTGTTATGGAGGAACATATGCATTTCTGAAGAACTATCTTCCGAAGTTCAAAATCGAAGTAACTTTTGTTGACATCACAGACCTCGCTGCAGTTAAAGCAGCCATCCGTCCAAATACCAAAATGATCTACACGGAGACCATGACCAACCCGATGCTTCAGATTTCTGATATTCCTGCATTGGCCGAAATTGCAAATACACATAATGCAAAGCTGATGGTTGACAATACATTTACACCTTTAATAGTAGCTCCTGCAAAATTGGGTGCACATATCGTAGTAGATAGTCTCACAAAATTTATCAATGGTAAAAATGATTGTGTTGCCGGCGCTATCTGTGCTGACAATGATTTCATCAATGCACTGATCGATGTAAATATAGGAACAGCTATGTTGTTGGGTCCTGTTCTGGATCCCTACCGTTCATCATCGATTCTAAAAAATATGCACACATTGCATATCCGTATACAGCAACACAGCCGTAATGCATTCTATATTGCCACAAAATTGAAAGAATGCGGTTTAAAAGTCGATTATCCAGGACTCGAAGGACATCCGGGACATGCAACCCTGAAAAAAATGATGAGCCCTGAATTTGGATGGGGTGGATTGATTGGGTTAGATGTAAAGAAAGCCGATGTTGCCAGTGAGTTAATGGAGAAGATGGAAATGGCTGGTGTTGGTTATCTGGCAGTAAGTCTTGGCTATTTTAAGACGCTTTTCAGTAATTCAGGAAAAAGTACCTCAAGCGAAATCCCGGAAGATATTCAACGCAATATGGGCCTGTCCGAAGGTTTTGTCCGTTTTTCAATAGGTCTCGATCATGATATCGAACGGACCTGGAAAAAAATAGAAGGATGTTTAAAAGAGATGAAGATGATCTAACGTACTTATTTGATGTTTCTCTCTCTTGAAAAATTGAGCCACTGGTTCTTGATGTACAGATAAAGATCGTAATCATTGACTGTTGACAGATAGCCCAGAGAGATATTACAATAGGTCATGAAATCCCTGATCAGATTTGGATCATCCCTTCCGATGATTAGCGCAACTACTTCAGGGTTATAGCGTTTTGTAATCTGTTGATCAATATTGTCTCTTGCTGTGAATTTAGCTAACTTACGCAATTGCTTGGGTTCTTTGCCAAAAAGATCATACAGTATTGATATAGGTCCAGGCAGTGTTAATCCTGATTGAGGAACGGCGCCTATCTCTTCTTTGCGGTTAATATGTAATTTTCTTAATGCAATTGCTTCTTTGGTATTATCAGGAAGTTGAATATTCATGAAAAATCTTTTCATGCCTTCTCTGGTACGAAAAGGTAAAACAGTAACTGAAGGCAACATATAAATTTTTGTCATCAGTCGGATCCTGACATTGGACTCCGGTTTACTTGGATCCAATGTATTGGTGGCGAAAAGATAAGTCTCGTAACCTACTGCGCTGATCTGAAGCGTATCTCCGCGATTACATGTAAATTTAAAGTTTCCGCTCAGATCACTGATCGTTCCAAAGGGATGACTAATATTTAAAATATGCGCATAAGAAATTCCAAGGGTATCCCGAACAGCTGTAACACGTCCTGTAAGTTTGACCAATGTTTTTTGCTCCTGAGCGTTTGTATCTATCAGTATAGTAAAAACAAAGACGATAGCAAGTAATATTCGCATCCGTTGTGGCGTTTAGTGAGTAAAATTAAACAAACTATCGATTTTAAAGCACCCAATAAATATGTTTAACAAAAATTATGAATGATTTGTTGTGGAATAGGTGATTTACAAGGAGATTATTAACTTCGCAGTTGGAAATATATTAAAAATGAGCGAACCGCTAAACATTCTCAGTAAATATTGGAACTTTAACTCCTTCAGGCCACGACAGGAGGAGATCATCCAATCGGTTCTTGATGGAAAAGACACTTTGGCATTGCTCCCTACCGGGGGTGGAAAATCATTGTGTTTTCAGGTACCAGCTTTGATGCTTGATGGTTTATGTCTGGTTATCACTCCTTTGATAGCGCTTATGAAAGATCAGGTCGAAGCGCTCAGACAAAAAAATATTCCTGCTGCCGCTGTTTACTCCGGAATGTCAAGGTTTCAGATTGAAGTGACCCTCGACAATGCTATTGCAGGAAGTCTGAAATTTCTATATGTTTCTCCCGAACGACTTGCAACCGATGTATTCCGGTTCAGACTGCAACGGATGAAAATTTGTCTCCTTGCTGTTGATGAAGCACATTGTATTTCACAGTGGGGATACGATTTCAGACCTCCCTATCTAATGGTTTCAGAAGTGCGAAATATTCTTCCCGAAGTACCTGTTATTGCTTTGACGGCAACAGCAACTCCTCAGGTAGTAGAAGACATTCAGGAAAAGTTATTGTTTAAAAAACATAATGTAATAAAGGTGAGTTTTCTACGTGAAAATCTTGCCTATATGGTTTTCAAAGAAGAAAACAAACTCGGCCGTTTGTTGCGCATTGTCAGCAAAGTCAAAGGGAGTGGGATTGTTTATGTGAGAAGCAGAAAAAGGGCAGGAGAGATTGCACAATTCCTGGTCAGGAACGGGCATT
>Ga0209748_1000160_pt1 | contig 40958 bp, 67 predicted proteins | sample BarGraIncu00421A_FD_185490 | JGI IMG/M metagenome (GOLD analysis project Ga0209748, IMG submission 185490) | Arctic peat soil microbial communities from Barrow, Alaska - Barrow Graham LP Incubations 004-21A (SPAdes) (version 2) | ecosystem: Environmental > Terrestrial > Soil > Wetlands > Peat... | reverse complement strand
AGCCCGAGGATCGAGATCTGCGACGCGTACGGACGGACCAGACTCGAACCCCACGCCGACAAGGTCAACTGCTCGAAGTGCAGTCCACGGATGGTGCAGTTCGTGACCGACTCGATTCCGAGGATGTCGGTGGCCGCGTTGGAGCACCACTCGATGTTCATCTGGTCTATGACCATCTCGTCGCAGTTGGTGAACTTGACGACGTTCTCGGTGCAGGCGGCGATGGAACCGGAGTAGTTGTTGGAGACGAAGGTGTTGCGCCAGAGGGATCCGGTGTTGCCACCGAGGTATGCCGTCTGGTCGATGGCTTTGATGCTGAACCCGGTGATCTTGTTCGACTCGAACACGCAGGAGAAGACGTAGTTGCCGGTGGTGGTCAGGCCGTCGTTGTAATTGGCCTGCGGGATCATCATGCCGCGTGCGAACAGGTTCACCTCGAGGCGCGCGTAGGTGGACCATCCGGACTTATAGAACTCCACACCGTTCGCTGCGGTGTCCGTGGAGGGTGACTGTGCGTTGTTGATGACCGTGAAGTCGGTGATGGACTGGTAGTAGCGGCCCACCATGATGCCCGCCGTGTTGGCTGTCATCTGCTTGACGACCGTGGCTCCGCGCCCGGCGCCACGGACCTGGAGGCCGTTGCCGCGGAGGTCCCAGGCGGTGGACCGCTGGAACGTGCCAGCGAGCATGACGACGGGACGCTTGGACGACAGTGCCAGGGTGACGGCGGCGTCCATCGCAGCCGTGTCCGTCGCGGTGACGCCGGTCGGGGTGAGGATGATCGGGTTCTCGGTGAGCACCACCGCCTTCGATCCTATGCGTGGCATCTCATGCCCCCGTCTGGATCACGTTGACGGCCTGGGTCGAGGCGGCGACGATGCCGTAGAGATTCTCGCTGGTTGTGTGGATGACGGCAGCGGTCGAGTAACTCGGGCTGGCCGTGGGGTCCAGGTCGAAGAAGTGCTCGGTCCCGGGCAGCAGTGGGTATCCGGTTTCCGTCGTCACGCTCGCGTCGCCGATGTAGACGGTCGCGCCGCCGGATGGGACGTAGATCGCGATGGATGTACCGGGGGGCACGTCCGACTGGTCGGCGGTCAGAATCGTCGCAGTCGCGGCGACGGTGACGACAGATGCCTTGATTGCCATGTCAATCCTCCGTACGGGTTGAGTGGAGTCGGTCAGGTTTGGTCGGAGATGATCTGCAGCGCGCGGTCGAACGCCTGTTGCCAGGTTGGTACGTGTCCGCGGAACATCCCCCGCGTCGTCGTGACGTGGTACTCCCACGGGTTCGGGACGGCCGCGCGTGTCCATCTGCGGACCTTGGCCCGCGTCATCGTCAGCCGAGCAACAGTGCGACCAGAGCGACAATGACGCCGCCGAAAAGGGCGGCGAGGGAGGCGATGGCGACGATTAGCCCCGTGCTTGCGCGGTGCTCTGTGATCTGCTCGCGCTTGCCCTGCGCCGCGTCCTGCGCCTTCGTCAGCAAGGCGATCGCGTCAACCAACGGCTTCAGGTCCTCGGTTGCGCTTCGCGTCTCAATGACCTGCGTCTTCTGCCCCTGAGCCTCGTACTGGGCCTTGCGCAGATCCTGGATGTCTTTCTGGATCGGTTCGAGAGCGGCAGTCAGGCCCACGACACCAGCAGCCGCGGTCGCCTGCACCTGTGTCCGCAGCGTCTCAGCGGAGACAGCGACCTGGGTGGCGAGCGTCGCGGCCCGAGTCGCCGCGACCTCAGCGTCCCGGTTCACGGCCCCGACATCCACGGCCCGGATCGCGTCTATGCGCTTGGCCTCAGCGTCCCGGAGCTCTTCGTAGAAGAAGGCGCGGAGTGCACTGATCTCACGCAGGTGCTCGCTTTCCGACTTGCGGAGGTCGTCGCCGCGTTGGGTGTGCAGTTTGAGGATCTCTCGGGTGTGGCGGCTCTCGGAGTTGCGCAGGTCGTCCCCGCGGCGGACGGCGGAGGCCACGATCAGTTTGACGTTCTCGGTCGGGTCGAGTGCTACGTGACCGTGTGCGTCCGTCGCGGGTCCGGAGGGTACCTTGGCCATCACTGTCAGCTCAGCGTCGTGGTCGGCGGCGTACCGTCAGCGGGCCCGTCAGCGCTCGCCGTGGTCGACAGGGCGACAGAAGCGGCGTGAGCAGCTGCGGCGGCCACGATGTCGATCGACGGGTCAGCGACCGGCGCCGGCGAGAACAGGATCGTGGGAGTGATCGCAGCCGGGATCTCAGCAACAGGTGCTCCGGTCACGGTCGTCGTGTTCGTACGGGTGAACGCGAACGTAGCGGCCGCGGCGACGAACAGGTACAGGGTCTGGTCGATCTTCGACGCCACGACTGGATCGAGGAACCGCAACGCGACGAGGGCGGCGTCAGCAGCTGCGGCGGCCGCGTACAGGGCCGCCATGTCGGCGCGCTTGGTGACGATGGCCGACAGGATCGCCGACAGGAGTCCGCCGACGGCGACGGCCAGGGCGACGTACTCATTGACGAGTCCGGTCGAGACGCCCCAGATGAGGGCGACGCCGGCGGCGAGCGCGACGATGGTGTGCAGGTACTTCCGGGCTGTCGGGGTCAGCCAGTCGTTGAGCTTGGCGGCGATGGTGGTCATTCGGATGCCTCCTTGGTTTGGGCGATCTGCTCGTCAAGGCGAGCGATCACGGCGGGGTAGTCGACCTTGGAACGCGCGACGTGCTCGCGGCGCACTGCCTTGAGACGAGCAGCGACGCCATGGGCGAGGATGTGAGCGTTGACGGTTGGGGTGCTGAGCGTCACTCTGGCGATCGCGATGTCGCTGGCGTCAACACTTCCCCAGGTCTCGAGCTCGACAGTGGCGTCGAGCATCTCGGGGCAGATCGGGCACGTGACGTGCAGGATGGCAGCCATCTCAGGCGGCCTTGGCGGCGTGAGCACGGGCCTCGGCGCTGTTGGCGACGCCAGCGCGGATCTGGTCGGCGGTCGTGTTGTGGGCGACCTGCCAGTCGATCTCACCAGGCCCCGCTTCGCGTCCGATCAGATCGTGGTACGCCTTCACGGTCGTGTACCGCTTCGGCTCGTCGTTGCGGGCGAACGCGGCACGCAGATGTGCGGCGTCCATCGACATGCCCGTGTCGACGCCGGCGCCGATCCTCCACCAGTAGTCGAGGTTCTCAAGGCTGCCGGCGCGGCCGCAGAGGGTCTGGTACCAGTTGGCGATGTCCGGGACGGTTGCGAGCATGATTTCCTCCGATGTGGTGATGGGGCCGTTGGCGACGGGCAGATCCGGATGGGTGGCCTGGTGGGTTTCCCACGTGACGTTGACCCAGTCACGCGGGCCGTTGTCGCGGCCGTGGCTGGCGAGGCCGTCGAGGCCCTGCTTGTACCAGGTGACTTGGTTGGTGGCGTCAGGCCTGTTGAGGTCGGGGCAGCCGATCGCCACACAGTGGATGTGCTCGACCCACAGGTCGATGATCAACGCCCGATGCCAGGCGGCGAAGCCGACCATCCGCAGCGCGACGACGATGGCGTCGAACTGAGCGGAGGTCCACCGCTTGCCCGTGATCGCGTTCCACTGGGAGACGTCGTCGACGCCGCAGCCGGCGTGCGTGTTGGCGCTGTACTTCGACCAAGGGCGATACGAGCCTTGGGCGAGCGTGACCCCTGCGGCGATGTCCGCATGGCCCTGCAGGATGAGGATGGCCATGGCGCCGTCGAGCATCGCGGCGGCACGGTTACAGGTGAGCGTGCCGCGCCAGTACGCCTTGGCGTGGGCGATTGTGTCGAGCATCAGTCCTCCTCAGAGTTTGGTGGCGACGACGGTCGCCAGATCGGCGACGGCTATGCGGCGTTGGTCTTAAGGAATTCGGCGACGCGCGGGAAGTCGACCGCACTATAGGTGGCTTCCTCGTGGCCTGTGGCCAGCGGAACAAGCGTCACGTTCATTCCGGGTGACGCGGCGAACGCGACGATCTCAGCAGGTACACACAGAGTGTCGGTCAGGCCGTAGAAGAACAGCATCGGAATGCCCTGGAGCCTCGCCGTGGTGGTGGCGATAGTTCGAGGGTTACATGCTGCGCCGTAGACACTCTCGCTGTAGGCGCCCCCGTACGCAGCGTTCACGAGCGGCGCATAGTTGCTGCCCAGCAGTGCCCGGTTGTTCGTGACGATGTCGTTCGGGTTGATGACTGGAATGCACGACACGATCGCCGACACGAGCGTCGGATTGGCTGCGGCCCAGTTGAGGGAGATGAGGCCGCCCATCGACCCGGAGATGAGCGCCACCTTGCCGGGCGTGACACCGGCCACGCCTTGGAGGTAGTTGTAGGCGGCGGTCATGCGGGCCATGCCGGTCGCGTTGCCCCACGTGTCGCCGCCCACATCGCCAGAGAAGATGGTGAATCCGGCATCGGTCACAGCATTCGTCTGCGTCGACTGCTTCCCGTAGGGCTGGATGCAGTGAGTCGCGCCCGAGCCGGCGCCATGGACCGAGATCACACCCCGCCGGGCGGGGCTGGTAGGGATCTTGGGTCGGATCAGCAGGGCACCCTCACTGGCTGTGACGGTGCCTACAGCGAAGGACGACCAGCTTGTCACCGCGTCACAACGGAAAGGCTGGCGGGCGATCCTGCGGCGCCCCGGATCGACGCTGTCGCGCCGCCGCTGGTTGACGCAAATTGTGCTTTCACGGTATGGGAGCCTGCCGTAAGTCCCGTGACACGAACCGTCCGGTTCTCCTGGATCAGCTGGTTGGCTGCGCCGGGGATCGTGCACATCCAGCCGATAGTCACACCGTCCAGGACGATGTAGGCCTTGGTTTCACCTGTTGCAACCGAGTTGCTGAGCTCCGCCTCCAAGGATATTGAGATGGGTAGCGTTCCAGCCACGAACGTGACCGTTAGCCCCGCGACATCAATAAGGCTGGTCGCATATTGCTGTGTAAGCATCTCGGCATAACCGATTTCGTTACGAAGGCCGAGAGCAGTGGCCGTGTCGGCTGCGAGGTAGCCCAGGTCGCGCGGGACGTTGGCCGTGTCGGTCAGTACCGGGTAGCGGAGGCTCCACGGTGCGGCGGTGGTGGGCATGGGCGCGTCCTTTACTTAGCGAGGAGGGACTGGAGTTCGGCACGCCACTGGGGCGCGCAGTCGGGATGCTCGAACCAGGGTTGGGCCAGCATCAGCAGCGGAACCCACAACACAAGGCGCCGCTCGGGGTCACGGGTCCATGCGAACCCGGACACGACGCCCTGCACCGACGCGGACAGGTCGGCGGCGACGATCGCCACATCACGAGCCGGGCCGGTGGTGTATGCCTCGACCGCGTCGCGATGCTCAGCGAGGCGAGCCGACAGGAAGCCGACCAGCGCGAGCTCGTCGACGGTGAGCCAGTCGGAGGGCTGCGGCTCCGGTACATGGCCGCAGGTCGGGCACGGATCGGGCATTGGGGCTCCCATCAGATCGGGCCGTCACCGGCGACGTACAGGACGTTGTTCTCAGGCCATGCGGCGGACCCGCTCGACGGGTCGACCCACACGCCGATGAGCACGTAGGCGCCAGCCGCGAGCGACGCGCTGAGCGTGATCCCGCCCGCATCCGAGGTCGGAATCGACCAGGAGCCGGGCGCGACAGGTGTCAGGGTGGTGCCCGAGGCGAGTCCGACACGGACCGTCACACCGCCCGTGTCGACACCCAGCCAGGCGCGGATCGTGGTCACGGCTACGGCTGCTGTGTTCGTCACGACGACGTAGCGGACCACCGCCGAATCGCCCACGGACACGTCAGGGATGAGCTGGTTGAGCTGGCCGGAGACGAGGGTGTTTCCGAAGAGGGTCTGCAGCGACAGGGATGCCATCAGGACCACCAGATCCGCAGCTGGCCGGACGAGGAGACGCCCGCAGGCTGGCAGAGGCTGTAGTTGCCGTTGCCGGACGCGAGCCGCAGTAGGCCGACGCCACGCGCGGTCCCGTCCACCAGCCCCTGGCCCCACCACACGGGAAGGTCGAACTCGGCCGCCGCACCCCAGGCGAGAGAGCCGATGTCCTGGGCCGCGACCAGGAACGTGGGCTCACCCGCCGGCTGGCCGCCGTGCGCGTGGAGCGCTGCGGTGTGGACTTGGGCGCCGGCGACGCCACCCGCGGACTTGCGGGCCACGGTCAGCGCGACACGGGTCACGGTCCGTCCGGCGAGCGCCGCGAACGCGCTGTCACCGTAGAACCAGCAGCCCTTATAGAAGCCGTACGCGGTGCTGTTTGCCCCCTGGGCGACCGTGCCGTCACTGAGCCACGCCCACCCGTCAGCAGACCGGTACGAGCCAGAGGCCGCGGCGCCCACAACCAGCGGGTTCGCGACCGAGCTGGTGCCGGGCAGCACGTTGTACGGGAACGCGACAGCCACAGTTTCGCGTTGCGTCGTCGCGTTCGCGGTTCGGGTCGTGCCGAGCACGATCTTCTGCCCGTTCGGGTAGGTCATGATCGACACGAGCGCGCCCGTTGTCGGCGTGTAGGTGCTGAGCACGTTCACCGGTCCGAAGATCCGCCCGCCACCAAGGTTCAGGTCGACGGTGCCATCGGCATAGACGCGGTAGATCTTCGCCGTCGTACCGTCCGGCTCGGGAGTCGAGGCCAGCGCGTCACGCAGAGTCGTCGTCATGAGCCGGTCACCGCCGTCCCTGTCGTGGCCGTCACCGGGTAGCGGACTGCCTGGGTCATGCCTTGCGCGTCCGGGTGCAGGCTGAGGTTGAAGCCGGACACGACCACGTCGACAGCGGCGTTCTCTCCCGGCAACGTCAGTCGCTCGGTGTCGCCCGTGTCGAGAGCCTGATTGCAGACGGTGACCGGGGCGAACTTGCGGGATACGGCCATCTTCGACGGCAACAGGCCGGCCGCCGCGTGCATCGCCTGAGCGGTCGTCGAGATGCCGATCGGCGTGCTGAACGAGAAGGAGCGCCAGCCGATTTCCGTCACGGCTAGCGGCCCGTCGGCGATCCATGCGTACCCGGTGACCGGGTCGGCACCCACGGCGCTCGAGGAGACGCTGCAGGCGTTGTACACGCCCTCTGATGTCATCGACTGCCCCAGGTCGAGCAGGGCACCCTGGACCGGGTCGACGTCCACAGTCCACACAGGCGTTCCGACCTGCGGCACGGAGCGGATGATGAACTGCCCGATCACGTTCGGGGCGACCTCGCAGCCGATCGTCGTCGCCAGCTTCCGCGCTTCCTCCCACGGATCGGCGAGCGTGTCGTAGGTCATCGCCGAAGTGGTGACCGCACGCGACCCGGACAGGTCGAGCACCGGGAACGCGCCGCCACGGAGGATGAGGGTCGTGATGAGGGCCGTGATCAAAGTCCCGGCGGCCACGTTGTACGGGAGCAGGAACTTCGCCATCGTCACCGCGCGCGAACGGTCCGGGGCGGTGATCTGCAGCTGCGACAGCCACGAGTCGCGGTTGACGTCGGTCGGGCAGAACACGCCGACCGGGACGAGCTCCTCCACGCCGGACGTGTACCGGTGCCCCGACCACACCCAGATCTCGGTGCCGAACGGGGCGAGCAGATCGGTCGCGGTACGGGGCGTCAGTCGCGAGCCGTCCGGCAGGTACAGGTCGGCGAGGGTCAGGTCGAGGCTGCGCCGCACCGCTGAGGACTCGTCGACACGGATCGTGCCGGCCTTCGCCACGAGCGTGACCGTCGCCGAACCAGTGCGCCGGATCTCGACTCTCGCCAGCTTTTGGCGAAAGCCTCGGATGGCCGCGTCCCAGTCCGCAGAGACGGGGTACATCAGAATCCGCCGCGGAGCAGGTCGAGGTAGACGGTCGCGCCCGTACCCTTCCAGTCGAGCAGCTGCTGGTACGTGCGGCCGGAGTCGACGATCGCCTGGTACGACGCCGACGGATCGCCGTACGAGCCACCCACAGGGGACGAGGTCTCGACGCAGGTGAGCGTGAACGTGCGCCGATCAGCGATCGTGTCGGTGGCGGTGCCCTGCCGGCGGAACGACACCCGAGGGTCGCGATCGTCGTCGGTGATCATGGCGTACGTCGCGGCCCATTCGGTCAACGGGATCCGGATCAGAACAACACCGGACTGCTGCAGCACCTGGTCGACGGCGACACGTTCGGCGACCGAGTCGGCGCACAGCTGAACCGCGAACCTGGCGCTGCTACGTTCCCCATATTCGCCGGCCGGCATCGACCGGAACGGCCCGTCGAGGATGGCTGTTGGCCGGCTCCTCTTCGCGGCCGGAACGGCGACCATGTCGATCTGGTAGTCCAGCTGGGGCATTCCGGGAACCGAGATCCGCTCGTCGGTCCGGGCGACAATGACGTCGCCCCAGAGCGATCCCTCAATGTAGGTTCCCGCTGTCGGAGACTTCTCGATCAGCACGTTGTCGAAGTGGATGACATCCCCTACAGGGGGGCCGTAAATCCAGACGCTTGCCGCCCCGGAGGCGGTCGCCGTAGCGGTAACCGAGAATCGTTCCGGTGTGGCCTGAGTTCGCGGTAGAGACGCTCCAGTATCGCCAGTACCTGGCAGGGTGAGATACAACTGCGGAGTGCCCGTCAATGTTCCGACTGTGGTGTAATCCAGGGAGAATGTCCACGTCTCTCCCGCTACAACCCCCGAGAAGTAAAAGCCTACATACCCGCCGTTAGTCAACTTGAACGAGGCGGTGCCTGAAATGGGACTCGCCGTGTCTCGGGTGAGCAACGCGCCACTCCCGGCTGTCCAACCCGCCACTCCTGGCGCGCTCTGTGTGCTGGTCGAAGCGTTCGCGGTCCCCGTCCAGGCGTACGTGTAGTCGCCCGCCGCTGTGGTCGAGCCGTCGAAGTACGGACCTGCGGTGGCTGAGGCTTCAAGAAGAATCCCATCAATCCACATGCTTTGGGTACCCGTTGTGTTCTGGTAGAAACTGGCACGTACCCCCGTGGCACCTACAGGAGAAGTCCCAGTTACACTGATCCGCTGCCACGTCGAAGTGAGGGTTATCGGTGCACCGGTTACGAAAGAAGCCCCACCTGGATCTGATTCCAACGACATATATGCAGTTCCAGTACCACGCACATAGGCTGATGCCGTGTAAAGCGTAGAGCCAAGGGCTGCCGCTGCTGGATACTGATATATTCCATGTGCTCCGGTACCCGTAGAATCGAGGCGGAAAGATGCAGAACCGGCCCACATTTGAGCCGTATCTCGGGTCATAGATATGGAGCCAATATTGTTGTACCCGGTCAAATTGACTTCAAACGATGGGTTGGTGCACAGGTTCGTGCGTGTCACGACGGTGCCACTGGCGGTCTCCGCGTTCGGAGAGGTGCACAGATTCGTCCGGACCGAGCCGCCGGTTACCAGCGTTGCCCCGGACGTGGCCTCGTAGTGGAAGGGTTCACCGAGAGGAGTCTCGTTGTCGTAGCCGAAGCTCACCCCGCCGGACGAATCAGGCATGCTCCGGACCGCGACCCTGTTGCCGTCAGCATGGACGCGGGTGACAGTCACCGGACCATCAGTCCAGCCAGCCAGCGAGATCCCCACACGGGGAAGCGGCGTGGTCTCGGGCACGCCCGTGATGGTTGCCATCAGCGCCACCTCACTTCGTTAGCCTCGCGGTGGACGACGTCCTCGGCGATCGCCCGAACATACGAACCGTCAGGGGCAGCCTTGACGTACACGTCGACGTTCGGAGAACCAACGGTCACGGACGGGGAAGGGCTGCGTCCGCCGCTGTACACGGCCCCGTCGGCGTGGGCGACCATGCCGAGATGCTTGCCGGTCTCCCACCAGATTTCACGCGAGCGGGGCCACTTCTCCTGGGCGAACGGGATGTACGACTCGCCCTTCGTTTCCGGCTCTGCCCATATCCGCCAGTCGCCCCCGCGGGCGATCTGTGCGACATGGTTCTCCCGGAGGCCGCCGCCGGCGTAGTAGATGGCGCCGTCGGCGTTCAGGTAGCCCTTCCCTGGAGCGGCGTCCATCCTGGCGGCGATGGTGGTCGTCCTGATGTACGTGTTGACAGTCTTGCCGTCGATGGCGTTGAGCGCGGCGTAGGCGGCCGCGACGCCCTGGTTGTTGAGGATGGTGTTGATGTAGGTCTGCGCGCTCGGCTTCAAGGTCGCGATCGACGCTTTCAGGTCCTCCACCGACTGACGGGCCTCGGATGCGCCGGGGGTGGTGACGGCCGCCTTCGTGTCTCCAGGGATCAGGTGCAGCCCGTCGGCGAGCGCGGCAGCCTGCGCTGCGGAAAAGCCCATCGCGATCGCGTTCGCGATGAACGTGTCGCGGCCGCGCTGCATCGTCCCGACAAGCACGGACGTCTCAGCGTTCTGGGTGGTCAGCTGCGACACGTACGCAATCGTCGCCTGGGCCTGCTGGTTGAGCATGGTCCGGTTCTCGAGACCCTTCTCGGTGGTGAGGCTGATGGCCTCGCCGCTCTTCTTTTGGGCCACAGTGGTCTCTTTCGCGGCCTTCGCCGCGTCGAGGATCGCCGACTCGAAGCCGATCTGCGTCCCGGACGTCTTGAGAGCTGCAGACGACACCGCGAACATGGACTTGACGAGGTCGTCCATGGAGAACGCCTCGGCCTGGATCGCCGTCGTCGCCTTGACGGCGGCCTTCTGTGTTGCCGTCATCCCGGCCGGAAGGTCGCCCCGCATCGCCCCTGCGAGCTCCGCGGCCGAGGTGTAGGTGTAGCCGGCAGCCGTACCCGCGGCGCGGATCTGAGCGGCGTACTCGGGGAACAGATCGATGAGCTTCTGCGGGTCCATGTCATCCGCGGCGGCGGCGACCTTCTTGAACGCCGCGGCGGCCTGGTCCGCTCCACCGCCGGAGCCCATCGCGGCCAGACCTGAGTCGAGCTTCGTGAACTGATCGGTGATCTTCGCGATATCGGTCTTGGCACCGCCAAACGAGATGGCCGACACGATCGCCTGTCCGACGTTGTTGATCTGATCGAGGAAGCCTGGCTTGTTGATACGGGCGAAGGCTGACTCAATATTGTCGACCCCGGTGACGAGGTCGGTCGAACCAAAACCGCTCCAGACACCGTTTGCGTCCTGGAAGAACTTGTTCAGGGTTCCGTCGGCGGTGTTACTAGCCCCGGCGAGTTTGATCATGATCCCGACGGCGTCGTCGAGCGAGCCGTAGGCTTTCGGGGTCAAGGCATTTACAACGGCGATAGCGGCGTCCAGGGCTACGAGCGCGATGGCCGCCACTCCGGCAGCCTTGCCGACCGCCCCCAAAGCCGACGCGGTCTTCGGGAACGACGTGGACATGTCCGTGAACGCCTTGTGCGCCGAGGCGCCCGACGCCGCGAGCTTCAGCAGCCCGCCACCGACCAGGCCAATCACGGCCACACCCGTCCCGAGCGACCCGAGCACCGACAGGACCGGACCGGGCAGGTTGCCGAACGCGGTGGCCGCCTTCCCGGCGCCGTCAGCGAGCCCGGCCACCATGGGCAGGATCTTGCCGCCGGCTGTGATCGCGGCATCGTTGATCCGGTTCCAGGCGATCGTGATCCGCGACTCGGCCGTGTCGTACTGCTTCGTGGCTGCGGTCACCAAGGCGGTGTTCGCCGACCAGGCGTTCTCGCCCGTGTTCAGCGACGCCGACAGCAGGTCGCTGTCGGCGGCGAGGCGCCGGAGACCGTCCGACTGCTTGCCCACGCTGATCTTGAGACGGGAGAGGACGTCATCCACGGACCCGCCGGAGGACTGAATCTGGCCGAGGCCCGTGACGAACGCGGCGGTAGCGCCTGCGGCGTCAGAACCCCACATCTGCGTGAACTCGGCCGCGGTCAGGCCCGACGTGGCCGCCAGCGCGTCCAGACCGTCACCACCGGCCCGTACAGCCGCGTCCATCTTGAGCATGGCCTGGGCCACGGACGAACCAGCCGCGCCGCCGACACTGGTCAGGGCGGCAGCGAACGACAGGGTCTGAGCCTCGGTCATGCCGACCGTCTTCGCCGCGCCCGCGATCGTCAGGGCCATCGCAACGATATCCGACTCGGTCGCGGTGCTACTGGCGCCAAGCGCGAGGACGGTCGACCCGAGACGGCCGACGTCCCCCGACGCGGTGCCCATCACGGCCATGAACTTGCCGAGGCTCGTCGTCGCGTCGGCCGCGGACATGTTCGTGGTGTCGCCGAGCTCGATCATCACGCGCGTGAACTCCGCGATGTTCGGGGCGGCGACGCCGAGCGCAGACACAGCCCCGGCAACAGCGGCGATGTCCTTCGCGGAGGTCGGGATCTCGGTCGCCATGTTGCGCAGGGAGCTCTGGAGCGCGTCGAGCTGGGCTGTGGTGCCGGTCGTGGTCTTCGCGACCTGGATCCATTCGGTCTGCCAGTCCATCGCGGCGTTGACCATCAGACCCACGCCGCCGGCCGCGACAGCGCCCATCTCGAGCATCGACGAGCCGAGCTTCTTGGCGCTGGTGGCGTGCTTCTCCAACTGGCCGGCGGTACTCGACGACGCTGCGGCGACCTCCGCGAAGCCAGCCTTGACGGCGGCGACGCCCTTGACGGTGAGGTTGACGGCGACGGTACGTGCCATGGCCGTCACCTCGCTTCGTCAGGTCGTAGGGAGGGGCCTTCGTTCAGACACGAGACGGCGGGCAGAGACGCGACGGTCGGCGATCGTGCCGGCCGCCTGCTTGTCCATGGCGTTGTTCGTCTCGCGCCACTGGTCGTGGGCGACGCACTTGCGGCACCACAGCGGCTCGACCGCGTAGTAGTGGTCGGGCTGGTCGTCGACCGGTTCGTTGTCGGTCAAGGTCTGCGACATCCAGCCGCCGCAACCTGGGCAGCGGTCCATCTCGAGCGCACGCCGGGCCCGCATGATGTCGCGTTCGTCGGCGTCCCACTCGGGCTCGACCTCGAGGTAGCCGTCACGGGCCCACGTCCGTGGCTCCCACCCGTGGTACCGCTTCAGGCTGATGCCGAGGCTGTGGGCTTCCTCGACGTCAGCCAGGATCAGTGGCTGGTCGCGGAGGACTTCCGCGAGAAAGGGGCGGCCACGGTGCCACGATTCGCCATCAGCACCTGCTGGGCGATCCTGTCCACCTCCCCGAAGTTCAGCGCCTCGGAGATCTCTGCCCACGTCACGGGGGTGTCCTCGCCGGTCACGGAACCCACTGGCTCGTGACCCTGCTGGACCCCGCGGAACGTCTGCCGGAGCAGCGCGGCGGAGAACTCCTCGATGTCGGGCGCATCGCCCTTGAGGTAGACGTTCACCAGAGCCTGGTACTCGGTGGGCGGCAGGACCGCGAAGACGAGCTGCACGGTGTACTCGGTGCCGCGTGCCTGCACGTCGGCGATCTTCGCGTCGATATCGGCGGTGGCCGCGGCCTGATCGGCGCTGATGGCCCCCGACACAGTCTCTGGGTTTTCGCTCAGCCGCTGATCGACCGCAGCCTCCTGGCGGCGCATCTCGAACGGGGCGATGATCTGGGTCCGCTGCTCGTCGAGCTCCTCGAACTCGTCGACGAGGTCACGGGACAGGCAGACGTTGATCCGCAACGCGGACTCTGCCGACTTGCGGCGTTCGGCCAGGGCGGCCTTGAGGTCGATCATGATGGTTCCTTCCACGGAGGTTGCCACGGGATCCACGGAGAACCCGGCGGGGCGGCCCGTGGCAGCCAACCCCGCCGGGGGTCTTGAAGGGGTCAGGCGACGAGCGCGATCGCGTTCGCGACCTTCGTGAAGCTGGTCTTGATGGTCCGCAGGTACTTGCCGGCCGGCTGCGGGAACTGGGCCGACTTGCCGAGCTGGACCGCGTACACGTCGACGATGTCGGCGATCGCGAGGGCTGTGGCGCGGGCCTTGCCCAGACGGATCACGATGTAGATCGACGTGTCGGGGATCAGGACCGACGGCATCTTGTTACCGGTCTCGGTGCCGGTCCCCTGCGGGTTGAAGATGTAGGAGATTTCCTCCATCGCGATGGTCGCGATGCCGAACGTCTCGCGCTTCGACGAGTCCGACAGGCGGGTGTCGTCGTCGCGGGCCTGGTCGAACTTCATCGCCCAACCGTCGGCCATGATGTAGTCCGTCATGTCGAGCGCGGTGGCAGCGATGTCGGCCATCTTCGGGGCGGTCGGGGTTGTCAGCGTCGGTACGGCGACGGCGAGGTTGTTTCCGGGCGACATCACGCCCACGGGGAACACGTCGGTGATCACTTGGTGGCCTCCTCAGGCTTGTTGGCGGACGTCTTGTCCGTGGTCTTGGACTTCGGCCTGGGCCTCGGCCTGGGCCTCGGCTCGGGGGCGCTGACGGGGACGCTGACGGGGACGCTGACGGGCAGCGGGCGGCCGAACGCGTCGGACGCGTCACCGACCACGATCACGTGCCGCTCCGGGTCAAAGATCGTGGTCGAGTAGTCGAGACCGGAACCGTCGATCGCGTGAACGCGGTACCAGCCGTTGGTGTTGGGCTTCTGAGCATCGGGCATGGCTTCTCCTCTAGGTTTCGATGCGGATCAGTAGGGTGGACGACCAGCGGAGGTCGCCCGGAACAGCGGTAGAAGACAGCAGCGGACCGCAGTCGAGCTCCTCGGCCTTCACGTCTGGCCGTGTCGTGGGCCAGGGGCGCCAGTCGGTGAACGCGGCCCGGACCAGCTTGAGAGTGTTGAGCGCCTGGTCCTTCGTGAAGCCGCAGCACCGGATCGAGAAGTCGAACCGGTTGTCATTCCCGGAGCGAGTGGCGAGCGCGCCGCCGAAGTCGGCGATCGCGTAGCCGTGGCCGGTGTCCGGTTCGGTCGTCCACTCGACGTTGGCGATCGTCGCGCCGTGAGCGTTGACCACGGTCATGACGTCATAGACGTTCACTCGGCCCCAGCCTCCTTCAGGACGTCGTCGAGGCCGAGGACGAGGACCGTGTCGGCCGCGTCACCAGAGCGGGCCACAACCGGGTCGGCTTCGATGTTGACGGTGCCGTACTCGACGAACCGCCAATACCAGGTGGTGACGCCCACCTTGGCGGCCATCTCGGCGAAACGCCCGTCGCCGGTGTAGTCGGTGCCGACGGAGTCGATCGTGGCCCCCGTGGCCCGATGAGGTCCCAGGTGGACCCGCTGATACTCCTCAGCCGCGTTCGCAGCGTCGTGGAGCACCTTGGACGCGCCGGCGCCGATCTCGCCGCTCTTGGCGACGAACTCGTCGGCGAACGAGTACAGGTCGGAGACGCCGACTTCGACCGTCATCGGGCGTCCGACACCATGAGGACACGCAACGCGGGTGTCGTGTCCATCTGGACTGCGGTCACGGCCAGATGGACGCCGACGAGCCGCGCATCGCGGGATGTGGTGACCGTCAGCCGATCGCCCAGTTCGACGTCGGTGACGCTCGCAGGGATCTTTGCGAGGCCCCGGACGATGACCGTCGGGTCGCCCGCGTTGTCGACCACGACCGAGGTCGTGCCACCGGCCCCGATCTGGATGTCGCACGGGCCGGACCAGATGACGGCCCACGTATTGGTGACGATGTTCGTTGCCGGGTCAAACGCGCTGACAGTCTCGCGATCGATCGTGCACGTGTCGGGCAGGTCGGTGCCGGCAAGGACGGCCTCAATGCTGTCAGGAGGCCACCAGCCGACCGCTTCGACGGCGTACGTGACGCCGGAGGCGGTCAGGGCGTCGCCGGTATGGAGAAGGTCCTGTGTGGCGTTCTCGAGGTACGCGCGGGCCGGCTGTTCGCCGGCGTCGGTCGGGAAGGCGGGGGCGACCCAGCCGTAGGTGGTGGTGGTGGTGGTCGTCCCGCGGGTGATCGTGATGTCGACCACGGAGCTCATCGGAACAGCCGCCCCAGATCAGAGCAGGGGAACTCGCCCACAGGCGAGGCGACGAGCGGGGTCGTCGGGACGACGTTGGCGGCAGCGTTGAGTTTGTCGATCTCGGAGACGGTGAAGATGTCCGCATCGCCGGCCGCCGGGGCCATCTGGTCCCGGTTGATGAACGGGCCACGGCTTCTGTCGCGAACGACCAGACGGCGGCCGCCGCTCTTGAGGTACTCGGCGTACCGCAGGGCTGCGGCGCGCAGGACCCGCATCACGGTCGGGTCGTCGGTATTCACCAGGGTGGGGGCGATCCGTGCGAGCTCGGCTTCGACGTCCTCGATCACGATCGCGGACTGTGCCTCGGTCAAATCAGCCGCGAACGGCTTCAGGTCGTCGAAGACAAGCATGGCGGGAATCGCCCCCTCTCCTGGTGTCGGGTGTTACAGGTCGGAACCGCCGGAGATCGGCGGCTCAATGGCGGAGGCTTCGCGGGCCGCGGCGATCGCCGCAACCATCTCCGCGTTCTTCGTGGCACCGGCGAGGTCGATGCCCTCGTCGTTGGCGAGCTCGACGAGCTGCGCCTTCGTCAACTTCTCCAGGTCGACGTCTTCAGGTTCGCCCGCAGGCTCACCCTGGCCGTCGTCCTCGAGGTCCTCGACGATCTCCTCGACCTCGGCGATGTAGCTGCGCGACTCGAGCCGGGCCAGCTCGTCCTCGTCGACCCCCTCGGGCACGGCAGCGCCGCGCTCGAGGAGGAACCCGCGAGATCCGACGATGAACTGCACGGCCCGGGCCGTCACCACGTAGGCAGCCATCAGAGACCCGTGCCGGTCAGCTCGACGCCGGCGTCCGCGTTGCGCACGACGGGAACGTCGGCCTTGCGGACCTGGATCTTCGTCGAGTCGTTCTTCTCGCGGAAGCGAGCGACCTCGACGTTGGACCGGTTCGGCTGGTTCGTGTCGGAGACGCTGAACAGCGACACGTACTCCGGCGACGGGATGTCCTCGTGGCCGATGCCACCGAGGTTGTTGGCGTCGACGACGGTCGGCAGCCACCCGGAGGGCAGGTCGTCGCTGGTCACCCAGTCGAGGTCGAGGATGTTCGGCACCCCGCCGCTGGTGAGCGGGTTCCCGGCCTCACGCGGCAAGACCGCGATCAGCGGGGCCGCGATGGCCGCCCACTGGATGCCGGTGAGGACGACCGAGGTTGCCCGGTAGCCCTTCTTGAGCCCCTTGAGGGTGGCCTTCGCCGTCTCGACGCCGGTGATGATGTTCGCGCCGGCCGTGAACGCCGAGCACGCGACAGCCTGGGTGATCGCCGTGGCGATCGCCGAGAGGGACACGGAGTCGAAGTCGGACACGAGCTGGAATGCGAGCAGCTGGATGGCGCGCTCGGTCGGGTCTTGGATGAGCCGGCCGACCTCCTCGTCGGTGACCTCGGTCGCGAGGCCCTTCTTGAGGGCTGCGATCAGGGTCGCCGAGTCTGCGGGGAGGGCGAGCATCGGGTACTCGCCGCCTGGGGCGACGGTCTCCGACGTGCCGCCGGTCGAGGTCCCCTCGTTGGCGATGGAGATGGCGCCACCCTGCATCTTGTACTGCCCGCGGAGCAGGTAGTGCGCCAGGAAGTTGTGATCCGACAGGATCTCGTTGAAGCGACGCGCGATCTGAGTCGGCGACTTGAGGAACGCCAGCGCCTGAGCGAGCGTCGCGTTCCCGGTGAGCGTAGAGCCCGGGATGGGGTACGTGAGCATGAGTGTTCAGGTCCTCTCTCAGGCCCGCAGGACCTGGACGGTCTGATCGGCAGCGGTTGCGGCCGTCAGAGTGATGCCGAGAATGCGTCCGGTCGTCGCCGTCTGCACCTTCCCGAGGGTCGCGTTCTCCACTTCCGCGCCGGCCAAGATGGCCGCGGCGGAGATGAACGCGTCGACAGGGCCGGAGAGGTGGACGATGACCAGGTCGTTGATCGCGGCGTCGTGGGCGGCGCTACCGATGGTCTTGGTCGACGCGGCCGCGGCCGCGACACCGACCGTGCGGTTGCCGGTGACCTCGACGGCGTTGCCGCCGACGACGGCCGTGGACGCCGTGAACGTCACAGCCTGGCCCGGCTTGAACTTGAGCAGGTGGTCACCCATGGTGATCAGGCCTCCTTCTTCTGGGCGTAGAGCGCCTCGTAGTTGGCGGCGTCGTCGTCGGACGCCTCGTCGACGCCTCCGGTGAGGCCGATGAACTCAATCGGAATGAGACCAGGAGCCAGCGCGTTGAGAGTCTCGACCGCGCCGGGATCCTTCGTGAGCTGCTCGAGCCAGTGCTCTCGACGGGCGAACGGAATCCGCCCAGTCTGGATGGCCGCATCGATGGCGGTCTCGCGGCCGTCCTCGATCTGCTTGTCGCGAGCCTCGCGGCCTGCCTTGCCGTCGCCGAGCAGCTGGGCGTAGGTGGCCTCGTCGATGGCGATGGTTCCGGCCGGCAGAGCCGACGGGACCTGGATGTGGGGCTCTGCGCGCTCTGCGAGCGCCTCGTCGATCGCGGCCAACAGGCCGTCCTCGTCGAGGGCGGCATCGGTGATCCCGAGCCGCGTGCGGAGCCCATCGGAAAGTGCGGACATGGAGTCCTCCTCCTGGTGGGTTTCTTGGGGACCCGGCTCGGGAGCGGCCGGGAGATCGGGATGGACGGCGAGCCGTCCGGGGGCGGGGGCCTCGTCGCGGCCCGCGTAACGGAACATCGCACGGGCGCCCGTGAGAGCAGCCTTCGCCTTCGCGTTGCTGGCCGGGTCCTCCACGGTCGAGTCGGCCAGGCCGGCGGCGACCGCCTCAGCAGCCGAGTACCACGTCTCGTCACGCATCAGGGCCCGCCACTCGTCGACGGTGCCGCCTGCCTTCGCGGCATAGATCTCGGCGACAGAGTTCGAGTCCCGAGCCAGCCGAGCCGCCATGGCGAGCATGGCCGCTTCGTCGCCGATCTCGATGTTCCAGGCGTCGTGGATCATCATCTGCGTCCCGATGCCCATCACGACCTCGTCAGCAGCTGCGGCGATGAACGACGCGGCCGACGCGGCGATCCCATCCACGACTGCGACGACCTTCGCCGGATGCCGGCCGAGCTGGTTCACGATCGCCATCGCGTCGAACACCTCGCCACCGGGCGAGTTGATGTGGAGCCGGATCTCGGTCGTGTCCGCCGGCAGCACGGCGAGCGCGAGAGCGAACTCCTTCGCCGACACGCCCCAGAAGCCGCCCCACGAGTCGATCGGGTCGTACAGGTACAGGGTTGCGGTGCCCGTGTCGGCGCCGGTGTCGGCCAGCAGCGACGCGCGGGACGTCTCGGTGGGCGGCTGCTCGCCGCGGAAACGGAAGGTCGTGGCCATGCTCATGCTCCTTGGATGCTGGGTGTCGGTATCGGTGCGACACGGCTTGTCGTCGGATCTGCCACAGGAAGGCTGTAGCGCTCGCGGAGGAACATTTCGAGAGGCCCGTCAGCCATCAGTGCCCCACAGTCGATGAGCATCTTGATGGCGGTGGCGGTGGCTGCCTGCTGCGCCCCGATCTCGTCGAACACGATCCTGGGGGCCGGCTCGTCGGTGCCGAAGTTGATGTCGACGAAGTCCTCGATGATGTGCATCGTGGCGACGTCCGCGATGTCGAGCGCGACCGTCTGCAGGGACTGCACGAAGAACTCGGCGAACGTCTTGCCGAGCGCGTACGAACCGGTCGCGTTGTCGCCGCCGAGCGACAGGAAGTTCGCGAGCACCGCGGCGCTGATCTGCTCGTCGTAGTAGCGGATTGGCTTGTCGGAATCCGGCAGCGTTCCGGTGACGCCCATCAGCGACAGCTTCGAGCCGTTACGGATCGCTGCGCCTGAGTTGTCACCAGCCCGGTACGCCTGGGCGAGCTTCGCGCCGGCAGCCATCTCCGTCTCGACGGCCTTCTCCCGGTCCTGCGGCTGTATCCCGTCGTAGTCGGGTTCCGCGCCGGCCTCGTACACCGGGATACCGAGCCCGTTCCGGTCCAGGGTCTGCGCCTGGACGCGCAGCGCACGGTCCTTCAGTGTCCATGGTTTGAAGGCGGGACGAAGCAGTGACTGGCCCAGCCAGTTCCCGCCTTCACGCTCGCTCACGTACGCGACCAGCTGGCTGACGGGGATCGGCTCCGAGACGCCGTACTGCCGGATCGCGACGAGACCGCCATCGCGGGCCACATCCACCCCGGAGATCGTGCGCGGCGGGCGCCACCCGAGCTTGCGGATGTGCGCGAACCCCTTCGGGTACTGCGGCGTTGCGACCTGCTGGATCCGGTACGTCTGCTCGAAGAACGAATGCCCGTAGTCGAGGTTCAACAGCGCGAGCCGCAGATGATCCGCCCACGAGAACCGGTCACGGGTCCGCAGTACTGGACGCGGCTCGCCTCCGACGATCGGCAGCCCGAGCTCGTCCGCGCAGGCCTGAACAACCCTCGGTGTGGCGCCATTCGGGTCGATCCGCCACGTCGTGCGCCGGATCGGGAGCTTGACCGCCTGCAGCGATGACCGAACCTGCGAGTCCTGCCGCCGCATCCGGTCGTACACCTCGACGCTATTCGGCCACCGCAGCTCGGGAGTCTCCTCGTCGTCGTCCGGCCACCACTGCGTGCCGGCGGACGAGACGACCAGGCCCTTCTCAACCACGGGTGCGCCGGAAGCTACCACGAGTGCCCCCTTCGGGAGATTTCAGAACCTCATGCGGTCGAGTTCATGGACGGTGCTGCTGTCGGAGGCGACCACCGGGGCCGCAGCCTTCGTGACCGGGGCCGTCCGCAGCTGCCACAGCCAGTACGCGCCCTGCGCGCCGACCAGAGGCACCGGGTCGGTACCGCGGGCCCGGCGACGGTCGAGGACCTTCGCGCCTGATTCGGTTGGCTTGAGCTTCGACTTCGACGCCGGATCGGTCAGCTGCTTCTGGGACGTGTGCCGGATCCGGCACTCCTTGACCGCGTCGTAGAACAACCCCCACGACATGCCCACATCGGCCGGCTTCCATGGCACGACGCGGATGCCGGCGCGCTTCAACGCGGGCACCAGGCCGGCCTCCGGGGCCGCTCCGCCCATCTGCACGGCAACCTGCCAGCGCCGGCGGTGCGGCATCTTCGGATCCGTGAACCACTTCGCGAGCCCTGAGGTCCCCTCGAGGGTTGCGGCGACCTCGAGCTGAGGCAGACCATCCGCACGGGTCCCGCACACGGTCACGTATGTCCAGGCGCGGTCCTCTGAGACCGTCACGCACGCCGTCGTACGGCGATCGCGGGACAGCTTCTCGGACTCGAGCAGCACGCCCCGCACATCCCGGACAGCCGCGCATTTCGCGAACGCGTTCACAGGGAAAGGACCGGTCAACGCATCATCCGCCCACTGGCACAACACCTCGGTCCGAAACTCCCACTCCTTGTCGGTCAGCGCCGCCGACAGGATGGACTGGGGCGAGATCATGTACCCCATCGACGGGTTCGCCTGAGCCCACGCCCGTGGATCCACAACCTCGCACTCCGGCGCCGCGGACCACTCGAACAGGCCCAGATCGTCAGCCGAGTCCTCGAGCTCCTTCAGCTCGTCGGACCAGGCGTCGAAGTCCTCGAGCTCCAGCTCGGCGACAATTCGCGCGAAATCCTCACGCGACGGCATCTCGTTCGACGCCGGGTCTCGTGCGCAGATCCCGTCCGGGTCGCCCAGCCGCTCGTGGGCCTTCTTGCGCAAGAACCGCAACACCGCCGACGTGATGTCGCCGGCGTTCGACATCGCCCATGTCTGGCCGTTTGGCCGGCCCATGAGCGTTTTCGTGATCGCCGACCAGGCTTCCCACGTCTGATGCTCACGCAGCTCGTCCAGCAACGTCAGATCGCCCGCGAACCCACGCCCGGCCCGCCGGTTCGCCGCCTTCACCTTGTAGCGGCGCTGATGCCGGTTCGCGCGGGTCAGGACCAGCGCCATCTTCCCGTTCGTGCGGACCGTGTGGTGATGCTCAGCCTTCAGATCCGGCCGTACCGGGAGCTCGGTGTCGTCGTCCATCTCCTCGACGAACGACACGGCCTGCTCCCAGACCTCCTCGGCCGTGTCCAGGTCCTGCGCGGTGCCCAGCACCGTCGTGACCTTCAGCACGAACAGGAAGAACAACGCGAGCACGATCGAGACCGTCGACTTGCCGTTCTGGCGAGCCACCAGCACCAACACCGTACGGAACCGGAACCGGCCATTCGGCAGCAGCTCCAACGCGTGGATCAGCAACCACTCCTGCCACGGAAACAACACCAGCAGCAGCACATCCGTCGAGAACTTGACCGCCGCGAACCCCAACGACGTCTCCGGCGTGAGCTCACGAAGAGGCGGCGTGAAGATCCGAGGCTCGGTCGAGCCGAGCAACCTACCCCGTGGCTTGAGCGGCGAGGGTGAGGACGGCGCCAAGACTGCCACCACGAACGCCACCACCCATCTCAGACTCGATCGGCGTCCCCGACGCCACCGCACGCGCCGCTGGCGTCAGGCCCAGCGCCTCCGCATACTTCAGGTACGTCGGGATGCTCACGTTGTCGAACGCCTTCCGCGGCCGCCGCTCACCCTCATCGAGAGGCTCGTCGGGGGTATCCATGCGGTCGATCGTGGCCGCGAGCCGCAGCAACACCGCCACAGAACCCGCATCCGGGCCCGACAACACCGTCAGAGCGGCAGCCTTCAACGCCACCCGAGTCGCCCTCAGCACCGGACCCACGACGACCTCCTGACGCTCACGGACCCCCTTGAACGGGCCGGGGTGTTCGATTATTCGCCTCGCGTGGCGTCTGGGGGGTATACCCCCCCCTGCGGGCGCCCTGGGGGATGCCTGGGGTGTATACCCCCCCCTCGAAAGTTCCGGGGGGAGAGAAACAGGGACAACTGCAGTTGGCCCTGTTTTGGGGCGTTGGATTTTTTGATCTTTTGTTCGATTATTATTTGGATTCGCCTCCGACAAGGGACGATGCGTGTCACTGTGACGACACAATCGAACAACTCTTAAGGCTCACATGGGTGTAGTTCTGAACCCGCCGCTCCTGGGCCCCGACCTTCCATACCCCCAGGGGGTAGGGCGCTCCCGCCTGGGATACCCCCCCTATGTATCGTACGCCAGGTGTTCGATTATCACTGGCCAGTCGGGGCGGGGACTTGGGGTTCACCCGCTCCGACCAGCTGGCCCCTCCCGCCTAGCGCTCGGGAGGGACGACCGTGGGCGTCTACCAGTCGACTGACGCCTCGGGTTCGACCACGTCGATGCTGGTCCCTGCCTCGCTGTTGCACGCCCTGTGTGCCGCGCCCCTGATGTTGCTGGCGGTCTCGGCGAGGTGCGGGTAGAGGGCGACGGGTAGCCAGTGGGCGACGGTGAACGCGCAGCTGTGGTTGTGCGGCAGGGTGTAGTCGATGGGTTGCTGGCAGTAGCAGCATCCTTCGCGTTTGGCGCGTTGGGTGGCTGCGAGTTTGCGCCAGCGTCGGGTGGATCGGCCGGCGTGCTTGGCGATGCGGTGTGTGGTCACGTCATCGCCTGAAGGTCAGGTTGGTTGCTTCTTGCGTAGGTACTTGATGAGCGCCGCGATGATGAGCACGAGTACCGCGAGCGGGACGAGGATGGCCAGCAGGATCAGGATCAGCATGACGATCGGCGGGAGTCCGACGATGAGTGGGAGCATGATCCTCTACCTGATCTTGGGCGCATCTAACGCCGCTGTGATGGTAGACCCGATCGGCGCTCATGGTCGAACTCTCTCGGCTGGCGGCGTGTCGCGCACGATGCGCACCTGGTCGAGGTCGTACAGCAGAACCCCTGAGGCGGTGGTGGCGATGGCATGGACCCAGCCGACCTGCTTCCAGTACCGCACGGTCGACCGGGGCACGTCGAGCAGCTGAGCGATCTCCTCGTCTCGCAGGTACTGCGCATCTCCCAGCGCCTTCAAGTCTTCCGCGATGATGTACTCGCGCTTGCAGCCTGGGCATGAGTACCAGGACCCGTTGTCCATCGCGTCCAGCAGCGTCCCACACCAGAGCTCGCGGCACCTGGGCTTGAACTCCTTGGCGATCCCGAGGGCGGCTTCGATCTCGGCGCGGAGTGCGTGCATGTCTTGGGCGAGCTCGGTGACCCACTGCTGCCCGATGAGCCATGGCGTCAGCTGCTGGATCGAGTGGCAGACCTGGTCGAGGTTCATCCATCCGTCGATCGGTGGGACGGTCTCGCCGGCGTCGGTCATCTCTTCGACGGCCATGCGCAGCCATAGTCCGATGCGTGGAATGACGCCATAGCGGTCGAGTACGTCGTGTCCTCTCGGGTCGGTCTCTTGGTATTCGTCGGCGTCTTTCTTCTCGGTATCCAACAACGTGACGACTTCGATGGATAGGGGCGGCTTTGATGCTGGGGGTTTGCGTGCGCCGTTGGTGGGGTCTTTGATTCCGGTCTTGACGGCGGGAAGGTCGGCGAACAACGTGGGAATGGCGGCGAGGTCGTCGTGGAATCGTTCGACGGCCTTGCTATCGAGCCAGGTGGTCATCGGGTGCTCCTCGTCGTGGTCGCGGTGGCGCCCGTCTGTACGTGGTCGGCTCTCCTAGGCTGGATCCTCATAGTTGGTCCTAGTTCTTCCTTCCTCCTCTTGTTCCTCAGGGGGACGTTCTCGGCCCCCCTTGTGGACACTCTCGGCCCCCCTATCCACTTGGGCTCTGGACATTCTCGGCCCCCCTGGGTTGGACGTTCTCGGCCCCCTTGGGTGTCGACGCGCGGGTCCTCGGAGGTGGCCTGGCGGTCACGCTGCAGCATGGTCATCGTGGTCCTCTCACGCGCCTGGGAGTTCGTCTTGGCGGTCTCGTAGCGGGTCAACGAGCAATTCATAAACAGAGTTCTTTCCCTGATGTCCGCGATAGATCTGACGAATAGCACCGGCGTCGATAAGGGTCGAGAGATGGCGACGGATGCGCCTCTCTACCGAGTCCCAGCGAGGGTCATTCTCGTCAACTCCGGCATATGCGAGAACGAGTTCTGCGCGGCTCGCGAAATACGTCCCGGCCGGCGTTTTACCCTTGGGCGCGTCGAGGACCTTGGACGCCATGATTGACAGCACCATCCGCGGCGCCGGATCGAGGTGCGCCCACCAGGGGCCGTTGGCGTACTGCACGAGACGGATCCCCATCAGTCCTGGTTCCCCCTTGCGATGTTGCACGGGGCGCACGCAACGCGGAGGTTCTCTATGGTGTCCGCGCCGCCCTTCGACCACGGCACGATGTGATCGAGCGTCAGCTGATCGGTGGCGTACGTCGGGAGTACTCGGACGGTAGCGTCGCAGATCTGGCACACGAGGCCGTCACGCTCGATGACGAGCGCGCGGAGAGGCGCCGGGATCGGATTGCGTCGCGGACGTCCGGGAGGCTGTGGCGTTCCCCATGGGGTCTTGAACACGAGGTCCGAGAGACCGCCTCTGTCGTCGAGCCATCCACCCTGGACGAGCAGATCTATGTGCTTGAAGATGATCGCCTCCGGGAACCCGCAGACGTGCACGTCGTCGGGTGAGAAGGCGAGAGTGAACGCGACGAGGCGAGTACTCGGCGACAGCTTCGTCAAGGCGAGGATGTGGAGCCAGTCGATCGGGAGGTATCCGCTCATCAGACGCCGTTCTTCGAGCGTCGCGGGCAGTCGGGGTTGTGGCCCCATTCGGCGACGATCCACAGGCACTCGGTGCAGCGTCCGGGCTCTCCCTCGAGGGTGCGCCACAGGTACCGGGAGCACAGCACGACGCCGGACCAGCTGTTGATCATGTTGAAGCGGTAGCCGACCGCGTGGGCGCTGCGGCGGGCAGTGTCGGCGCGGGAGAGGGTCACGAGATCACCTCGAGCGGAGGCGCATAGTTCTCGAGCGCGGTCGTCACGGACCCTGAGCCTGGGAACAGGTCGGTCACGACGTCGCCCTCCTGGTAGCCGAGCGCCTCGAGGACCCAGCGAGTCCACTCGGCCGGCTTCGCGCCGGCGAACCCGATCCGCGGTGATGCGCAAATAAGTACGTCAGAGACTGCTACGAGGCCTGCGGCTCGGCCGCGGCGCTCCTGTGGCGGGTAGAGGATGACGGCTTCCCAGGTCGGGCGGATGCGATGCCCCGACGGCGGGTTGTTCGGTTTCACCCACGTGAGCAACCGCGCGGAGACCGGAAGCGCGCCATACGTTGCGAGCCCGTCCGGGGTTGTGGCGATCGCCCAGCCGTCGTACTCGTCGAGCAGCTGGCGCATGAGCGCACGGTGTCGTTCGGGGGCATCCCACTCGCCGGCGGCGGGATGGAAGTCGGCAGGCTTCTCGTCGCTGCACCTGGTGCCGTCGCCGTAGTAGCGCCGCGCGCGGGATCGGGTTGTCAGACGCCCACCCTCGACGTCGAAGCGTTCCGCGACGGCAGGCGGGTATGGCGGGTCAGCGATCGCGAGTTTCACGAGGCCCGCCTCCGTAGCTCAACCTTCAGCTGCGGGTCACGGATGGCGCCGATGACGGCGATCAGGTTGCGCGCCCCAACCCGTGACGGGAGTTCCGTCACGCTGCACCCGATCTCCAGTAGCTCGACGACCTGCTCGTGAATGCTCAGCGGCCGTACAGCGAGCATCCCCTCAGGGGTCGCGTCGGGGTCGTCGATCGTGTCGTCGTCCCAGGCGAGCGGAGGCGCCCAGCGGTGTGCGGCCGCGTAGTTTTTCGCGCGACTTACCGCCACCCGCTCGTGGTGCGTGGCACCGATGCGCGGCGTGTCCCATAGCTCGTCGTACAAGGCCACCACGCGGCGCCTGGTGGCTTCCAGGATCATCGCGGCCTGGAGCATCGTGTGCATGTTGGACGGGGTCTTGTCGAGGCGCCTGCCGAGCTCAGAGACGGACCAGCCGAGGGTTACGAGCGCCTGGAGGCGTCGTCGCGTCCCGGTGCTGTCGATGGGCGTGTGAGGGGCGTGCATGAGACGTACAGCCAGGAGCCGCGCGGCCGCGTCAGTGTTGATCCTGATCGCCGGGGGCCGGTAGTCGACGTGGCTCGGGTCGGAGGGGTAGCGCCCGTACAGGAGGTTGCTGACGGTCGACGGTGCGACGCCGCCGGCGGAGGCGACATACTTCCAGCCCATACCCTGCCGGCCGAGCTCGAGGACGTGCTGACGTATCTGCTCGGCGGCGGCCTGCTTGGAGCGTCCGTAGAGGTGCTGGCGTGACCGCACCCGCTCGGCGTCACGGTTGGCTGTCCGGCAGGGGTCGCAGCGGCACTTGTCGAGGATGTACGCGGTGCGGGTGCCGTGTTGGTGCCCGGCGGGGTGCGGGCAGGTCGTGCGGGTCCCTGACGGGCGCTGTGGGGCGACTGGGAGTGTTCCGGCGCGGTAGAGGGTCTGGTAGCACGGGCGGCAGAGGTCGACGCGCGCAAGGATACCCGTTCGGCCGCATCGCATGCAGGTTCCGGTCACACTGCACCGCTGAACTCGACGAGGATGACGACCAGGGCGACCACGAACAGGACGACGATCCAGACGCCGACGCGCGGGTCATGGCCGTTCATCGGGTCACCGCCTTGAGGGCGTTGAGGCTCGCGTCCCAACCAGCGGGAGGTAGGGGTACCCAGTCCGGTGTGTGTGTGAACACCTCAGTGAGGCTCTTGCCATCGGCGACGTAGTAGTCGTGCCATCCACCCGCGACGGACAGTCGATAGTTGACCTTGCCGTCATCCCAGACGGACAGCGCCCAGGTGACGGATCTGATGACCGTTCCGAGGTAGCGAGGTCGCTTGGGCGCGGTCTTGATCGTGAACTCGAGCGACAGCAGCTCGACCGGGCCGTTCACGGCTGCACCTCGTCATCGTCGGTGCTTCCGGTCGCGCAGGGCTTGCAGAGGTACACGGTCGGTTCGCCGAGCATGTCGTCGCCGAACCCTCGGACGATGGTGGTCTGGCCGCACCCTTCGCACTGCGAACCACCGACTCCCGATGGCCAGTCCTGCGTCTCGTCGAGGATGATCGGACCGGCGTTGTAGCCCCGTGCGAGCAGCGCTGCCGTCTCACGCCAGATCTTGCGCGACTGTGCGCTCATGTCTGGAGTGGACGAGACTCCTCCGTCGCAGGCGATGATCCACGGATTGTGGGTGACATCCGCCTGAATAACATTCGGCCCGATGTCACTCGGCGCGTTCGCGTCGCGGGGGTGATCGGGGTCGCTCACTCCGCCGGCGGGCTCATACGGACCCTGCTCCTCGTCGATCTGCGCCAGCTCGACGCGTGCCCACATGCGGAGCCTGCCGGCGAGCGCGACCAGGTGCGGGAGCTTCGCATGTTCCTCGAGGAACGTCGCGAGCACGATCGCCTCGCCGGGTGTGAGCGGGAAGTCGGTCATGACGCCTCCGGCCATGGCACGAGCGGCGCATCGCTACGCAGGTAGAGCGGGTGCCGCGGCGCTCCCGAGTTCGTCGTACCGAGGCAGGACAGGAGGCCCATGGCGCGAACGCCGCGGATCAGGGCGAGGACTTCCTCCACGCGCTTCGGTCGGGCGAGCGCGCCCCATGCGGCGACGATCGGCGAGCTGAAGTAAGCCGCGTGCAAGGCGGCTTGCTTCACTGCGAGGTCGTTCTCCGGCCCGATCGGATCGTCGGCTGTCCACAGGTCCGCCGGCGAGGTTGCCCGCAAGCCATACAGGTTGACCACCGTCAACCGGGAGAAGCCGAGCCGAGCAGTGAACCCCTTGACTCGTCGGATCGTCGGATCGTCGAGCTCCTCGTCAGCCGTCGACGGGTTCAGCATGATCCAGTACAGATTCCAGTCTCCGCTGATGCGTTCGGGTTCAAGGTCCCGAGTGAGCTGGTAGCGGTAGGTGCTCATGACCGACCCCCGTGGTTCGCGGTGTGCACGCGGCCAGAGTTGGCGGCCTGCTGCGCGATGTCGTGCGACTCGGTCCAGGAGCAGTCGAGGCAGGTGACGACCCAAGACGGGGAGACAAGTCGGTACCGGACGATGCGGATCCGGAGGCAGACGTAGGGCGCGCGACCTCGCGGCGTGAGGCAGGTGTGGGTTGGATCTTCCTCAGGGCGCCAACGGGTGGTGAGTAGGTCCTTCTCCCACTGGAGCAGGCCTTGAGTGGTGGTGAGCGGTTGAGTCATGGCAGGGTCTTTCTCGGGGCGCCGACGGGGAGGTAAGTAAGTAAGAGCGGGCTTACTTACCCGAGCGGGTCGTCCTCCCTGTCGTCTTCGCCGAAGTCGCCGTCCTCGTCAAACTCCTCGTCTACGACGACAGGAGCCCCGTAGACGTGCCCGAGCTCGAAGTCGGATGGGACGTAACCGCACGCCTGCAGCGCGTCGTACGCCCCGACGTGGGCCCCGCTGACGTCCTTGCCGATGGTCAGGTGCAGCCACAGCACCAGGACGGCGCCGGGAGTCTTTCCGGCTTGCCATGCCTGCGCCTTCTTGGAGCACTTCCCCCGGTCCCATGAGGCCATTCCCTCGAGGCCGAGCCAGGTGCCGACGTTCGAGTACTGCAGGTGGCTGACCAGGGCCAGGGAGGCGACGCCGGCGAGGATTGCCGTCGTCTCCTTCGCGGTCGGCTTGGCGCGGCCGGTGAACTCCTTCACCCACTGGTCACGAACGGCGTACGCGGCGGCCTGCTCGGCGCGGAGGGCATCGCGAGCATCGAGGTCGGCCTTCCAACGGGCCTCTTCAGCTTCGCGAGCGGCGGCGGCTCCGGCCTTCTCCTCGTCGGTCCGAGCCATAGGCACGAACACGCTGACTGTGTCCGACCACCCGGAACGCTCGTAGGTCGACCCTTCCGGCACATCGAGCGCGTCAGCCTCCTCGACCGTCGCGGCCTGACCGCTGTACTTCCGATCGATGCCGTCGGAGCCAGGTCCGCGGACATGCTCGACAGCACCACGTGCCACCAGGGCATCCACGATCGGCTGCTGAGCCCGCTCATGCTTCCTGCGGTCCTTCGCCGCCTGCACCTTCACGGCGAAGTTCACCGTCCCCAGGAACTCCGCGAGCTCGACCTGCAGCGTCTCGTCGTCGGCGAACCCTTCGAGCGTGACCGCGTCGACGAGCGACCCTTGGCCCTCGTGGATCCGGATCCGTGCGACCTCCGGGAGTGTCAGCAGCTGGAGACGGCTCTTGATCGTCTTCGACCCGATGCCGATCGCCTTCGAGATCCCGGCCTCGGTCACGCCGAGGTTCAGCAGGCCTTGGAACCCTTCGCCCTCCTCGATCGGCGTCAGGTCGGTCCGCTGCAGGTTCTCGACAAGCATCAGCTCCAGCTGCTGGGCCTCATCAAGGGTGCGGTCGATCGAGACCGGGACCTGGTCGAGCTTCGCGATCTTCGCGGCCGCCAACCTGCGGTGCCCGATGACGACGGTGTAGCGGGTGGCGTGACGGATCGTGCCGTCCTCGTCGACGGTGTCGCTGGTGCCGTTCGGGACGAGGAGCAGGTTCTGCCGGATGCCCTGCGCCTTGATCGACTTGACCAGGTCGCCGAGGTCGCCGAGGTCGTGGCGTGGGTTCAGCGGGTGCGGGTCGATGCGGTCGACGTTGATCATCTGAATGGGGTCGATGCGGTTCGTGGTGGACATGGCGGGTTACTCCTGGTTTGGGTTGACGCTGATCAGTGCGAGGTTGCGGTCGATCGCTTCGATCCACGCGACCAACACGGCGGCTGCCTGTACGAGCTCGGCGCGCAGGCGGCTCGGATCGCACTCCGCGAAGGCCTCCGCGACCTCCTCAAGGGCGATGTCGAGCCACGTTCCGGTGTGGTCGACGTCGAAGTGCTCCTGGCAACGTTCGGTCGCGAGCTCGGCGACCTCTTTGGCGTCCTGGCAGTTGCCGAGGCTGTCGGTCCAGTAGACGTCGGGCCCGGTGCCGTCGGGGTGGTTCCGCTCCCCCCACTTCAGGTTCTGCTGGGCGCGTTCGACTTCGACGTCGTGCAGTGCGAGGTGCGTTCCGTACGGAAGCATGGGCATGGTGGTCTCCTAGATGAGTCGGTTGGCTGCGACGTCGGACAGCCGGATCACAACGCCAGGGACGTCCAAGACGTCTTCGGGGATCGGGCACCACGCCGCCATGTCGGGGTAGGTCTTCCAGATCAGGCCGCCGAGGGCCTGCCCGTCGTCGTTCCACACGCCGCCCTCGGTCAGGCCGTCGTAGATCGCGCGGACGTACTTGTCGACGTCGGGATACACGGACGGCCAGTCACGGGTGACGGACGGCGGCCGGGCGATGGTGAACGTCAGGTCGACGCGTACCGGGTCGTGGACGACGTACTGGCCGTACCTCGCGGCGGCGATCCGGGCCGCCGCCGCGACCTTCTTGCGCCACGGGTACAGGTCGTCCTTGTTGGCTGGCTGGACGTTGTGCGCGGCGACCTGCTTGCCCTTCTTGTTCGTCCGCATCCCCGCGCCCACACAGGTGTAACTGCCCTGCGGGACGGCAACGCCCTTCACCTTGAGAGTGACGAACCTGCCCGGGTGCATGACCAGGTAGAGCCGCTCGGCCTCAGCGAGCAGAGCCGCGAACGTGTCGAGGCGGTAGGCGGTGCAGCCAGGCTGCGCGATCTCCGCTTCGTACTCGGCTCTGATCGCCTTGAGGTCGAGGGACATGGTCAGTCGGCCAACCCTCGGAGGACGGCCAGCGCGCGGCAGAGCGGGCAGCCCGGCTCGCCCTGGCACGTCGGGGTGTGGCCGGTGTAGGCGTACTCCGGGATCCGGTTGAGCTCGAAGATGGCGCGCTCGATCGCGGCGACCATGGCCGCGATGTCCTCAGGCGCGTGCGCGATGAACTCGGCGTTCTGCGACGACGTAGGGCCATCGCCCGTCACGGCGGGGATGATGACGCCGGGCTGATCGGTTGCCCAGATGACGTGGAGTATGTTCTTCGCGGGCGAGTCGGGAACGATCAGGCACGCCTTGAGCCACTCCAGCGACGTCTCTTCGGTGTCGGCCGTACGGGACGCCTCCCAGCGCCCAGGAGTCACATGCGCCAGTCGCGCCTTGACCGCGTCGAGGTCGAAGCCGGCCATCAGAACGGCACATCCTCGGTCGGCTGCACGACCCGCACGCGGCCTTCGATGTAGGTGGCCTGCATCTCGAGGTCAGTCGCCACCGTGGCGGCGAGACTGAGCCACTTGACCAGCAGATCCTCCGGGATGGCCACGACGCACTCCTGCCACTTCAAGACCCAGAAGCAGTCGTGCCTGTCGCCGACGGTCTCGCCGACGGCGCGGCACTTCTCGGCCTCCTCGTGAAGACGGTCGGCCTCCGCGAGTGCCGCGCGAGGGGTGATGTGGTCGAGTTTCAGGGCGGCCATCAGTTGCACCCGTTGATGAAGTCACGCACGTCCTTGACTGTGCTGAGGTGCCCGGTGAACGCGAGCATGGTCCCGAGTTCGAGTGCGGCGTGATCGTGAGTCTCGGGGTGCTTCCGGAGGTCGGAGACGAACGAACTCCACGCGTTCACGGCGTCGCCCTGGTCGACGTAGGCCAGGGCGCGTTCCTTGCACCATGCGAGGTGCTCGGCGCGGGTGTCGGCCATCACTCAGCCTCGTCTTCGGAAAAGATCGGCTGAACAGGAGCGAGGTGAGCCCGCTTGAGCTTGGTCGCCCGGTTCGGGTCGTCGTCGGGCCCGGTCGCGTACACCTCGGCTTCCTCATCCTCGGAGCCGTCGACGCCGGGTAGCGGCTCGCCGCCCTCACGGTCGGTGCCGAGCTTGGTCATCAGCTTGACCAGGTCAGGGTTGGCGTCCTCGAGCCAGCCGACGGGCTCGATGTGGCGGAGGCGGACGATGGCCATCTCGGAGCCGTCCTCGGTCTTGATCTTGATCGTGGGCACGTCGAAGACGACGAGGGCGAACAGGCGTGCGTCCTTGCCCTTGTCGACGAGCTGGTCATTCCAGCCGAGCAGGCCGTTGTGCTTCTCGTCGTTCGGGAGCTGGCCTGAGAGTGCGATGGAGTTGGGCATGGTGCCACGGGTCCTTTCGTTGGGTTGGGTGTTACGAACCTGGGGTGAGTTCGAGGAGCGGACGTATCGCGCCGCCCTCGTACATCTGGGTGATGCCGGGGATCGTCTCCTCGGCGACCGTGCGGCCGTTCGGCAGGATGATGTGCGCGAGGAACTCCTCCTCGAAGTCGGAGATCCCGGCCTCGACCGCTTCGAGCTTCGCTTTGATGACCAGCGCGAGAGCACGCCACCGCTGCCGTACGGCCTGGTCGTAGGCCTTCTCGGCTTCGAGCGGGCTGCGCTCGACCCCCCTCGCCGTCGTGTGGGTGAACTTGCGTGAGCGCTGGTCAGGCAGCGGCAGCATGAAGCGGAACTGGCGAGAGCGAGCGGAGAACGCGACCATCGCGCCGCCCTCGCTCCAGCCGGTCATGAACTGGTTCGCGCCGTAGCGCGTGAGGGTGCGCTCGATCTCTTCGCGTGACGACTTCCAGCTGACGCTGGTCTTCGCTGCGTACGTGGGACTCATGACGATCCTTCGAGTTGCGTGATTTCGGCCCTCAGATGAGGGACGGAAGTAGGAGCCGGGCCCGGGCGCCACCGCTCTGGGGACGGTGCTTCCCCGCGTCGACGGGCCCGGCGGTCTCAGTCGGTCTCGGGCTCGATGACGCCAGCCAGGTACTCGGCCAGACGATCCGCCTCGGGAGCGGTCATGTCGGTGGAATGTGTCAGGTCGTGGCCTGCGATCCGCCGTGCTTCGGCGAGCATTTCTGCCTTGGTGAGACCAGCCGCCGTCATGAGCGCACCCAGGCGCGCGAGCTGGTCCGGGCTGACGGGCCCCGGCTCCTCGGCGACCTCGATCGCGTCGTCGTCGTTGATCTGGTTCCGGGCATCGATCGGGTCGCCGATCAGCTCGAGGTGCTCGATGATCACGTGCGCGTCCCACTTCGACAGATGGTTCGTCGAATCGACCTCGTGGCCGACGATCTTGGTCATGTACTGGAGCCGTTCGTCCCGGTCGGTGATCTCCAGGCCGGTGAACATCGCGAGGATCTTGCCGCGCTGCGTTGTCGTGAGCTTGCTGCCGTCATGTACCGGTTCGGACGCGTCAGGGGCGGCCTCGTCGCGGATCTCCTGCAGCTCGGCCTTCAGGTCACGGATCTCGGTCTGCTTCTCCTCGACCGGATCGGGCTCCTGTGTCGGACGCCGGCGCGTGAGGGTACGACGCTGCGCCGGTGCGGGCTCGGTGACCTCACCCGTCTCGGCGTCGATGACCTCCGCGTCCTGGACGACCTCCTGCGCGTCGACGGGCGCTTGAGCCGGGCGACTGTAGGCCAACGTCCGGCGCGGCTCCTGCGGGGCCTGTACGACCTGCACAGTCGACGAGTCGTCGAACCCGTCCGCGATCTCCTCCGACGAATAGCCGCCGGCCAATCCGAGCAGCGCGTCCGCTGCGATCAGCCGAGCAAGCTCCGACGTGCATCGGGCAACCAGCATCGCCGCCGGCCAGTTGGTCCACTGGGGTTTCTTGGGGTTGTTCACGAGGTTGGCGAGCTTGGCGCGGTCGATCGTCCATAGGACGGTTTGCCACTCTTCCGAACCCGCCCGGCGGCCTTTCATCTTGCACTTGGTATCGGACGACTCGACGAGCACGATCTCGTGGCCGCGGGCCTGTACGACGGCGCGGAGCGTGATCGCCCGAGCAGCGGCCCGGCCCTCGATCACATCGAACGCGCCCAACGCTGCGAGCGGAGACAACCCGATCTCGGATCCGGCCATCATCGCGGCCGCCGCCTCGCCCGGCCGCCCACGGAACGCGGTCGGGCAGAACGATGTCTGCACGAGCCGTTCGGCGAGCGCGAACGCAGCCTCAGACTCTTGGAACGCGTCAACCAACCGGACCACGGAAGACGGGATCGTGGGGACGGCGGCCTGCGGCGGCTGCCACTGCTGGATGGTCATGAGTTCTCCTGGTTGGTGTCGATGTCTTCGTTGAAAAGGGGGCCTTCGTCGGCGCGGGCCTTGGCGATCGCCGCGCGCACGACATGGCCGAATGCCTCCTGCGCTTCAGCGGTCATCTCCTGACCGCCGTGGACGCGGATGGCGACCGGCTTGCCGTCGACCTCAACCTGTACAGGTCGGCACGTGTCGGGCTCGATGTAGTCGGGATCTTCGTCGGCGGCGAGATCCTCGAGCGCCTTGTCGTATGCGTCGGCGACCAGATCCCAGACCTCGTCGGCGCCGCGCGAGTGGGACGAGTTGCCGAGCATCTGACGAGCGTGGGCGCGTGCGGCGGCGGAGTACTCGCGGCTCATGAGACCGACACCTCGTCGCCGGACTGGATCATCAGACCGACATGACCAGACCCGGGCTTCTTCCAGTCACCACGGCCGGCCTTGACGACGTCGTACGTGCGCCGAATCTGCACGAACTCCTGATAGACCGCGTCGCTGTACGCCATGGGTGCCACGTCGTACCCGTCGGCGCGGATATGCACACCGAACGAGGACGTGATCCCTGTCGGCATCGGAGTCTCGTCACTGCCCAGTCCGCTGAACTCGGCGTGCCCATAGGCGGCGAACTGCCACGCGTACTCCGGGTACAGGGCCTTGCCGGACTTCCAATCGAACACGCCCCGGCCCGCGGCCTTGGTGACCGGATGCACATAGTCGGCGACCAGGTCGAGCGTGCCCGCCCACCAGTCCGTCCGGGACGCACACGGGGCCTCGATCAGCAGCGGGCTGATCTGCCAGTCGTCGAGGAACGCGATCGCGTTCTCCAGGACCGGGACGAGCGCGGGCAGTATGTCGTCGATGTCGAGCTCGGTCCCGTTGAGCAGCTGCTCGGCGTAGTCGTGAATGTCAGTGCCACGGTCGGCGGCCTTGTCGCGGGCCTGCCACGGGACTTCCTTCAGCGTGTTGACGAGGGCGTTGCGGCCGGAGTCACGCAGGACCTCGATCGTGTCGGGATGGTCAGCGACATACTCGGCGACCATCTTCGCCGACCACTTGATCAGGGCCGGCTTGTCGAGAACGCCGAGGATCGTCGTCACGCCGGGGACGGCCTTACCGTCGAGACGGTACGAGTGGTTGCTGGGCGTGAAAATGAGCCCCTTCTTGGCGGCGATCGGTGCGCGGGCCATCACTCGGCCGCCTTCACGACGGTGAGGTAGTTCTCGTACAGGCCGGGGTGAGCGGCTTCGAGGACGTCGAGGACCTCGATGAACAGGCGCGCCGAGACGGTGATGGTCGGTCGGCCAGCGCCATGGCGGGCTTCGGTGATCCGCTTGGGCGTCGGGCCGAAACCACGGCCAGTGGGGCTCACGAGGCCAACCACGGCAGCCGCGACGAGCTGGTCAGGGGTGAAAGTGGGACCCGTTTTGTCGGTCTCTTGGACGGCCATCATGGGAGTTCTCCGATCGTGTTCTTGAGCCACCTGCTGGTGGCGATGATGAGCAGGGCCACGACGGTGGCTAGGAGGATCACGCGGCGCTTCATGTCCGCTCCTGGTGAGCCAGGGGCCTGAGGCCGAGCGGCTTGCGGTCCTGGTCGGGGCAGTCACACGAGCCGTCAAGCGACTTCTCCAGGTGACACGTCGGACAGACGGGGCCGTGCGGGATCTCGGGCGGGCAGGTGACGTGAGCCCAGCCCGGAGTGATGCCGCCAACGGGAGCGGCAATATTCTCGATGTCCGTGCCGACGTGGATCTTCTGGCCGCACTCAGGGCAGTGGCTGCCGAACTGGGCCTTCATCACTCGCCCCCGTTGACGCGGTCAACCCAGGCCAGGAAGGACGCCCAGCCCACGACGATCACAGTGAGGACGACGATGACGCCGAGCGCGATCAGCAGGCCGGTCATTGCGGCAGCCCCCCGAAAAACCAGCCCATGAGGGCACCGAACACGGTGACGGCCGCGATGAACGCGATCAGAACCCAGGTCTGGGGCTTGACTGTGCGCAGCATCACGCACCGCCGGCCATGAGGAACGCGAGCACGTACAGGACGGCGACCAGGACGGCAGCGCCCATGAACCAGACGGTCCAGTTGTGAGCCGGGGCTTCGCGGTCTACGGGGTGAGCCGGGGACAGGCGATGGCCGGACGTGACGCTGCTCATTTCCCCACCCCCTCACGTGCGAGGTAGGCGCGGAGCGTGGCGTTCGGGTCGGGCTGCTCCATCTGGTCGGCGATCCGGCGCACGTCGGTCGCGACCGACAGCAGGGCGGCAGTCGTGAGGTACGTCGGGGTATCAAGTTCGGCGTGCTCGAGGGTCTCCATCGCCTCGGCGAGGTAGTCGCGGGCGGTCATTTCCACACGCCAGCCGCGAAGTGCTCGGGCGTGAACATCTCGGCGTCGATGGCTGCGCACATGGCGTCGAGACAGTCGGGCTTCGGCGCGATCACGGTCTGGATCGCGAGGAGGAGCCGCTTGTACGCGTCGCGCAACGTCCGCGCCCGGCGGAGATCCGTTCGGGCCTGGATCCGTTCGGCCTTCGTTTCGCCGTTCGTCGCGACCCAAAGGAACCGGGTGACGTTGCGCCGGGTGTGGGTGAGCTCGTGCCGGATCGGCTTCGCCATCGCGGCCAGTTCGGCCAGATCGATGACGTCGATCGCGGTCATGACCGGGAAGCCGCGCGGCACGCGGCACTGTCGGTGGCGTACGTGCTCGCATTGATCTTCGCGGTCTGCGCGGTGATCTTGTCCGTGTCTGCGCTGAGCGCCTTCGCGTCGTAGCGGGAGATCGCGTCGAGAATGTCGGCGAAGATGAGGGACGTGTCGTGGAAGATCACGACCAGTCCGTCAGCGTCGTCGAGCGCGGCAAGGCATGAGGCCGGAACGCTGGTCTTGGCGACCGTGGCGGTGGTGGTCGCGGTGACCGTCGTGGCCGGGACGGGAGCAGCCTTCGGAGAGCTGCTCATCACCCCGCCCATCGCAAGCATGAGGACCGCGCCGACGACGCCGGCGCCGACCTTGAGCCCGGTGTGCTTCTGGGGGCGCGGCGGGAGGGGTTGGAACACGGGCTGCGGGTTCTGGAACTGGAACGGAACGGTCATGTTAGGCTTCCTTTGTCGGGCGGTCAGGTCTTCGGACCTGGCCGTTCTTGCTTGTTGGAACTAGGCGGCCCGCATGGACTCGGCGATGACCCGCTGGGCGGCCGCTGTGGTGTAGCCGTAGGTGGCGACGTAGGCCGTGCCGCTCATGCCTAAGAGCCGCGCCGCCTCCATTCGGAGCGCGTAGCGATCTGACTTGCATGCAGCGCAGTCCCGCGATCCTCGTGCGATCTGAGCGGGGAGCAGGTTCTTTCCAGCGAGCGGATGACCCTTGGGGCAGTGGGTCTTGCGCCCGTTCTCTGCGACGACGCCATGGCCAGTGACCATGATGTTGTGGCGTTGGGTGACCGTCTGGAGATCCTCGGGGTTGCAGCAAGCCCGGTTGTGGCATCCGTTCGGGCCGTCGTGGTCGATCACCAAGCCCTGCGGGATTGGGCCGCGCTCGCGCATCCAGACGACCCGATGGACGCCGACGTGGATGTTGCCCGAGACAATGACGCACGGGATGTGGATCATCCCGTAGCCGCACGCCTTCGCTCCGGTCCAGATCCAGCAGCCCTCGGTGGTCTTCGTGATGCGAGGAAGAACATGCTTCTCGTACCAACCGGGCAGCGAGAGCGCGCCAAGCGCATGGACATCCGACCTACTCATGCCGCGCCGGCCTTGCCGAACGCACGCTCGATCTCGGAGCGCTGGAAAAGGTAGGCCCCAGTGGAGCCGGGGAGCTTCATCAGCGGGGTGAGTTCACCGTCTGCGATCCGCCGGCCGATGGAGCGGCGAGAGAGTCCGTACTCGTCAGCCACCTGCGCGGTGGTGATGGGGTCGGTAGGTGTTGGCATGGTGCCTATCCTTACGCGTCCGCCTAACATTGCGCAAGTGCCGCGCCCATATCGTGAGAATTTCCTAATCTTGGGCCTTGCGCGAACTAGACGCCTCTGCCTATGCTTGGGCGTATGACAGCACAGCCGAGCGGCCGGACCTACCGGTTCGGTATCCGTGACCGTCTCCGCATCGCCCGTGAACAGGCTGGCTACGACCAAGCCGAGTTCTCTGACGCCACCGGGATCTCACGGGGGACGATCAGCAACTATGAGCGGGGTCTCTACCCGCCCCGACGGCCCGCGCTCCTAGCATGGGCGATGGCCACAGGCTTCGATCGTGGCTGGCTCGAGACGGGCGAGTATGCGAACGATGGCGACCCGGAAACCGGTCTCAAGTCCAACCCTGGTAGGCGACGCACTGATACAGGTGGTTGCTTGCGTCACCTCAGTTTGGTCGCCTGATTCGATGAGCGTCCTCTTATCCGGGCGCGGAACCTTAACGCTGGTAGGACGATCGCAGTCCATGACCCCCTCTGACATCGGCTCCTACGCCGACCACCTCCGCGACATGGGCCGCCCTCGCACGACGATCTACCTGCGCACGTGGCAGTTGCGGCGCTTCGCCGAGCAGCATCACGGCCTGATCCGAGCCGCGACGACCGCCGACCTCGTCACGTACCTCAACTCGGGCGAGTGGGGACCGTCCACGAGGTACAGCGTCCGCGCCACGTTCCGCGACTTCTACCGGCACCTGGTGGCGACGCGCGTCATCCGCCACTCCCCCGCCGAGGCCCTGCCCCCGATCCACTTCACCCATGTGAACCTGCCCGCGGCTCCCGACAAGGCCATCCTGGCGGCCGTCTGCGACGCGCGGACGCAGCTCATGATCGACCTCGGCGCACGGCAGGGCCTCCGACGCTGCGAGATCGCCGCTGTCCACACGCGCGACCTACGCAGCGACGCGGACGGCTGGCTCCTCGTGGTTCACGGCAAGGGCTCACGTGAGCGCACGATCCCGCTCCACCCGGGCATTGCGGCCCGGATCGCCGCCGCGCCCCGTGGATGGCTGTTTCCGGGCCGTGACGGGCATCTGACGCCCTGCCGGGTCGGCGTGCTCATCTCGGCCGCGCTCCCGGACGGATGGTCCCCCCACAGCCTGCGCCGGCGGTTCGCGACCCGCGCCTATGAGGGCGAGCACGACCTGCGCGCGGTGCAGTTGCTCCTCGGTCACGCGTCGCTGATGACGACGCAGGTGTACCTGGATACGGGGTCGGCGTCGATGCGGACCGCGCTGAGGTTCGCGGCATAGGGGAAGATGGATGCCATGACGAGCGCGGGAGCCGAACATATCGATAGCGAAATCCTTGCCCACTTCATCTCTTTGGGTGTCGATGGCGCTGGATCGTACGCGCTCGGCAAGGCGAGCATCCTTAGGCGCTGGATCGAGAGGAAGATGACCGACGTGACGACGATGACCCGGGCCGAGTTCCTGCTGGCCCGCATCGCCGAGCGCGAGGCGGCGGCGCAGGCGGCGGACTGGGCGATGCAGGGGGTCTGGTACACCGAGGCCGACGACAAGGTCGACGAGTACGTCCGGCTCATGTCGCCCCGCGAGGTCCTGGCCGAGTGTGCAGCCAAGCGGGCGATCATCGACGCGTGGCGAGCGGTTGATCCGGAAGAGAGTAACTGGGTCGGAGGCGAGCAGTACGGCCTCGAGCTCGCCATGCAACTCCTCGCCGTGCCGTACGCCGAGCACCCCGACTATCAGGAATGGTGAAGTGATGAACAAGCAGCAGCAGGAGTACGCGGACGCCCTCGACGAGATCGACCGCAAGGTCGCGGCGGGTGAGATGACTAACGGCGAGGCCTTCGTGTCGCGCGAGCAACTAGCGGCCGACATGAAGGGGTTCGCGATCCGACCCGTCGGGCAGAGGGTCCTGATCGTCGTGGCTGTGGTCGTCGTCGCGTTCATCCTCATACGTCTCGCCGTGGCGATCATCGGATCCTGAGAACGCCAAAAACGGCCCCTCCCCCGGGGATGGGGAGGGGCCGTCGTGGGCTCGGCTTGGGGTCCGAGCGAGTGGGTGGGATGGGGGGTCAGGTGATGGACACGAACCCGCAGTCGATCACGGGGGTCAGGCTGCGAGGGCAGCCATCGCTTTCCACGTACCGGGAGTCCCCCCGGTGGTGCACACCCACCCCGGCGTGCCGGCAGCGGCAGGGGCGCTATTCCAGCAGGTGTCCCCGACAGCCCATGTGCCTGTGGTCGGTGCGGCAGTGCCGGTGATCTCGTTCTTCCCGGCGGCGTTCTTGTACGCGTACAGCGTTTCGTTGATCTGCTTGACGACTGGCATCGGCGCGAGCTCGTTGAGCGTGGCCGCCGTGAACGGCGCGGCGATGGTGCATTGCAGGAACCAGGCCGAGCCGCCC
>Ga0209748_1000159_pt1 | contig 41081 bp, 33 predicted proteins | sample BarGraIncu00421A_FD_185490 | JGI IMG/M metagenome (GOLD analysis project Ga0209748, IMG submission 185490) | Arctic peat soil microbial communities from Barrow, Alaska - Barrow Graham LP Incubations 004-21A (SPAdes) (version 2) | ecosystem: Environmental > Terrestrial > Soil > Wetlands > Peat... | reverse complement strand
TTTTGCCCGTAGGGTATTAACATTAAAAGTTGATCCCCTATGGGGAAAAGATGTATTATAAGGATTTCTCTATTGACATTTATGTCCTACGGACAATTTTAAACAGTTTCTTAAATAATATCAAATTGTCTTTTTCATTCCAATGAACATACGCTACATCTGCTTGTTTAGAGCTAAAATGTAATGCATAATGATACCAGACGGGCAAACAGCAAATCGATTAATAGAAGAAACAAGCCCATATCTGTTACAGCATGCGCATAATCCTGTAGATTGGCACCCATGGGGGAAAGAAGCCTTCGAACAGGCGAAATATGAAGATAAACCCCTGTTGATCAGTATAGGTTATTCGGCATGTCATTGGTGTCATGTAATGGAACGGGAGTCGTTTACTGATTCACATATCGCTTCAGTGATGAACGAGAACTTTATTTGTATTAAAGTTGATCGTGAAGAACGTCCTGATGTAGATCAGGTATATATGGATGCTGTCAGATTAATAAATGGTAAAGGTGGTTGGCCTTTGAATTGTTTTGCCACACCGGATGGTAAGCCATTCTGGGGAGGCACTTATTTTCCACCCGATCAATTGATTCAGGTGCTGGAACGTATTGCCTTTTTATGGAAGAACAAACAGGATGATGTAATAAGTCAGGCCGAATTGTTGTCTGAAGGAATTCAGGAACAGGAACTGAATGTTACCAGTAGTACAATCAGACGAAATGATAACACGGAAGATATCACAAAAACCTGGGAAGCTTTATTGACTAACCTCGACAGGTTCAAAGGAGGCTTGAAAGGTTTTCCAAAGTTTCCAATGCCGATCGTTTTTTCATATATGTTGCGTTATGCTGCTTATACAGGCAAACAGGAAAACATGGGCGCTCTCTGGAATACCTTGCGTCGCATGGCTTGTGGAGGTATCTATGACCAGCTGGGGGGTGGCTTTTCACGTTATTCGGTAGATGAAGAATGGAAAGTGCCACACTTTGAGAAAATGTTGTATGATAATGCACAATTGGCATTGCTCTATATAGAAGCATGGCAGTTTACAAAAGATCCATTGTTTCGACTGATTGCTGAAGAGACGCTCAACTTTGTCAAAAGAGAACTCACATCACCTGAGGGCGCATTCTATTCATCATTCGATGCAGATAGTGAAGGAAAAGAAGGTCATTTCTATTTATGGGATGAAGCTGAATTGAAAAAGCTGTTGGGTGAAGATGCTGATCTGATTATTCGTTATTATGGTATCGGGACATCAGGATTGTGGGAAAACGATCGTAGTATTTTATTGCGGCCGTTAGACGAGGAGAGTTTCCTCATTTCTGAAGGACTTGAGGCTTCGGAATTTGCTTTGAAACTAGCAAAGGCAAAAAAGATTCTTCTAGCATGCAGGACAATGCGTTTATTACCAAACCTGGATGACAAGGTTTTGACCTCATGGAATGCCCTGATGTTGAAAACTTTTGCCGAAGTTTCAATCGCATTTGATAATGAAGAATATCTGCAGATTGCTGAAAAAAACGCTCAGTTTATTTTAAATCAGATGATGGTAACCGATGGAAGCTTACTGCATTCCTGGAAAAATGGTAAAGCAAAGATCAATGGTTTTCTCGAAGATTATGCATATGCTATAGATGCATTTATCAGTTTGTATCAATCTACTTTTCATTTGCCTTATCTTTTGCAGGCACGCGATTGGGCACATTATGCAATGGACCATTTCTATGACCAGGAAAAGGGACTCTTTTTCTTTACTTCTGATGAGGATGCACCATTAGTTGCCAGACTTTTTGAATTGAATGACGGGGTTATGCCATCGCCAAATTCTGTCATGGCACGTTCATTGCTCAGACTGGCAGTCTATTTTGAAAAGGGAAGATACAGAGAGACAGCACAACGCGCTTTTGAAATAATGGGAGATCTGCCCATAAAATACAGTACAGCTTTTACCAACTGGTCCATACTTCGGCTTGAAATTGCAAAAGGACCTGTAAGTGCCGTCTTTGTTGGTCAGAACGCCTTAACCCTTCGCAGAAAGCTGGGACAATCTTTTCTCCCATTTGCTGTCATGGCAGCATATCATCCTGACCTCCCCCTTTCAGCATATCACAATCAGATTGAAAATGATAATGTTTTTGTCTGTACCGGCAACAACTGTTATCCCCCAACGGATTCAACAGAAGAAATAGAACAAATCATCAAAAGTGTCAATTGACGAAAAGAGAACTTTAGAATTTGATTAACGATGAAACCAAAAAAGAAATTTGACGCTGTAAAATCGATGAGGGAAATCAGGGAGAAATTAAGTGAAAAGTATTGGAAGCATCCCGAAATTTTGAAGCAGGATATGGAGGCAATACGTAAAAAGTATAACATCAAAGTTCCCCCACCAAAAGCTGATTAATTCATCAATCAACACTTGAGCTATATTTTAAAAATGAAATAGCCATTTAGTGAAATCGTCATTCCAGCACCCCTTTTTTTCAAAAATCAATAAGGCAACTGTTTTCGAAAAATAGAGATAACTGACTTTTTTTCAAATCCAAATTTTAACACTGAATTGAAAATAAAAGGATCATTTTTCGGGTATTTTTTGAATATTCTCGGAACACTTAGGGATCACTTGTAAACCATCGGTAAACCATTGGTAAATGACTCTCAACTGTCTCGCACGTGCTTCGCACCTATTTCGCAGGTGTCTCGCAGGTATCTCGCACATATTAGAGCGAGACATGTGCGAGACATGTGCGAGACACCTGCGAGACACGTGCGAGACGCCTACAAGTGACTTACCCCTCAATTACCCCTGGTTTACCAGTGATCCCTAAGTGTTTCGAGAATATTCAAAAAATGGTCAAAGAATATTTGAAAAATGGTCAAAAAATGGTCAAAAAATTTTAGGTTCAGATTTGTCTCAGATTTTTTTTAATGCCCTTTTAGGTTCGATTTTTCACTTTGTTGTTTTTTGAACAAAATAATGGCCTGTTTTTTTTCTAATTGTCGCGATTTGTCCCCGATTGGTATTGTATGTCAATTCTTTTGTTTGGCAGAATAAAAAATATGAAATAATGATGCTTGAAGAGGGTTCATTTTATACCTTTGTCTGGACAATTCATCATCTATGTTTCGAAAAATATTCTCGGTTATAAAAAATAAATTCTTCATCACGTTGGTGTTATTCGGTGTGTGGATGATATTTTTTGATAAAAATAATGTGATTAACCAGATTGAGCTGAGAAAGAACCTGCGGCAGTATCAAAAGGAGAAACAGTATTATCAGCAACAGATTACTGCTGATAGTGAGGCTACGTATGATTTGATGTCGGATTCAACCCACCTTGAGAAGTTTGCAAGAGAGCGTTATTTCATGAAAAAGGACAGTGAAGATGTTTTTTTGATGATCAAAAAAGAGAAAGAGAAGAAGAAATAGAAGTTTGATAAGTGGTTTTATTTCAATGTTTTGAATAGTTGAATAAAACTTTCACCCCTTCGGGGTTCAGGGTAATTGTCGTTTGTTGCTATAATACTGTCATGCCTTCGGCATTTTTAAAAAAGAAATCAATATTAACTATAATCATGTCATGCCTTCGGCACTGAAAATAAGAAATCAATATAAGCTACAATCATGACATGCCTTCGGCATTATATTAGAACTATGTCAATATTATAACGGAATTATGTCAAAATTAGACCGGATCTACGTCTATAATAATCCGGACTTGTTTGAATTCGGGATGGAGGAGAAAGGTATAGCATTGTTGGCGGAGCGCCTCTTTCATTTGACTTAATTCAGGACTGCGTTCAAATTTTAACAGGATGTTTTTCAGGTAATAATTCCGGACCCTGCTTACAGATGGATACTCCGGTCCCAAGACACGTTTACCGAAACTTTGTCTAAGTGTGACTGCAAATTCATTGGCAGCCTTGTTTAAAGTCTCTTCATTTTTATGTTGAAGCGTGAGTTTGACGAGCCGATAAAACGGAGGGTATTTGAAATTACGCCTTTCCAGAATCTGGCTGTTGTACATGGCTTCATAATCGTTTGCCATCACATACTGAATCACACTGTGTTCGGGATTGTAGGTTTGAATGACAACTTTTCCGCGTTTGTTTCTGCGACCGGCCCTGCCACTGACCTGTGCAATCTGCTGATAACTTCTCTCGAAAGATCTGAAATCGGGATAGCTGATCATGTTGTCGGCATTCAATATTCCCACCAGACTGACATTATCAAAGTCGAGTCCTTTTGTAACCATCTGGGTTCCCACTAAAACATCAATTTTTTTTTCTTCGAAGTCGGCAATGATTTTCTGATAGGCAGTCTTGCTGCGGGTTGTATCCAGATCCATGCGTTCAATATGAATGCCCGGAAGCATCAACTGAAGCTCCTCTTCCACTTTTTCTGTTCCAAAGCCTTTCATTTTTAATGAAGTGTTGTTGCAGGACGGACACTTTTCAGGAACTCTGGTCGTGAAGCCACAATAGTGACAACGAAGATGATTCTCTTTTTTATGATAAATCAGCGTGACGTCGCAGTTCACACATTGTGGCATCCAGTTGCAGGAGTCACATTCGATACGGAGTGAAAAGCCACGACGGTTCTGAAACAGGATGACCTGTTCCTTGTTTTCGATGGCGAGTTTGATGTGATCGATCAGAAAGATTGAAAAGTGACTTTGCATCTGTCTGCTTTTGGTCGCTTCTTTTAGGTTGACGCAGAGTACCTCGGGGAGTAACATTCCGCCATAACGTTTATTCAGCTCAACCAGCGCATATTTTCCTTCACGTGCATTGTAATAACTTTCAATGGATGGTGTTGCAGAACCCAGCAATACATGGGCTCCATGCATCCGTGCCAACATGATGGCTGCATCACGGGCATTGTAACGTGGCGCAGGATCCATTTGTTTGTAAGAGGTATCGTGTTCCTCGTCTACTATGACCAGTCCCAGGTTTTCGAAGGGCAGGAAAAGTGAAGAACGCGCACCAAGAATAACACTGTATTGACCTAGTTCTCCATGCAGATTTCCCAACAAAACCCTGTTCCAGATTTCAACCCGTTCCTGTTCGTTGTATTTTGAATGGTAAACTCCGGCTCTTGGCCCAAAATATTTTCTGAGTCTGTTGATGATCTGAGAAGTGAGGGCAATCTCCGGGAGCAGATAAAGCACCTGTTTGCCCTGGCTAATAACCTCATCAATCAGTCGGATATATAATTCTGTTTTGCCCGAACCGGTTATGCCATGTAATAGAACAGTGTCTTTTGCCTTGAAACTTTCATTGAGTTCATCCAGCGCCTGTTGCTGAATGTCTGTCAATTCTATTTCATTGGCAATAGAATCGGCATCTTTTTCGGTTAAACGGCTTACTTCTCTTTTGTATGTTTCGAGGATTCCTTTGTCGAGTAATGCTTTTAAAAGCCCGATTCCGTTTTTGAAGTCCTTCAATAATTCTGTGCGGGTGACTTCGCTTTCATTGGGAGAAAAACAATGGGAAAGCGAGACAAAACGCATCAGTAGTTCAAGCTGTTTAAAAGCTCTGGTCCCTAGTTTATTGAATTCTTCCTGCAATAATTCCTCGTTGATGGCATATTCACCCTTGAGCTTTAAATAGTTTTCCAGTCTGGGTTTATAACGGTCTGTCAACTCCTCCTGCGTCAGAACAACCCCTTTTTCGATGAGTGTTTTGATCAAAGGGATCACCTTGAGGGTGTCGACTATTCTTGAAGCATCTGTAATTGTGATGACCTGTCTTAATTCAAGCGCTTCCACGATGAGAAATTCCTTGTCGTTGAGCTGTGCATAATCCCTATCGAAATCCGGGGCCAGCACAATCTTTGTTTCACTGGCCAGTTTTAATGCAGATGGAAGGGCCGCATTCATTACTTCTCCCGGATAGCAAAGATAATACCCTGCTATCCAGTCCCAGAAATCAAGTTGTTTCTCATTCACGATGGGAGCCTGATCAAGAATGGAGAGAATGTATTTTACCTGGTGAAAGTCAGGAGCCTTTTCATGAATCTTTCGGATGAGGCCCGTGTAGATCTTTTTTTGTCCAAACTGAATGACAACCCTCATGCCAATACTCACGCTGTCGTTCAGCTCATAAGGCACCCTGTAAGTAAAGGTGCCGGGAAGCGGAACCGGTAGCAGAACATCAACAAAGAAGGTCTTGCGTTCCATTAGTTTGTGTCCGTAACTTCATTTTCATCAACCCTGACCGAATCGTCTGAAAGTTCAAATTTTTCGAGATGAAAAGTAGCCTGACCTCTCGATAAAACAATCTTTTTGAGTGATTTAAGATTGATTTGCCTGAGCGCTTCCTCATCTGAACACAGTATCCATAAATGAAAACCATTAAACTTTCTTTTCAGATTATCACCGATTTTTTCATAAAGAGCCACCTCGGCATCGTTGTTTTCAGGATCTAATGCTACCGGTAGCTGCATCATTACGATACCGGGTTTATCAATTTCAGGATCCAGTTCTTCCAGTTGCGTGTGTGAAAGGAATATATCTTTATGGAGTTTGGCGCTGCGGATATTCTCAATGGCAGAATCGGTATTTTCTTTTGTTGGATCTGAACCAATAATCTGAATATCTGCCTCTGTCTGTTCATTGAATCCTTCTTCCATTATTCTTTGGAACATAAATGGGTCAAAGTCTTTCCAGTGTTTGAATCCAAAATCCTTACGGTATGTACCACTTGGAATATTGTTGGCAATCATCGCAGCTTCTACCAAAAGCGCACCTGACCCACAGATAGGGTCGAAAAAGTCTGACTTTTGATCCCAACCACTCAATATAACAGCTCCTGCAGCGAGTATTTCATTGAATGAAATGGCGTTATCCGAAACCTTGTATCCTCTCTTGTTGAGGGAGTCTCCGGAGCTATTGGCAGAAACAATACAAATATCGTCTTCGATATGGATAACTATCTGCAAATCATAATGATTGCTGCTATAACCCGGTTTCAGTCCATAGATAGACCTGTAACGTTCCTGGACAGCATCCCTGGTCTTCATTTCAATATTGCGATTCTGACCCTGATATGAATTGTCGGTAGATGCCACCACACACATCACCTGTTCAGGCTTGATATATTGCTCCCATCTAATTTCACTGAGGATCTTAGCATATTCATTTTCAGAATTAAAGCTGAATGAAGTGATATGACGCAGGATCTGTAGGGCAGTCCTGCATCGGAAATTTGCTGCATACATTAAGGCCTTATCGCCATCAAAACTAACTGCTTCTGTTAATATTCTGGTGTTTCTGGCGCCAAGACCAATTAGTTCACGTTCCAGGACTTCTTCTAATCCGTGGAAGGTTTTTGCCACATAGTGGAAATTATTCTTTACGACTTTCAATTTTTAATTGTTTGCTTAGGGCGGTTTTTAAAGTTTTTCGTGTGTTATGATGACTAAATTCCTTCAGGTTGAAAGAAAGTTTTTGAATGTCATTCAGACATTCATGTGTAGTAGGAAGCTTAATCGTGAAAATTAAAAATGATGGTTTGTTTGATATCCGGGTGCAGGCTCATTGCTACCGGGCAAACTCTGGCAGCCTGTTCAATTAATAATTTTTCTTTATCAGAATAGGCAGTTGCAGGAAAATCTATATCAATGATTATCTCACCGATTCTTCTGGGTGAATCATTCATGATTTTGGTGGATTTAACCTTGGTGCCGTCGATATTGAAATTATGACGTTGGGCAATAATGCCTATAATTGTTAGCATACAGCTTGCCAAAGCAGTGGCAACAAGGTCGGTAGGTGAGAAATATTCTCCCTTTCCCTGGTTGTCGACAGGCGCATCTGTAATCAATTCTTTGCCTGATTGAACATGAATTGCCTCTGTGCGTAAGTCGCCAAGATAGGTTGTGCGGATAGTTTCCATAACGTTTGAAATAATAGACAAAAATACAGAAAAAGAGCGCTGTCTGCTAATCACTATTTCTGTATTTTTACGGACAATTCTAAAATTATGAATAAACGGTATTTCATCACTGTCATAGTCTTGGCTACCATCGGATTAATTGGAATCACTTTAATTCAGTTTTTCTGGTTTCAGAAGGCATTGCAACTTAAGGAAGATCAGTTTAGCAGTCAGAGCCAGATTGTATTGAAGGGCGTGGTTAACAGATTGTTCGTCAGGCAAACTACATTTGTGCCAACTGAGATGCAATGTGCTGAATTATGTGATGTTAACACAGCTGAGATGTTAGCTTCGATAGATACTAATCGACTGAATGCCTTGCTAAAAGAAGAGTTGAGGGACATGAAAATTGAATCTCCTTTTGAATATGGAATTTTCAATGTAGTCAATAAAAAGTTTGTATATAAGCGATCCCAATCTATTGCAAAAAGGTTATTGGCTAGTCCTCACCGGATTACATTATCCTGCCTGTATCATTCAAATTCATATGTCCTCTCAGTATATTTTGAAAACGAAAAGGATATCGTTAAGGGTAAATTGATGCCGCTTATTATTCTCTCACAGTTTTTGTTGTTGGGATTAGCTGCAGTTTTCGCTTTTGTTTTTTATACATTAAGCAGGCAGAAGAAACTGGGTGATATGAAGACCGATTTCGTTAACAACATGACGCATGAGTTAAAAACTCCCATTTCAACCATCTCTATTGCAACGGAAATGTTAATCAATCCTGAAGTGAGCGCAGATGCAGCACGTGTTAGTCGTTATGCTAAGATGATTTTTGACGAAAATAATCGTTTACGTTTAATGGTAGAACGGGTTCTTCAAATGGCGGTACTCGAGAAGGGGGAGTATAGCTTGCGTATTCGGGATACTGATGTTCACGAACTTATCAAAGAATTGGTTCAAAGATTTATCCTGACTGTAAGACCTCGGGGAGGAAATATTTGTATAAATCTGAAAGCGGAAAAATATATTTTGAAAGTTGACAAGATTCACTTTAACAATATCATTAGTAATTTGTTTGATAATGCAAACAAGTACTCTCCTGAGAAACCACATATTACTGTTAAGACATGGTCGGATGAAAAAGGATTCTATGTTTCTGTTGAAGATAAGGGTATAGGAATCAGTGTTGAACACCAGAAACACATCTTTCGGAATCTGTACAGAGTTCCCACCAGAAATTTGCACAATGTGAAGGGATTCGGACTTGGTTTATATTATGTTAAAACACTCACCAATGCTCACGGAGGGACTGTAAGTGTTTACAGTGAATTGAGAAAAGGGAGCAGGTTTGAATTGTTTTTTCCATTTAATTTTCGAAATAGCACAACCGATGAACAAGATACAGAAGAAAGCCAGTCTACTGCTGGTTGAAGATGATCCAAATCTCAGTGAGATCGTGATGGACTTTCTCATGTTGCAAGGGTTCAGGGTCACACTGGCGCGCGATGGAGAAGAGGGATTGCGTATATTTCATCATGGGAATTTTGATCTGGTATTACTGGATGTAATGATGCCAAGACGTGATGGATTTTTACTTGCAGAAGAAATCAGATTACTGAATGAGAATGTGCCAATTATATTTTTGACAGCCAGATCTATGCCTGAAGATCGGATCCGTGGTTTCAAATCAGGTTGCGATGATTACATCACAAAACCTTTCAGCACCGAGGAGCTGAGCCTGCGCCTGGAAGCTATCCTGAAACGATGTGCCCGCGTAGAGTCTGACCCTGATGTGACACCGCTCGAAGTATTTGAAATTGGAAAGTTCCATTTTAATGCTACCAATTTTAAACTGTCAAACAATAGAAGCGAAATATCTCTTACACCCAAAGAAGGAGCCTTGCTCAGGTTATTGTGTTTGAATATGAATCAGTTGATAACACGCGAAAAGGCGCTTATTAAGATCTGGGGAACCGACGATTATTTCATCGGACGCAGTATGGATGTATTCATTACACGACTCAGAAAATACCTGAAAGATGATCCCGAAGTTATGATTACCAATGTACATGGTACAGGTTTTAAATTAGAAGTGAAAAACGATCGATCATGATATCAGTATTAAGTCTACTTTTACTTGAATTAATTTATTCTAAATCATATAAATATTATATTAATGAGGAACCTGAGTAGACTATTATTTTTGATTTTGTTTTTTCTTCCCTTACTTGGAGCAGCACAGTTTTACAGTCTTGGTCAGGATCCCGGTTCAACAAAATGGCGTCAGATTAATTCGGAAAATTTCAGATTGATATACCCTCAACAATTCGAGAGTAAGGCTCAGCAATTTGTGAATTTACTTGAAAATTCAAAGAAATTCACTCCCAGAACTTTGGGAGCAAAGGTTCCCAAAATGCCTGTTGTATTGCATGCACAGGATATTACTGCTAATGCTTTTTCAGTATGGGCACCGAGAAGGCTTGAATTGTATACAGCTGCACCCCAAAATACTTATGCACAGCCTTGGATGGAACAGCTTGCAATACATGAGTTGCGACATTCTGTTCAGTTATCTTCAATGAATACCGGCCTCACAAAAGTGATGGGTTATGTGTTGGGTGAGCAGGCTGCTGCAGCAGTTTTGGGACTTTATCTCCCTTTTTGGTTTATTGAGGGTGATGCGGTATCTGTAGAAACCGGTCTGAGCAACAGTGGTCGTGGCCGTGTTCCATCTTTTAGCATGGAGCTTCGTGCACAGATTCTTGAGAATGGAAATTACAGTTATGATAAGGCCGTCAATGGTTCCTACCGGAACTATATCCCTGATCATTATATGCTGGGATATGAGATGGTTGCCAGAGCTAGACAGATCAAATCAGACCCTGAAGTCTGGGCTAAAACGCTTCGTTTTGTTGCACGGAATCCATATTTACCCTGGGCTTTTAACAGGGGACTCAAAAAATCATTAGGGATGAACAAGGAGAGTTTGTACGCAAACACAATGAATGATCTGAAAGAAAAATGGGGTGCTAATAACAATTTCAATCAGAATGAGAAGATTGTTTCTCCTGCCAATAGGAATTTTACCCGTTATAAATTTCCTCATTATCTGAACGATAATTCCTGGATTGCAGAGAGAACTTCTATTGATGATATCGATCATTTTGTTGTTTTCCATCGCGATGGAAGTGAAGAAAAAGTAATTACACCGGGTATGTTTTCCTCTGATAACATTAGTCTTTCCGGATCAGATCATACGGGTGTTATGGGGGTCAATAAACCAGGCACTATAACGGCTGATAATATGGATATTCAGACAAACCGTTTATACTGGACCGAAAAGGATATTGACTCCAGATGGCAAAACAGGAGCTATTCAATCATAAAATATGCAGATCTGAAAACAGGTAAATGGGCCACTTTGACACACAAGACTCGTTATTTCTCACCTTCAGTATCGCCTGATGGCAGCTTGCTTGCTGTGTCCGAAGTAAGTGAGTCAAATAAATATTCAATTCTATTGATTGATAGTCGTACAGGTGAAGTTAAAAAGACGGTAATTAGTTCGGATGAAGATTTTTACATCACACCCACCTGGTCTGCCGATTCAAAGAAGATCTTTTGTGTGATAATGAATGAAGAAGGCAAGAAAATGATCAGGATTGATATCGGCTCAGGAAATTCAGAAACACTGATTCCTTCATCGAACTACGAAATCTCAAGTCCTTATGCTGTCGGAAAATTTGTCTTTTTCAATGGAGCATTCACCGGTGTTGACAATGTCTTCGCTTTGAATGTTGAAAACAAAAAGATTTATCAGGTAACTAATGCGCATTTTGGAGCGGTTGATATTGAAGCAAGTCCTGACCGCAAGCATTTGGTTTATTCGGATTACAACGCTAATGGATACAGGATAGCTGAAATTTCTTTCACTCCGGAATCATGGACTGAATATAAATTGATCCCTACAAAAAGACCAGAGGGGCTTTATTCAGAGATGCTTAATAAGCAGGAAGGAGCAATAATAACAGCTGCCACCAGTCCCAAAAAAGAATATGTTTCTGAACCTTATCACAAGTTGTCAAACGCTATAAACCTGCACAGCTGGTCTCCATTTTACTTTAATACAAATAATTACAATATTGGATCAGGAATCAGTCTGATGAGTCAGGATGTTTTGAGTACAATGTTTATTGCGTTACAACAACAATTTAAAGATGCAAATGGTTTTGCCCGAACTTCTGCAACTATAAGTTATCAGGCACTATTTCCTGTTTTCGATTTCACTGCAGAGAAAGGTAAGAACTCAGGGATTTATTCAATCAAAACACAGACTGAAACTACCCAACATAAGTATGATTACGATGAAACTGATTTCTCGGCAGCAGTTAAAGTGCCTTTGAAATTTACAGCAGGGCCTACTAATTTTGGATTACAGCCAATGATAAAGGCCACATTGAAAAATATGTTACCTATATCGTCATCAACACCTAAGCAGTTGAGTGGTAATATGTCTACTCTTGAATATCAGTTGTATGCATTCGTCTACAGGAAATATGGAATGCGTGACCTTGCTCCAAAATGGGGTCTCGTAAATAATATGATGTATGGCACCAGTCCATTTCCGGGTATAAGCAGCGGTTCGTTGTTGGCAATAGAAGAGACAGTCTTTTTGCCGGGTGTAATGCGTCACGATGGATTCAGACTTTACATGGGTTATCAGGACCGTAAACGTAGTTTAGGAAGTTTTGGTAATGTCATTCTCTTCCCACGTGGTAATCCCACCCCATATCCTGATAATGAAGTGAGTCTTTCATTTAATTATTCCCTTCCATTGTTGTATCCCGATCTTAGCCTTGGACCTATTGCCTACATCAAACGGATAAGAGGAAATTTCTTTTATGATACGACATTAAAAAACGTCATTGGAGGTAAGGGTATAGAGATCACAGCAGATGTGCATTTTCTTCGTTTTATATTCCCATTTGAGGTGGGTGTACAATTTGTACAAACAAACTCGGGAACGTTTGCAGTTAACCCGTTGGTATCCATTAATCTGAATGGAATTTAATTTTTTGTCCTCTTAATTATAATGCTATGAGAAGCAACCGGATAACCAATGAAGCTGAAATGTTTCAGATAATAGACAAATGTGAAGCCTGTTATGTGAGTATGGTTGATCAGAATAATATGCCTTATGTTATTCCCTTAAACTTTGGTTTAAAGGGTGGTGTGATTTATTTGCATTCATCACAGACGGGGAAAAAGACGGATATACTTCGACAAAACAAAAATGTCTGCATTGCTTTCAGTACCGATCATCAGTTAAGGTTCCAGCACGAAACAGTAGCTTGTAGTTATGGAATGAAATATCGCAGTGTTTTGGTCTATGGACATATTGAATTTATCGAAGATGCTGAAGATAAGATCGGGGCAATGAACATTGTCATGAAGAAATATGTCGGGAAGGAATTTTCTTACAACGCACCTGCCATTCGGGAGGTCTGTGTTTACAAGGTTATAATCAGCGAGATGACCGGGAAAAAGCTTGGTTATTAAATTCAGAGTACCCTCCTATGGAAAAATTACTAAGTCTGGATCGGTCTATCTTTTTCGCTATCAATGGATGGAATAGTCCAATCGTTGACCCTATCATGTATTTTATAAGTGGGAAATTCAGTTGGATTCCATTATATATATTTTTTCTGTACCTGATCTTTCATAACTACGGAAAAAAAGGATGGGTAATTCTGGCTTTGGTTACACTGACTATTTTATTGAGTGATATGGGTTCCGTGTATTTGTTTAAGAATACATTTCAACGTTTACGTCCCAGTCATGAACCACTTATAGAGGGATTGGTCCATCTTGTAAATGGTGACAGGGGAGGGCAGTATGGATTCGTTTCATCACATGCTGCCAATAATTTTGCACTAGTCTTGTTTTTGATTCAATTCCTTGGAAAAAAATACAAATGGCTACCCCCTATATTATTATTTTGGGCGACATTGATCATTTACAGTCGTGTTTATCTGGGGGTGCATTATCCGGGGGATATTCTTTGTGGGGCGATTTATGGCTCGCTTGTTGGGTTTATTGTAGCAAAAACCGGGATGAAGTTGCTAAAAATAGAGCGGATAGAATAATTGCATATTGAATAAAGACTAAAAAAACTATTATAAAATTGCACTGTTATCCGACTAAAATGCAATTACGGTCCTTTTGCAATGTAATTACATGATAATCAATTATTGTGTAATTTGGGGTCAGCCACGATTAAACACAATCCCGAAGGGATGAAAGTATTATAGAATAGGTGATTATAAGAATAGGAACCCCGAAGGGGTGAAAGTATTTTTATTGTTTTGCTATAATACTTTCACCCCTTCGGGGTTCTTTGTTAAAACGATTGTCTTGCTATAATACTTTCACCCCTTCGGGGTTCTTTTTGGAAATGTATGTTATCCTATAATACTTTCATCCCTTCGGGATTAAGCAGGTTCATTATTTATCGTGCTCCAGATTAAATCCTTCAGCTTTAGAATATTCATATTTGTATGGGCTGAAATGAACATATGTTTGATCTTGGGTATTTTCCGTTTATACTTTTTCAACTCAGATTCTTCTACAAGGTCACATTTTGTGATGGCTAGCAGACGTGGTTTATCAAGCAATTCAGGATTATACATTTTCAATTCATTCAACAGAATATTGTATTCCTTTGTGATACTTTCGGCTGTAATGGGAACCATAAAAAGTAATACAGAGTTGCGTTCGATGTGACGTAAGAAGCGAAGACCCAGACCGCGTCCTTCATGAGCTCCTTCAATAATGCCGGGGATATCAGCCATGATAAATGACCGGTCATCACGATATGCCACCATTCCAAGGTTTGGTGTCAATGTCGTAAAAGGATAGTCTGCGATTTCAGGTTTGGCTTCAGAAACTACAGAAAGTAATGTTGACTTTCCTGCATTTGGAAATCCAACGGTTGCTACGTCTGCAAGTATCTTTAACTCGATGATCTTCCATCCTTCCTGACCATCTTCTCCGGGTTGCGAAAACTTGGGAGATTGCATAGTGGCTGACTTGAAGTGGGTATTTCCTTTTCCGCCACGACCTCCGGGGAGAAGTATTCTTTCTTCTCCATGTTCGGTAATTTCCATGTTCACTTCACCGGTTTCAGCATCACGAATAACAGTGCCTAAAGGAACCTCTACGATGTAATCACTTCCTTCGGCGCCAGTCCTCTCGGCACCTTTTCCGCTTTCACCATCTTTGGCCATTATATGCTTGGTGTACTTGAGATGTAATAAAGTCCATAACTGCTTGTTGCCCCGCAGTATAACGTGTCCGCCCCGGCCTCCGTTACCGCCATCAGGGCCTCCAAAGGGTATAGCCCGTCCACGGTAAAAGTGTACAGATCCTCCACCGCCTTTTCCTGAGCGACAGAATACTTTTACGTAATCAACAAAATTTGATGATGCCATGCGTTTGTATAATTATTAATTTAATGTATGATAAACCAGGGCACGGATAAAGTTTAGCGGGCTTTATGGAATGCAGTATCGACAGTAGTTGTAAGGGTATCGAAGATTTCGTCAGTAGAACCCAGTCCTTCAATAGCTTTATATTTGCCCTGTTTCTTATAATATTCCACCACGAGGGCGGTTTTCTGTTCATACTCTTCGAGACGACCAATAATCAGCTCGGTGCTCATGTCATAAGAGCGGGCTTTATCGGTCTTTCCACGTGAATGGAGTCGTTTGAAAAGTTCGAGAGTTGGCGCTTTCACTTCCAATGCTATTGAAACGGATGAGTTCAATCTTCTCAGGAGTCCATCAAGGATATAAGCCTGAAGCATGGTTCGTGGAAAGCCTTTAAAAACGAATCCTCTTACATTTGCATGTTTTTGAATTTCGTTTTCAATCAGTTGAATGATAATTTCATCAGGAACAAGTTCTCCTTTGTCGAGAAATATTTTAGCTTTCTTTCCTATTTCAGTGCCCATCTTTACCTCGCGACGTAATTTGGCACCGGTTGAGATATAATAGAGGTTATGTTTTTCTGCAAGTAAACGTCCCTGTGTACCTTTGCCTGCTCCGGGAGCACCCAATAATACGATATTTAGCCAAACGGTAGTCAGTGTTTCATCGATAGCATCGGTTAGCAGTTCATAAACTTCTTCAACAGTACCTGTTCCATCAATAGGAATATACTGGTCGCGTGCTTTGTAAAAGTCAATGACAGGGAAAGTCTTGGTGTTGTATTCTACAAGTCTTGATTTTATCACCTCTTCGTTGTCATCGCTCCGACCCGAGATCTTACCACGCTCAAGAAGACGACGCATAAGTTCATCTTCGGGAACATCAAGACAAAGCATACAATTTAAAGTGGCATTTATTTTCAGGAGTAATGCTTCAAGAATGTAAGCCTGAACCATAGTTCTGGGAAAACCATCGAACAGAAAGCCATTACTGTCTGCATTCTCAATGATTCTTTTTTCAATGATCAGGATGATCAGTTCGTCGGGAACTAATTCACCTTTATCAATGAGTTTTTTTGCTTCAATACCTAGTTCTGATTTAGCTTTGATCTCTGCCCGGAGAATGTCTCCTGTTGAAATGTATGTCAGATTATACTTTTCAAGCAATAGCATGGATTGTGTTCCTTTTCCCGCGCCGGGAGGGCCAAAAAGTGCAATGTTTAGCATAACTTAGAGGTTTTGATATAAAAATGAAAGATCCAATATATTAATAATATTACTCTACAATTTTATAAATGTCAGGATAATTTCTTCCATAGCCGTCGTAATCCAATCCATATCCTACAATAAAGTCATTCGGGATTTCCAGTCCTACATAATCGATAGGATAACTTTTCAGAAATGCCTTGGGTTTAAATAATAATGCTGCCAGTCTAACTTCAACTGCATTTTTTGATTTTACAGTTTCCATCAGATCGCCCAGTGTTATTCCTGTATCGATAATATCTTCGAGAACGACTACAGTCCGACCTGAAAGGTCTTCATTGAGGCCGATAAGTTCTCTTACTTTTTCAGAAGATTTAGTCCCGGAATAAGAAGCGAGTTTGATGAAGGACAATTCACAGGGGAAGTTGAGTTTCTTGACCAAATCAGCCGCGAACATAAAAGCCCCGTTTAGAACAATCAGAAACAGAGGGTTTTTACCTGCTAAATCTTCATTCATTGAGACCGCAATCTTACTGATTGCATTATCGATTTCTGATGCAGTGATAAAAGGGGAAAATATTTTGTCTTTAACAGTGATGGTGTGCATTGAAAAACATTTTTGTAGGATGATAGAAATTCAACTACCTGACTTTAAAAACCAAATCAAAGAAACTAGTCAGGAAATTGTAATTATTTGCAAAGATAGAAAAAATAGTACTCAAACCCTTGCAAGAAGGTGAGCGTTAACTGTATTTAGTTAGTTTTAAATTCAAACTTAACACCTTGCAATTCTTCGTTCGCTTGAACGATTTTCTTTTTGAGACTTTCTTTGTATCCTTCTAATTTCGCAAACAGATCAGCATCAGAAACGGCCAGCATCTGAGCAGCAAGGATGCCTGCATTTAAAGCTCCATTGATAGCAACAGTGGCTACTGGAATTCCGGGAGGCATCTGCATGATCGCCAAAGCAGCATCGATACCACCGAGTGTTGATTTGATCGGCACACCAATTATGGGTAATGAAGTCATCGATGCAATAACGCCCGGGAGATGGGCTGCCATTCCGGCTGCAGCAATAATAACCTTTATACCTCGGCTTTGGGCTCCTTTGGCAAACTGTTCGACAGCTTCAGGGGTTCTGTGTGCCGATAAGGCATGCAACTCAAAAGGAATCTGCATGTCATTTAAAAACTTTGCAGTTGCTTCCATGACCGGTAAGTCAGAGGTGCTGCCCATTATAATACTTATTTTTGGAATCATATCAATATGATATTTAAGCGAACAAAGGTACTAAATCTTGTGTCAACTCTTTTTGTGTTTTTAAGCTTCTTTTTGAGTAATTATTCTTCCAATTTCGTCTCAAAATCCATTTTTGGAGTAACAGATTTTTAACAATTTTAACAAAAACCATGATTTCATCCAAAAAAAGGGGGGGTTCATACAATAACTATTTTTTTTGTTGTGTTAAAGAATTTTTGTATATAATATTGCAGCGTGTTTGCTACGAGATTAACAAACATCAAGATTGAGATTGACAGTAGGGTGGTCAGTTTTAATATTTGGATAGATGAATAGGATAGTTAAATTAATGGAAATGCCTTCTGAATTATTCTTAGGAATATTCGAAGGCATTTTTAGTTTTTAATAAAAAAGGTAAATTATTTCTTTCGGATGATCATAAGACCATCACGTAATGTCAGCATTGCCTTTTCAACCCGGTGATCTTTTTTGATCAACTCATTAAAAGCAACTATTCCAACAGTTTCTTTTCCCTGATCATTGGTCAGCACGTTTCCATGCCATAATGTGTTATCGGCGATGATAATTCCACCCGTTCTTACCTTGTCAAAAATGAGGTTGTAGTAATTCACATAGTTTTCTTTGTCTGCATCAATAAAAACCAGATCAAAAGGGCCTTCAAGCGTTGAAATCACTTGTTTCGCATCGCCAATATGTAATTTAAGCTTTTCATTGTACCCTGATTCTTTAAAATAGCGCTCTATTATATCAACGAGTTCATGGTTTACTTCTATCGTATGAAGAATCCCTTTTTCTGAAAGTCCTTCTGCAAGACATATTGCTGAATAGCCTGTAAAGGTTCCAATCTCAAGTATTTTCTCCGGATGAACCATGTGGCTCACCATGCTTAAAAAACGTCCCTGGATGTGTCCTGACAACATTCCAGGGCTTAAAACTTTAAGGTGTGTTTCGCGCCAGAGTTGTTTCAGTAATTTGGGCTCTTTGCTGCTATATGCCGAAGCATATGCTTCTAATTCCTTTGATATCATTTCTTAAATTTTATGGATCCCGTTCTTTGATTTAGTCAGATAAATCAGGCTGCTCAACTGATCCGGATTCAAAACATCATTTGCAACTTCTAGTAAAGCTTCTGCTGTCACTTCTTCAACCTTGCTGTACACTTCAGCAGGAGAATCAACTCTATCAAAAACCAGTAGGCTTTTACCCAGCGACAACATATCATTCAGGTTTGAATCAAACGATAAAACAAGTTGTCCTATAAACTGACGTTTGACTTGTTGCAACTGAGAAATCGTTAATTTGTTTTCGCAAAGTTTCTTAAATTCAACATGAACAAGCGCAGTTGCTTTTACAAGATTGATGTCATCGGTTGCCATGTAAATATAAAAGAAACCGGTGTCGGAGTACGGGGTATATTGTGATTCAATGGTGTATGTGATTCCATGCTTTTCTCTTACAGCAAGGTTAAGCCGTGAGTTCATGGCCGGTCCACCTAACAGATTATTCAGGAGGCCAAGAGCAGTTCTTTTGGGATCTGGATACCCATAAGTCGCTGTGCCAAGCATGAGATGCGACTGGTAAATTGAACGCTGCAAGGTTTTGTTTACAGGTTGATAATGGATAAAGGGTTCCCGGATCCTGATTTCAGGGGTAGCAGGCATCTGAGCGAAATATTTTTCAATGATATGAACCAACCTTTCAAAATTGATATTCCCAACTGAACAAATCACCATCTTGGAGGGTATATAGTTTTCCTTGATATACCTTTGGATCGCTTCACGGGTAAACTTGCGAACATTCTTAGGTGTACCCAAAATATTGTTGCCCAATCCATGACCCGAAAAGATCTGGTCTTCAAAATCATCAACGATTTGTTCAGATGGCGAATCCTTGTACGAGTTGATTTCATCAATTACTACCTCGCGTTCCTTTTCCAGTTCTTTTTGAGGGAAAGTAGAGTTTAGCAATATGTCTGCAAATAACTCAATCGTGCGCTCGTAGTATGTGTTCAGAAAAGAGGCATAAATGGTGGTTTCTTCTTTTGCTGTAAAAGCATTCAGATCGGCACCGACACTGTCCAGCCGCGAGAGAATCCGAAAGAGACTACGCTTGTGGGTGCCTTTAAAAATCATGTGCTCAATAAAATGAGCAATACCATGCTCTTCGGGAAGCTCATCACGTGTGCCGGCACTGATTACAACACCCAGATGAGCAATCTTGCTGCTCACCTTACGATGTACAATACGCAATCCATTTTCGAGTTTAAAATATTGATATTCCATAGTTTATTTAGAGACTGCAAAATTAAAGATTAATCAGACACTAAGCAGGCTGATAACCACTAAAAAGAAAGGAATGTCAAAATCGATCTAAGGATTAGCAAACTTTTGTAAAGTATATGGTAATAACTTGTAAGTCATTATCGGAAATTTATTACGCTTTCTAAAAGTATGACTGTAGGCAATTTTATCTTATTTTTGACACAAAGTTTTGTGAAAAAGAAAGCAAATCATAATTAATGAGCCTGACCCAATTAATTTAAAAAAAATACTACAATGGAAAAAAATCATTAATCATTTTATGGGCAAGCATTTTTCTTTTCAGTATTCATGCTTTTACTCAGACTCAAGAAAATTCTTCAGATGTTCAGGTTTCAAATATGTTAAGAACCTTTTATACATGGTATATAAAAGCATATAATAGTTCACATGATACTAATATTGTAATAAAAAAATTAGATTCTCTTAAAAAATATATTGTACAAAAGACCTTTTAAATAAAATAGCGAAACAAACAAAAAACGATGAATTAGATTATGACCCTTTTATTAAAGCGCAAGATAGTAACATTGGGAATGAAAAAACTTTGACTATTAAGAAGGATGAGGGAAAAACTAATGTTTATATTGTCTCTTATATAGATGCGTATGATCATAAAAAAACTGTTATAAACAATCATATAGTAAAACAAAAAGATGGCTACAAAATTGATTCCGTTTGGTAATTGGCGTTAATCGGGGCAGGCCCAATTCAATATATTCTAATGGTTCAAAAACAATAAGTTTATAAAAATGACATTTAAACCATTTTTCCTATACCAAATATTCTATTTCCTGATCATTATTTGGTCAACTTATAATCATTAATCAACAGACCGGGAGAAAGATTTAGGCGTGTAGTCAATTTTCGTATCATCTCAACTGTTAATTTCCTTTTTCGATTCAAAATCTCAGAAACCCTGCTCTTCCCTCCAATTTCATTTATCAGGTCAATCTGCTTCAACTGCATCTCTTCCATTCTTATCTTGATTGCTTCAATTGGATCAGGAGTTTCTATTGGATAATTCTTTTTTTCATAGTCATCGATCATCAATCCAAGCAAATCAGCTTCATCACTTTCTTGCGTTCCAACCATTGCATCAAAAATGACTTCGAGCCGTTTTAAAGCCTTTTGATAATCCGCATTTGATTTAATTGGTTTTATATTCATTATCGTAATTATTAAATTGTATTTGCGTCAACCTGATCATATTCAAAATGGGTTCCAATAAATCGAATGAAAATCCATTGTTTTTCAAAATTGAATTTTGTAACCAATCGATATGCATTGCCTTTAATGTTGAATACTATCCTGCTGTCTTTTAAAATACTGCCTTTTGCAAAAGATTGTTTGACATCATTCGGCGTTTTCCAATCTGAATTTAAAGCTGTAATATACCAAGTCTTCAAATAGAGCTCAGAATCAGGATGCACTTCCCAAAATTCTCTTAAAGTACTCTTTGCAAATATCCTTTCCATTAAAGTGAAATCTGAATGCAAAGATACATAATAAATTCTCGATTTGGGAACTTTTATAACCAAAAATCCTTTTATACATCCGGAAGTTTGAATTTGAAGTAAAACTTCAATATTCCTTTTTTGAAGAATCAAATTTATAGGTTCCATAAATTAATTTGTTTCAGTACATTTATCCCTGAATTTAGTTTTATGATCACAGGTTATTTATTGTAAAAAAGTATGAAATGACGATTTTAAAAAGATTTTATAAATTGCTTGGGCTGTTCGCATTTGTATTTGTTTCTACATCGGCGATAAGTGTTTTTCTTCCATCATCTGTTTATGAATGGAAAGACCTAAAAGTGAATAAGGTTAAAGATGGAGAAGTGAGACAAATCATTAAAAGAGAAACGAAAACATTGGCAATGTTGGATGTCTTTGCAACTACAGTTAATAAAGGCGGGAAATTTAAAGCAGGTTCTGTTTCAAGTGAGCAGGAAGAATTTATGATTCTGAAAGAGGGAAAGGTTAGGATAAATAATAGTGGACAGGTTACAGTATTGAATGCAGGAAGTGTTATTTTATTTCCTCCGGGAGTAATCAGGGATTTTGAAAGCGTGGGTGATGATAAAGTCTGCTATTATACTTTTAGATGGAAATCGACAGCAAACCATGTACCCGATCCAAAAATTAATGCTGATCAACCTATTATTTTTGATTGGGACAAAATTGAATTTAAGAAGACGGACAAGGGTGGAACGAGAGCCATTTTGAGAATGCCTACTCGTTCTTTAAATGAGTTGGAAATGCATACAACTACATTGAATGAAGGCCTGAAAAGTCACGCCGAACATATGCATCCCGACGAAGAGATTATTCTTGTCAGGTTTGGTACTGTGGAGGAATCGATAAAGGGGAAGCCTTATATTCTGGGTCCCGGATCACTGATCTTTCTTGCTCCCAATGATATGCATGGTATTCAAAATGCAGGGAAAGGCCAGTGTGAATATTATGCAATCCGTTGGATTACAGAAAAGACAGAAAGTGTTAAGCCAAAAGCTATACAGAATTAGCTGTTATGAACCGTCTAATCGTCTTTGAATATTAAAATGAATTGATGGGGAGTCCAAACAGTAAGCCTAATGACCGTCCTTTTTAATCATCCCCGTGTTTTTTAAAATCAGATTTATGAATAAATTATTACTTTTTGTTTTCGTTTGTTTTTTTGTTTCTTTTTCAAGTGCTCAGCAAGTCAATAAGTACAGTCCTCCAAAATCAAAGAGGATCACTAAAATCATAAATAATCAATGGACTTTTAATTATTTTCCTGACGAAAAAGCAGATAATGGATTCCAGGAACCGGGGTTTGATGATTCATCCTGGCCGGCAGTATCCATTCCTCATACTTGGAGTACTTATGAAACAACGGGAGAAGTGCATCCGTTTATCAGAAATGCTGCAGAGAAAGACGATTCTTACTGGTGGTTTGGTTGGGGATGGTATCGAAAACATTTCTCAATCAATAAAGAATATGCAAAACAGAAAGTCTTTATAGAATTTGAAGGTGTTCAGAAATATTGTAAAGTCTGGGTAAACGGGAAATATGTCGGCGAACACAAAGGAGGATATGGTTCTTTTGATTTCGAGATTACAGGCTTCCTGAAGACTGGTGAGGATAATGTTTTAGCCGTAGCAGTAAACAACCGTATGAGTGATGTTTATAAGATTCCACCTATGGCAGCGGGTAATTTTAATGTCTATGGAGGCATCTATCGGGATGTCACTTTGGTGTTAAAAGATAATTTATATATCCCCATGCAGGGTTCGGCAAGTCATGAGGGTGGAACCTTTGTGACAACTCCTATTGTGTCAGAGACCAAAGGAATTGCCCGAATACAGACATGGGTTAAAAATGATAATCAACAACCACAAAACTGTACCTTGAAAACGTATCTGGTTGATGCAAACAATTCAGTCGTGCAGAGACTTGAGATGAATGTTGATATTAAACCGGGCGAGTTATTCAAATTTGATCAAACCAGTTCCCCGGTGAAAAATCCTCATTTATGGTCTCAGGAAACGCCATATCTATATAAAGTATATTCTGAAGTTTTTGAAGGGACAAAATGTGTCGATAATATTTCAAGTCCACTTGGATTCAGATGGTTTAGCTGGAATTATCAGACAAACTTTCTGTACATTAATGACAAGAAGACGATTGTTCATGGTGGAAACCGTCATCAGGAGTATCCCTGGGTTGGAGACGCTCTTCCGAAATGGATTACCGAGATGGACTTTAAAGATATTGCTGAAAATCTGAATTATAACTTTATGCGTACTGCCCATTATCCCAATGATAAACTTGTTTATGCACTGACCGATAAATATGGAATTGCCGTTGACGAAGAGACCCCGAGTATAAAGAATCAGGTATTCGATAAGGATGTACAAAAACAGCAAATTACAGAAGCTATCCGAAGAGATAGGAACCATCCGAGCATCATGTTCTGGAGCATGGGAAATGAAACCAATCATGCGGTGGATTCGAAATGGGCCATTGCTGAAGACACAACCAGAATTCTGACAGCCCGAAGAGTGACGGAAGGTTCGGCGGGAGAATTTGTAAAACATACCGATGAAAATCTTAGCATAGAAAACCTGTTGCGTTGTACGATCAGAGGTTGGTACAATAAAGATGTCAAGGATCTTGAGCCTGAGGATAGTCAGCACAGCGGGACCGAGGAACACCAGATGCAGAAGTTGATTGAAAGTGGCCGATTCGGAACCGGTAACCTCTGTACATGGTTGTATGAAGATCATGGATGTGACAGGGAGTATCTGAATTCGCCATTAAAACATATTAATCCAAAAGGTTATGTTGATGCTTACCGTGTTCCAAAATATGCATATTATTTTTGGGAAGCGACCTATTCGAAAAAGCCCATGGTATTTATTTTGCCTCATTTCTGGAGAACACAATATTTTGGAGAGAAAAAAGATATCAGAATCAATTCTAATTGCGAAAATGTTGAGCTTAAAGTCAACGGTGTCAGCCATGGATTTCAATTCCCCAATGATTTAAATTTTCATAGTGTAACGTTTAAAAACATCAGAATTGAACAAGGTACAATCACTGCGATTGGTAAAAAAGGTGACAAAACGATCGCCACTCAAGTTGTCATGGCTGGTGTTCCTGCTAAAATTGTCCTGACAGCTTCTCATAAAAAACTGACAGCAAGTCGTTCTTCAGTTGCCATTATTACTGCTGATATTGTGGATGCAAATGGAGTCCATGTGTATGGAGCTACAAATACTGTTAAGTGGACGTTGAATGGACCTGCAACTTTAGTCGGCCCATCTGTTTATGAATCTGATATTAATAAACATGAAGAAATGGATGGCGTTATGTATACCGATATGCCGGTATCCAATGTCATTCGGGCTACTGATACTCCCGGTACTATTAAGGTTACAGTAACAGCAACGGGGTTGGCAGCCGGTGTTATTGAATTGCAATCAGTGAAAGAGTCGACGGATAATGCTGTTATAATAGAACCGGTATTGACTGATGATAACAGAAAACCGGTTATCAAAAACAGCAAGAATCAGATCACAGCAATTCCTGTACCCCAGGAGATGAATGAAACAACAGATGAGATAAACTTGAAATCCACAAGCGTTTCCGAGTGTGCCACATACATCAGGGCTTACATTTTTAAAAGGAATCCGTCTTTGGACTCAACTTCAATGGAGTTCAAAACATTGGTAGATTTATTTGCTTCTCATCTGGCAAGTAATATGGGCAGGCTGGTTGCGGATGATTATAATTTCAGTGTTGAGCATTTTAATAAATGCCGTTACATTAACAAATGTATAGACTCTACCCAGCTTCCCGTTGTCTTTAAAAATGCTTTGAAAAAGAATTATGCGCAGCAGATCATCAAGCAGGGAATGGATAAGAACATCGCATCAGAAAGTGCATATGTTAAAAGCATGCCTAAAGGAGGTTGCTCAGTTGTAATTGTGAACGCTCAGAATACTACAGAATCAGGTATTCAAAAAAGCACACGGAATGCGAAAGTCGCAGAACCTATCGTGTATACCAATCTCAGTGAGTTATCCGAAATTGTTGCGCTGGTCATGCCTCAATTCAATATCCTTTCTGAAGATAAGAAAGCTAAAACGCTGGTATATATCAGCAGTATCAATCCATTTATCAAAGTCTCGGTTAAGAGCGATCAATCAAGAGAGGGTGATAAAAAGAAAACCACTACCGTAACCTATAAAGTGGAGAAGCAAAAACTCATTCTGATACCAGAACTCCAATAACAGAATATAACAACAGCAATTAAAAATTGCTATCGAAGAAACAAAAGCTATTATACAAGCCCTGAAAGATTTACAATAAACAAAAAGCCCTGTAATGTTTTAAGTTACAGGGTTTTCTGTTTTTCCTTGTGGAGATGGCGGGATTCGAACCCGCGTCCAAACAAGTAGCAAAACTGCTTTCTACATGCTTATCTGTCACTTAGTTGTCGAAAACAAGCCGGCAGTCAGCAGACCTACCTGTTCCGTATCCCCTGTTGTTTCGCCCTGGCTGCGGGGAGCAGACAAAACTATTCCGACATTTGTGATGTTCCGAATCGGGCCGCCGTCGGTCGGGGCTTCCCGGAGAACAAGTTGCTGCGAAATACCTAGATTAAGCGGCTAACTGATAATTGTAATCATTGCCATTTATTGGCTGTGAGAATTGGGATTAACGGGCCACTTTCACAACGCCCGGCATGCTTACACCTCCACTCCCTCGCTGTCAAAACCAAACATCCCCGGAATACTTTGTAAAGCTTTGCAAAGATACGCATTTGATTTGGGTGTATGAATTATTTTATCAATTTGTGTTATTGATTGAATATAATTAGTAATTTTGGACCGAATTGGTAAAACAGTCGAAAAAACAAATAATCATGGAAAAGGGATTAAATAGGAATACAATTGTTGAGAAAGCAAGAGAGATTTTTGCCCATTACGGATACCGTAAAACCACGATGAATGAGATCGCTGAAGGTATTGGTAAAGGAAAGAGTTCACTCTATTACTATTTTAGCAGTAAGGAAGAAGTTTATCGCGCAGTGATAGAGAAAGAGGCAGAAACAATGAAGAAAAAGTTGTTAGATGCCGTTTTGGAAGAGAAAGATCCTGTTGAAAAACTTAGGCTTTATGTTGTTACAAGGATGGAAATACTCCATGAACTGGTTAATTTTCATCAGGCTATTAATAGCGAATATCTGCACAATCTTGACTTCATTCAGAAAATGAGAAAGAGATATGATAATGAAGAAGTCGCATTGTTGAAAAGCATCCTGCAATTGGGTGCTGAATCAGAAACCTTTCGTATAGAAGATGTGGAGTTAACTGCTCTGGCTGTTGCAACAGCACTTAAAGGACTTGAGATTCCATTGCTTGCGGCCCATAATGATATATCAATTGAACATAGGATAGACAGAATCTTGCAGATCCTGTTTTTTGGAATTGTAAAAAGGTAGTTGTGATTATTATAGACCTGTCTCTACAGGATGACCGAATTAAATAATATTGAATACGAATGAGAATTGGAATTTTGGAATTTGAAGTACTGATTTTGTTTCTGTTAAGTGTTTCAGTAGTACAGGCCCAACAAATAACCCGTAGAAGTCTGATTGAGCAAGCTATTGCAAAGAGTTATGATATCCAAAATCAACATTCTGAAGCTCAGAAGAGTCATCTCGATCAACTTAAAGCAAAAGAAATTTATTTGCCAAATCTGACAGTAAATTCTTCATATACCCTGCTGAACAGTGATATCTCAATGACAATTCCTCAGCTTAAAATACCTCTTGCGCTACCTGGATTGCCGGTAGGATATACCCTTGAACCTAAACTGGATCCCATAAAATTACAAAGCAGGAATATTTTCAGAACGGACTTAACAGCACAAATGATTTTGTTCACAGGATTCAGGGCTCCAATGCTTTCACAGGCTGCAATGCACAAAGAAAAAGCTCAGGAGTTTCTGACTGAACAAATGAAATCGCAAATTATTCTTGACGTTGTCACTGCTTTTGATAAATTGGCACTGATAGATCAGTCTACTATTGTTTTGAATGAAAGTTCAAAAAGGCTCGATGAAGAAAGTCAGGTTGCAACAAAAGCTAAACAGGTTGGATTGATCACATCTTATGATATGACAAAGATTGATGTTGCCCGACAGGAACTCAAATCCAAACAGGTTGAATTGAATTCAGGTCGTAAATTGGTAGCTTCCCGTTTGCAACAACTCACCGGAACTTCTAAAGATTTGATTGTCACAATCCATCCTTCTCTTCAGCCCTGTCTGATTCCTCCTGTTGATTCTACTGTAGATAATCGGGCTGAACTCAAGGCACTGAATGAGGTAATTCAGGCTTCTGATTTTAAAAACAAAGCAGATAAAGGAGCATATTTACCTACTGTTGCTGCTTTTGGTAAACGGGAGTTGATCAAGCAGGATCTTTCTGCGCTTGATCCTTTATGGGCAGTTGGTGTTGGATTGAAGTGGTCTGTTTTTGATGGTTTACAGAACTTCAGGGAGATCCAGAAGAGTAAGATCGATCAGGATATTGCACGAAACAATTCGAGAAAGACAAAGGATCTTCTGGAATTAAATCTTGAACAGTCACGCGTGAATCTTGATCAATGCAATGAACTGATCAGTGTTTCAACAGAAAAACGTAAATATGCAAAACAGGCTTTAGATATCAGCCGGAAAGAATACCAAAACGGATTGGGTACAATTACTGAACTAATGGCATCAGAGACTGAATTCCAGAAGGCAAGTCTTGATTATCAGCAGGCCGTATACAATCAACGCCTGTCCACTTTGCAACTGCTCGAAGCAACCGGAAACCTTACTCTGGAACAACTCAGTAAATATTTGAACGAATAAAGAAAAATCACAATACGATGAAAAGGAATCACATCAATATAATATTAACAGTTTTAATGTTATCTGTATTAGTAGGATGCAGTCCCAAAGCACAGTTCAAGAATAAGACTGTTGGTAAATTTAAGAAGGAAACCCTTGCTATTGCTCCTAAAATACCCGGGAGAATATTGAAAATATATGTTCATGAAGGTGATGTAGTAAAGGCCGGAGATACACTTGCAATGATTGATCTTCCGGAAGTGGAAGCTAAAATGATTCAGGCTCAGGGTGCTTGTCTGTCTGCAAAGGCACAGTATGAGATGGCTAAAAATGGTGCTACACGTTTTGACCGTCAACAGATGAATGCCAAACTGGATGTTGCTAAAGAACAGTTCAACTATGCTGAAAAGAGTTTCAAAAGAATCAAAGCAATGATGGCCGATTCTTTGATTACTCCTCAGAAATATGATGAAACATTTGAAAAGTACAGCGCCGCTCATGCGCAGCTAGATGCGGTGACATCCATGAAAAATGATATTGAATATGGCGTCAGACCCGAAAAGATTCAAATGGCACTTGGCGATTATAAAAGGGCAGAAGGGGTAATGGCAGAAACAAAAGTTGCTTATGCTGAAAAGTATATCATTGCCCCCAAAAGTATGTCAATTGAATCGATCACACTCAAAGTAGGGGAGTTGTTATTACCCGGATATAACCTTTTTACTGGTTATGAAACGGATGGCTCATGGTTTAGAATTACTGTTGCCGAGAAGCAGGTCATGCGTTTCAAAATTGGGCAGGAGTATACAGTCAAGGTTGTAGCAAATAGTAAATTAATACCCTGTAAGCTTGTTTCCGTGAAACAGTTGGCCAGTTATGCTGATAAAACATCAAGCTATGCCAATTATGAAATGGGTGAATCTGTTTATGAATTGAAACTCGTTCCGCTTCATCCTGAAGAAGTAAAAGATCTGTATGCGAATATCACTGTAATACTGGAGGATAAATAATGATAAAAGCGTTATGGGGTATTATCAGACGTGAATTCAGATCGTTCTTCCATACCCCGATTGCAATTGCTATTCTATTTGGTGGACCATTGTTTTTTGGGATCCTCATTGGAATGGTTTATGATCACGCAAAGCCTGTAGACCTCCCGATCGTCATTGTGGACAAGGATGGTTCATCGATGAGTGGAGACATCATTGATGCCCTTGATGACAATCAATATATCAAAGTTTGGAAACTAACCGGAAGTGAATTTGAAGCACGTGAATATCTGCGAACTGAAAAAGTGGACGGGATTGTTACAATTCCTGCAAAATTTGAATCTGATATCAATCAAAAACGAACTCCTGAAATACAGATCGACCTCAATACAGTGAATATTCTGACTTCTAATTATATCAATACAGGTGTACTGAAAACATTAGGTGTGATAAATGCCGGTATAGAGATTAAAACTATGGAAAAGACAGGTATGCCGGCAGCAATAGCTGAAAAACAGTTTCAATCGTTTTCTGTAAATACCGACAGGTTTTATAATCCTGAATCGAACTACCTAAGGTTTTTATGGCCCGGGATAACCGGAGGGATTCTACAGCAGATATTCTTACTTGTTATTGCGATTATCTTCTCTAAAGAATTCGAAAAGAAAATCTTTGGACAGCTCCTGACTTATAGTAAATCGACAGGTGTGATTTTGCTTGGTAAAACTATTCCTTATATCGTAGTTATGATGGCGATCTGGATAGGAATGCTTTATATTATGTATCCCTGCTTTAAGATTGAGATTGCCGGAGGTTTCGGTACCATGATGTTGTTCTCTTTCATTTTCATCATCTGTCTGCTTGCCATGGGGATCATGGTGAGTCTGATATTCCCAACGATGTTGCTTTCTACAGAGATCCTGATGATTGTGGCTACGCCCAGTTTTATCATCAGCGGTTATACATGGCCAATCAGTCAGATGCCGGTTATCATACAGGCTTTTGCCAACTTATTGCCATTAACCCATTTCCTGAGTGGATTCCGAAAAATTGCTTTCCTGGGTAATGGGTTATATGATGTACGGCACGAAATATCTGTGATGCTGATTATGACTGTGATATATGGTTCAATCACATGGATAGCATTGTGGATAAGAATCCGAAGAGAAAAACGGAAATATATTCCTCTTGAAGAAATAGAAGTTCAGGGAATGGTTTAAAATAAAAAGCCCTGATTAATCAGGGCTTTTTATTTTAAACCATTGCATATTTTTTCACATCATCACCGGTGATCTTGCCATCACAAAGTATAGTAAGCCGTTCCACTACATTACGTAGCTCACGGATATTTCCGGTCCATCGAATCAGTTTTAAATTATCAAACGCTTCCTGATCAAAATACATGGGAGGTTTTCCATTGTTCTGACAGAATTGTTCCATGAAATAATCAGCAAGGATAGGAATGTCTTCAATTCTTTCGGTCAAAGAAGGTACATGAATTGGAATAACATTCAACCGATGGAAGAGATCTTCGCGAAAAGTCTTGTTCTCGATTTCAACTTTTAGATTCTTGTTGGTAGCAGCTATAACGCGGACATCAACAGGAATCTCTTTTTCACCTCCCACACGCATGATCTTGTTTTCCTGTAGCGCACGGAGAACTTTGGCTTGTGCCGAGAGACTCATATCACCGATTTCATCCAAAAACAATGTGCCTCCGGTTGCTTGTTCAAAGTCGCCTTTTCGCTGCTTAATGGCAGAAGTAAATGATCCTTTTTCATGACCAAACAATACGCTTTCAATAAGTTCTGAAGGAATTGCAGCACAATTAACCTCTACAAAAGGATTTAAAGCCCGGTTGCTTTGTTCATGAAGCCAGCGGGCTACCAATTCTTTTCCCGTTCCGTTATCTCCTGTTATCAATACACGTGCATCAGTAGGTGCAACCCGTTCAATCATCTCTTTGATCTGACTGATTGCAGGACTCTCACCCACCATTTCGTATTGCATGTATACCTTTTTTCGAAGCATCTTTGCTTCGTTTACCAGAAGAGATTTATCAAGCGCATTGCGGATTGTTATCAATAAACGATTGAGATCAAGTGGCTTTGCAATATAGTCGTAAGCGCCTTTCTTGATTGCCTCAACTGCAGTTTCGATAGTGCCATGCCCTGAAATCATCACAACAGGAGTATCAGAAAACTTTAGAATTTCTTCCAATACTTCCAGTCCATCCATTCTTGGCATCTTAATATCGAGCAGAATCACATCAAACTGGTCATTTTTGACCAGTTCAAGTGCTTCCATACCATCAGCAGCATCTAAGACACTGTATTTCTCGTATTCCAGAATCTCTTTGAGTGTGCTTCTGATGGCTCTTTCATCATCAACAACAAGAATTTTTGCCATTTTTACACTTTAACCTTTTTACTTTAACCTTTATACCTGATCCACTTCCACAATTCTTTGTAATCAACCTTCTTGCCATACATTAATATACCTGTACGATAAACCTTTGCAGCAATCCATGTAGTACCAAGGAACCCAATGACCAATAACGATAACGACAATATAATCTGTTCAATTGGAACATTAAATGGCAACCTTACCATCATAATAATCGGTGATGTAAACGGAATGATTGAAAGCCATACTGCTAAAGGTCCATCAGGGTTTTGCATGACTGCCTGTGCGGCTACAATCGAAATGATTAAAGGGGCCGTAATTGGAAGCATGAACTGCTGTGTATCGGTTTCGCTGTCAACAGCAGCACCGATGGCTGCAAATAATGCAGCATAAAGCAGATATCCTCCGATAAAAAAGAATATGAACATCAAAAGTTCCTGAACAATATTAACATTTTTCAGACTTGACATGATATCATTTCCAACCTGTTTATCTGACGAAGGTGCATCAACTTTAGAAGCCTGAGTTCCTGATACGGTTTGATTATTAATGGTACTAACCTGATCTGTTTTAGTCGGGTTGAATTTATCAGGTATGACTGTTTTAAAAACCCCTATGATAGCTGTAGTAAGAACGATCCATAATAGAACCTGAGTAAGACAGACCAATGCAATACCAAAGATCTTCCCCATCATCAACTCAAATGGTTTTACCGAGGAAATAATGACTTCAACAATCCGGCTTGTTTTCTCTTCAATGACACCTTTCATTACCTGGACGCCATAAATGAAAATAAACATATAAATGATAAGAGATGAAACATACCCCAGAATCATTGCCAACTCTGTAGAGCTCTTCTCTTCCTGACCTTTTTCGTTGATCTTTATAGTCGTAATGGCAACATCCGACTTGATTGCCTTGAGTTGATCTTCAGAGATGCCCTGTTCAGTCAGCTTCGTCTTCTCAACTTCGTCATTCATTATCTTGCTGATATAATTTTTAATATTTATATCAGGTTGTTTCTCAGAATATATGATTGGACGAGGTGTCTCTTTACCTTCAGGTTTGGCAATATAAAGCAAAGAAGAAAATTTGCCTGACTTGACACTGTCTTTTCCCGCATTTTGCGTTCCTGTAAATGCCTTAAATGTTAAGCCATTATCACCGACATTGTTTTTAAATTTCCCCTGAAACCATCCTGTTTCATCCAAAACCATGATGTCATGTTTTGTATGAGACTTCATGCCAATGATTATCGGAACAATGAAAATACCTGCCATCAGGATAGGACCCAGAAGGGTCATGATGATGAATGATTTTTTCTTTACTCTTGAAAGATATTCGCGTTTTATAATTAGACTGATCTTGTTCATGGCTGGTTGTTATGAAAGGTTAGAAGAGACTGATGCGCGATTTTCATTTACTTTCTCGATAAAGATATCGTTCATAGAAGGCAGCATTTCTTTGAATGCGTGTATCTCAACGTGGGGCAGTACAAACCGGAGCAAAGTATTAGGACCTTCTCCGAGTGGGAGTTTTATTTTTGCAGTTCTCAGATTTTCATTACTCGATTCCTCAAGCAAAGTAAAGCTTTCAGGAAGCAATGATTTGATATTTTCTGAATATCCGTTATAACTTAACTCGTAACTATTTGAGCGGTAGGCGTGTTTTATATCAGAAACTCTACCTTCCAGAATTTTCTTTGACTTGTTGATCAATGCAATGTCATCACACAACTCTTCAACAGAAGCCATGTTATGGGTTGAAAAGATCACCGTTGCTCCTTTTTTGCGGAGCTCAAGAATCTCATCTCTGATTAACGTAGCATTGATCGGGTCAAAGCCACTGAATGGTTCATCAAAGATGAGCAGTTTCGGTTCGTGAATGATTGTTACGATGAACTGTACTTTTTGTTGCATTCCTTTCGACAGCTCTTCTACATTTTTGTTCCACCAATCCTGAATCTCAAACTTCTCAAACAACAACTTGAGTCTCTTAAGTGCAAGTTGTTTTGGAACATCTTTTAACTGTGCAAGATACAATGCCTGTTCACCAACAGGCATCTTTTTGTAAAGCCCACGCTCTTCAGGCAGATAACCAATAATGGAAGTGTGCTTGGGTTGAAGTTTTTCACCATGAATATATAGCTCACCTTCATCGGGAGCTATTATCTGGTTAATGATTCTGATGAGCGTAGTTTTACCGGCACCATTAGGCCCAAGCAGACCATAAATGCTATTCTCCGGTACATTGATGCTCACCTTGTTTAAAGCTGTTTGAGCAGCATAACGCTTGGTGACTTCTTTGGCAACAAAAATGTCCATAAGGATAAAGGGTTGTTATGAATGGAAATACTCTTTCATTCTTTCAAAAAAACCGCGATCTTTACTATTGGGGTTTGGTCTGAAATTCTCCGAACCAAGCAAAGACTCCATCAAATCCTTTTCGCTTTTGGATAAGCTACGCGGTACCCAAACAATTATACTGACAAGCAAATCTCCACGGCCATAAGCATTGATTGTTGGCAGACCTTTACTCTTTAAGCGAAGGATTCTGCCACTCTGTGTTCCGGGTTCGATCTTAACTTTTGCACGTCCTTCAAGTGTGGGTACTTCGATAGTTGTACCAAGAGCTGCTTCAGGAATGCTCAGATAATGTTCATAAATCAGATTGTCACCATCCCGTTGGAGATGAGCATGTTTTTCTTCTTCGATCTGGATGATCAAATCACCTGAAATACCACCACGGGCTGCAGCATTTCCTTTGCCACTTACTGAAAGCTGAATGCCTTCAGATACACCGGCAGGGATGTTGATCGTGATGATCTCTTCACCCTTTTCGACACCATTTCCAAAACAGGCAGGGCACTTATCAGTAATTATCTGACCTTCACCACCACATGTAGGACATGTAGAAGCTGTTTGCATCTGTCCGAGGAATGTATTGGTAACTCTCGTCACCTGACCGGTCCCATGACAGGTAGTACAGGTGTGATAAGATGAGCCACCTTTTGCGCCGGTGCCTTTACAGGTCGTACAGTTTATGAATTTATTGACTTTTAATTTCTTTTCAACACCGGTAGCTATTTCTTCAAGTGTAAGTTTGACTTTTACGCGTAAGTTAGTTCCCCTGTTTACTTTACGACGTTGACCACCTCTGCTGCTACCACTAAAACCACCAAAGCCTCCAAAGGCGCTTCCAAAGATATCTCCAAACTGGCTGAAGATATCGTCCATGTTCATTTCGTGGAATCCACTGCCTGCATTGCGCAAGCCATCGTGACCAAACTGATCATACCGTGAACGTTTATCGGCCTCACCCAAAACTTCATAAGCCTCTGCAGCTTCTTTAAACTTGTCTTCCGATGCTTTATCATCCGGATTCTTATCGGGATGAAACTTAATTGCCATCTTGCGATAAGCCTTCTTAATTTCCTCCGGTGAAGCGTTTCGCGATACCCCTAATATTTCGTAATAATCTCTTTTAGTCACTTTCTTTCTCGATTAGTGTTAAACAACAGATTCGGGTTTAACTTCCGACAACAACTTTAGCAAAACGAATTACTTTACCTTGTAATGTATAGCCCTTTTCGACAACATCCACAATTTTGTCTTTCAATTCAGGTGTTGGGGCAGGTATCTGAGTGATTGCTTCATGTGAATCTGTATTAAAAGCCAACCCCATGGCTGGAATTTCTTCCAATCCCTGTTGTGTTAATATATTTTGAAGCTTGTTGCTGATGAGTTTAATCCCTTCCAGATGGACATCTTCGACGTCATCTGAGCCCCACGATTTTATGGCACGCTCAAAATCATCCACTACAGGCAATAGCGCACGGATAACTTCTGCTGAAGCAGTCTTGCTCAGTTCGATACGCTCTTTGAGTGTCCGTTTGCGGTAATTGTCAAACTCTGAATACAGTCTTAAATATCTGTCGTTCAGGTCGATTATTTTATTTTGCAGTTCATCTTTTGAATTCAAACCTGCTGTATTGTCAGAGGCAAGTGTATCTTCTTCGCCGGAATTAAAAGAATCGGGAATTTCTACCTCTTCAATAGGTTTAACAGTTTCTTCTTCATGCGATGATTTTGCCTTCTCTTTAGCTTTCGGAGTATCAGTAGTTTTATTATCTTCATTTTCAACTACTTCCTCAATGTTATCATCAGCTGTATCTTCAAATTTTACCTTCGAATTTTTTTCTGTTTTACCTGACTTAAAACGCATCATTTAATTTTGTTTATTTTGTTTTACATTTTTAGAAACTTTTTAAATTTCTTTTTTTCTTTTGCCCGTAGGGCATTAATGTCAATAGAAATAAAGTTCTCCCCTCTTTTTTGCCCGTAGGGCATTGACATTTAAGGTTAATCCCCTACGGGGAAAAGATTAATGATATTGATCTCTCTATTGACATTTATGTCCTACGGACAAATTTAAACAGTTTCTTAATAATTGCATGTATTCTCAATTCGGTTTCTTTTGCATTACACAAAGATTTTGCCAAGATCGTAAACGGTCAAAATGACAGTTTTATTATCCTTCAATTCTGCGAATCTGAGCGCCCAGTTTGCGTAATCGTTCATCAATATTCTGATATCCCCGGTCAATCTGTTCAATGTTGTCAATGACACTTTTTCCTTCCGCAGATAATGCCGCAATCAATAATGCCACTCCGGCACGAATATCCGGCGAACTCATCCTGATACCCCTGAGCGGGTATTCATGATTTAATCCGATTACGGTTGCCCTGTGTGGATCGCATAGAATAATACGCGCACCCATATCAATCAGTTTATCAACAAAAAACAAGCGGCTTTCAAACATCTTTTGATGGATAAGCACACTGCCATGTGCCTGAATTGCCGTCACCAATGCAATACTGATCAGGTCGGGAGTGAATCCGGGCCATGGGGCATCGGCAATAGTCATGATTGAGCCGTCCATGTAAGAATCAACCTCGTAATTGTCCTGCGAAGGAACGAAAATATCATCGTTGCGTTGTTCAACTTGTATGCCTAACCTTCTGAATACATCGGGTATCAGCCCAAGCATTTGATAATTGACGTTGCGGATTGTAATCTCTGACCTGGTCATGGCGGCAAGTCCAATAAACGAACCTACTTCAATCATGTCAGGCAACAGAGTATGTGTGCAACCATGCAGTTCATCTACACCTTCAATAGATAAAAGGTTTGAACCGACACCACTAATTTTAGCACCCATGTTGTTCAACATGTTGCACAATTGTGAAATATAAGGTTCACAAGCTGCATTAAAAATGGTTGTTATTCCTTTGGCCCTGACAGCTGCCATCACGATATTGGCAGTTCCGGTAACGGATGCCTCATCAAGAAGCATATATGCTCCTTTTAAGCCGCTAGTCTCTACTCGGTATGCCTGATTGATAAGATCTATATCGAAACGTGCTCCCAGTTTTTGAAGACCAATAAAATGAGTGTCCAGCCTTCTGCGACCAATTTTATCGCCACCCGGTTGAGGGATATAACCAACTCCAAAGCGGGCCAGTAAAGGTCCAAGTAACATAATAGATCCACGAAGACTAGATGCTTTTGTCCTGAAGGCAGGGGTTTTCAGATGTTCCAGATCAACATTGAGGGCCTGGAAAACATAGGTATCCGAAGCTGTCTTTTCAATATCTACTCCTATGGATTGAAGTAGTTCTACTAATTTGTTGACATCCTGAATGTCAGGAATGTTATGTATAGTAATCTTTTCAGAGGTCAGTAAAACTGCGGAGATAACCTGAAGCGCTTCATTTTTGGCACCTTGTGGAATAATTTCTCCCTTCAATTGTTTTCCACCAATTATCTCGAATGAATTCATGCGGTATGCTGATTATCTGATCGTGTTTATGGTCTTTTTCTGCCCCTGAAGTCTTTACGACCACCTTGCGAATTAAGTCCGCTACCCGGTGAACGGGGGTTGGCATTATTGCCGGGACCGTTAGGAGTGTTAGGGTTGTTTTGTGGACGTCCGGTCTGTAACTTTTTAGGTCTGCTGTTGGTAGGTCTGTTGCGACCCAGGATCTCATTTGTATGGCTTAGGCGTGTGTCTTCGCTCAATTTTAATTTTCCTCTCGACAACAATTCAAGATGTTCTGCAATCAATTCATCATTTACCGAATCGCGATTCCAGTTCAGGTATGATTTTTTTAAATGATTGGCAATGTTTTCAATCAGTACTTTACGTTCAGGACTATCTTCCATGAGACTTACTTCTTTGATGATCTTGTGGATCAGTTTTCCATAAGGACGAAGTGCGATATCTTCCTGAGGATACTCGATATGATCAGGTCTTGTGTAAAGTTCCGCGGGTGAAGGGGGAGGAAACGCTGCGTCTACATCAAGTTTGAAATCACACATGATATATAAATGATCCCAAAGTTTGTGTTTCAAATCGACAGACTCTCTTGCATCAGGATGCATGATTGCCATTATGTTTACTAAAGCATGAGCCATTCTTGTGCGCTGGTCCCTGTCGGGAATCCCAATGATGTACTCGGCCATCTTCTGTATATTACGCCCATATTCCGAGATAATCATATTGGGGCGCGTTGTATTATATTCCATGATAAAACTGGTTTCTTGTGGTAAGTAAAAAAGGTCAATACCCGATAGATATTGATCAAAGGTCGTTAAAAACGAACGGATTTCAAATATTATTAATCACTGCTTTTCTAGCGATGCTACAAAATTACTATAAATCAGGAAAGTATCCATAGTTTTGGAGAATTATTTTTTTTTGTTTTTTAAGAATAAGAAATTGACCTTTACGTTTTGTAATTAAATATTTTGATAGGAACTGTACTCAAAAGATTTAGCATTGAAGAAAGTGCCGTAGGCACGTCATGATTGTAACAACAAACATACATGTCATTTAAGCCCCGTAGGGGTGACATGATTATAAATATCACAATATTAAATATTTAATTGAATACAATTAATTACCCATAATTAAAACCCATAAAAAAGATGAGATTAAAATTTTTGTTTTTTGTTTTGATTGCTTTTTTTGCAATTACATCTACTACAAATGCTCAAACTACTGATCGCCCCCGTCCTACCGAATGGAGCAATCTGGTTTTTGGTGGCCGTTTTATGGACAGATTCCTTCCAATACCCACGCTGAGTCCACTGACCCGCGACACATGGGGAGCAGATAATGTTCTTCCACGCGACATTAAAAATGGTATTGAAAACAGAAAATGGTCCTATTGGGGTGGCAATATAAAATTGGGTGAAGATGGAAAATACCACCAATTTGTATGTGGCTGGCTCGAAAGCTCCCCCAAAGGACACGCAACCTGGTCAAATTCAACAGTTTTTAATGCAGTTTCGGATAATTCGTTTGGACCATATATTGTAAAAGACACCATCGGCAAGGGACATAACCCTGAAGTTTTCAGACTCTCGGACGGTAGATACGTGCTTTATGTAATAGGCGGTTATTATATTGCCAATGGAATCAATGGTCCCTGGAAATATGATAAATTCGATTTCTTACTGCGTGACCGTAAAATGATTGCAGGCAATTCCAACTTTACATTTGCACAACGGGAGGATGGCTCTTATCTGATGATTTGCCGTGGTGGTGGTCAATGGTTCAGCCAGACAGGTCTTAGTACATATAACCAGGTTACCCCAACCCAACTTGCTTCCGGTAACAAGATTAATCCGGTTAAAGCTTATCCACAAAGGCCCGGTAATTTTGAAGATCCCGTTGTTTGGCGCGACAATATCCAATACAATCTCATCGTAAACGATTGGCTGGGTCGTATTGCTGTTTATGAACGTTCGAAAGATGGGGTAAACTGGAAAGTAGAATCCGGCGAAGCATATCTTCCGGGTGTCTCTGTTCATGAGGATGGTACCGTTGAAAACTGGTGGAAGTATGAACGATTGAAAATTTTTCAGGATAAATATGGAAGGGCTATTCAGGGAAACTTCGCAGTCATCGATGTTGAAAAGAAGTTTGATCTCAAGAGCGACAACCATAGTTCAAAGAATATTGGCCTTCCAATTACAGCAGGACGGTTGCTTACCATACTTGATCCAAAACCAATCACAGCAACCACCAAAACTGTCAGAGTAAAAATTAAAGCTGAGCCCGGATTTAACCCTCAAAAAGATATCAACTTAAAGACTTTGCAATTTGGAGAACCCGAAGCAGTGAATTTTGGTAAAGGCGGTAAAGTGCTTAAGACAGAAAAAGCGGGTGACGACCTGATCGTTACTTTTGATGCAACAGGCAACAAATATCCTGATGATGAATTTGCAGCAAAAATGATTGGCAAAACCAGTAAAGGAAAACTTCTTTTTGGATATGCACGTCTGCCGGGAGTTAATTTTCTGGAGCCCATTCTTTCGCCTATGTTGCCGGTCATAACTGCAAACGCCAATGGATTTAACATTGGTGTCGAAGTTCAGAATTTCGGTCAGGTAGAATCAAAAATGGCTAAAGTAAAAGTTGTATACTTTAAAGACAATAAGGAAACTGAAGTTGCTTCATGCACCGTTCAGGGTCTCAAACCTTTTGAAAAGACAACAGCAATTATGATATGTAAAAAACTTTTCGATGCTGGTGTTGAGTACTTTTTTGCAGTAATCATCAACCCCGATTCAAAATCACCCGTTACATTACATGGGAAACTCACTCCGGTAAAGTAAATGATATAAAATAGTATAAACTTGTCGTTTAGACAAGTTTATACTATTCTCAGCTTTGCAAATTGTAACAACAACTGCTTCTGGCCGATACCCTGGAAAAACACGGTTGCCTTTTTATTGGGTCCCGAACCTTCTATACTGATCACCTTTCCCTGCCCAAATCGTTGATGTTCAACTTCCATCCCAACCAGTATAGAATCAACAGCAGCCGGTTGAAAATTATTGCTCTGATACGAAGGTTGTCTCTCCGGTTCAGGTTGTTTGGCTGAGCTGTTATTACCAGATGTATTTATTTTCTTAAAATTTCTTGGCGGTAGGGTAGGAGCAACCGGAGCACGAAATTCCTCAGTTTTCTTTTCAGTAAAGAAACCCGATTTGACATTGTGCTTAACCGTCATTTCCAGATACCTGGGATCAATCTCTTCGATGAACCTGCTGGGCTCGC
>Ga0209748_1000158_pt1 | contig 41180 bp, 33 predicted proteins | sample BarGraIncu00421A_FD_185490 | JGI IMG/M metagenome (GOLD analysis project Ga0209748, IMG submission 185490) | Arctic peat soil microbial communities from Barrow, Alaska - Barrow Graham LP Incubations 004-21A (SPAdes) (version 2) | ecosystem: Environmental > Terrestrial > Soil > Wetlands > Peat... | reverse complement strand
CTGATTGTTGCTGTAAAGTTTTTTCACTTCCGGATAAATCACCGAACAGGTTATTGGTCGAACTCAGTCAAGATGGGACTGAATGTTCAGTTGAAACACTTACAATCAGAGATCAGAATAATCAGTACACCGCTGAATATAAAGAATTAACAAAAGATTTTTATCTCTTCCTCACTGAATAATTTTAGAATTATTCTTTACCAAATACCCGATTAAAGTTTGATTGGATCTGTTGTTTTAGGGTCAGTAAATCAATATCTAATTTTGATGCTGCTTCGCGATATACTTTTTCAACATGAATATCTACATCGCCGGTCTCAAAAAACAATCTGTCCAATGGTATCTCGGGAAGAAACTTAAGAGCATTCGAAAAATCTTTCATGAGATCCACACCGATTGATATATAAAAACCGTGTCTGATAAGTTCACGGCCGGTAACTAAATTGGAATTATACCCATGAATGATCCATGGCATTACTGGTTTAATCTCTTTTCTCAGCTTGATAATTTCATTTGCCGACCTTACGCAATGTAATAATAATGGTTTTTGAATCCTTTCAGCTATCAAAACCTGTTGCTTGAAAACTTCAGTCTGATATTCAAATGATACTTCTGACAACCGATCGAGACCACACTCTCCTATTGCAAGGATCTGCGGTTTTAGTCCCCCTTTAGAGATAATTTTCAAATAAGCATCATTATTTTCCTTCTTTAAATACCAGGGATGCCAGCCCAGTGAATAAAAAGACTGAGCAGCCAATTGTGGAATCAACTGCTCAGGGAATAAATTTATGATCTGAATCACATTATCAGATTGACCTGCTGAATGTGTGTGAATATCAATGAAGTAGTTCTGTCGGGAATTATTCATATCAATTAAAGTACCTGAAAAAGTTATTCTATTTGAAGGAATATATTCACATTGGCAGTAGAGTTATCGAACTCAACCTCCTTTCAATATTGAAAATTATTCGCCGGTACCCCTGTTTCTGGAATAACCCTTCATTACACCACGACTTGATTGACCTATAAATGAAAGGATCTCATCGCGCTCAGGTGTGGCAGGCATATCCCTTTCAATCATTTCGCATGCCTTGCTCGTGTTCAACCCCTTTAGGAACAATAACCGGTAGATTTCCTGGATCTCGTTAATTTTTTCATTGGTAAATCCCCTCCGCCGCAATCCTATGGAATTAACACCAACATAAGAAAGCGGTTCGCGTGCTGCTTTTGTAAATGGAGGAACATCTTTCCTGACCAAGGAACCACCAGAGATCATACAGTGTGCACCTATTTTTACAAATTGATGTACAGCAGATAAACCACTTATAATCGCCCAATCATCTATCAAAATGTGACCACCCAGCTGAACCCCGTTACCAAGGATTACGTTATTCCCAACGACACAATCATGTGCTACATGCACATAAGCCATCAACAGACAATTATTTCCGACTATTGTTTCACCACTGACTTTAGTACCACGATTTAGAGTCACAAACTCCCGTATAGTCGTATTATCGCCTATCCGAAGGAGCGTATCCTCACCGCTGAATTTCATATCCTGAGGAATAGCAGCAACTACTGCACCTGGAAATATCTTACAATTTTTCCCTATTCTTGCTCCCTCCATGATGGTAACGTTAGAACCAATCCAGGTTCCTTCGCCTATTTCAACATTTTTCTCAATGTTGACAAAGGGTTCAATTACCACATTCTTGGCAATTTTTGCCTGTGGATGGACATATGCTAATGGTTGATTCATTAAGATATTTGTTTTGTAAAGGGTCCGTGAAAAAACAGGATTTTATTTTTTAATGATTTGAGCCATAAGTTGAGCCTCCATGACTAATTTATTGCCTACGTAAGCCTTGCCTTCCATTTCGCATATTCCACGACGGATTGGTGAAAGCAAACGTAATCTGAACAATAAAGTATCACCGGGAACTACTTTAGAACGGAATCGTGCATTTTCAATTTTCAGGAAATAGGTAATATAATTTTCAGGATCAGGCACTGTTCTCAGAACATAAATTCCGCCAACCTGTGCCATCGCTTCAATCTGTAATACTCCAGGCATAACAGGTTCATTGGGAAAGTGTCCGACAAAGAATGCTTCATTCATAGTCACATTCTTCAATCCTGTAATACCACTGTCATCCATAGAGATAATCCTGTCAATCAATAGGAACGGCGGACGGTGGGGAAGAATTTTTTTGATGGCATTGATGTCAAGTAATGGAGCTTTATTGGGATCGTAAATAGGAACCGTAGAGGTCTGAGACATCTTTTTGAGATGTTTTTTGATCATCCTGGCAAATTCAACATTTGTTGAATGCCCCGGACGGGTTGCAATGATATGAGCTTTCATTGGTTTTCCAACCAAAGTTAGATCTCCAACCACATCTAATAACTTATGACGGGCCGGTTCATTTGGAAACCGCAGTTCAATATTATTCAAAATGCCTTCCTGTAGTACTTTGACATTGGGGTTGTTAAAGAAAGTAGCAAGGTTATCAAGTTCTTCTTTTGGAATAGGACGATTTACAAATACAATAGCATTGTTTAAATCACCACCCTTGATCAGATTGTTATTGATCAGATACTCTAATTCATGTAAAAAAACAAAAGTGCGGCAACTTCCGATCTCATCTTTAAACTGACTGATCTTTTGAATTGATGCAAACTGTGTTCCCAACACACGTGTTTCATAATCAATCATGGTCGAAATCCTGAATTCATTGTCGGGAACAGCGATCATTTCAGTTTTGCGTGATGCGTTTGTATAGGTGATTGTTTCATCAAGTACCAGAAATTCACGATCGACAGCTTGTTCTATAAATCCTGTTTTTTCGATTGCCTCACAATAAAAACGGGCACTACCATCCAGAATAGGTGATTCTTCCCCATCTAAATCAATCAGTGCATTATCGATTCCCATCCCAGAAAGAGATGCCAATACATGTTCTACAGTTGAAACCCTTACCCCATTTAGTTCCAGTGTCGTACCACGCGATGTATCTACAACCAGGTCGACATCTGCATCAATAACCGGACTGTTTTCTAAATCAATACGTCTGAATTTATATCCATGACCTTCCGGTGCAGGATTAATGGTAAGCGAGACATTCTGTCCGGTATGTAGACCCGGACCTGTTAATGTAACAGGTTCTTTAAGCGTTCTTTGTTTTATTGTTTCCATGGAAGGCAAAATTACAAATTATCTCTTACACAAAACAATTTGACTTTGTTTGTATAAAAAAAACAATATATGAATTTATGACTCAATATTAATCCTTTGTTTCGAGTTCTTTCAGCTTCTTTTCAAGCAGATCCAGTCTTCTCATGATATCAGGCAACCTACGGAAACCAACATAAGATTTCCGATAGTCACTAATATCAAAAGCCGGAGACCCCATCAGTAAGGCACCTTCTTTGGTCAGACTATTACTTACCCCACTCTGTCCGGCGATTTTTACATTGTCGGGAACTATTAGATGGCCGGTAATTCCAACCTGACCTCCAATCTGACAGAAACGTCCAACCGATGATGACCCTGAAATACCAGATTGGGCAGCCATTAATGTGTGTTCTCCAACAATTACATTGTGTGCAATCTGAACCAGATTATCAAGTTTTACGCCGTTCCTAATGATAGTTGATCCTAATGTTGCACGATCAACTGTAGTATTTGCACCTATCTCTATGTCGTCTTCAAGAATCACATTCCCAATCTGAGGTACTTTTTTACTGACTCCTTCCTGTTGAGCAAATCCAAATCCATCACTACCGATAACTACACCTGCATGTAAAACACACCGATTACCAATCACACAGGCATGATAAATTTTTACTCCGGGATTCAGAATGGTATCATCTCCTACAGAAGCTCCATCACCTATATAGACCTGAGGATAAATCTTAGTTCCTTTACCTATGACGGCATTAGCAGATATAACAGCAAACTCACCAATATAGACATCTTCACCTACTTTAGCAGTTGGATGAATATATGCCAGACTGGATATTCCAACCAGTCCTGATCGACGATATTGATCATAGATCTCCAACAACTTAGCAAATGCACCATAAGCATCTTCAACCTTCACCAATGTAGCATTTATTTCATGCTCAGGGATAAATGAGGAGTTAACAATTACAATCGATGCTTTTGTGGTGTAAATGAATTCTGTATACTTCGGATTGGCAAGAAAACTAAGTGTTCCCTGCTCACCATGTTCAATTTTCGATAACCCGGAAACCGTTACTTCGGGGTTTCCAAACACTTCCCCATTCAGGAACTGTGCAATCTGACCGGCTGAAAATTCCATTGTAATAAACTGAATAAAAACGTTATGCTATAAGACTTTATGAAGTAATGACCTACTTTGTACTTCATAATTTCTGATTTTAAAATCCTTCTTTTTAAAAAAGATATGCAAAGTAACGATTTTTTATTGTTTCTCAGGGACTAAGAAACTGTAAAAATTGCCCGTAGGACATTAATGACAATAGAATATTGTGTTAAAAAATCCTTTTCCCCGCAGGGGATCAACCTTTAATGTTTATGCCCTACGGGCAAAAAAAAGTGGGGAATTGTTTTTTCTATTGTCATTATTGCCCTATGGGCAAAAGAAAAAACTAAATACTAACAGTTTCTAAATCAATTATTAAGGAAGCTTGGGGTAACAAAGAAAATGTTTCATAGCTGATTTAGAGAGTACTGATACATTAATCTGATCCGAAGCCTCTGTAATATCCACGACTTCACCATCACGGTAAAGAATATTAATTTTATCGAGTTCAGGATTATAGGCATTGTTTGTAATTGTGCCTTCAAATACAATCTGTTCGATAGCCTTATCCGAAAACTTCAACATCTTAGATACCTCTTCTCTGATCCCGACAATATATTGAGGCTCGAAGGGCTTGTATTGCAACTCTGCTCTGAAAAGTTTCCTGTTCATCAGACTACTGCTAAGATATGAAAGTACAGGATCCTCATGAAATGCCCAAACTTTTATGGCTGCATAAATATCAAAATCATCGAGCAGTGCAAAGTTTCCGAGAACCTCTTTCCGGGTCTCAAAATCTTCTATAGAGAATTTATTTTTTAGAAAAAACTGTAATGCAGGCGCCCCAAATAGCTCTACGCCCTCTTCAGACAACTCTTTTGCCCGGTTCAGTATATGAATCAACATCTGCTCTGCAGCAACCACCGTCTTATGAAAATAGACCTGCCAGTACATAAAACGCCTGGCCATGATAAATTTCTCAATCGTAAAAATACCCTTTGCTTCAATTACCAGTTCATCATCTTTGACATTCAGCATGGCAATGATACGATCAGTATTGATAACTCCTTCTGAAACACCTGTGAAATAACTGTCACGTTTCAAATAATCCAGACGGTCAGTATCCAACTGGCTCGAAACCAACTGATGCAAAAATCTTTTAGGATAAGTATCTCTGAAGATGGAGATTGCGTCTGTCAAACGACCATCAAACTGCACATTCAACCTGCTCATAAACATCAGTGAGAGCTCTTCGTGCGTCAGTCCATCCACAATACTATTTTCAAGCGAATGAGAATAAGGACCATGACCGATATCGTGCAACAGAATAGCAAGCACTACTGCATCTTCTTCAGATGGTGTAATCTCATTACCTTTTTGTCGCAATGTATCAACAGCCATTCTCATGAGATGCATTGCTCCAAGGGCATGTTGAAACCGGGTATGTAATGCACCGGGATAAACCAAAGGAGTAAGTCCCAATTGACGGATTCTACGAAGTCGTTGAAAAAAAGGATGCTCAATGACGTCAAATGTCAATTCATTGGGGATAGCAATAAATCCATGAACCGGATCGTTAAATATTTTTCGTTTATTGGGTGTTGTTGCGCTCACTTATTCAGTATTTTTGTATTATGTAGAAAAACCTTACAGTTATACAACATTATTGTAGATCAGGTGTTTCTTACATACATCAAAAATAGGAAGAATTTTTCAATTGACTCTTTACATTACTAGGTTTTATGGATAAAGTACAAATTCTGTGGGCTGATGATGAAATATCATTACTTAAACCGCATATTCTGTTTCTAAAAGAAAAAGGATATGACGTTGATACTGCAACCAGTGGGGACGAAGCCCTGGACCAGCTTAAAACAAAATTGTTCGACATAATTTTCCTGGACGAAAATATGCCCGGTCTTTCCGGTTTGGATACACTGAACCAGATAAAGGCATTACATCCTAACCTTCCGGTTGTTATGATCACCAAGAGTGAAGAGGAAACCATCATGGAAGATGCTATCGGATCCAAAATATCTGATTATCTCATCAAACCGGTCAATCCAAATCAGATTTTACATTCCTTAAAGCGCATCCTCGAGAAGAAAAAACTCATCAGCGATAAGGCAACGCATAATTATCAACAGGAATTCAGGTTTATCGGAATGGAAATTTCCAATAAACTCAACTTTGAAGAATGGGTGGATGTATACCGCAAACTTGTATACTGGGAGATTGAACTCGATAAGTCGTCTGATCAGGGCATCAAGGATGTGTTAAAAATGCAGAAGGAGGAAGCGAATAATGTATTCAATAAATTTATTGAAAGTCATTATATCGATTGGTTAAATGGCAAAGACCTCTTCCGTCCAGTACTTTCACATACAGTCATACGCGAAAAAGTATTCCCTTTGCTTACCGATGACCAGCCCCCTCTTTTTGTAATTCTGATCGATAATCTGCGTTACGATCAATGGAAAATATTACAGCCAATCATTGAAGAATACTTCCGTGTCGACAAAGACGAGATCTTTTACAGTATCCTGCCAACTGTGACGCAGTACGCACGAAATGCAATGTTCTCCGGACTCATGCCAACAGAAATCAGCAAGAAGTATCCTAACTTCTGGTTAAATGAGGATGATGAAGGCACAAAGAATCAATATGAAGGTGATTTACTTTCTGAATTGCTCAAGCGATTTGGCAAAGACATAAAGCACTCATACAATAAAATCCTCAACCTCACAGCTGGGAAGAAGCTTGCTGAGAATCTCCCAAATCTTACCGGTAACAAGTTAAACTTTATCGTTTATAATTTCGTGGATATGCTATCGCATGCACGTACCGAAATGGATGTAATCAGAGAACTCGCTGATGATGAAGCAGCATACAGGTCAATTACTGTCTCATGGTTTCTTCACAGTCCTCTTTTGGATATCTTCAAATATCTCGCCGAAAAGAAATTCAATGTTGTAGTTACTACCGACCATGGATCTGTTCGGGTAAACAATGCTGTAAAGATCATTGGCGATCGCAATACAAATACTAACCTGAGATATAAGACTGGAAAAACACTCAATTTCAACCGAAAAGAGGTGTTTGAAGTAAAAAATCCAACTGATGCTTTTCTTCCAAAAGGGAATGTCAGTTCATGCTATGTATTTTGCCGCGGCACCGATTTCTTTGCATATCCAAACAATTACAATTATTACGTAAATTATTACCGTGATACTTTTCAACATGGAGGAATCTCGATGGAAGAGATGATGATTCCATTTATCACGTTAAAACCCAAATAATAAGCCTTTATGCAACTTACACTGGTCTGCGAAAATGTTCACAGCCTCGATACAGCTGCCAGCCAAATAATAAACACTTTCTCCGGGCATCGTATTTTTGCGTTATATGGAGAAATGGGCGCAGGTAAGACAACTTTCATCAAAGCCTTTTGTAGGAAACTGAATGTAAAAGATATTGTAAACAGTCCTACATTTGCTATAGTGAACGAATATCTTAACCCAAAAGGTGAAAGCGTTTATCATTTTGATTTCTACAGATTAAAAAAAGAATCTGAAGCTATCGATATTGGCTATGAGGAGTATATTTACAGCGGGAATTATTGTTTCATGGAATGGCCTGAGAAGATTTCCAATCTTCTGCCCGAAGGATTTGTCAGAATCAGGATTGAAGCTGATGAAGAAACAGATATCCGCACTATCTATTGTTCTGACTAAAAGTATGATTTAATATTTATCACATATGGTTGAGCATGGTGATGAGCTTTTGGGAATGACTCCCATAGAAGCGCTAAAACCTTTGGAAGAAACATTGGAATTGCAACGCAGTAAACGATCTTTGGCTATCGGTATTCCTAAAGAAAAGTCCGACAATGAAAAAAGAGTCCCTCTTACTCCTGATGCAGTCAGTTTGTTAGTAGCTCACGATCATTCTATTTATATAGAAGCAGGTGCCGGGATAGGAGCGCATTATGATGACCATACTTATAGTGAAGCCGGAGCACAGATTGTCTCCAGCCTTCGTGAGGTATTTCAGGCTGATATCATCCTCAAAATGTCAGCACTCTCTCCCGAAGAGATTGAAATGGTCAGAATGCGTCAGACCATCATCTCTTCTTTACAGATTCCCGGTTTATGTGAGGAATATTTCAGACGCCTTGCATCCAAAAAAGCAACGGCACTCAGCTTCCAACTCATCAAGGATCGGACAAAAGCATTCCCTATCATACGTGCCATGAGTGAGATTGCCGGTAATACATGTGTTCTGATTGCCAGCGAATATCTCAGTCATCCTCAGTATGGACGTGGAGTGATGCTGGGTGGATTCTCAGGTATCAGTCCTACTGAAGTCGTTATTCTTGGCGCAGGTACTGTTGGTGAGTTTGCTACAAGAGCAGCAATCGGAATGGGCGCTATGGTAAAGGTTTTCGATAACTCCGTATATAAGCTCCGAAGACTTCAAAACAATCTGAGCACCCGTATTTACACCTCTATTATTCAACCAAAGCCCCTCAGCGAGGTGCTGAAAACTGCTGATGTCGTAATAGGCGCTGTTCATTCAAAAGAGGGCCGTACTCCTTGTTATGTTACACAGGAAATGGTCAAAAAGATGAAACCCGGATCGCTTATCATAGATGTATGCATCGATCAGGGAGGTTGCTTTGAAACCTCACATGTAACCGATCACAACAATCCTGTCTATATCAAACATGGCGTAACACATTACTGTGTGCCAAATATTGCTTCCAAGGTTCCACATACTGCAAGTATGGCGCTCAGCAATATTCTTTTACCGATGATGCTCGATATAGTTTCTAAGGGTGGCCTGTCCGAGCTTCTTAAAATAGATCTGGGAGTCAGACAGGGCGTTTACATGTACAATGGAACGGTAACCAATAAATTTATCAGCGATACTTTCAGACTCCCTTTCCAGGATATCGATCTGTTGATGTCAGCAAATTTCGGATAAGCTACTTTTTAATCTTCTTTCTGCGTTCTATTTCCTGCCTGATAAGGTTCAGTTCGCGTCCCGACTGACCTGCAATGGCTGTATTCTCTTCAGCCCGTCTGATCAGGTAAGGAAGAACAGAAGCCACGGGGCCATATGGCACATATTTAGCCACATTATATCCTTTTTTTGCAAGCATAAAACTTATATTATCACTCATCCCATATAACTGGGAAAAGAAACATCTTTCATCGTCTTTTGCAACTGCATATCGTTCCATCAGAATGGCAAACATTCTGGTACTCTCTTCATTGTGTGTTCCATTGAAAACATGAATCCTGTCTAAGTGACTGATCGCAAAACGCAATCCATCATCAAAAGATTGGTCAGTAGCACTCTTGTCCGGTTGAATCGGAGAAGTATATCCTTTCTGGTCAGCACGGATTCTTTCTTTCTCCATATACGCCCCCCTGACAAACTTTATCCCCAGGTAATAATTCTTATCTACTGCTCTTTCGTACAAAATCTTTAAATACTCAAGCCGGTCCAGATGATACATCTGCAGAGTATTGTAGACAATAGCAGTCTCTTTATTGTATTTCTCCATCATCTCATTGACGACATCATCAATATACAACTGATACCATGAATCTTCAGCATCTATCATGATCCTGACATGCTTTTCAAAAGCCCTGCGACAAAGGATCTCCATCCTGTAACGAAACATTCCGGCCTCTTCCTTTTCTATTGCCGTCTCCAGGTTATCCGTGGATGCCTTCTCCAAAATCTCTTCCGAACACAATGCAGTGGGTTTAAATACAGCAAAAGGAATATTCGGATCAAGGGTAGCCAGTTCAATCGTCTTCAAGATCTCCTCAACCGAATGCTGAATATATGCATCAGTACTGATCCCCTCCACCGAATAATCGAGAATTGCTTTCACATTATATTTCTCAAGCGTTCGTACCAAAGGGCCACATTCATTCAATGATTCGCCTCCTACAAAATGCTTATAAATCGTAGGCTTCACAGCCCAGGCTATCGGAAGATGGAAGATCCGGGCAATATTAATGAGACCCTTACTGATTTTAACCATACCCGGACTGGCAATGGTTTTGAATAAATAGTTAGCACGCCGTAAGTCGGTGTCGCTCTTACTACTAAATGCAATCTGTGTATCATCGAATAAAAGCATTGATTTCAATTTTATTCAAAATTACGCAACGAATGGTTACAAAGTAAATAAATTAGTAGCTTTTTGAGTACTTTTGCTACTATGAATACAGAATATGTCCTAACACATTTAAGGTATCCGCTGATAGTAGCAGAAGACAGTTATCATACACTGGCTAAAATCCTTAAGACTGATGCTGATGCAGGCTGTTCATTCTTCATTCTTGTCGATGAAAATACCCATCAACATTGTCTGCCTCAACTGATCACCAATGTAGAGGCACTTACCACAGCAGAGATCATTGAGATCGACAGTGGAGAAGAAAATAAAACACTTGTAACTTGTACCCAGCTTTGGGAAGTACTGACAGAACTAGGAGCTGATCGTCAATCAGTTCTGATAAACCTTGGAGGAGGAGTCATCACCGACATGGGTGGCTTTGTAGCAGCAACCTATAAACGGGGTATCCGTTTTTACAATATTCCCACTACTTTGCTTGCACAGGTAGATGCTTCTACAGGGAGCAAAACAGGAGTAGATCTGGGTGGATTAAAAAATCAGGTTGGTCTCTTTGCCGATCCACAAGCTGTTTTTATCAATCCCGGCTTCCTTCGTACCCTTCCCAACGAACAGCTCCAGTCAGGCTTTGGCGAAATCGTCAAACATGCACTCATTGCTGATACAGACTACTGGGATATGGTCAAAAGTGAAGAATATTACGAAGTAGTAAACTGGGGTAGGCTTATCAGACCATCACTCGATATCAAAAGCAATATAGTATTAAAAGATCCTACCGAAAAAGGGCTTCGCAAATTGTTGAATTTCGGACATACCATCGGACATGCACTCGAGACCTTTGCACTCGAAAACATTCGTCCTTTGCTGCATGGACAGGCAATAGCGCTCGGCATGCTGGCCGAAGCTTGGCTCTCCACAAAGCTTACCGGTCTTACTGAAGAAGAGTTCAATGAAATTCAACTTGTTATCCTTTCCAATTTCGATGTCTTTCAGTTCGAAGAAGCCAATTTTGAACGCATCTTTGAACTGATGGGTCACGACAAAAAAAATGTTGCCGGTAAAGTACGACTTACACTTCTTATCCAGATCGGAACAGGTGAATATAATATCAGTTGCGATGAAACACTCTTGAGAGAATCACTGAAATATTTGGTAGCGCTAAACAACGACTGATTCAATCATGAACAATAAAACCCTCACGATTAGCGCACCTCAAAAGCCGGTTCATATTGAACTCTCTTTACCCGCATCCAAAAGCATTGCCAACAGATTACTTATTATGCAGAGTTTCAACCCTGACATGACGATAGGCAATCTGTCAGAAGCCAATGATACCGTTCTGTTACAACAGTTGATCAGACAGATGCAGGACTCCGGGAATCAAAACAACCCCGTCACACTCGATGCAGGCCCTGCAGGCACTGTCTACCGTTTTATGACTGCCCGTCTTGCTTTAGAACCAGGTACCTGGTTATTAACCGGATCTGAACGAATGAAAGAACGCCCGGTTAAGCTATTGGTCGAAGCTTTACGCACCCTCGGCGCAGATATAGAATATGCCGGAAACAAAGACTATCCGCCATTAATCATTCGTGGTAAGAAATTGAAAGGTGGTGCAGTTTCCATTGATGCAGGTGTCAGCAGTCAATATATCTCGGCCCTTATGATGATTGGTCCTGCACTCGAAGAAGGCCTCGATCTAACCCTCACGGGCAATGTTGGTTCCCTGCCCTATATCGAAATGACTGCACGGCTTATGCAACAGGCAGGCATCAACATCATCAGCACTAAGAAAAGATATACTATTCCGAAACAAACCTACGCACCGGTACAAATCATCACAGAACCCGACTGGAGTGCTGCTTCATATTGGTTTCAGATCGTTTCATTGAGCAAACAATCTGAAGTCTTGTTAAGAGACCTTAAACCTGAGAGCCTTCAGGGCGATAGTGCTGTAAGAGCTTTGTTTGAACCACTTGGTGTGAATTCACAATTCACAGATAAGGGATTGCAACTAAAGAACACGCACACAGAAGTCACTCACTTTACTGCAGACTTTACAGATATACCCGATCTGGCACAAACCTTTGTTGTTACACTTGCTGCAAAAGGAATCCCTTCACGATTATCAGGTCTTCGGTCTCTACGTATAAAAGAGACTGATAGAATCAAAGCACTCATCCTTGATTTGGATGCCTGTGGACTCATAGCCTTCGAAAAAGAAAACTTTGTGCTTGAACTTCCGGGTCAGTCGATCACTATTAATGAAAAAACTCCATTCATTCGTACATGGCACGATCACAGAATGGCGATGGCCTTTGCTCCTATGTGTCTGACAGGAATAACCTTACAAATAGAAAACCCAGATGTGGTTCAAAAATCTTATCCTTCTTTCTGGAACCATTTAATTGATGCAGGTTTTTTGGTAGAAGTCCTAACTATTCGTTAATTTTGTCCAAACACATCCCCGCACAGCTATGGTAGTTGATATCTTTATCCCATGTTTTATAGACCAGATTTATCCTGAAACAGGAATGAACATGGTCAAGATCCTCGAAAAAATCGGACTTGAAGTTCATTACAATCCAAATCAGACTTGTTGTGGACAATCAGCTTATAACAACGGGTTCTGGGCTGAAGCAAAAGTGGTGGGTGAAAAATTCATCAAAGACTTTCCCCATAACCGTCCAATCATCTGTCCCTCGGCTTCATGTGTAGGTTTTGTACGCAACTATTACGACCAGCTCTTTTATAATTCAGCCCTTCACAATGAATATCAGCTGATAAAAAAGAACATGTATGAGTTCTCCGACTTCCTGGTCAATGTTTTAAAGATTAAGGACCTCGGAGCTACATTTCCTCATACCATCACTTATCACGATTCATGTGCTGCACTTCGCGAGTACGGCCTCACTACTGAGCCCAGGACATTATTAAGCTTCGTACGCGGGCTTACACTGGTCGAGATGAAAGAAAACAAAAGCTGTTGTGGTGCCGAGACTTCATTCTCTATGAAACACGAGAATATTTCTACTTCAATGGCAGATCAGAAAGTACAAAATGCACTGGCAACAGGTGCACAATATATTGTTTCGACCGATGCTTCCTGCCTTATGCACCAGGATGGATACATAAAAAAACAAAACCTGGCCATCCAGACCATCCATCTGATCGATGTTCTTGCTTCAGGCTGGGAATAATCCAACGCTATACTATGACTCATAATCAAAAGATATCGGCTGAATTAGTTATTCAGACCTGGCAGGTCGATAACGTTATTTCGCTTATCGATGAAGGTGCTACTATCCCTTTTTTAGCCCGTTACCGCAAAGAGATGACCGGCAGTCTCGACGAAGTAGTCATTGCTGCCATCCGTGACCGCGTTGTACAATTGCGTGAACTCGACAAACGCCGTCAGGCTATTCTCGATTCTATCAATGAACAGGGACTCATGACTCCGGAGTTGGAGCAGAAGATCCTCAATGCAGCTGTGATGAGTTTACTCGAAGACCTCTATCTTCCCTTCAAACCAAAACGAAAGACCAAAGCCACAGTAGCCAAGGCTAAAGGACTTGAGCCACTTGCCAGATTTATTTTAAACCAACAACCAGGAGACATTACCTTTAAAGCCAAATCCTTTGTTTCTCAGGAAAAAGAGGTTGCCAATATTGAAGAAGCGCTTAGTGGAGCCAGAGATATCATTGCAGAATGGATCAGCGAAAACGATATTGCCCGTTCATGTATCCGTCAACTATTTGAACGCGAAGCCATCATTTCATCTAAAGTTGCCAAAGGAAAGACTGAAGATGGACAGAAATATGAAACATGGTTCGATTTCAGCGAACCTCTGGCCAAAGCCCCTTCACATCGTGTCCTTGCCATGCTAAGGGGTCACGAGGAAGGATTCCTCAAAATCAAAGTAGAACCCGAAGCAGAACGCGCACAGGCTCAGCTTGAACGCATCTTTATTAAAGGAAATTCAGCAGCATCTGCACAGGTACAGATGGCACTCGAAGACAGCTACAAGCGACTATTGCAACCCTCAATGGAGACTGAGACGCTACAGACAGCCAAGGAACGTGCTGATATCGAAGCTATCCGTGTCTTTGCAGAAAACATGAGGCAGTTATTACTTTCACCTCCCATGGGCGAAAAGAATGTACTGGCTCTCGATCCCGGATTCAGAACAGGATGTAAAGTAGTATGTCTCGACAGACAGGGAAACCTTTTGCACAACGAAACCATCTATCCTCACCCTCCTCAAAACGAAATCAAACAATCCATAGCCAAGATCATCAATCTGGTCAAAGCCTATAAGATCGATGCCATCGCCATCGGTAACGGCACAGCAGGCCGCGAGACAGAATATTTCATCCGTAAGATCCCATTCGACCGTGACATCCTGGCCGTGATGGTCAACGAAAGTGGTGCATCTGTCTATTCAGCATCTGCAGTTGCACGCGAAGAGTTTCCGGATTACGATATCACTGTTCGTGGAGCAGTATCTATTGGTCGCCGTCTGATGGACCCTCTTGCCGAACTGGTTAAGATCGATCCCAAATCAATAGGTGTCGGACAATACCAGCACGATGTCAATCAGGGACTCTTGAAAAAGAGCCTCGAAGATACGGTCATCAGTTGTGTCAATGCAGTAGGTGTCGAAGTCAATATGGCCAGCAAAGAATTGCTGACACATGTTTCGGGATTGGGACCAACCCTTGCCAAAAACATCATCGATTACCGGGTAAAGAATGGCAAATTCAAAACCAGGAAAGAGTTAATGAAAGTTGCCCGTTTTGGAGACAAGGCGTTTGAACAGGCTGCCGGATTCCTTCGGATCCGTGATGCTGCTAATCCACTCGATTGTAGCTCAGTCCACCCCGAGAGCTATCATGTAGTCGAGAAGATGGCAAAGAATCTGAAATGCACTATCAATGACCTGATGAATAATGAAGAACTGCGCAAGAAACTAAAGCTTGAAGAATTTGTTACAGACACTATCGGACTACCGACACTGACCGACATCATGCAAGAACTGGCAAAGCCGGGTCGTGATCCTCGCAAGAAATTCGATATCTTTGAGTTCGACAAGAATGTAATGAAGATTGATGATGTGATTCCCGGAATGATTTTACCCGGAATCGTAACAAACATCACTGCCTTCGGAGCCTTTGTAGATATCGGAGTTCATCAGGATGGACTGATCCACATCAGTCAGATGACCGACCGCTTTATCAAAGACCCTAACGAAGTAGTTCAGTTGAATCAAAAAGTAACGGTCAGGGTTCTTGAAGTCGATAAAATCCGTAAACGAATTCAACTCTCAATGAAAAACGTGGAATTGAAATGATAAAATTAACCCTTCAAAATACAGGCAAACGATTTAACAGGGAATGGATTTTCAGATCCCTCGATCTCGGGTTGAATCATGGAGACAGCCTTGCCATTCTTGGAGCCAATGGCTCGGGCAAGTCAACAATAGCCCGTGTCATGAGTGGGTTCATGATTCCATCCGAAGGTAAAGTTAAACTGGAAATCGAAGGTGTCATCGTCGATGACAACAACTATTACAAACATCTGAGCTATGCGGCCCCTTATCTCGATCTGCTTGAGGAATTTACACTGACAGAGATGCTCAACTTTCACCGCAAGTTCAAACCCATAGTTAATAACCATTCCACTCCTGTTCTCATCAGCAGACTTGGAATGGAAAAACAGGCCAATAAGATCATTGCTCAGTTTTCTTCAGGGATGAAACAGCGGGTTAAGTTATTGCTGGCGATCATGACCAGTGTACCGCTTACCTTTTTAGATGAACCTACCGTAAATCTTGATGTTCAGGGTGTAGACTGGTACCGGAATCTGCTGGCAGATTATACCGATCAACGCATCATAATAGTTTGTTCCAATCACCAGAATGCCGAACATGATTTCTGTAAGCAAATCCTCAATGTCGGTGATTACAAGCTCTGATTTCTTTACTTAATCAAAAGATCTGTCAGTAATTCAGCAATTTTTTCAAGAGCTAAAATATAATCGTGTCCACAGTTTTAAAGGGATATGTTTCGATGATTTTTTGACTCTGAATTGACAATAATGAGACACTGATGAAAACGACCAGGGGTAATTGGTAGAGGATTGGTAGCTAAGCCGTATTTAATTGGTGTTTAATTGGTCTATAGCAATCGAAACAAATACCAATTTGATACCAATCCTCTACAAGATTAAGACCAATAACCCCTGGTCGTTTGCATCAGTGTCGAAAAATGGCTTTTTTATCATCAAAACTGTATCGAATAAGGAAGTGAAATATTTTGCGTTCTACTGTTTTAACATAACTTCTTCGATTCTCGCCTGAGCCGTGTCTCTTTTTTTCCTACTTTTGCACGATCAAACAACCCGAAACTTAAGTATTAATCATCAATATTTTATGGCAACAACATCTGAAATTAGAAACGGATTATGCATTGAATTTAATAACGATTTATTCATCATTGTCGAATTCCAACACGTGAAACCCGGTAAGGGCAATGCCTTTGTCCGTACTAAAATGAAAAGTTTAAAGAGTGGACGTACGCTGGAAAACACTTTCCCTGCCGGCGCAAAGATTGAAATCGCACGTGTTGAACGTCGTCAATATCAATATCTCTATGCCGAAAACGGTGGGTATAATTTCATGAATGCAGAAACATTCGAACAGGTGTTTATCGAGGCAGCCATTATCAATGCGCCCCAGTTTTTGAAAGAGGGTCAGGTTTGTGAGATCATGTTTCATGCAGATACCGAAACTCCACTTTCATGCGAGCTTCCTCCATTTGTAGTGATGGAAATCACTTATTCCGAAACAGGGATGAAAGGTGACACTGCGACACGCACATTGAAACCTGCAACTGTTGAATCGGGAGCCACTGTTTATGTCCCTCTTTTTGTTGGAACAGGAGAAAAGATCAAAATCGATACCCGTACCGGAGAATATTCAGAACGCGTAAAATAACCTCTAACACCACTACACCATGGAACTCAACCCAGCATTCAGTCTTAAACAGATCGCAGGATTTATTCATGCAGAATTTGAAGGTGATCCGGATTTCCTGATTACCGGTTTGAATGAAATACACATGGTCGAAGCGGGTGATCTTACATTTGTGGATCATCCAAAATATTACACCAAGGCGCTTACTTCGAAAGCTACAACGATAATTATCAACAAGAAAGTAGATTGTCCAGAAGGCAAGGCTTTGCTTTTCCATGATGACCCTTTTGCTGCGTATGTGTCATTGGTCAAAAGGTTTCGTCCTTTCGAACCTGCTCACAGCATGATCAGCCCAACAGCTGAAATCGGTGAGGGAACTGTGATTCAACCGGGTGCCTTCATTGGTAACCGTGTGAAAATCGGCACAAATTGCATCATTCATGCAAATGTCAGTATTTATGATCATACTGTAATTGGTAACAATGTTATCATTCAATCGGGTACGGTAATCGGCGCCGACGCTTATTATTTTCAGCGGAAGCCAGAGGGATACCGCAAGATGGAATCGTGTGGCAAGGTGGTGATCGAAGACAACGTAGAGATCGGTGCATTGTGCACGATCGATAAGGGAGTTTCAGGTGATACAGTAATCAGTTTTGGAACAAAAACAGATAACCATATTCAGGTTGGGCACGATACATATATCGGCCGTCATTGTCTGATTGGAGCACATTGCGCTATAGCAGGTGTTACGCGCATCGAAGATGACGTAATTTTGTGGGGCCGGGTTTCTATCAATAAAGATATTGTGATTGGTAAAGGGGCTATTGTATTAGCTCACTCTGGTGTTGACAAAAGCATTGAAGGTGGTGGCAAGACATATTATGGCGCCCCGGCTGTTGAAGCACGACGTGCATGGAGAGAACTTGCTGCATTGCGCCAGTTACCGGAATTGCTTTCGAAATTGAAATAATCAGGATTACATCACTATTTTTTTCTATTTTTCCTGAATGACTTTAGATTTGCTGGTGCAGATTTGTAATCTGCACTACTTCAAAATTAGCATAAATATATTTTAGTCGGGTTTGAACCCTTTAGGGGGCTGTGTGTTTAATGTTCCGTTGAATAATTTAAACTTTTACCATTATTGTTTACTTTATTACTAACTTGGCTTTTTAAAGGGATAACTACATGGACAAACCTATAAAAATTTTGAATCTGGAAGACGATGCATATGACGCAACCCTTCTTGCTGTTGAGTTGAAAAAAGAATATTTTTCAGTCGAGATCATGGTGGCTACAAATAGGAAAGAATTTGAAGAAATGTTGAATTCTTACAGTTTTGATGTTATCCTGGCCGATCACAACTTACCGGACTATAATGGCATAGATGCCCTTCAGTATTCAAAAACTATTTTCCCTGATCTTCCCTTTATTTTTGTCTCCGGAACGCTTGGTGAGGAAAAAGCTATTCTTGCCATGCGGTATGGTGCCTCCGATTTTGTAAATAAAAACCACATTGAAAAACTGGGTTACGCCTTGCGCAGGGTTTTGAACGAAACCGATGCAAAAAAACAACTCATCGAACTCAATAATGCGATTTTCGAAAGCGAAAAACGGTTGCGTTATGTGGTAAAGGCATCCGGCGAAATGGTTTGGGACATGGACACCATAACCGGAATTGTTCATTGGAATACAGGTGGGCAAATCCAATTCGGTTATTTACCACATCAGATAGATAATACATTTGACTGGTGGTCGCAAAGACTCCATCCCGATGAGAAAAAGAAAATATTAGCCGAATTTAATGCATTCCTGAAATCGAAGGAAGATATATGGAAAAGTGAATTCCGTTTTGCCAATGGCGATGGAGGATATACCTGGATTGCCGGCAGTTGTTGTGTTTTGCGCGATTCTTCTGGAAAAGCATATCGTGCAATCGGCTCAATGAATGATATTTCACAACTGCACAGGGCACAGGATGATTTATTGATTTCTAAACAACTGATCGAGGAGAGCGAGAAGTTGAAATCATCACTGCTCGATAATATCAATCATGAACTGAGAACACCAATGAATGGTATTCTTGGATTTGCTGATTTATTGCTTGATAATATCGAAAAACCGGAAACAAGGATTATGGCAGAAAACATTGTCCATTCTGGTCGCAGGTTGTTGAATACTGTAAAATCTATAATGGATTTGGCGCAGCTTTCGAGCGGGAAATACCCAATCCATTTACGCCTGGTTGATCTTTCGCTCGTCGTAGGAGATTTTCTGCCTACACACACTAAAATGGCTGCCGATAAAAGAATTACACTTTTAAGCAACGTAGATAATGCCGTCATTGCAAAAGTAGATACAGCCGGATTACAAAACATTATTAACCACCTCGTCAATAACGCAATAAAATTCACTTTGAAGGGATGGGTGGAAGTCAGCACAACTTATATCAAGGTAGACAAAATATTGAAACCCGCTATAATCATAAAAGACACCGGTATAGGCATCTCTAAGGAAAAACAAAAAATTATCTTCAATGATTTTCGACAGGAAAGCGAGGGAAGAGATCGCAGTTTTCAGGGTGCAGGTTTAGGGCTTTCCCTTGTTCAAAAGATAATGGATCTGATGGATGGTGAAATCATTCTGGAAAGTGAACCGGGTGTTGGCAGTACTTTCACTTTGATATTTCCGGCCACATCACTATCTCCAAAGCTGAAAGTTACTGATTTTCCTATTGTTTCTGTAGAAAAAAATATGAAGTTGGAAGAAATTTCACCTGAGGATTTAAAGCTGTTACTGGTTGAAGACGATAAGATCAATGCTGAACTGACCAGCTTTTATCTGGAAGGAATAGCCTCGGTTGATATTGCTTATGATGGTGAAACAGCAATTGAACTGGCAAAACAGAACAGTTATTCTGCAATCCTGATGGATATCAACTTGGGTATTGGAATGGATGGATTTGAAGCAACAAAGATAATTCGCGGGATGATTAACAATAAAGATGTCCCTATTATTGCAACAACAGGTTATACGCTTTATGATGAAATTCAATTGATAAATAATTCAGGCTTTACCGATTACCTGCCTAAGCCCTTTTCGCGTCAGGAGTTATTGTCCACTATTGGTAAGGAATTTTTAATCAAACAATTATAAATATCTTTTCAAAAAGCAGGTATATTAATATTGAGACAAATTTCATGATTGCTCCATTTTATTAAAGATCATTTTTAACATAAATAATCAATTAAAATTATAGTTTTTACTCTAATCTATACTATTTTTATAAACTAAAATCAGTTCATAGTGGAATACAGATAAATTGATCATTTTTGTAAGCATTGTATTATCAATAAAGTGATGTCTTCAGATTTAATGTGGTTTAAAATTACAGGAGTAAAAATTAATGACGCACTCAAATACAAAAAAGTCGGCCAATTACCTTATACTAATTTTCATAATGCTTACTTTGGTTCTCAGCATAGGGGGTAATTTATTATATCGTTATCAGAAAAAAAATATTACAATAGAAAAACACGATGAGCTTGCTGCTATCAGCAAACTCAAAGTAGAACAGATTGTGAACTGGCGCAGAGAACAAATGGATAATGCCCGTATTATCTTTAATAATGAGGCAATTATCAATCATATCAGCGAATATAATCATGGCGTTAATCGTACTGCAAATTTTAAGACAATCAACATCTGGATAAATTCATTATTCAAAGATTATGAATTTACAATGGTATCGCTAGTAGATCCTTCCGGAAAATACATTATCAATACCAATCCTTCAGAACCGCTGACAAATGCCGGTAAACAATACATTGAACAAGCCGGATTGAATAAGAATATAGTTTTTTCAGATCTGTTCAGATATAATGAAAAGAATATTTACATGGATCTGGTAGTCCCTCTTTATTTAAATCCCGCAAAAAAGGAAGGATTTTCAGGTGTGGCCTTTTTACGCATAGATCCCAATAAATATCTTTATTCTAAAATTTTGAAATGGCCAACCCAAGGGCACAGCAGTGAAGTCATTTTGATTAGACTAGAAGGTGATAGCGTTAGCTTTTTGAGTGATTTACAACATCAAAAAAACTCTGCTCTGCGTGTTCGCAAGCCGATGTCAAATAAATATTTGCTCATTGTACAGGCACTGAATGGAAAGAAAGGAATTTTAGTGGGGTCTGACTACAGGGGAGTTAAGGTAATAGGAGATGTACAAACTGTACCCGATTCACCATGGTATGTAGTTACAAAAATAGACGAGGATGAAGTTTTTAATCCAATTGTCACATTGGCCGCCTGGCTTTTCATTATTACTTTTTTGCTTATTTTAATTGCGGCAATGATCATTTACTTTATTTGGAAAAAACAAGCCAATGAAGAATTCATCATAAACCAACACCATCTGAAGGAATTGGTGGATGAACAAACAATCTATTTAAAGGATCTGAATCAACAATTAGAGGTAGATATTGCTGAAAGGAAACTGGTAGAAGAAAAGTTAAGGGAAAGTGAACAACGACTGAGTTTCCATTTTGAAAATTCACCACTGGCTGTTGTCGAATGGAACAATGATTTTATCGTCACACAATGGTCGAAAGAGGCTGAGCATATCTTTGGATGGAAAGCAACTGAAACATTAGGGAATCCTATCGGTTCTTTAAACATCATTTACGAAGATGATATCCCCATTGTGAATCAAACAATGGAAAGACTTACGGCTGGTATAGAGAACGTTATAATTTCATCGAACAGAAATCATACTAAATCGGGAGATATCATTGAATGCATCTGGTACAATACCGTACTGAACGATGAAACCGGTAAAATGGCATCTGTAATGTCGTTGGTTGAGGATATAACTGAACGCAAGAAAGCAGAAAATAAATTAAGAAAACTTTCACTTGCCGTAGAACAAAACCCCATCTCCATTGTAATTACTGATATTAATGGTGTTATCGAATATGGAAATCCAAAAGTAAGCAATATAAGCGGCTATACTCCGGAAGAGTTGATTGGCAAAAAACCTGATATATTTAAATCAGGCGAAACACCTGATGATGTTTATAAAGAACTCTGGACAACCATTTTAGCAGGCAGAGAGTGGCAAGGTGAGTTGCTCAATAGAAAGAAAAACGGTGAGCTGTATTGGGAAGCTACATCGATATCTCCCATTACGGATTCTAGCGGAATAATAACCCATTTTCTGGCTAGTAAAGAAGACATCACCCAAAGTAAAAAGGATGAGGCGGAACTTATAAAAGCCAAAGAAGATTTAGAAATACGTGTACTGGAACGTACTACAGAACTCGCTAAGTCAGAAGAACGATTTAGAACTACGCTCGATAACCTGATGGAAGGCTGTATGTTTATTGGGCATGACTGGACTTTCCTTTATGTCAACGATGCAGCAGCCAAACAATTAAACAAGAAAAAGGAAGAACTCGTCGGGAATACCATGATACAGGTCTATCCCGACAGATCATTGATGCCGTTATTGAATAAATTTCAGGATTCAATTTTGCAACGCAAGCAAAATCACTTTGTTGAAGAGTTGAAATTTGCTGACGGGAATGTAAAATGGTTTGATTATCAGGTTGAACCAGTTTCAGAAGGCGTCTTCATAATGTCAGATGATATCACTGTTCGTATACTGGCAGAAAAAGAGATCATAAAACTGAATGAGGAATTGGAAAACAGGGTTAATGAAAGAACATCACAACTTCAGATTGCAAATAAGGAACTGGAAGCATTCTCCTACTCAGTTTCGCACGACTTACGTGCACCGTTGCGCAGCATTGACGGCTGGAGCATGGCATTGGTGGAAGACTGTGCCGATCAACTTGACAAACAAGGGCTGGAATATCTCGACCGAGTAAGAGAAGAAACACAGCGTATGGGACATCTTATAGATGATCTACTGAAACTCTCGCGGGTAAGCAGAGTTGAAATTAAAAAAGCAGATGTTGATTTGTCGTCCCTTGCTCAGGATATCAAAAAAAGATTGTTAAAATCTGCTTCAGAAAGACGCATTGAATTTATTATTCAACCGGAAATGTTTACTTTTGGGGATCCACGTATGTTGGATATTGCACTCACAAACCTGTTTGATAATGCCTTTAAATTTACAGGTAGACAACCAGTTGCACGGATTGAATTCGGTCAGTCAATGATTGACAACAAACAAACATACTGGGTTCGGGATAACGGAGTCGGCTTTGACATATCGAATTCTAAAAACCTCTTTGGTGCTTTCCAAAGGATGCACAGACAATCAGATTTCCCGGGAACAGGTGTCGGTCTGGCTACTGTACAACGGATTATTCACCGGCATGATGGCCTGATTTGGGCTGAATCAAAAATTAATGAGGGAGCAACTTTTTATTTTACACTTACATAATTATCATTATGACTTCAAGAACAATTCTTCTGGTTGAAGATAATCAAAGCGACATCGAACTGACCAAGAGGGCTTTGAATAGAGAACACATTTTGAACGAAATTAAGGTCGTTGAAGATGGACAGGAGGCACTGGATTATTTGTTTGGAACCGGGATTTATGCAGGAAGGGACCTTACAATAATGCCGACATTAATTCTGCTTGATCTTAAATTGCCTATCATTGACGGACTGGAGGTTTTGAGACGTATTAGGGCCAATCCATTAACACGCCGTCAGATTGTTGTCATCCTGACTTCATCAAAAGAAGAACAGGATATTTTAAATGGATACGATCTTGGTGTAAACGGATATATCCGTAAACCTGTCGACTTCCTGCAGTTTGCTGAAGCCATTAAATATCTTGGATTATACTGGCTTGTAATTAACGAACCACCGCCTTTGGGTAATATTGAAGCTAAGCAATCATGAAGGTTTTTCTAAAAACCATGACCCCTTTTCGGTATTAATGGTTAATAGTGGTGATTTATATAATCATTACATCATTTCAGGATCGAAGGACATCGTTTTAGTATTGCAATAAAGATTCATTTATGGAATACCCCTTACACATATTGATAATTGAAGATAATGAGAGTGATGCTGCTCTTATTATCAGACAGCTAAAAAAAGCAGAAACAAATATCACCTGTGAAGTGATTGAAACTATTCTTCAGATGGAATCAGCACTTGGTCAGCATCAATGGGATTTTGTAATTTGTGATTTTGCACTGCCTCAGTTTGATGCATTTCAAGCGCTGAAACTTTTCCATAAAAAAAAGATAGATATCCCATTTATCGTTGTTTCAGGAACTATTGGTGAAGAAACAGCCGTTGAAATCATGAAATCAGGGGCTCATGATTATATCATGAAAGACAATTTAGCACGTATAGTCCCTGTCTTTCATCGTGAACTTGCTGAAGCCGGAATCAGACGGGAACACAAAGTTGCAGAAGAGAAGATCAGTATTCAGGCACATTTGTTGGATTTAATCGGACAATCAGTTATCCTGGTTGATAATGCCGATGTTATCACATATTGGAATAAAGCAGCAGAAGTGCTTTACGGTTGGTCTGCTGAAGAAGTTTTGGGTCGCAAATTACATGAGATATTGTTGCACCATGCTTCAGAGACCCATTCGAAAGATATCGTGAAATCTAGCAAAAATGGTCAAAGTTGGTCAAGAGAATATGATGAAAAAAGACGTGATGGAACTTATATTCCAATTCATATCACTCACACGCCTCTATTTAATGAAAAAAGGGAGTTGAAAGGGGTAATAGGTATCTCCTTCGACATTTCGGAACACAGGAAAACAGAGGAAGCGATGTTAAGAAAAATTGATGAACGTAAAAAAGCAGAAGAAGAAATAATTAAAGTTAATCGCCTGTACACGGTTATCACCTTGATCAATAAAATGATCGTCCGCAATCAGGTTCGGGAAACGATATTCACTGAAGCCTGCAATATTGTAATTGAACATGGTAAATTCAGGATGGCATGGATTGGATTACTGGATGAAAATGGGGACTCAGTCATACCGGTTACATGGGCAGGTGCTGAATTGGGCTATTTAAACTCTATTAAGAAAATAAGTGCAAAAAACGGACCTGAAGGAAATGGTCCGACAGGTGCTGCAGTCCGGAAAGGTGAAATATATTATTGCAATGATATTGCCAATGATTCTAATATGGCTATTTGGCGAGAAATGGCTCTTGAAAGAGATTACCGTTCATCTATAGCATTACCCATCACAGTTTTCAACAAAGTAATCGGGGCTTTTACTATTTATGTTTCGGAGCCAAATTTCTTTAATCAAACAGAAATTGATCTTCTGATACAAGTTACTTCAGATATATCTTTTGCACTTGAAGTTACTGAAACTGAGAAAAAACGTGTTGCTGCTGAGAAAGCAATCAACAAAATGAATACAGAATTGGAGCAACGTGTTGCTCTTCGCACACAACAGCTTGAATACGCCAACAAAGAACTGGAAGCATTTACTTACTCGGTATCGCATGACCTCCGCGCACCTCTCCGCAATATCAATGGTTGGGGTCAGGTTTTGGTTGAAGAGTTTCATGAAAAACTGGGAGAAGATGGCATTAAATATATGAAAAGGGTTTTATCAGAGACCTTGCGTATGAATAATCTGATAGAGGACCTTTTGAAACTTTCAAGAGTTACAATGGCTGGAAGGAAAAGAGAAAGGGTAGATCTCACGGCAATTGTAGAGACTATAGTTCACCGATTACAGGATAAACCGATAGACTACAAGCTTGAATTTATCATTCAACGAGGATTGGTGACAATTGGGGATGCACGGATGCTTGATATAGCACTCACAAACCTTCTATATAATTCATATAAGTTTACCGGAAAACAGCCTTATGCACGCATTGAATTCGGAATGTCGATGATTGAAGATAAGCCTACTTATTGGGTGAAGGATAATGGCGTTGGTTTTGATATGGAAAACTCTAAGAACCTGTTTGGTGTGTTTCAACGCATGCATAATCAGAATGAATTTCCGGGAACTGGCGTTGGTCTTGCTACAGTTCAGCGGATTATACACCGACACACTGGTATCATCTGGGCTGATTCTAAATTAAATGAGGGTACTACTTTTTACTTTACCATCCCGGATGTAAATATTTAGGTCTCTGGAATTATTTTCCTTCTTTGGGTTGAATCAATTCTTTGGTGGATAACATCCCACATGCGGCATAAATATCCAAACCTCTGGATGCACGGGTGGTAGTCAGAATTCCTTTGCGATTGAGGGACTGATTAAATGAAGCAATGGTGTCGGAATCGGAACCTTCAAGAGGGGTTCCGGGAATTGGATGGAACCGGATTAGATTGATCCTGCATTCAATACCATTTAGGATTCGGGCGAGCTCTTTGATATGGCGCGGTGTATCATTAACACCCTTAAACATGATGTATTCAAATGAAACGCGCCGCTGAGGACCGATAGGAAATGAACGAATCTCATTCAATACATCGCTGATAGGATATACATTCTGGACAGGCATCATTTTACGGCGTTCTTCATCAAAGGGGTTGTGAAGAGAAATTGCCAGATGGCAACCGCTCTGCTCCAGAAAAGATTTCATGCCGGGAATAATGCCAATTGAAGAAACGGTGATGCGTTTAGAACTCATAGCATAGCCCCATTCGGATGTCAGTATTTCAAGGCTGTCGAGAACGTTTTGAAGATTGTCAAAAGGTTCTCCCATACCCATATAAACGATGTTGGTGATGTTTTCACGTTCGGGGAGACTGTGAAACTGGTTCAGTATTTCGCCGGCAGAGAGCTGTCCCTGAAAGCCCTGTTTGCCTGTCCAACAAAAGAGACAACCCATTTTGCAACCTATTTGTGATGACACGCACAGAGTTGCGCGATTTTCATCAGGGATATAGGCAGTTTCTATAAATTTACCTTCTTTGGCGGGGAAAAGGTATTTCTTAGTCCCGTCAACCGAAGCCTGTACCTTTATGGGTTCGTCTAATCCAAGTTCATAATGTTCGGTAAGGAGGAAACGGATCTTTAGAGACAGATTGGTCATTTGTTCTATAGAATCGATCTGTTTCTTATAGAGCCAGTCAGCAATCTGTGTTGCTACAAACCCCTGCAATCCAAGATGCTTTACAACCTCTTTTAGTTGAGGGAGTGTTTTACCGAACAGCTTTTCTTTCATCCTGCAAAGATACATAGAAGTAACATAATATGTTACTTCTTGTGATAAAGATCAAGGGCTACGATGATGGCTGCAAAGCCCCAGAAGGGAACAGACGCTTTGTCGGTATCGAGAAAATTATTCATCATCCCGTGTGCAAAATATGATATGAAACCCAATAACGTACTGAGACTGAGTATTCTGACTTCAGGTTTAACGGCTTTCTGGTAAACACGGTTTCCTGTAAATATAATGGCTGAAAAGAGCATCAGAACACTCAAAAGCCCCGGCCACCCACTCTCAGATAAAGGGCCCAGATATTCGCTATGGGCATTCCCTTTGTTTCCTTCGTTAGTACTGATAATCGTTTTCTCGCGACTCAACTGGTAGGGTCCATAGGCAAACTGATAGGTCCCCGGCCCCCACCCCAGATTTGGATGTTCATTAAACAATCTTAATGCACATTTCCAACGGTTGATGCGTTCGAGATTGGATGCATCAGAAGAGACATTCAACATCGACTCGATGTGTTCGGTATAGTTGGCTGATGAGTCCTGCTTGTTCTTCTCAAGGCGGTCGATGATTTGTTGCTGATAAATATAATAGAATCCAATAACCATGACTAAACCCAGTAGTATCCAACGTAACCTGATCTTCAATATGATCGGCAACATCACTAAAAACGAAACACCTAGACTGAACCACGCTGCCCTGCAATATGACAAAATAAGTGCCATCGCAAAGAGTCCCAGAACTGCGAATGAAACGACACGTAGCTTAAGAGAATAAATTTTACTCAGGCTAAATCCGGCAAGTACAGGGATGAAAAAAGCAAGCATAACAGCATAGGCAGTGTGATCATTATAAAATGGACTCATGGCCCAGTTGGCACCCTTTTCAGAAAAGTTATATCCTGCATGATTGTAAGTGGTATTGATGATGACAATACAAAAAGCAACAATATAGAGCAAGTAAAACAGGTGAATTTTACGTAAATCTTTAAAAAGAGCAGTTCCCATGAACAACAATGGCACAACAAACCACAAACGGGCTATAAAATATTTGAATGAAACGATCGGAAACTGACTTGTGATCGAAGTAATCAACATCCATAGGAGATAAATCAATGCGACGATTACAACAGGATGTGAAAAGATCTTTCGATCGGGAACCTGACCAATGATAATTTTAAAAATAAAAACCAGTAAAAGGGCTGCTAATAATGGCTCCGTTGGAAAAGAGACACTTAGACCCGGAAACAGATCTTCCAGATTGAGCGCCAATGGAGTTGCAAACACAATAAAAAAAAGTACATTATCCAGTGAAAAGATGAAAAAGAAGGCAACTAAAAGCAACACTGGAAGCATCCATGCCAACCAATACAATTGATTAATGATAAGTAAAACATTGACAGCAATTATAATCGCCGAGGACAGATAGAACAAACCGAGAGGTTGCCTGATCTGTCGAAGAATTCGATCCATTATTCTTTTAATGAAGTGATAGCGGCAGAAAGTTTCTTACGGTTCTCAATTGCAATTATAACTAACATTGAAGTGATCTTTGTTACCAACATTACAGTGAGAACAATGAGCCAACGAATGGGGTAAGAGTTCTTCTGGGCAGGATATGGTGCAGTGATCAGGTTGATGTAAGAGAAATCACGTTTGTAATCCCTGAAAGCCAGATCTTCGGCTTCTTTCAGTTTCCCTAATTCCTCAATAGCCTGCCTGAATTGATTATCGATAATCAGAAAATCAGTTCCATTGGCTTCGAGTTCTTTTTTAAGCCGAAGTACTTCGGGTGTATTGATACTGGTTCTGCTTGCACCATCAATGGTACGCAGATAGCCTCGGATCATTTCAGTAGTCTGCTTATCAAAATCTATCAACTGATTACGTGTGTGCATTCCTTTCAAAAGAATGTTTAATGAATCTATTTCGTGGATTTTATGATACACCATCTGTTGACTCAATGCATAGGCTTCAGCATATTTTTCACGTTGAACCTTTTTAACTTTTTGATTAAATATAACCATAATTGCGTTAACCATGTTGCATGCTGTAACAGGATCGGTATCACGCACTTTTATTTCTACAGATTCATAGAGGGTCTTCCGGATGGTTACTGCATCAGCATAGTAAAGTGTTATATAATAATAGGCTCTTTTGCCCTTAGGATCAATGTCATAATGCTTGTAAAGGTCGAATTTCCTGATGAGACTATCCCGAATATCTGCTGATTCCAGAAACTGAAGCATCTGCTCAGTATTGCTTTCATCTGAATAGGCCTTAATATTATTTGGATAAATAATTGCAGTAGATGTGTATAGCGGTTTAATAAAAAAAGGTGAGGAAAACACTATTGCTGCAAGACCGGCTGCAATAGTAGCAATCAGAATTTGCTTTCTCCATTTCCAGAATATTGCAATCAAATTGATATTGTTAAAGTAACCCGTCATATAAGTTGATATTTAAAAGATAAATTATTTGAATCCCAAAAGAAGGAAAGAAATTCCAGCCCTCAAAATTTCTGTAAATATATCAATTCAAAAATGAATTATCAACATCAATTCGCTTATTCGAAAAGAGTGATATTCTCTGTTACTTATTCGGAAAAGAAAAGACGCAAGGTTTTTAAATCAACAAACCTGAACAAAAAGGTAAGGGTTAATCCTATCAGTCCGATTAAAGAAATTTGAACCATCCAATGTACAGGCACAAACCTCATTAAAGAAGAGAATATAAAAATGACAATTCCAAAGAGTAACAGCGCAGGAATAAAACGGGCTCCGGGCCGGATAGAGATCATCTTAAAAGCAAGAAACATTTCGGCCAAAGCAACAAAACTTTGAGTGATCACTCCTGCCCATGCTGCACCGATAACTTGATACCGTGGAATGAGAAAAAGGTTCAATCCAACATTCAGGATCAGAGTCAGAAACATTAATTTATTTTGAATTTTAACGGATCCATTTGCTGTTAGCAGTGTGCCAAACACAAATAAAAAAGTATTGGCTACAAACGAAAACATCAGGATACTGAATACTTCTGCAGATTTTTGGATGTGATGAACATATAACAAATTCATCAACTGACTGCTATAGAATAGCGAAACTGCAGCAACCATAATAGAAAGCGGGAAAAGTAATACCAGAGAAACGCGAACAATCTGACTGATATCACTCTTATCTGCAAGCATCCTGGCGAACAGTGGCAAAAGCAGGATTGAAAAAAGATAAGGAATGTTGTTGGCCGCATCCAGTAACCGGTAGCCATTTGCATAGATTGCAACCTGATTTACCCCATCAGGTAACATCCGTTCCAACATTACAGTATCGATTTTGGAGAAAAACATCATCAGTAATCCAAGTAATGCATACGGCATTCCTTTTTTGATGATGCTTATACTAAATCGTGGGAATAGAATAAATCTGAAACTCTGAGAATGATTCAATACTACAAGAAATGCAAGAGTGGCAGTAACACAGTAAGCAGCAATCTGAGCATAAACAAACCACTCGATCTGAAAAGGTCCTTGTGCAATGTTGCCCCAGATCAGGACAGAACAAATACAGATCATCAACAGCTTGTCCATCACCGAGAAGAAACTTTCTGTCTTGAAAAGCATCAAAGCCGATATATTTGATCGCAGGTACAGAATGAGTGACGACAAAAACTGTACAACTCCAAGAAGCAGTAATAAATGCATTTGTCTGCTACTGTATCCTATCAGACTTCCTACCAAAACAATTACAATCATATAAATTACAGCAAGCAGGAGTTTCAATGCAAGCATTCCTGAAAAATTATCTTTAAGCAGATTGTTATCCTGTGATATTTGGCGGTTATTAAAGCTGGTAATACCGAAATCGAGCACTATGGAAAAAAGGAAGCTGAAATTAAGAATAGCATAATAGAAGCCATATTCACTACCGGTAATATTCTGAACGGTACGATCGATACCAAAAATCCAAACCGGCTTGATCAACATGTTCATTGCAAGCATTAATCCCAGTCCGGAAAGAAATTTCTTCAGCATAATATGGTTTCTCTTAGTCCTGATTTGATTTTTACTATTTAAATTCTTCGAAGGCTTAAAAAACCTATACATTTGTGTAGGTTAAAAGCTTACAATTACCAGGACAAAGTTAAAAGAAACTGTTTATAGCTTAAAATTAATATTTTCCTTAATTCACCTATACTCTTGAAAATAGCTGTTAATACACGATTACTCATTAAAAACAAGCTTGAAGGCATTGGATGGTTCAGCTTTGAAACGTTGAGTCATATTGTAAAACAGCATCCGGAACATGAATTTTTTTTCATTTTCGACCGTCCTTATGATTCTTCTTTTGTCTTTGGCCCTAATGTAAAGGCAATCGTTGCGCCACCCCAGGCAAGGCATCCTGTTTTGTATTTCATCTGGTTTGAACTGGTTATACCAAAGATTCTAAAAAAGATAGGGGCAGATTTATTTCTTTCGCCCGATGGCTATCTCTCTCTGAGTAGCAATATAAAACAGGTAGTTGTAATGCACGATCTTAACTTTGAACATTACCCAAAAGATCTTCCATTCCATGAGAGTTGGTATTATAGGAAATTCTTTCCCAAATATGCCCGTAAAGCCAGTCGTATTGCAACAGTGAGTGAGTTTTCTAAATCAGACATTATTAAATATTATCACATTGATCCTGAAAAGATTGATGTAGTATATAATGGTGTGAACCAGATCTTTCAACCTGTTTCTGAATCGGTTAAGCAACTAACCCGGACAAAATACGCAATGGGTTGTGAATATTTTATATGTGTGGGTTCGGTTCACAAACGCAAGAACATTGAGAATCTGTTGAAAGCATTTGAGCTTTTCAAATCTGAGCAAAGTTCTGATGTCAAATTACTTGTAGTGGGTCAGAAAAGATGGTGGACTAAAGAGATGCAACTGACACTCAATCAAATGGTTTACACTTCAGATGTAATATTTACGGGGAGAGTTGAAACAGAAGATTTACATCTGCTGATGGGTTCTGCTTTAGCACTCACTTATGTTTCCTATCATGAAGGTTTTGGAATTCCAATTCTGGAGGCATTTTGTTGTGACACACCTGTTATTACTTCTGACATAACCTCAATGCCCGAGGTGGCCGGGGATGCAGCAATATTAGTTGATCCATTTTCGCCTGAATCAATTGCAGATGCAATGAAAAGAATATATTTAGAAAAAGACTTGCGGGATGAACTCATTGAAAAAGGACGTTTACTACGAAAGCAGTTCTCATGGCAGAAAACAGCTGATGCATTATGGGGATGTATTGAAAAAGCTATATCACATTGACTTCCATCTCAAGGTCAATATCAAATTTAGCTTTTACTGAAGATTGTATTTCAGTTGCCAGCGATAACATCTCAGATCCTGTGGCCTGGCCATAATTAACAAGTACAAGTGCCTGATGTGCGTGAACACCGGCATCGCCTTTGCGAAATCCTTTCCATCCGCATTGCTCGATCAGCCACCCGGCAGCCACTTTAAAACTTCCATCAGCCAGTTCGTAACCCACAATTCCGGGAAATGCTTCGTGCAAACGCATATAATGAATAGCATCAACGGCAGGATTTTTAAAAAAGCTACCAGCATTTCCGATAACAAGCGGATCAGGTAATTTACGGGAACGGATTGAGATAACTGCATTCCGAATTGCAATTAGCGACAAACTATTTACACCCATGGCAGCAAGTTCTGTTTTGATAGCGCCATATTGGGTATGAAAAACCGGATTTAGTGAAAGTCTGAAAGAGACAGAAGTAATGATGTATCTCCCTTTGGCTGAATACTTGAAAATACTTTCACGATAACCAAAGTGACAATCTGCGTTTGTAAGAATGCAGATCTGTCCTGTATTTCGATCATACACAGTAACATGATCAATGGTATCTTTAACTTCAACTCCATATGCCCCGATATTCTGAACAGGACATGTTCCTACAACTCCCGGAATGAGTGAAAGATTTTCAAGCCCGGCATATCCCTTTTCTACACAAATGGAAACAAAATTATCCCACTCTTCTCCGGCACCGGCTGTAACCAAAACTATATCTTCATTTTGATAAACAATCTCAATCCCTTTGAATTCTATCTTAATGACTAATCCTTCAAAGTCTTTGGTGAAAAGCAAATTACTTCCCCCACCAAGTATCAGAACGGGTAGATCTGCAATGCAAGGATGATGCATTGCTTCAGATAATTCCTCAACAGTAGAGACCTTTACAAAATATCGGGCTTTTGCTTCAATGCCAAATGTAGAATATGGTTTTATAGAACAATTCTCTTGTAAAGTCATAACGATCTGCTTAATTTGCAAAGGTAGAGAATTATTTCTGAAGGGTTTTGCTATCTTTGTTTCATGCTTCAACCATTAGCCATTATCTCGGTAATTAATGATCTGGTCAGTGACCAACGTGTTCACCGAACTGCTCTAACGTTGAAACAATCGGGTTACAGCGTTTTGCTTGTTGGGAGGAAAAGAAGAAAAAGCCCAACAATGCTATTAAGGGAATATCAGACTTACAGGATGGTGCTTTTATTTGAAAAAGGTCCCTTCTTTTATGCAGAATTCAATCTGCGGCTGTTTTTCTTTCTGTTGACCCACAAAGCCTCTCTCCTGATCAGCAATGACCTGGACACATTACTGCCTAATTTTCTCATTCAAAAGCTCAGAAAAACAGAGCTTGTTTATGATGCCCATGAATACTTCACTGGTGTTCCTGAACTGGCTAGACGCCCATTTGTTCAAAGGATCTGGAAAAGAATAGAACGAAAAATATTGCCTTCAATAAGATATATGGTAACAGTTAATGATTCAATAGCTGCTCTGTATCACAAAGAATTTAACATTGTTCCATTGGTGATCAGAAATATCCCCCTCACAAAAAAAACAGAATCGGGCTACAACCCAAGCCGATTTGATCTGGAGCTTTCGGATGACAAAAAAATCATATTGTTACAGGGAGCGGGCATCAACATCAACAGAGGTGCAGAAGAAGCCGTTTCAGCAATGCAATTTACCGAGGGTGCTATGTTATTGATAATAGGTGATGGCGATGTAATACCTGCCTTAAAATCAATGACACTTGATCTGAATCTTCATGACAAGGTCAGATTTTTGCCCCGACAACCGTTGGAAAGGTTAGCTACATATACAGCAATGGCAGATATTGGGATAACTTTTGATAAAGACACAAATATCAATTACAGGTACAGTCTGCCCAATAAGTTGTTTGATTATATACAGGCAGGACTTCCGGTGCTTGCATCTCCCTTGCCTGAAGTAAAAAAAATCATTGAAGAATATGGTTGCGGTACTTTTATTGAAAACCACAATCCACATCACATTGCTGCTTGTTTTACACATTTCCTGAATGATGATCAGTTTTTGAGTGATTGCAGGACAAATGCTTTAAAAGCATCAATAATATTAAATGGGGAAACCGAACAAAAACCTCTACTATCTTTGTTTATGCAACTCAAAGGTTAGTGAAATTATTAATCAAAATGAGCGATTTACATTTACATATTATTGCTTTTGATATCCCGTATCCTCCTACTTACGGTGGAGTAATAGATGTATTTTATCAGATAAAAGAGCTCAATGAAGCAGGAGTCATGATTCATCTTCATGCTTTTGAATATGGAAAGGGACGACGCTCAGAGGAATTTGAAAAGCTGTGTTTCCAGGTTTATTACTATCCACGGTCAACAGGATTAATTTCTTCATTTGGTCTGAAACCTTATATCACAACCAGTAGAAGATCAGAAATGTTGATGAAGGAATTGATTAAAGACAATTACCCAATTTTGTTTGAAGGGTTGCATACTTGTTTTCACATTAACGATAAACGACTGAAAGAGAGAGTAAAATTTGTCAGAACCACTAATATTGAACACAGGTATTATGCAAATCTGGCATTAGCTGAAAGAAACATCTTCAAAAAAGTTTATTTTACTATCGCCTCTTTAAAACTTTTGTATTATCAGGAGGTACTCAGATTGGCTGACATTATATTGCCTGTTTCAACTACAGATTTAGCTTATTTTCAAAATAATTTTCCTTTACAAAAGGTTCATATTCTGCCTTGCTTTCATGCAAACAATCAGACTACGAATGAAAGAAGTGGCAATTATGTATTGTTTCACGGTAATCTGGAAGTGGCAGAAAATGAAAGAGCTGCTGTATTCCTGATGCGGAAAGTCATGAACAATATCGACTATCCTTTTATCATTGCCGGTAATTCTCCATCCAAACGCTTATTACGTATCGCTGGTAATTATCCAAATGTGATCATTAAGTCATCGCCTGATGAAAAGACTATGGCTGAACTCATCAGCAAGGCCCATATAAATCTATTGATTACTTTTCAGGCAACAGGACTAAAACTAAAACTCCTGAATTCCTTGTACAATGGAAGTTTTGTTTTAGTTAACAATAAAATGTTGCATGGAACCGGGCTGGATGAGCTATGTTATGTTGCAGACAGTGCAAAAGAATTAAAGAAAAAAGTACAGATTCTGATCAAATCTGAATATCATTCAGCTGCAGAAAAAAGGAATATCATTTTTTTGAATGAAAAATATGACAACACCAAAAATGGGGCAAAACTGGTTGAATTGATTAAAGAGGAAATGTCAGAAAAAGCTGATCTGCATTAAACATCCTGATCCCCGGAAGCTTTAGGATCCTCATCAGTATCGTCAATGTCATCAGAATGAAATCCGGGAGTGAATGAAGAAGAACTGTTATCGGTTTCATATGATAGGACTTCGATAACGCGGCCATTTATACACTTTAAAATCCTGCCCGGGTATTGTTTAATCAGATTATAGTTATGGGTGGCCATCAGAACAGCACTACCGGTTTTGCTTATTTCCAGAAGCAACTCCATAATTCCTGCTGAAGTCTCAGGATCGAGATTCCCTGTGGGTTCATCGGCAAGTATTAATTTTGGACTATTGATTAAAGAACGGGCAATACATATGCGTTGTTGTTCACCTCCTGAGAGTTGATGAGGCATCTTATGTCCTTTAGTAGATAAACCTACCATTTTAAGCACCTCATGTAATCGGGATTCCATTTTAGACTTCTCTGCCCACCCTGTCGCTTTCATTACAAACAACAGGTTTTCATTAATGCTACGATCAGTAAGCAATTGAAAATCCTGAAAAACTATACCTATTTTACGACGGAGAAATGGAATCTCCTTTGGATTGATATTTAAAAGATTGTAACCGGCAACTGAAGCCTGTCCATCAATAACCGGAATTTCGGCATAAAGTGTCTTGAGCAAACTACTTTTACCTGTTCCGGTTTTACCAATTAAATATATAAACTCTCCACTGTTAAAATTGATAGATACTTTTGTAAGCACCAACGCATTTTTCTGGAAGACCGAAACATCTTTTAAATCAACAATTTTAGCTGAATCCATTTTGTTTATTTTACTCGTATCTGAGTGATTCAATAGGATCGAGTTTGGCAGCTTTGGTTGCAGGAATAATACCTGAGACCATTGCAACACCAAAACAAAGTGCATATCCTAAAATGATCCACTGCCATGGTATTATGAATGAACTACCCACTACTTTTGACACCAGATTCCCAATTCCGATTCCAAGAACAATTCCTAAAGTTCCACCTAAAACAGCAATCATGATTGCTTCAATCATAAACTGATTGCGAATTGTAAGTTTGTTTGCGCCCATTGCTTTCCTGATGCCTATTTCCTGAGTTCGCTCTGTTACAGAAACCAACATGATATTCATCAATCCAATAGCTGCACCAAAAAGTGTTATACCCCCAATAATTTTAGCAGCCAGGCTAAGATATCTAAGCTGGTCAAAGAGCAATTTTGCCACAACATCACTCTTGGAAATCTCGAAATCAGGCTCCTGATAAGGCAGGTTTTTACGTATAATCCGGAATCGGCTCATGGCCTCCCCTTCAGCTGCCTGAAGTTGTGCAGAACTGAATGGCATAATATTGATAGAATAGGAAACTCTAGGTCGTGGGAAAAACTGACGTGCAGTAGTTAAAGGGATGATACATGAATTATCAGAATTCATACCGATACTGGAACCCTTGCTCTTCAATACCCCTATGACTCTGAATTTGGCTGTTCCTAGTGTGATGATCTGACCTATCGGATTTTCTTTATTCTTAAATAAATTGGTTTGAATGCCACTACCAATAACGGCAACAGCAGAACCATAAAAGTTTTCAGTTCCAGAAAAAGCACGTCCTTTTTCAACTTCGTCACCCGATGTAATCATATAACTCTCATCACCGGCAAGTATACGTATATTTGGGTTTGTCTTTATACTGCCAAATTTTGCAGTAGCATTTCCGGTAGCATAATAATAAAGGGCAACATTGGCCTGAAAATCATAATCGTTTTTAAAGGCAGAAGCTTGTTGAAATGTTATTTCAGGATAATGACGGGGTCTTTTATGATCTCCACCCATATCAATATGTACTGCACGATTACGAATAGTCAATGTATTTGCGCCCATAGCGGCAAAATTCTCATTGAAAAAATATTTTATAGCATCGATAGAAGTGAGAATTCCTACTAAAGCCATTATTCCAAAAGAGATGATGAGAATAGTAAGCATAGATCGCAGCATGTGACTTCTGACTGCAGAGATAGAAATACGAATGTTTTCAATGATTAGCTGGTTCATGGCACTTGATTTGGTACAAATGTAGCAAAAAAAAAGCCTGAAAGTAGCAAATAATCACCTATTTTATCAAATTCCTTATGGATGAAGAAGATGACCTATTGTAGTCAGAATAATTGTCCAACATACGACAGAAGCAGCCATGTATGCAAGGATGTGTCGCTGATGAGAGTAATAAGTTATGGCCAAAAAAGTCCCGAAAGGAATGGACAATAATATAGGTGTGAGAATTATAATTCCGGGTAATCCATACTTGGCACGAATTACACCTAACATCCGTGATTTACGGGTAAATATTTTTTTGGGTTTGTAAGTAGCAAAACGGTTTCGAAATATGGTAGTTTGTGATAAATAAGGAAAAACTTTCTGAGTATAATAACGGTGATAAATGGCCAAAATAATATGACTCAAATGGTAAAAAAACCATACACCGGCAATACCACCAACAGCAGTATATACCAAGGTCTGCGAGTAAGTGAAACCTAGATTTATAGACATGAATGGTGCAACAATGAATTTCAAGCCACTTACTACAAATACACCCAACATTCTCAATATTCCTTCATGTGCGGCAAATACAACTTCAAACATTACTTTAGCTTTTCAATTTTAATAAACGCTTCCTGGCAACAAAATGTTGTTTCATTTTAAAACATCAGGAAATAATTTATGAATTGTTAATATACCCTTAATTTGGGTGAAGATATTCATACATCAAGTAAGCTGTTTTCTTAGATGCCCCTTTATCTCCCAACAAGTGCCTCAATTCAGAATAATCAGAAAAGATCTTTTGTCTTTCTTCCGGATTATTCACGATGATATCAAGTTCACGTTTCAGGTTGTTCGTATTTAACTGATCCTGAATTAATTCCTTAACAACCACCCGGTCCATGATAAGGTTAACCAGCGAAATATATTTAACCTTTATCAACTGACGGGCAATAAGATATGAAACATTACCACCCTGATAACAAACAACTTCAGGTACATTCAACAGTGCAGTCTCGAGGGTAGCAGTCCCTGAAGTTACCAGCGCAGCAACTGAACTCCTCAAAAGCTCATGGGTTTGTCCGAAAATCAACTTTACAGGTTGTGACCCAATAACAGATTGATAAAAAGCTACCGGTATAGCATCAACACCTGCAATAACAAACTGATATCCGGGAAAAAAATCAACAACAGACATCATTTGATGTAACATGACTGTGATTTCCTGTTTTCGACTTCCGGGTAATAGTGCTATCAGTGGTTTATCGGTCAATTTATTTCTTGTAATAAATTCCTCAGCAATAAAAGGGTGTTCATCTATTTCTGCAGCAATCGCATCGAGCAATGGATGACCAACAAAATCGACTTCAACACCAAAATGCTTATAAAACTCCTTTTCAAAGGGCAATATTACAAACATTTTATCCACTGTACGACGGATTTGTTTGACACGGGATTGTTTCCATGCCCATATCTGTGGAGAGATATAATAAAAGACCCGGATTCCCTGTTCGTGAGCCCATTCAGCAATCCGAAGATTAAATCCGGGATAATCCACCAGGATAATTACATCGGGTTTGAAAGTTAAAATATCCTTTTTACAGAAATCAAGATTATGAAATATTGTTCGCAGATTCTTCAGAACTTCGACAAAACCCATAAATGCAAGATCCTTATAGTGCTTTACCAGAACAGCTCCTTCTCGTCCCATTCGATCTCCTCCCCAGGCCCTGATATTGGCGCTAGTGTCGTTCAAACGCAATTCTTTGATCAGATTTGCAGCATGCAGATCTCCGGAAGCTTCACCGGCTATGAAATAATATTTCATTCGGTTAAAAAATTGATCTGTTACTTAAAATCAATAATACAACTACCTCAACCAAAGTAAGTATAAACATTGCTTTCCCTGTCTTTTCCATTTTCAATACTTTGAGATATTGACGGAAAACAATAAAATTCGGAATACAACAAAGCAGGAGATATTTACTGATTGGGAAGTGCACATCGATCCAACCAAATGACTTCATCAAATTGACCACCGGGAAAATAATAATTATCGAAAGAAAAGGAACTAAAATGGCTAATAAAATGCCCAAAAGATAATTGTCGCGATATAAAAATTCCTGTATTTTTTTCATCAGTATTTAATCTTTAAAATTCCAGTTACTAATCTTTTCGATAGCCCCGTAATCAGTCATATCATGTTGCACAGGCACGATTGCAACCCAATTGTTTGCAAGTGCCCATTCATCGTTATCCAAACCTGAATCTATATTTCGAAACTGTCCCGAGAGCCAGTAATATTTACGATGCCTTGGGTCTTTACGTTCTTCAAACTCTTCATCCCAATATGCTTTCCCCTGACGAACAACCTTAACCCCTTTTATATCTTCATCCTGTCGGGCAGGAAAATTCACATTTAAACAGGTATATGGATGTATCCCATTTTTAAGCACATTGCCTGCTATAGAAAGGATATATTTGTCAAGATGGGTAAAATCAGCATCCGGAGAATGATCATTGAGTGAAAAACCAATTGAAGGAATATCTTCCATTGCTCCCTCGAGAACAGCGGCCATTGTGCCTGAATACAGGATGTTGATCGATGTATTTGATCCATGATTGATCCCCGAGACAATTAAATCAGGTTTCCGTTTCAGTATTACTTTTTGACCCAACTTCACACAATCGGCCGGAGTTCCATTGCAACTGTATTCGAGATATCGGGGCTCGGAAGCAATCAGATTTAATCGCAAAGGGCTGGAAAAGGTAACAGCATGTCCCATTCCACTCTGTGGTTTATCGGGAGCCAAAACAACAACATCGCCCAGTTTACGCATCAAATGGATTAAATGTCTGAGACCGGTGGCAGTTATGCCATCATCATTGGTTATCAGTATTACAG
>Ga0209748_1000157_pt1 | contig 41337 bp, 38 predicted proteins | sample BarGraIncu00421A_FD_185490 | JGI IMG/M metagenome (GOLD analysis project Ga0209748, IMG submission 185490) | Arctic peat soil microbial communities from Barrow, Alaska - Barrow Graham LP Incubations 004-21A (SPAdes) (version 2) | ecosystem: Environmental > Terrestrial > Soil > Wetlands > Peat... | reverse complement strand
AGTAGCTGAAGAAACACCAGTGGTTGAAGCGGCTCCAGTAGCTGAAGAAACACCAGTGGTTGAAGCGGCTCCAGTAGCTGAAGAAACACCAGTGGTTGAAGCGGCTCCAGTAGCTGAAGCAGTGCCAGTGGTTGAAGCAGCGCCAGTAGCTGAAGCAACACCAGTAGTTGAAGCAGCGCCAGTGGTTGAAGCAGCGCCAGTGGTTGAAGCAACACCAGTAGTTGAAGCAACACCAGTAGTTGAAGCAGCGCCAGTGGTTGAAGAAGCACCAGCAGCAGATGTATCAAATGCTATACCTGAAGGAGCCGTGAAGACAACTTTAAGTTGTACGGCTTATACAGCAACAGGCAATGCAACTGCAGTTGGGGTTATGCCACAAGCTGAACATACTATTGCATCATGGAACGGACTTCCCTTTGGAACTAAAGTTTATGTTCCATCATTAGGAATAACATTTACAGTTGAAGATCGTGGTGGTGCCGTTTCTGAAGGCATTATCGATATCTATATGAATTCCTATGATGAATGTATTCAGTTTGGTCGCCAGAATTTAGAAGCTTACATTATTTACTAGAAATAAAATTGATGTAAAAAAGGACGCCGAAAGGTGTCCTTTTTTTGTTGATTTGAACGCAATAACACTTCTTGACAATTATTTGAAAGAAGTGTACAATCGAATTAAAAATATAGTTTCTTTTTACATGTAGAAAAGGAGGGCTATGGAAGAAAGACAAAGTAAAAATGCTTTAAACAGAAAAAAAATAGTTTTAAGAATAGGTCTGGTCAGTTTGATTATTACTTTCATTATTGGCATAACAGGAACCTTTGCTTTTGCAAAGGAAGTAACCCTTAAGGTTGATGGAAAGGAAACAACCGTTCGAGGAAGAATTTTTCAGAATGTTCAGGAGATCCTTGAAAATAATGGGATTGTACTCAATGATGAAGAGTCTGCAAATATTGATGCACAGACTAGAATCGTTGGTGCTGATGCAATTGCAGTCAATCAGAAAGCCACGGGAAATCTCGAAGTTGATGGAAAAACCATTCATTATGAAACAGATGTTAAAACGGTTGAAGAGTTGCTTGTTGAAAATAATATTAAACTGGGAGACCTTGATCGTGTAGAGCCTTCTAAAACAACTTCCTTATCGGAAATCAATGAGATTGCGATTGTTCGGGTTGAAATTGAGGTGGAATCAATCAGGAAAGAGATTCCATTTGCAAAGGAAACTAAAGATAATCCTAAATTGGAAATTGGAAAGAAACAGGTTATACAACCTGGAAAAAATGGTGTTTCTTATGTTGTCGAACATATTCTCTATGAAAATAATGTTGAAGTAAAAAGAGAAACCATTTCAGAAGAAGTGGTAACACCTCCAATATCAGAAATTGTTGAAATTGCAATGAATGAGCCAGAGGAGGAGTCACCAGTGGTTGAAAAAACACCAATAGTGGTAGAAACTCCGGTAGTCGAGAAAACTCCGGTAGTCGAGAAAACTCCGGTAGTTGTGGAAACTCCGGTAGTCGAGGAAACTCCGGTAGTTGCGGAAATACCAGCAGTTGTGGAAACACCAGTGGCGGTGGAAACTCCGGTAGCTCCAACAGTGGAGGTGCCAGATGCTGCCCCATTAGGTGCCACCAAAAAGATTTTAAATTTTACGGCTTATACTGCAACAGGTAACGCTACCGCATCCGGGGTTATGCCGGAAGCTAACCATACCATTGCAGCATGGAACGGACTCCCCTTTGGTACCAAAGTTTATGTGCCATCCCTGGGAACAACCTTTATCGTTGAAGATCGTGGTGGTGCTGTTACAGAAGGCATTATTGATATTTATATGAATACCTATAATCAGTGTATTCAGTTTGGACGTCAGAACCTGGAAGCTTATATCAGCTACTAAAATAAATGAAACGAAAAGAAGAATGCCAGAAGGCATTCTTCTTTTCGTTTCTATTGAATATTTCTAATTTTTCAGCTGACGTAAACCCAGGGCCCGATATTCCAGAGGATTAGTGATTTCTCGGGAATAAGGAACAGCTACAATATTGAGCTCAACCTGGACATCAACGGCATTATACCCTAAAATCATGGCATTAAAGGCCTCGTTAATTCCCTGATTAATCAAGAGTTGGTTTTTCATGGAAGTATTTTCCATAATGATACTAAAGACATTTCCCTCTAAAACATAAATGAGATGGGTACTGAAGCAGTGCTGCTTAATAATTTTCAGGGTCTTGTAAAGAATTTCATCCCAGAGACGTGGTCCTGTAATGGACTTTAGGGTATTCAGATGAGAAATAGACATCATTTCAAGAACAAGAATGGTTTCGCCCTTAATGGCTCGATCCATTGCATACTTCAGATCTTTATAATAGGCTTTTTCAATGGTTAATCCCTGGCCTTCATCTAATTCGTCATAGGAAGCAAGTTGGCCTTCTAAAGACTTCTTAGTCTTGAAAAGCTCACGAATCTTTCTGATAAGAAGAGCGCTACTCCACAAGATAAGAGGAATAACAATAACCCAACCAACCTGGTAAAGTTCAAATGGAACTTCAAGATAGAAAATAGAAATAAGGGTTAAGGTTATATAACTGCAAAATAGGAGTGCCATAAAAAATATGCTTGCGCTATAGGGCATTGCGATTGTGAAAATTAAACAGGTAAACAGGATGAACAGGACGCTGTAGTCCACAAAGCTAAAGTTCCGGGAGAATAATATTAAAAAGACGCCAAAAGCAATAAGTCCGGCAATAAAAATGATAAAAGGCAGAATTATGTCTACCAGATTCAGTTTTGTGGTTGGGGCCAGTGACTTTACTGACTGGAGATGCGTTTCTTTTGAATAAAGGGGAGGATTCACTTTATGGTGTGGCGGTGTATCAGCGTTAGCTTCATTTATTTTTTCTGTTTTTGGTTCGAAAGGAATGTCCTTCTGAAACTGATCTTCGGTGGAGGTTGAAACCCCGGCCAGAAAATCTGACAGAGCAGGCGGGTCACTGGAAGTGAGGTTATCAGGATGTAATGGGGAGATCGAAATAGGGGCACACTTCAAAGCTTCCGGCTTTTCAGCAGGGCACTTTTCGTCATTATGTTGAATGGAAGTGGCTCGACCCAGAACTTTCGATAAGGTTGGAAGTTCCTCATTCTCATCTTCTTCATTCGGTTGTGAATCCTCAGGTGTGCTGTTATCAACGTTTATCTTTTCGTCTATGAAATCATCTCGATCAAAGGCCAGTTGATTGCTGCCGCCTGGAGCAGGTCGGGAATTAAGAATCGCCTGATCCAAAGCATCATCATCATTGATGTCCACACCTGAAAGAAAATGATCATCGGGCAGGCTGGTATCGGGAATACTTGTTTCAAAAAGTTCGGGACTTATTTTCTGGGATTTCATCTCATTTTCAGCAAGGGTTGCAAGTTTTTCATCAATACGTGCTTCATAGCCCAGGATGGTTGCATCCAACGCTTGCTTTTTTTCAAGAATAATATCCAGTTTAGTGAGCTGTTTTTTTTCAGTAGTCATATTATTTATCCATCGCTTTCGCTCATTAAATTATTTTTATAAAAATTTCATTATTGACTTTATCACCAGAATCATGGATGATAAAGGAGGTTTTCAAATTTGGTTGAAGCAACCTAAACATCTAAGTAATTTCTAACATCTCTGACTATGTATTATAGCAAAGAATGATGTGATATTAAAGGGAAAAACGAAAAAATGTTGTTTTAAACCAATTTTTATTTTTATGTTTATCAACAGGTCTGAAAGTTCTTTAGAGCTTTAAAAATGTTTAGAATTGGCTTAATAGAGGGAAAGATAAAAATAAGATAAAAAGTGTTAACTATTTATGTGAATATGTGGATAAAATAATAAAAAGTAATCAACAAGCGAAGCAAATTGCAGAGAGCTGAGAAATCCCTTTGCAAGTGGGTATTTGGGGATAAATCGAAGGAATCCCACTATTTGTCCACAATTAGTGGACAAAAATCGATAAAATGTGGATAGAATAACCAGAAAACCATAGAAACTTAGGGTAAAAAACGAAATGGAGATTTGAAATGTGGATAACTTTTTAAAAATTGGGGAGCGAATTGAAGATCTGGGGCTAAAAAAATTGAAGATCATTCAGAATCCAGACTATTTTTGTTTTGGAATGGATGCGGTATTATTATCCTGGTTTGCTGCAAAGCATATAAAAGGCAGTACTGATATTATTGATCTGGGAACAGGCACAGGGATTATTCCCCTTTTACTTTACGGCAAAACCAATGCGAAATCTATTACCGGCCTGGAAATTCAAGAGCCATTAGTGGAAATGGCTCGGCGGAGTATGGCAATTAATGGACTAAGCTCTAAAATAAAAATCCTTCAAGGGGATATTAAGGCTCCGGGTGAAGGGGTTCTACCCAATCATTATGATGCGGTTGTGAGTAATCCTCCCTATATGAGAGTGGATGCCGGGCTGAAAAATGCCGAGACCACCAAAACTATTTCACGTCACGAAATTTTATGCAACATCGAAGATATTCTGATTTTCAGTAAGCGAATGCTTAAAGATCGGGGACGTCTTTTCCTTGTCCACCGACCCGAACGTTTGGGTGATATTATTTCGCTTATGCGTGAGTATAAAATTGAAGTGAAGAACCTTCAATTTGTTTACCCCTCCATTAACAAGCCGGCCAATCTTCTTTTAATTGAAGGGCGAAAAGGTGGTCGCCCGGGTTTGAAAACAGAAGCCCCTCTCATTGTATATAATGAAGAGGGACAGTATACGAATCAAATATATGATATTTATGGTATGAAAAAGCCTGAATAGGCTGATTATTTTCGGCCATTTCGGGCCTTAAGGAGACGAATATCCTCTCCCAAAAATGGGATTGTTTTGAAATATCCTCTGATTCTGGAGGAAAGACGTTCATCATAGGTTTCCTGGATTTTTAAAACCGTTAGATTGGTGGAAACAATCATTTTTTTTTCGGCATTCAGTCGGGAATCAATCACTTCATAAAGCTGTTTCTGACTGTATTCCGAGGTGAACTCGGCACCAAGGTCATCGATGATGAGGAGGTCACAGAGCAGTAGTGGTTCAAAAACCTGGGTTGAGGTTTTACCACTATGAAAAAGCTGGTCCTGAATACTTGACACTAGATGGGCAGCCGTTACATAAATAATACCATAGCCCTTTTGAGTGAGTTCGTTAACAATGCAATTGGACATAAAGGTTTTTCCAACCCCGGGAGACCCGGTAAAGAGAAGATGGTCTGAAATGGCATCATAATTTTTACAATATTTTAGCATGGTCTGTTTGATTTTTTTGGCGTTTTCCCGGGGACTGGGTTCCCCTTCACCGGTGGCAACATCCGAATAATATTTGGAATCAAAGCTATGAAAAGTTTCCCCGCGTGCTTTTGATTTTAAGTCATAGGCAGAGAAACTTGTTTCCGCAAGACAGTGCCCAAGGCATTGGCAAATCTCTTTATCGACGATCCCCTGATCTTTACAAAGCGGACAGTAATAAGAGTAAGTGAGGAGTTCTTCACTTCCGGCACCCAGTTTTTGCTTTTGGACAGTCAGGATATCCATTTTTTCACGAAGGTCATTTATTTTATCTGAATTTCCGGCAATGGTTGCCCGGGCTAGAGCAATACCCAGTAGATTCATTTCATGATCAATGGTAAAAAGCTCAGGTATTTTCCTGTACAGGGCTTCTTTTTTTTGTCGTTGTTTAAATTTATATGCGTTTTGCTTTTCTAAAAGCAGGGCATAAGCTTCCTTATAAGTTTTCATCGTTTGTCTCCAATTCCCCCCATAAATCCTCAGCAAATTCGACTTCCATATCCAGATACGCCTGTTTACGGGAATCGCTGATGGGTTCTTCCTTATTCTTCGGCTCCCAGCGGGGCTTAGGTTTATCATTTTGGATGTCTTCCAGGGTTTTAAAACCCTGTTCATGCCAATTTTTCAAAATACCGTCAATATATTTCATGTTAGGTTTGCTGGTTCTTGAAAGTGCCTGGGTAATGATTTCCATTGAAAACCCATAATCATTAAACCAGGTATCCATAAGCTGGCGTTCTGAAATCATCGGGTTTCGATGAATGCCCAGATATTTAAAAATCTGGTAGTAAGACTGGCTTTCATCGGCAGATTTTTTAATATGGGCTTCAGCCTCAATATGGTCTCTGACCCCTGAATCATAAAAGCCCTTGGCCACGGTTTCAAGATAACTGGTGACCTGAGCCGGGGTAAAAATACGTTCTTTTTTATTGATCATATTTAATGAGTATTCGACAATCAGAATCACTGCCTCGGGCGTAAAATTGTAATCTTTCATCCAGCGTTTAAACAGTAGGGTTTCTTTTTTTGAAATGGTTCGACTTTCATACATATCCTGGATGGTTTCGTACATCCGGCGGACTCGGTCTTCTATTGAATTGGGAAGGCTTTCCCGGCGCGGGGCAATGGTTTCTTTAGGAGGGTCATTTTTATAAAGGATGGTGCCGGTAATATTATAGAACCGTACAAGGGCATCCCGGGTTCCGGTATATTCCAGGGAAAGAATTCCTTCGGAAATCCAATATTCCCAGGCTTTTTTCACATCGGTTTCCAGCAGGTTTAAGTCCTTGGCAATATCGGCATTGTTAATTGGCGCCAGCCCCTGGTTAAAGCAACGCTTTAAACCATAAAGGTAAACCTTCACATAATCTCCCTGGGCAACAGGCATATAATGGTTAATAAAAATATTTTCAAGAGGCGTTACCCCCAAATCATCGTGGCCAAAAATTAATTCAAAACGATTCATTTTTCACCTCATGTGCTATCAAAATAATTTGAATTTTTTTTTCTTTCTTAAGTATTTAGTAAAACTATTATATCACATCGGATAAAATCTGTGAAAAATTCCTTCTATCCTTTAGTAAAATGAAGGTAAAAGCAAAAATATGCTCATTGTGTAAAGAGTTTCTTGATAAAATCAGGAATTGTGATATAATCATCAATTGGATATTGCATATTTGTGTGTATTGAAAGGAAAATAAATGGAAGCTTTTATTATAGAAGGAGGCAACCCACTTCGCGGTGAGGTAACGATCTCCGGGGCAAAGAATGCAGTGTTGGGAATTATCCCTGCAGCGGTACTCTGCGCCTGTACAAGTAAAATTGAAAATGTACCTGATATTAAGGATGTCAACAAAATGGTGGATATTCTTGAAAAACTCGGGGCTGAAATATATCGTGAAAAAGATACGTTGATTATTAATACGGAAAAGCCCATTTCCTATGATGTTTCAGATTATGATGAGGAAACTGGGCAGATGCGTGCTTCATACTATCTTCTGGGGGCGTTATTGGGACGTTACCGGAAAGCCATTGTGCCATTGCCAGGGGGTTGTAATATTGGAGATCGTCCCATTGATCAGCATATTAAAGGGTTTCAGGCTTTAGGAGCTAAGGTCGTGATTGAACACGGCTATGTAAAGATGGACGCTCCAAAGCTTAAAGGAGCACATATCTTTTTTGATGTGGTCAGTGTCGGAGCAACCATTAATGTGATGCTGGCAGCAGTTCGGGCGGATGGTCTCACAGTTCTTGAAAATGCAGCGAAAGAACCACATATTGTTGATGTGGCGAACTTTTTAAACCTTATGGGTGCTAACATCAGAGGTGCGGGTACGGATGTCATTAAAATCCGTGGCGTGGATGAGATGCACGGTTGTGAATACTCGGTGATCCCAGACCAGATCACCACTGGTACCTACATGATGGCAGCAGCAGTGACCCGAGGAAACGTTCTGATAAAAAATGTTATTCCCAAGCATATGGACGCCATTACTGCCAAGCTTACAGAAATGGGAGTGGAGGTTCGGGAAGAGGATGACGGTATCCGGGTGATTGGAAAGCGTCCCCTAAAAGCTGTGAACGTAAAAACCATGCCCTACCCCGGCTTTCCAACCGACTTACAGCAGCCCATGGCCGTGCTTATGGCCATTGCCCGGGGAACGAGTACGATCACCGAAAGTATTTTTGAAAGTCGTTTTAAATATGTGGATGAGCTGAGAAGAATGGGCGCAACGATTTCCATTAACAGTCGAACAGCCAGCATTACCGGGGTTAAAACATTATCAGCCACAAAGATTCGAGCCACGGACCTTCGGGCCGGAGCAGCCATGGTATTGGCAGGGCTCATTGCTGATGGGGAAACGAAGATTACTGATATTATTCATATTGACCGCGGCTATGAAAACCTCCAGGAGAATCTTCGTGGTTTAGGCGCAGTCATTCGCCGGGTTTCGGAATAGGTGGATTTCCAGAGGTTTCTTAAAATTCCTTTATTCTTTGGTTTGGATTTGCTTTATTGGGTAAAAATAAGTTAAGTCATCTTTAAGTAAAATTCGCTAGTATAGGCATAACAGTCTTAGCCCCCAGGGCATTAGAAAAGCGATAATTTGCAAAAAAGTGATTTAATGGACAAAGGGAGTAAGGATTGAAATTTTGTAGTTTATACAGTGGAAGTTCAGGAAATAGTTTATTTATCTCAAATAACAATTCAAAGCTACTCATTGATGCAGGTCTTAGTGGTGTTAAAATTCAGAATGCTTTAAAAGCCATTGGGGAAAATCCTAATGAAATCTCCGGGATCTTAGTCACCCATGAGCATAGTGACCATATTCATGGCCTTGGGGTCTTATCACGTCGTTTTGGTATTCCCATTTATGCGAATGAGGATACCTGGGACGCTATGATCGGGGATTTAGGGAAAATTGCACCGCATAATATTAAAACCTTTGATTTTGAGAATACCTTGGTGTTAGGGGATTTTGAAATTAAAGCGTTTAAGACTTCCCATGATGCAGTAGCATCAGCAGGGTTTTGTATTAATAATGGAAAAAAACGGTTGGGTATCGCCACGGATTCCGGAATTGTTACAACAAAAATGATGGAATCTCTACCAGGCTGTGATTTAGTGGTGCTTGAATCCAACCATGATCCTTCCATGCTTGAAGCGGGAAGGTATCCCTTTTATCTTAAACAAAGGATTAAAAGTGATTTTGGCCATTTATCCAACGAAATTGCTGGAAATATGGCTTTGGCATTGGTAGAGGCAGGCACAGAACAGTTGGTTTTAGCGCATTTAAGTGAGGAGAACAATTATCCCTTACTTGCCTATGAAACCACTGCCCGTATCCTTACCGGGGCAGGGGTAAAATTAGAAAAAGATGTGACCCTTACCGTAGCAAAAAGAAGCAGTGTCAGCGAGATAATTGAACTTTAGAGAACTTCAACAGAAATTGAGGGAATCAATGAACGAGGATTTTAAACAGGAAAAACCAGATAAACCACAAAAACCACACGGATCCATACTCATAGGAATAATTGGTGCCATTATTGGTGGTATCATAGTGGGATGTGTTTTTCTGGGAATAAACTTTTTGACCAGTGACAGGACGGTTGTACAAGGGTCGAAACAGCAAATTGTTGTCAATGATTCCAGCTCGGATAATGTGGTTGAGGCTATTGCCAAGGTCGTTCCGCCATCAGTCGTGGGAATTGAAACAACGGCGGTTGCCAAGACAAACTTGGGATCACAGGAAGCTACTGGCGTTGGCTCAGGTTTCATTTTGACCAGCGACGGTTATATTGCTACCAATGAGCATGTGGTCACTGAAAATCCGACAGCCATAGCGGTTTCTTTGGATGATGGCAAGACCTATGACGCTAAAGTCATCTGGTCCAATGTGGAGCTGGATTTGGCGATTATCAAAATTGATGCAAAAGACTTACCGGTCATTGATCTTGGTGATTCTGAGAATCTTAAGGTAGGCGAATTGACAGTGGCAGTCGGCAATCCTTTAGGTCTTGGTTTTGAGCGCTCTGTGACCTCAGGGATTGTGTCGGGACTTAACCGGAGCATTCCATTGGATAATAATGCTTTGGCCGAAGATTTAATCCAAACGGATGCTTCAATTAACCCTGGAAATAGTGGTGGCCCTTTGGTGGACAAAGAGGGTTTGGTGATTGGTATTAATTCCTATAAGCTGAGCACAGGTGAAGGGCTTGGTTTTGCTATTCCAATTAATATTTTAAAACCAATTCTTAATGAAATCGTCGCTACAGGGAAATTTGACCCTACCGTGATTGGTATTACAGGATATGACCGAGCCATTGCAAATTACTATCTTACGGATGCAAACGTGGATTTTACAAAAGGAATTTATATAGCATCCACACAACCAGGTGGTGGTGTAGCCAATGCCGGACTTGTGACAGGGGATATTATTCTAAGTATTGATGGGACTGAAACCAATACATTGCTGAAAATGAAAGAAATTCTCTATGGTAAGAATCCCGGTGATAAGGTGAAGGTAACCTATGAACGCGGTGGACAAACACAGACTGTAGATGTCGTTGTTTCAGCAGGGGTTTAAAAAGAAAAACGTTTTCATAATTACTATTGTGAAAACTGTTTAAAAACCTTATTGACAGGGGCTTATTTAGATGCTACAATCAAATTCAATTCAAGGAACTGTTTAATATACGGTTAATGAAGATGGTTGTGTTGATCTTAAAAAAATAGGAATGGCTTGTCACCATTAAAAAGAATAAATAAGCTTATCAAAGGCGATAGCAGCTATGACTGTTATTGCCTTTTTTTTGTTTAAATTATTGAGATAGATAATGGAAAAACATTTAATTACAAGAACATTGAGACATGAAAAGTTGAATGGAATTCTATGATGTGAATAACTCATGGAGGTATTAAAAAGCTTAAAAGATTTTCTGGAAAAAGTGGTTTTATTGATAAGCGTTTCATTTTTACAAGAAATCAGGTCAAAATAATTTAGAAAAGAGGAATTTAAGATGATTAATTCTGGTGATGTTGCATTTGTCCTTGTAAGTTCAATGCTTGTCTTTTTTATGACTCCGGGTATCGGCATGTTCTATGCCGGAATGGTTCGTAGAAAAAATGTAATCAATACATTAATGTCTGTTGTATTTGTTTGCGGTCTGGCAACGGTGATGTGGTTTATGTTCGGCTATTCACTTGCTTTCGGGCCCGATGCCGGCGGTCTTGGTGTGGTTGGGAATCTCAGCAACGCATTTTTCAGTGGCGTCAGTGCCACAGATGCCGGTCCCTATGCAAATAATATACCGGGGGCATTGTTTGCAATCTTCCAGTTGATGTTTTGTATCATTACTCCGGCGATTCTTGTTGGATCTTTATCCGGAAGAATGAAATTTTCGGCATTATTTGTTTTTGTTACTGTTTGGTTGATTCTCGTTTACTACCCGTTAGCTCATATGGTATGGGGCCAGGGTGGTTTTATTGCCGGACTTGGGGCAGTGGATTTTGCCGGTGGGAATGTTATTCATATCAGCTCCGGTGTTTCCGGACTGGTGGCCTGTATTATCCTTGGATCAAGAAAAGGTTTTGGAATTAAGGCGTATCATCCACATAACATCCCCCTGTTTTTCATTGGCGGTGCTATTCTGTGGGTAGGATGGTTCGGGTTTAACGGTGGTTCTGCTTTGGCAGCCAATGGATTGGCGGTTCAGGCGGTTGTTAACACCATGCTTGCTTCAGCAGCTGCGTTATTAAGCTGGATGCTCATAGAAACCTTCCTTTATAAAAAGGTGACGGTTATGGGCGCAGTGACGGGTGCGATTATCGGTTTAGTTGCCATTACACCCGGTGCCGGCTTTGTACCTTTCGGAGCAGCTTTAGTCATCGGAGCTTTGGTGAGTCCTATTTGTTTCTTCTTTATGACAAAAGTAAAACAAAAATTCGGTTATGATGATTCATTGGATGCTTTCGGATGTCATGGCATTGGCGGTATATGGGGCGGTATTGCAACCGGTCTGTTTGCCCAATCGGCTATTAATCCGGTTGCACAGTGGAATGGTTTATTCTTTGGTCAAACAGAATTGTTTGTTGCCCAGCTGATGGCGGTTGGTATTTCAGTGCTTTATTCTGCGGCAATGACAGCTCTCATTATGCTGGTATTGAAGAAGGTCATGACGATTCGTGTTACACCTGAAGAAGAAGCCCTTGGCCTGGATATCACCGAACACTCTGAAGAAGGTTATGCAGCGTTTTCAGGAATTGACCAGTAGTATATTTTGGATAAAATTATTATTTAAGGGTCAGGGTAACCTGACTTTTAAATAATCAAAGAAAGGAAAATGTTATGAAACTAATTGAAGCAATTATTCGTCCTGAAAAATTGGAACCCCTAAAGGATGCGTTTTTCGAAGCTAAAATCAATGGAATGAACGTCCGCCAGGTTTTGGGGTGTGGCAATCAGCTAGGCTGGATCGCCCATAATCGGGGTACAGAAGTTATGATGAATATGATTCCAAAAATAGAAATTAAGATTGTTGTAGCTGATAACAAGGTGGAAGACACCATTAACCTTATTATTAAAACCGTCCGGACAGACGAAATTGGTGATGGTAAAATTTTTATTAAACCGGTAGACGACTGTATCCGAATAAGAACAGGCGAAAGAGGCGATTCCGCTCTTTAAACAGAGCAGTATTTAACCCTATTAGATACACCAAAGGGGCCATTGCTCAATAGCGAACTCGCTATTGAGCAATGGCCCCTTTTTCTGTTTAAATTTATACTTCTTCATATGAAGCAGGCTCGTTTAAATACATGGAATCTAATATTCCAATGCCTGTTTCTGTTTTAAAAATATTGGTCCGAATCTTTTCAATGGCCCTTTGCTCAAGTTGATCTTCATATATGTTTACCAAAAAATCGGCCTCGACTAAAATTTGATAATCCATTCCATCTATCTGATGATAACTGTGATGATGTCCCACCAGATAACACACCCGCTCAATGAGCGGAGCATCATAGCCCAAGTCTTCAAGAAGTTTATTAGCTTCAACCGGCCCTTCTTTTTCCTGGGTTTTTCCTGTTGATTTCCCGTATTTTTCTTCGCTGATTTTAATCCCGATATCGTGGACAACCGCAGCAACCTCTAAAATCTCCTGGTTTTTCTTATCCAGAGCTTCAGCTTCGCCAATGGTTTTTGCAAAGGCATAAACCTTAAGGAAGTGCTGAGTCCTTCGGGGATCCGGGCCATTATATTGGATCATTGCTTTTATCAGTGGTGTTAATTCCATAACCGACTCCTTTTATCATTTCTCTTTAGGTAATTGCAAAATTTATAAGCACAACCGTAAATTGCTTTGATGTCAGTTTTCATAAACAATTTTATAACGTATAGGCGAACAGTTCAATGAACTGTACGCCGTATAGTGGAAAAATTGTTTAATGTAAACAGACAGCGAAGCTCTCTGCACTTTCGCAATTACCTATAATTTTTCTTTTTATTCTCCATCAAACGCCAACTCGGCATTGATTTGATTTAATTCCCTGGTTAGTATCTCCACACAGGTTTCTAACTGGAAATCGAGTATTCCCCGGTTATGTTTGAGACCTTCTTTATAATAAGCCCGGGTTCGCTGCCTTATAGCATATTTACCCAGCAGACCTACCACCGGAATACAGAAAAAAATGGTTCCGGCGACTGCTACTTTGATTTTGTTACTTTTTTTTATTTCTAAATGCGTAATCTTGGGAATTTTTTGAGTTTTCGGGGTTTCTACCAGGGAATTACCTGAAAGCTGATTACTGAATTCCATGTAGTAATCATAGGCTTCATTAAACAGAACATCGGATTCTTTTTCAATTTCATCGAAAATATCCCGGGCATAGAGATCGAAAAGTTCGTTGCGTTTTTGTTCTTTCTTTGTCGAACAGGGATTTAACAGCCTGACATTTCTTTCAATGATTTCCGAACAATCGAAATGCCATTTTTCAATCTTAGGCCTCCCGAAATCCTCAAGGATCTTAGGCATTTTACTGGAAATAGAACCCAAAAGATTAACCTTAATTCGCTGGATAATTTTTTCTTTTCCAAAGGTTTCTGTTTTCTTGCCGCCTAACAGTTTTTTGGAATGACTGGATACTTCCACAATATCTTCCTGACAAATATGAGGATTCATACAAAGAACCTTCCGCATTTCTTTAATGGATGCTTTAACGTTCATAACGTCACAGTGGGTGAGCACTACCATCACCGGGTCCCCATCTTTGGCCAGAGTATTAATCATTTCCAGATCAAACTCTTCAACTCTGGCAGATTTCGCCGAAAGACAATAGATAATGGTGTGAAACCACTCCTTGATTTCCCGAACATTATGCTCTTCCAGAGCCTCTTGAATTAACGCTTTCCAGCTTTGTGATTTATCTGCCTCCAGTCCCCATGAATCGTAAAGGTGAAGGGTCAGCTTTGGATTAAGTACCACGGATTCCTCAAATAAACCCATGCCGGTTACCGGTCGCCCGGCGCCGGTTTTCATAAGATCGGCACCAAAGATATAATTAAACAGCGATGTTTTTCCCACCCCGGTTTTTCCTAAAATGAGTACATTGGTTTCGCATTTTTTATCCACGTCTGGAAACCTTAAACCATTCGGTAATTAAGCCTGCAATGTTTTTGCTGTTAAAATAATCCGCAAAATTTATTTCCTTACCTTCTTCAAAAATAGCCGTGGCACAGCGAAAGCAAATCTCTGAAATGGCATAGCCCATGGCGGCTGTAAAGCTGGATGCCACTACGGCGTTAACCCCGGTGCCAATCGCTGTTCCCACCCCTGGAATCAGCTTAAAAAGATTGGCACTCAGGGTTTGGGCCAGGAGCCGACCAGATTCAGAAACAACCACCGATCCCACCAGCGATGAAAGATTACCCAGGGTTTGATCAAGGCCATATGTTTTCATAATGTGAAGGGACATTTTTATCTGGACCGGCACCAAAAGTGCCGCATCTGAAAAGGGAATGGGGGTTAAGGCAATGCCTGCAGCAGCACTGGTGTATAATGGAATTATTTTATGATTGATTAAGGTTCGCTTTGATGCCAGATTGCCTTGAAGGGCGCCAATAAAGCCCTCCCTCAGGGACTCATCCAAATGAGCGATGGCCCAATCAACCAGGGCATCCCACTGGAGATAATCCTTAAGGGCTGTTAACACTTCTTCATCATCGGAAACACAGGTTCTGAAAAATTCCACGTCACAATATTTGCGGATCGCCGACTCCATGCCAGCAAGCTCTTCTTCATCAACGTTGTCAATTTGGGTGAGCACCACCGCCAAAGGCACTTTTTGGACTTTAAGACTTTTGATCACATCAATATCCATATCGGTAACTCGTTTATTCCCGGCTGAAATGCAATACCAGACTTCATGGATTTGATTTTTCAGATCCATTCCCCTGGCCTCATTCATCCAACTTTCCACCAGATCTTTATAATGGGCGACTTTTTCTGTTCCAATTTCATAGCCTTCAGTGTCATATAATACCACCCCGGAATCAGCTCGCTCATATTTTGTAATCCCCTGGGTAACCGGAATCCCGTGGCCTATTTGGGCAAGGTTCTTTCCGAAAATATGATTCACCACTGAGCTTTTTCCTGCACCGGTGGCACCGCAGATCAATATGTTAGGTTTTGCAATGCCCTGGGAAATTTCTCCAAGGGCTTTGTCAAAATCAAAATCATCGGGTTGATAATCTTTCATGGGTTATCCTCTTTTCTTAAACTATCTGCTTCTTGTCTCTGCGGTGAACAGCAAATATATCTTTGCACACATCTTCATATTTAGTATAATCTAAATTATGATAATCTGGATTATACTAAATAACCATCTAATCTTTAATACTTTAATGTTTTTTTATTTCAAAACACTTTTATTGATTAATCTGCTGATAAAAATAGTTCGATATCTTTCATATAATCATCCACCAGCAATTCCTGATAAGCGCCACATCCGGATTGCCGGATGATCTCTGCCATTTCCAGCAGTTCCTGGGATGCAATGCCATCGAGCTTTTTTAATCGGGTGTCAGAAATTTCAATCTTTGATTGGATATCATTATATTCTTCCGGATTAAAATGCCAGAGTATTAATTTTTCGCCGTATCTTTTTTTGAGCTTATCGGCAATGATGAGACCTTCGGGATCAAAATCCCCGCCATAATAAATCAGACTGCCTTCCTGAACAATTTTATCTAAAAGCAATAAGGTGGCAACCATTATGTTGCCGGCAGAGCAGATCATGGAGCAGGGTCGGTCTTCGAGAAGGCCGGCAATTTCACTGAATACGGTGGGATTTTCAAAAACATAAACTCTGTTTTTCACACAGGACACCCTATCGATTCTGCTGATATTCCAGAGTGATATGTGAAGGGGTTCGCCGACATTGGCAAAACCATTCCAACCGGAATGCAGTTGGTTCGCCACATAAGCCTTTATCCCCCGGCAAATCGTATAATTAGAGACTTCATCATAGATGAGCCCCGCTGTGTATAACAGCTCCATTTGCTCTTCGGCATTTTTGGGGTATTTTATTTTATACTGATAGCTGAGTGCATAGAGCAGCAGTCTCCCGCCTTCCTTGTTCATATCAAAGGCATGGGGGTCTTTGGTAATCTGTGATGCAAAGAGGGCTAAGCGCACATTTTCAGGATCTATGATACATTGGTTTAAACCTTGGCAGACCTGAAACAGCAACCTTTGAAGCCGTTCTTTATCCTCATCATATTTGACCGTAAGAACTGGATAGGCATTATTTTTTTGATTGATTGTTTCCCCTAACCACAAGGCTCCGGGGGTGTCCTGGAACTGACTGATCAACTGTTTAAAATACTGGGTTTTTTCTTTCTGATAAAGGGTTTTTAAATCCTTTTTCCAATTCAGTTCTTCCTCGAAATATAATGGCAGCACTTCCATAAAATCGATTCCCCTGAATTTAGTTTCATCATAGGCGTTTATGAACTTTTCCACCGAAAAAGATGCGCTTTTCCCAGGGTAATCCTTCCTGAAAAGGCTTCTCAGCACGTCCGCTCATCCTGAGTGATCCTCTCCAGCCGGATGATGCCGCCAAAATGCCCGAGGGAAGTATATTTATCCTTTAATTTTACCAGAATGCGCTTAAATCCGGGGTTGTTTTTCAGATAAGCAACAAAATCACGGGCCATCATTGCCCACCAGTTTTCTGACTTTCCCGTTCCAATGATAGCGAAGGACCGTGACAAAATCAACATTATCCGGTCTTATCAGTTCGCTGATCGCCATAGAATCCACGGTATCGTAATCTCCCCATAAAATTTGAGAATTAATAATATAACTTAAATCCAGATCATTTAATAATCTGAACATATCCCGAATATTCTGCTCATCCACTCCGGCAAAGGCTTCATCCAGGGAAATAATCCGTGCGCTGTCTTTTCCTGCTCCTTCGTACCTTGCGTTCACAGCTGAAAAAAGCGGGACATACATAGCCATGGCTTTTTCTCCGCCACTCAATTTAAAGAAGCCATTATTGGTGAGCTCTTTACTCATTTGGCCGGTTTTTTTAAAGAACAATTTAAATTCAAACCATTTCCGATAATCAAGAATGTCCTTCATGATTGAGTGAAAGGTCATATTCACATTCTTATCCTCCATGGTCCGTCTGGCCAGTTCAATTTTGGATCTGAAATGCTCTGAAAGGGCGCTCAAGTCCTCATCCCTTAAAAGATTTCCGTCCATTTTTAACAGATTTACGAGTTTTTTGGTATCCAGCTGATCTTCGGACTCTGCTTTTTTACTGCTCCATTTAAGACTGAAGCTCAAACCCATTGAGGTGTCCATTTTCTCCATAAGATTGTTCATGTTGTCCACCCATTTTTCGCTGTGAAAAATACGTCCGCTAATCTTTTTACTGATATTCTTTACCAGAATATCTTCAAAAAGCTCTCTGTCACTTTCTTTTAACAGCTTTTGCGTTTCCTCAAAACTATCGTGTAGATAAGCGGACAATTCATAGAAGTTAACCGATTTACCTGTCACCTTTGCGGTAATATTCATTCTTTTTCTCATGGCCACAGCATTAGTTACGGCTTGGTCTTCCCGGGCGTCACTTTCTTCTTCAAAGATGTGCTGAATGTTCACGGCGTACTCTCTGAGGTATTGACTGTCTCTGTTAAAATATTCCAGGAGCTTTACCGTATAATGTTCCTTGTCCATTTTATCTGAAACAGGATTTTCACTGATCAAATCTTTGGCAATTACCCAAACATCGCTGTCCTGAACTTTAACAACAAAGCCAAGTCCCCATTCTTTTTTAAAAGACTCCTCAAGGATTTCATTGATTTTCTGATCAAGACTTAAATTTTTCTCTGACTTCGCCAATTCTTCGGTTAATCGTTGTACTTTTCCTGTTTCCTGTTCTCTTTTTATAATGCACGCTTCTTTTTCTTTTGGTATCTCCTTCAGGGCCTTCAGGCATCGTTCCAGTTCGGTTTTAATGGCTTCATAATCTGTTAGTTTTAATTGCCCATTTAAATTATTCAGGATCATATTTTGAGAAGAAAGCCTGGTTTTAAGGATGTTTATTTCATACAAAATGTCATCAATATCTTCACGGATCTTCTCATAGCGATTTTCTGCAACTGCTAAATCACCCAGGTCATGTTGCATTTTAATCTTGAGCTTTTCTAATTCGTAAAGCTCTTCTCTATAGTCAATCGCTGCTTCATGGGCTTCCCGGTAAATTTCAAGATCCAGGGTCAAGGTAATGTGCCGGGTGATTCTATAAACCTCTTCCTTGATTTTTTTAACCACTTCATATAGGACTTTTTCGGCTGATCTTTTCTTCTCCAGCTCTTGAATGCACATTTCATGTTCAAAGGCTGTATTTCTTACCACTTCTGCAGCTGTCACAAGATCGTCCTGTCCGGGCGTGTCGGAAAATTCCTGTCTTAATATTTCTAATTCATTTACAATCGTTTGGACATCCAGCTTTTTTTCACTGAGTCTTTTTTGAATTTCTTCCAATTCCTGACCCAATGTGAAAAGTTTATCCTCCCGATATTTTTTCCTTGCGGTCGAACCAATAAATTTAGGGGTATAGCTTCCGCCGGTTCTCCCTTTCAGAATGCCGAGGCTGTAATTTCCTTTCTCATCCATATAAGTATGATGATTTTCATCGAGAAGAATACTGGTCAGGACATTTTCCACTTCCTCCGCTGAAATATCATGCATGGAGGTATCGACTTTCAGGTATTGATTAAGGCTGTGGACCATGAATTTCGGCGAAGAAAAGATATACTTATCCCCTCTTTTATCTTCCATCAAATTAATCTGTTCTCGGTAGGCTTTGGGAATGATCAAGGCGTCCAGTATCCCCATATCCACCATGGCTTCTTCAATGGATGATTGGATTTCCTGACTGATTCCTTCCACATAATCCACCGCTTTATACAGAGGTACAAAGGGGATTTTCATTGCTGTGAGCTTTTCTCTGTTTTTAATCACTTTTTCTTCCCGATGAGGCTCCGGATCTTTGATATTTTTCCAATGACGGACTTCCTCTTCTTTTTGGGATCGCTCTGTTTCGATTGTCTTTTGTTGCGCTTTTTCATGATAAAGCTTTTCCGCTTTGATTGCTTCTAAACTGCTGTATTCCTTACGAAGCAGATCAGAGATGCCATTGTAATTACTGGTCGGTCCAAAATGCTGTATTTCTCTTGAGAGATTAATGAGCCCATCCTGGGATATGATATATTCTTTATTGGTATCATTGCTGACATACAGCTTTTCAATGGTTTCATCCTGAATGTCAGCGAGCTGTCGATTTGCCTGTTCCAGGATCTTTTCTTTTTCTGCAGCTTCTTTCTTTAGCTTGTCCAGTTCCAGGCAGAGCGTGTCATAGTCCCTGGAGCTCTTTTTTTCTTCCTCCAGGGCTTTGACCCCGCTTGAAAGGGTTTGGGTATGATCCTTCAGGGTGTTTTTTATATAGGTAAAGTTGTAAGACTCTGACAAGTCCTTTTTCATTTCATCCATCATAAAGGCATGTTCATCAAAGGCAAAACTTTCTGCCTGGGTTTCCATTTCATCAAGCTTTTTAAGGGTATCCGCTGCTCCCCCATCTTTTTGTGCCTGATAATCTCTGATTTGATTATCCAGATCTCTTTCATGGTTGCGTTTTGACTCATGCTGCTTATCCTTGTCTGTCAGTTGGGCAATGAGGGCGCCGATGTCTTCTTCGGTTTCTATGCTCTTATCCCGTATGAGCACACTGTCATGTTTCTCAAGTTCCCTCTTTTTTTCCTGCTGTGTTTGAAGCTGAATCTCTAAATTTACAATGGTCTCTTTTAAGGCATCAACCTGCTTTGTCGATGCGTCAATTTCTTTTCTTCTTTTAATTTGCAGGCTGTTTTGTTGTTCCAATTGAGTTTTATGGTCATGATATCGTTTCGCCTTATCCAGAATAATAAATTTATTGTAGCGATCAAAGGCCTGCTTAATTCGATCGGCCGCCTCTTTGCACTCTTTTAATTCTTCCAATCGGCTTTTAATATTGTCCATGTTTTCAATGGCCTCGGACATGGGTCTGAGATCATCTTCCGACAAGGGCTGCAAGGAGTTTTCCATAATTTCATAAATAACGGTCGGTTTAAAATCCTTTGATAATTTTGGACTTCTCAGCTGAACTAAAAGTTTGACTAATTCATCGTATTCATCCAGATCTTCAAAGCCGAAAATCAGGTCGTTGACAAGCTTCATATAGTTTTTCTGACCCTCTACCACATGACCGCCGTCCCCGATTCTGTTGACTAACTCCTTCATGGTCAAGGGAATTTTTTCACCCATTTGTTTATATAAAAACAGATCCTTACCGATTCTTCTTCCATCGGTAACGGAGAACCCCCAGGATTTCAGGGGTTTTCCTCTGTTTGCCTTAAATCCCATGCCGATGGTTGCGATTTGGTTGGAGTGTTTCTTTTTAAACTCCAGATAAAGGTAACCGATGGATTCGTCTTTACCGTTGTCATCGTCTCCAAGAAGATAATTCTCGATTCTTCTTGCTCTTGATCCAAAGGGATCCAGTCTTTCCGGACTTTTGTTCCCATCAAGCAGTAAAGGCACAAAGCTTTGCATGGTAACGGATTTGCCTGAGCCATTTGACCCTCTTAACAGCAGCCTGCCTTTGGAAAAATCAAAGGCTTCATCATCGTAATACCAGAAGTTCACCAGCCCGGCCCGATTCATTACCCACCTGTTATTCTCCATGTTGTTTCTCCTCATTTTCCTGCCCGTATTCCTGGGGGTATTCTCCGATTAATTTACCAGCCAGTGGCATAATTTCAATTTCTCTGCCATTATAGATGCTTCTCAACAGCTTGAAGCTTTCCATATAGTCCATGAGACGATCTGCCAGATTGGAGCCCTGCATCTCTCTGTATTCCTTACTCCAGCCATGTCCTGAATCTTTTTTAAGCTCCATCACCAGTGTATCAAAGGCGGCGCGGGACATTGTGATGCCTCCTGAATTGTTGATTTGAAATTTGCCTTGACTTATGGCTAAACGAATCCGTCCATTGAATAGCAACGTGATGTCGCTGATGGCTTTGGTATCGGGAAAGGTATCCCGTAAATTCTTTTCGGTGGGAACGACGACCATGGCGCCATTTTTATGGACATGGAGATTATAATCAAGATATTTTTGAAAATCGTTTTCGATTAAGCCTCTTTGTTTTTTTATATAATCGTAGTCCACATCATCCGATTCCCGGGAGTATACAACCGGTTCCATAAGGAGCTTTCTGTGCACCCGATGTCGCCTGATAATCCCCCGGTCGGCATTTAAATCTCCCCATTCTGCATTTTCCAGCTCTTTAACATTAGCATAATCCAAAATATCTGATGTGAAATGCCTGACAAAGTATCTGGACAAACCCGTACTTTCATATAATACTTCTGTTTCTGTGTGATAGGCGAACTTTTGATCATCCCCATCATTGACCGTCATTATTCCCATACTTTGTGCAAATCGCAGGACTTTAATGAAATGCTTTCGATGTCTGTATTGGGTCCAGTCTATTTTTTCTTTTCCCATAAAATTTTCTTCGATAAATTCGGTGATTTCAGAGAGAACAAACTGTTCATCTCTGGAGCGGTCTTCTAAAAACATCAGCAGCAGACATAGTAAAACATATTCAACGGGATGGTTGAACTCTTTTATCCCCATAAAGCTTTGTGCGCTTCCTGGAATTTTTTCTAACTTAATCAGGTATTGATTCATTAAAATTCTGTACCCCAGCTTTTCACTGAGAAAAGTTTTAAATTGAGGAATGCTGTCTTTGACCCTGTAAAACAAATCTTTGTCATCATCCTTTATGACCCAGTACTTGTCTAATAGTATTTCAAGCTCCTTCATTTTCAACTCCCACAAATCGTAAAATATATGCCGGCATTTCCAGATTACCATCTTCGCATTTCAAAATGCAACGTTTTCCGGACTCTTTTGGCGTTTCCACTTGAAAAACACGTCCGTCTTCTGTTTTTCCCTTGTTAACTGTACTGTTAATTCCCTTACACAACCATTTTAGCAGGGTTTTTCTTACATGCTCCTGTATGACCGGCAGGGAAGAAAAATCGATGCAACCCTCAACCACATAGTTTTCAATGGTTTTTTCCTCAATTTCCCGCTCTGCTCTCACCTTGTTCATCATCGCTTCTTTTTTCTCTGTATTGCTTCGAATAGGGCTTCGTTTCGCTTTTTCCTGATACCCTCTCACTCGGGGCTTCACGGTGTAAATAACCGGTGATTCTTCAAAAACATCACTGTTGATGCTTTCTGTTTCCCTGAAAATATCCGATTTAATATGCTTCATGTGAAAGATTCCAAAGGATAAACTGGAGAGCTTGTGGGCTTCCTTAATATCCCTGCATTGGGAAAATAATTGGCCAAGCTTTCTGTATTCTTCCTTTCGATTAATGGCACTGCTTCTGCTTTCAGAAATCTGGGATGCATACCGGGTGATCTTGCGGATGATATCATTGGTAATGTCCATGAGCTTTGCCGCCTCACTTTCGTTACCATTTGTCCCTAAAAACCATGCATTCAAGTTATCCCAGCGACCGACTATGTTTTCTCGAATGCCATCTTCATCAATGTCGGTATCGATTCTCGGAATGTAGATTTCATAATCAATGGCTTTTTTCAAAACCATCTCAACATCCATAGCCTTGAAATTTTTCAGAATATATTCAATGGCATTGGCATAATGCTGCAGCCCTTTGACAAAGTCCCTGAGATATTCGATGAATTTATCCTTGAAGACCATAAACTCCTAGGTTTTCATCATTTCTTCGGCTTTAATCGTGTAAAGATCTCTGATGTAGTCCTGATAATTTTGATTCAGCCTTTTGAAGTCACTATTAAGCCCACTCCACCAGCTCCCCACTTCCTTTTCACTGAGCTTTGCCATTTGAGGGAGTTTTTTCAGTTCCTCCCGCAATCTTTCTAAAAGTGTGGGTTCCAGTGAAGCCGTTTCAACGAACAGGTTTTCCAACCGAATGGTAAGTCGTTCGATCTCCACACTGTACTCAGAAAGCTGGTACCTGAATTGTTTGTTTTTGAATTCCTCTACTGTGGAAACCTTGGAAGTATCCTGTAGCGCAGAAAGGTTTTTCCAGGATAGCAGCACGTCCAGATCCTGTCTGCACATTTCCATGGTATATTCTTTGAATTCGTCATTTGTTTTCAGGGTTTCATAAACATCTTCCTTATACAGCCAATATTTCATTTTCTCATACTGCATATAAAAATACCGCAAAATACTTCTGTACCGCCAGGCATTTTCAACGGTAAGATACCGCATTTCATCGATTTGTTTTGTGAGCTTGCTGGTAATTTCAAATTTCATTTTTTCTTCTCAACTTTATATTTTTGTTATTTTAAACAATTTTATCATTAATTGTTTAATTATGCCAAAAATAAAATACGAAGCAATAAGACAAACTAAACGTCCCCACGTCCCCGCGCGTATCCCCTGTCCCCCCACAAAAAAAATCACCCTCGATTGAAGGTGACACGTTTACTCAATTTGGTTATGCCTGTAAGCAGCTTAGGATTGACATAAAAACCAGCAGTGTCCTACTAAATCGCAACTTCCAGTAATGATATCAATTCATCAGCTTCTATTATCACAAGAAACTGTTTAACAATATTTGGGTCAAATTGGGTTCCTGAACAGCGTTTTAATTCATTGATTGCGTAAGATAGCTCGGAAGCTTCCTTGTAAATTCTGCTGTGTGTCATCACATCAAAGGAATCAACAACATTAATTATTCTGGACAAATAGGGTATTGCTTCACCTTTTTGACCGTTCGGGTAACCGGTGCCATCATATTTTTCATGATGCGAAAGAATAGCATCTGCAATATGCTCAAGCTCAGGGGTTGATCTTGCAATCCTATATCCTATTTCCGAATGTGTTTTTATAACTCCCCATTCTTCTTCGGTAAGTTTTTCCGGTTTTATCAGGATTTGTTCGGGAATGCCGATTTTACCGATATCATGCAGCAGTGACAATAGTCCCAGTTCATCGAGTTTGTCCTGTAAGAGCCCGAGTTTCTTTCCAAGGGTGTTGCTCAACACCTTAATCCGCATGGTATGTTCTTCAGTTTCACTGCTTTTTTCATGAAGCGTTCTTGTCAGTGAACTGATTGGTGCATTTCTTGAGCTTGATCGGTCCATTAGCTTGCTGCGAAACATACGCTTCTCTGCCAGATTCATAACATCTTCTGTGTTGGTATGTTCAATGCTTCTTTTTGCACTACCTACGCCCATACTGATATTAAAATGGAAACCGTCTATTTTCTTTGCTTCACTCATTATTCGTTCAATTAAATTGGAAATATATTTTTGATCTTTATCTTTAACAATCATTACAAATCCATCACCGGACCATCTTGAAACAACATCATCCGGTTGGCAACTATGCATTAATAGATTGCTCACCGCAACCAGAATGCGATCTCCTTCTTTATGTCCGAATGCATCATTTGTGATTTTTAATCCGTTAATATCACACATAATGATAAAATAATCGGGATTCTTTTCATTGTTCAGCATTTCAAACTGCCGTTTCATAAAGGCACGGTTGTTAAGCATTGTTAAAGGGTCTGAGTAGCTTAAAAACACGATTTCTTCTTCGTTTGTTTTCCTCATGGTAATATCAGAAATTGTGCTGATCACTCTGACAGCTATATTGTTTTCGTCTCTTTGAACCACCTTGCCCCGTTGCAAAACCCAAATAATGCGATTTGAGATCCCAATCACACGAAATTCCTCTTCATAATAATCGATTTTTCCATTCACTACATTATCTAAAGTATTTAATAATCTCTTTTTACATTGGGGATGGATTTTCAAACAATAGTTTAAATACAATTGATACCCATCTCCACCCTCATATCCAATGAACGTCTTCCACTCTGGGCTGATGTATATTTCCTGGGATTTTACCAAAAAATCAATATAACCGTCACTCGTCGCCTCCATAACGAGCCGGTATCTTTCATCCATCTGCTTGATGTCTTTGTTTGCCGAATCAAGGGCTTCAAGCATTTTATTGGCTGATTCGGCTAACTGGCCCAGTTCATCAGGTCCATCAACTCGAATGGACAAGGCGGTATCTTTTTTCTTTGTCACTTCATTGAGAAAATTCTTTAATTTAGTAAGGCGCTTAAAGACCATTCGGTTAAGTACAAAATAATCACACAGTAAAATTAATAATATCAGTAGGATAAACCCAATAACAAATCCATTAAACCGATTTGCTATAAGGCTGTAATTGGTTTGTTTTTGAAGGATGACCATATTAATGGATTTTTCTCCACTAATATCCTCCTGGAGCTTATTTGATGTGAGATAGGTTTCACCATTGTATTCTGTTGGTAAAATCTGGGTTCCCAGTGGTGAAGCCGTTCCTAATGGTGTTTCACTTAGCGACACCTTAAGCCCTGTCAAATCTTCAATATAGCCCATTAAGTTGTCGTCATAAGCCCGAACAAAAACAATGGACCCATTACTGACGGCAGAATGGCTGGAGTTGCTGACCAAAGCAGACCCGACAAAATAGACCTGACCATCAACGTTTACAAGATCGGTATTGACATCCTCTTCTTTGGTTAAAATGCCCGTATAAAAATTGCCTTGTTTTATTTTTTCGGTCACTTTTATTGCAACATCTTCTGATAACCCCTGGTTCTCAGATCCGATGATTTCACCTTGATCATTGGCGATCAGCATCAAATTCAACTTAAGATACTCCAGGCTTTCTTTCTGTAAATTCGATTGTTTGTATGCTTCATTGCCATCGGCAATAAAATTATAGGTATCATCCCAATAGGCCCAATCCCTTAAGGCGACATCGAGATTACCTTTTTCATTGTCAATAATCTTTTCGGCGCTTTCAAAATTTCTCATCATCTGGCTTTTTGTCTCGGTATTGATATATCCAAAAAAAGCTATGTAAAATAATAAATAGGTAAATCCTATTAGAATTCCTAAATTAATTAAAGTCAATACTAAAACTTTGAATTTCAAATTCATATTAGCTACCTCTTCCTATTTTTCTTGAAGATTATTCAATGCCTCTATATTATCGGCTTAGTTTCAAATTAGTTAATAAATTATCCTAAATATTTTTCAAAAAAATAAAATTATTATTCCGCCTTTTCCAAAGTTCACATAAAAGTCACATAACAATCAAAGGACAGCCACATTATTAAGTTAAAATGATGAAAATCAATTAATTTCATCATGGAGGTTGAAGATGTATATCCTGAAAAGCAGTATTCGAAACGTCACACGTAATGCCGGACGCAATATTCTCATCGGAATGATTGTGTTGGTGATTGCCATATCCAGTTGCATTGCCCTATCCATTAAACAATCCGCCAAACAGCTGGAAGCAACCGGTCTGAGCAACATTCAAATCACTGGCAGTATTTCCGTTGACCGGCAATCCCTGATGACCCAAGCCAAGGCTTCCGGTACTGATGTGCAATCCCTGATGCAAGAGAATCAGGATCTTACTCTTGCAGAAATGCAAAATTATGCAACTTCTCAATATGTGAAAGATTTTTACTACACTTTGAGTAGTTCAGTGAGTAAAGGGTCTGGCCTGGAACCTGTATCAACAAGTAAAACGACCACCACAGCCAATGCCACTGCAACAACCAATCAGATAACCTCAGGGCAGACGACATCAGGGCAAACCCCAACAGATAACGCGACCAAGGTTGATGTCCCTTCTGGAATGGGTACTCAGGGTGATTTCACCATTACCGGTTATAGCGGCGAAAATGCCATGGCCAGCTTTGTCAGCGGCACCAATCAAGTGACCAGTGGTCAGGTATTCAGCTTTGATACCGCCGACATGACCTGTCTCATTAGTGAGGAATTGGCCACAATGAATGGCCTATCCGTAGGGAGCACCATCCAAGTGATTAATCCCAATGCAACAACCGAAGTGTATACCTTAACGGTTGCGGGAATTTATAACACCACCACTGCTGCCACCAATTCAGACAATATGCGTTTTTCAACCGCTTCTGATCCGGCAAATCAGATTTATACCAGTTACAATACCCTAAAAGCCATTGGTGGTCAGTCCATTAGTGTGGCTACAGTAGGAACTGATACCAATGGCAATCAAACCACCACCGCGTTGAGAACCCAGGAAAATGGGACTTATATCTTTGCGGATATGACGGCTTATGAAAATTTCAAAACCGATGTCACCACCATGGGATTACCCACTGCTTATACCGTCACCTCAACGGATGTGACGAACTATGAAAACAGTTTATTACCTTTGCAAAACCTGAATAATTTTGCCACCATCTTTTTGTTTCTTGTACTACTCATTGGCGGCAGCATTTTAGTCGTGCTAAACATTTTAAGTATGCGTGAGCGCAAGTATGAAATTGGCGTTCTCACCGCCATTGGTATGAAGAAAAAAAATGTGGTGATTCAGTTTATTACTGAAGGCTTTATTGTGACCATCCTGGCCATTCTTTTGGGAACAGGCATTGGTGCAGTTGCTTCCGTACCCATAACCAATGCTTTATTATCTCAACAGATTACATCCCTTCAAACCAAACAGAGTACCCAACAAAGTAATTTTGGGCGTGGCGGCGGTGGAGGATCAGGACAACCTGGGCAAGCCGCCTCGGTGACCTATATCCAAAGCATTAGTTCAGCCACTGATATTACCGTGGTAATGGAACTTATTGGTATTGGAATTCTATTAACTGTTCTTTCCAGTTGTGGCGCCATGGTATTCATTCTAAGATATGACCCATTAAATATCTTAAGCAATCGTTCGTAAAGGAGCAGTGAAAATGAGTGTATTAAAATTAGAAAATCTATCGTACACCTATCATGGTGAACAGAAGAAAGTATTGGATGAACTCAATTATGACTTTGAAAACGGGAAAATCTATTGTATTATGGGGAAATCCGGTGCAGGGAAAACCACATTGCTTTCCCTGTTATCAGGACTGACCACCCCAACGGATGGAAAAATATTTTTTAACGAACAAGACATTAGTCACATTGACAAATATGACTATCGAAACCGGATGGTTGGTGTTATTTTTCAGGGTTATAATTTACTGCCCCACTTAACTGCTGAAGAAAATGTCCAATTATCCATGGATATTTCAGGCAAAATCTTCCCTGATAAGGTGCATCATGGTTTTAAAGCCCTATCCAAAGTTGAATTGGGGGAGGAAAAAGCCACCCGCCGGATACTAAAATTATCAGGCGGTGAGCAACAACGGGTGGCCATCGCCCGTGCCTTGTCCTATGATCCGGAAATCATCCTAGCCGATGAACCCACAGGAAATTTAGATGGTGAAACCCAGGAGGGTATCATCAACATCTTTAAGAAACTGGCCCATGAAGAAAATAAGTGTGTGATTATTGTGACACACTCCCCAGAAGTAGCCAAAGCTGCAGATGTGCTTTACGAATTAACATCGGTGAGTTAACTTGAATTCTCAACCGGTTTGACATAGATAATCATTCTTTTTCTCCGAAAAGATGAATCATTTTCTTCCCTTCAAAAAAAGAATCCTTTATAATAAAGGATTCTTTTTTGTGACTGTTAATTATTTCTCAATGCCTAAATCAGTAACTTTGTAAATATTACTGAAAACCGCCTCTTTAAACTCTAGAAACCCTTGCTCTGAGAGTTCTTTTGGAAAACTCATTATTTTAAGGGGTATTTCTTTTTTTGAATCTCCTCTTAATACTGGCTGTAAGTATCCAAATTCAGACAGAAAAAAACCATTTCTTCGGTAAAAATCAATACGTCTTTGTTCAATTTCAGTTTCATTACCTTCCACCTCAAGAACAACCATTTTATTGGCATTATTCAAATAGGTTTCCAACATTTCTGAACCGACACCACATCCCCTGAGGTCTTTTTTAACAGCAAAATGTTCAATGAAAATAACAGAACCAAGATCCCATTCGGCAAAAAATCCGGCGATGGTATTCTTATTAATTTTAGATATTAAAATCCGGTAATTCGAATTATTTAATTGTTTTAAACCATTTTCATAGGTTCTGGTTTCTTCTTTATGAAAAGAAGCCCTCATTAAATTGTATATTTCCTTGTAATCTTTTTCTTCCAACCCCATTAGTTTTAGTCCCATGCTCTCCATCACTCCTGACTATCTCTAACATTGGTTTTTTCTCAGCCAGTTCTAAAATGTTCTTTGTGTTTTTGATATCATTTAGCATTATGACTCTACAGGAATGTACCTAAAGTTGATGCAGTACTTCTTCCACATCTGGAAGTGTATGACGTTCGTAATGCTTAGACCAAATGACATTGCCGTCCTCATCGATGAGAATATTTGCTCTCTCTGATGAACCAAGTTCTTCATTGAATATCCCATATGCCCTTGCGACTTCTCCTAGTGGATGAAAATCCGCCAGGATTTTTACTTTGTTTAAAGACAGTGCTCTTGCCCATACCGATTTACTTGGCTGAGAGTCAATACTTAAACCCAATACTGCTGTCTTCTTTTCTTCAAAACGTGTAAAATTTCTTTCCAATGAGCGCATCTGATCAGTGCACACGGCTGTCCATGCTAATGGATGCCATGATAAAAGAACTTTTTTGCCTTTAAAGCTACTGAGTGATATTTCTGCTCCGCTTTGATCATGCAATATGAAATCAGGAGCCTTTTCTCCAGTTTTAATGATGTCTTTCATTATATTTCCTCCTTGTTTTTATAAGATACTTCATACCCATAGCTGTCTATGCTTAATCTTTTGCTTTCTTTTTTAACATCTTACTTTCATACATTTTGTCATCAGCGGCTTTAATAACATCATTGGCATTTAACTTACTATCCACCGTTATCTCGATTATTCCATAACTAAAAGAATGTTTAAATGGTTTTAATCCTTTTTTATCATATTCATCTAATTTATCATCGATTCGTTTAATCACTTTTTCAGCCTCTGATTCATTAAAGCCCGGAAAAATGACGAGAAACTCATCTCCGCCCATACGGCTGATTTCATCGATTTCTCGAATTAATGATTGAATGCTTGCGGTAATAAAATTAATTAAGCAATCTCCTTCTTCATGGCCGTAGGTGTCATTGACTTTTTTAAGTCCATCCACATCAAGAAAGCAGATTGATAAGGGCATGTCTTTCCTTGATACCAGAGCCAGTTCCTTTTCCAGGATCAAAAATCCTGTTCTTCGATTAGAAACCCCTGTCATCGGATCGGTAAATGCATAATATTCAAGTTCCCCTTCTGCCAGTTTTCTTTGGGTAATATCTCTGAATACAACCACAGCCCCGGCACTGGGGTCTCCTTCCACAATGGGTCTGCTGATATATTCCACTGGAAAAAACGTCCCATCTTTTCGCCAGAAAACGTCGTCATCACTGCGATAAACTTTCCCACTCTTTATCGCGGAAAAAAGCGGACAATCCTCTTCAGGAAAAGGGGTATAATCAGCCCTGGTGTGATGCCATATATTATGGACATTTTGCCCAATGAGCTCGTCAGATTCCCAACCTAACATATGAGCAGCGGTAGGATTTATAAAAGTAAGTCCACCATGAAAATCCACACCGTATATCCCGTCTCCCACTGCATGAAGGATGAGTTCATTCTGCTTTAAAGCTTTTTCCATTTCTGCTGTCCGTTGGCTGACTAATTTTTCAAGATGAATGCGATAATTTCTGAGCTCATTGACTGTTCCTACCAAGCTTGCAATTCCCAGATAGGCATTAATCAATTCCTTTGGCAATGGTTCATTTAATTGATGTGCAATGATCATAATCTTATCTACCTGATCGCCATTCAAAATAGGTAAAAAAACTGATTTTAATTTTGGGGAAGAATCTATTTCTTCCAATGCGATAAATCCGCTTTCTATGGTATCATGAATAATTCTTTCTATATTTTCATCAAACAGCCTTAAGAGTAATGCCTCATCTGCAAACGTACTGGAACAAATGCTGATCTTTTTATTTTTATCACATTGAACATAGGCAACCCATTGTGCATTAAAATAGGTTATGATTAACTTTCCTGTATGCTCCCAAATGTTCTGTTGTGGGGTCAGCCTTAAAATGTATTGTGTGGCTTTAATAAAACTTTCTAACTGGGAAGTGTTCACTAATTGTATTTGTTTTATCATGTTTGCTCTCTCATGGGTTTTTAAAATAGATTTTTAAAAAATACTTCGTAGAAATCCGGATAAAAGGAATCATTGTTTCCTTCAGAGAATAAATCACTTCTTCTGTCAATATCACCTGACTCCTGACTATAAATTTATTGATGGCTTTTTATTTTCCTATACTCTAAAAAGATCAAAACAATCATAATGCTGTCAAAAACAGACAATGCAATAAGAAAGGCTGAAGGACTAATGGTATAACGGTATAGCTGGTAAGTAATAAATATGGCTAATACAACCATCGTAAGTGGGTAGGCCCAAATCTTTTTTCGCCACAAAAGAAAAATTAAAATACACTTTATTAACCCATGGGTCATTAGGTAATAGATACCATAATGATTGGGGCTGATTGAAAGGCTATGACCCAAGCTGATCAATGTATTGGCGACCTTATCATTTGGATCTTTTGATAACTCATTCTGTGTGAGTATTATAATCAGCTTATCCATCCTGTCTGGATTTAAAAACAATAATAACAGGCCACCAACTATTTCCAATAAGCCATTAATGCCCTTTAGGATAAGTCCGATTTCAAAACCCATATGAAAAACATCTTTTGATTTAATGCTTTTTTTAATCTGCACGCTTTACTCACCATTCATATTTCAAATTTTTATGTTGCCTGAAAACCATGCTTTTATCATATCTGTTTTAATTGAAGACAACAGTAGGCATATGCGTTATATCATATCATAAATAATCATCATTTTGTTTAAAAAACAAATTAATAATTATTGTAGTTTGAATTAAAAACGCCTACACTATAAATGTTTAACCAAACTTAACTAAAAAGCCATGGCTAAAACTTCCCTACTCTGGGCTAAAATAAGAATCGATCTAAAAGAAATGGCTATTTTTAAGAATCTTTTTCTTTTTTTCATTCAATTGATTGTATTAAAGTGTTAAAGTCTTGTTCAATTACTTGTCAACTGGCTGACCAACTACTTAAATACATAGTCTCTAAAGCTGCTGTTATCAATGGCTCTATTGCTTTCAATCGGTTTAATATATTCTATCAATTACTTGTCAAGGCATTGATAACTTGCACATGTTTCACCTAGAAATGTTTTTCCATTTATATTCATCGGTTTTTAATGAAATCCTGGATTTAAAAAATTGTATTTCTACATAATTCCAACAAATTCGTATTTACTTATACCACAAGCGGACTTATACTCGGTAATATGATGCCACTAATGTATGATTTATTGCCTTTTTTATATTTATAAAAATAAATCATACACATTCTATATTCGTCTTTTTTTGCGAATTTATTTACTTAAACGTGTTAAATATTAAACTATCGGATTGAGCTGGAAATGCAAAACGAAGAATTGCAGAAAACAGAGTGGGGCTCCACGAAATAATAACCGCTTATGAAGGTAAACCGATTAACTATGTGTTTCTTGATATCAATGAAAGCTACACTGTACTTCAAAATTGAGCAAAGATGATTGGAAAGAAGTCAGTAGACTTTCTGAGATTGGATTTCGTAGATTAAGCTCAGCTGCTAAATATTCAGATATCGCTGGCTTTGTGCTTGAAAATCATGAAAGATATGGTGGAACAGGATATCCTAAAAGTCTCAAAGGGAGTGAAATTTCACTAGAGGTAAGTATCATTGTACTTGCCGATGCGTATGATGTCATGACATATGATCGTACTTATAAAAAGGCACTTAGTCAAGAAGAAGCCCTTGAAAAAATAAAACGCGAAAAATAAACGCAGTGTTGGCATCCAGTTTGATCCTGAAATTTCCAGGCTATTTGTTGCCAAGTTTTGGAAAAAACTTGGCAACAAATAGCATTATTTTAAAGCCCTTGTCAACTCATTGCAAAATAATTGACCAACTGGCTGAAGCACTGATAAATTAAATTGTCAATATAAAGGTTTGCCTTGCTTTAGGGACTTGAATCCATTTTTTCAAGTCCTTGTCAAGTTATTGATAAACTGCTTGAATGCTTTATTTTCCTCTTAAATTGTTATAGTTCTCTAATTTAAAAACGAAAACAATCCAACTGTTTTATGATTCTTTCCTAAATCTACTCCAGAAACTTCTTTTTTCAGGTTCTTGTTTTTTTTCAGGTTCTTGTATTGAGCTGCTTTCCTCAATTTGTTTGGGCTGGTCTTGCTGCCGTCCTATTAAAATCTGGTTATTTCGATTCAATTCGTTGGATTCCTTTAGTCGTTCATTCAGCTCTGCTATTTGCCTATCTTTTTCGGTGAGCTGTCCGCTTAAAACTTTTAACGTCTCTCTTAAAATGGTTGTCAATTCATTGTCAATTGGTTGCTCAACGGGTTGAACTGAAAATAAATCCAGTGCCTTTATATCAATAGCTTTCTTACCATCAATGATTTCAACATATTCTTTTAAGTCCTTGTCAAGTCGTTGATAAACTGCTTGAGTGCTTACCCCTGCAAGACCTGCAAACTCTTTTATACTTAAATAATTTTCTTCCATACTTTTCTCCTCTACTCAGCCCCTTCCCAGGGCCTATCTATCCTAATAAATATAACACCAAATATCTTCAATTGAATATCATATTTTGGAGTTTTATCTTTTCTATAAGTTAATTTTTAATATTAGGTACTTGTATTATACCCTCTTTTGGTTATATTGTCTGATTTTATTTACTGATTTATATAATCTTCTACTATATTATTGGTTAAAACTTAAGGGAAGCTTGTACAAACCCCCTTTTTCCAAGGCTGTTCATTTATCTTTCTCAATTAGTTATGTGATGAAATTTTTAAAGCATCTTACCAAATGGTTGTCAATCATTTGGTCAATTGATTGAATTACAAATAGTGCTAAACCCTTCACCTCACTCACTTGCTTACTTTATTTCTTCAAGTCATTGTCAATTAATTGATAGAGTCCTTGAATACCTAATCCTAAAAAGCCTGTGTAATGATAAGATCATGCCGATACCTTAAATAGGCTCTAAAATAAGACATTAAAATAATTTACAGGTCACTTAGTACCAAATTTTAAAGAAACCTTTTATATCGAGTATTTGGGCCCTATACCCGATATCATAATTTCACCTGTATAAAACCCCACTTCGATGAGTGAATGCTCCCCATGAATCGGATCGTATGAGAAAAGATAGTGCTGACCGCATGGAAGGCTTCATAAAGGGTGTGAAAAATCTGTAAAGGGAAAACCTAAAAAACCGCATAAAAAAAACAGCCTAAACGCTGCTATTATGCGGTTTTATTATGGCGGAGAGAGAGGGATTCGAACCCTCGGTACACTTACGTGTACACACGCTTTCCAGGCGTGCTCCTTCAACCAGCTCAGACATCTCTCCAGAGGTTGTTCTTGCACATTTTTTACATGCTAGATTATTATAAGGTGTTATCCCTTAGAAGTCAATGTTTTCTTTAATCCAGCCTGAAAATATTTCTAATTCATGGATTTTTTAATCTTAAAACCTTTAATAGATAGACTCTGCAACACTGACTCTTTGAATTTCTACTTCCCGAATGCATCTCTTGTCATTGATCTCTTGTCATTGATCTCTTGTATTATGGGTTATTTTTGGCAACCAACTTGCATTGAAGTGGTTTGAAATGATTGACATAGGGTAGTAATGGTATAAGGTTGTATAGAATGCTAAATCAGCTTGCTGGAAATGGGGGGGTAAAGGAGCCTTCAAATTATAGCTATGATGAATCGCAACTAATCGAAATATTTTGAGAAGAAAGAGGTGTTTTATGAATGTTATTGAAATCAACCATCTGACAAAGTATTATGGAAAGCATCGAGGTATTGAAGATGTGTCATTTTCTGTAGCAGATGGCGAAATTTTTGGTTTTATCGGTCCAAATGGCTCAGGAAAATCAACAACAATTCGGACATTACTATCCCTTATTTATCCGACAAGTGGAACTGCTACAATTTTTGGTAAAGACTGTATCAAATATGGAAAAGAAATACGTCAACATATTGGTTATTTGCCATCAGAGGTTTTCTATTATGAAAACATGAAAGTTATTGATGTTCTAAAATACTCGGCAAGCTTTTATGAGCATGTGAATTTGAGGAGAATTGAGACCCTGGCTGGAACTTTGGATTTGGATTTGCATAAACGCATTGATGACTTATCTTATGGAAATAAAAAGAAGGTCGGTATTGTACAAGGCCTTTTGCATGAACCAAAACTTATTATTCTTGATGAACCAACCAGTGGCTTAGATCCCTTAATGCAACAGAAATTTTTTGAATTAATTCAGAATGAAAATAAAAAGGGAGCCACAGTATTGTTTTCCTCGCATATTCTCACAGAGGTTCAAAAGATGTGTGCGCGTGTTGCCATTATAAAAGATGGCACTATTATCAAAGTTGAGAATATTCATAATTTGCGGGAAAATAATTATAAAAAATTCACTTTAGAGTTTAAAGGACCCCTTAATCTGTCTTGTTTTAAATTTGATGGCATTACTAATATGTCTCAAGATGAAAAAACGTTGCATTTTCTTTTCAGAGGAGACATTAACAAAGTCATCAGTAGCCTTCAGGGCCAAGTATTACAAAATATGCTGGTTGAAGAACCTACCCTGGAAGAAATCTTTATCCATTACTACCAAAAGGAGGACTAACATGAACATTTTAACGCAAGAGCTTAAAATGGAATGGAAATCCTTAGTGGTTTGGTGTATATCCTTAATCAGTGTATTACTTTTTTTTATGTTAATGTATCCATCGATTTCTGCTCAGATGGCAGATTTCCAGAAGGTTTTCAATAGTTTCCCCATTGAATTTCAACGTGCCTTAGGCGTTGAAAATTTGAATATAGGAAATGTTTTAGGTTATTATACCTTTACCATGACCTATATTCTTTTGGCCGGAGCGGTACAGGCAATGAACTTAGGTGTCTCTGTTCTTTCATCCGAGGTTAGAGATAAGACCGGTGATTTTCTTTTCGTCAAACCAGTTTCCAGAAGGCGTATTATTTCAATGAAAATGCTGGCTGTTTTTATCCAAATTGTCATTACAAATGCAGCATTCTTTATCGCTTCCTGGCTTATTCTAACTATGATCAGTTCAACAAGTTTTGACACTAACCTTTTTATATTACTCACCGGGACCTTGTTTTTTATTCAGATTTTCTTTGCCAGTTTTGGATTTTTTATCTCGGTCTTTTTAAGACGTATTAAAACAGTTCTCCCCATTAGTATGGGAGTGGTGTTTTTGTTCTATATTATATTTTTACTCAATGAAACCTTGAAGGATGTCAAGCTCGGTTATATTTCACCCTTTGATTACTTTGCTCTCTCTGCTATTTCAAAAAATATGAGTTATGATTCTGTGTATCTCGTACTGTGGACTTTTTTGGTGTTTCTGTTTGTCTATTTAACGTTCCATGTGTTCGGTAAAAAAGACTTACCATCGATATAGGAGGCTCTTATGAATGTATTTTTTATAGAACTCAAATCGAATTTTAAATCCCTGATCATCTGGTGCTGTGCTCAATTCTTCGTTATCTTTGCCGGTACGATGAAATACCAGGGGTTTTCTTCTTCTGGTGTAGATGTAAACAAACTTCTTGAAAGTTTTCCTAAAGCACTAATGACAGTTTTTGGAATAGGATCCGTTGATCTTTCTAAAGTGGCCGGCTTCTACTCCGTATTCTTTTTATACTTTATGCTGTTAGCCGCTGTCCACGCTATTATGTTCGGTGCAGTGATTGTTTCCAAAGAAGAGCGGGACCATTCCGCTGATTTTCTCTTCTCCCGGCCGGTAAAACGATATCAGGTGATTACTTCTAAGCTGTTGGCCGGGGTTGTCAATATTCTGGTTTTTAATCTGGTGACCTTTGCCGCTTCTGTATTCTTTATTGCCAAATACAACAACGGTGATGCAATGATCGACAAGATTGCCATTACCATGGTTGCACTTTTTGTGATCCAACTATTCTTTTTAGCCCTCGGTGCCATGCTGGGCGCACTGCTTAAAACCACTAAAATTGCAACTTCCACTGCAGCCGGGATTATTATGGGAACCTTCTTTATATCTGTGGCTGTGGATTTAAACGACAAGCTTGCATTTTTAAAATATCTAACCCCTTTTAAATATTTTGAGGGGAAAATGCTTGTGATTGATGGAAGAATTTCTCTGAGTTCTATGGGGATTCTATTGGTATTGACGATTATTTTTACCACGATAGCCTATATCTTATTTAATCAACGGGATTTAACGACTTAATCCTAATTTTACTTCATATATTTGAATAACTCTGGATGAAACACTATAAATTTATTATAATACGTAGTATAATAACTATTAAAACAGAAATATGATAGGAGATAACAATGGTTATTGCAATAACATCGGATGGAAAAACATTAGAGACTAGTGTGTCTCAGCACTTTGAGTTATGTAATTATTTACTCATTGTAAATACTTCTGGTATGAGCGTTAAAGCGATCGAAAACGAAACCGGTTTTTCAGGAGAGGTCCTGGCAAAAAAGATCATTGATTTTAATTGTGAAGGTATTATTACCGGAAAACTGAATCGTGGAGAATTCGATATTTTAGCCGATGCTTATATAACACGGTACTTGGGTTCAGATCATTCCGGGGCAAAGGCCCTTGATTTAATGAAAAAAAGAGAACTCGCATTAATTAGAACCTTTGATGGAGCGCAACAATGCGAAGGAAATCACGATCATCAACTTTAAATCTGTGTGAATCTTTGTTTTGAAATAAATTAAATGAAAGGACGTGTATCAATGGGAATTATATCGTGGATTGTTCTTGGAGCTCTGGCTGGCAAGCATTATAACAAAAAATAATGCGAGTATGGGTTTACTTAAAAATATTGTTGTCGGTATTTTAGGAGCGATGATTGGAGGCTTTGTTGTTGGCTTTTTCGGCGGCACAGGCGTTACCGGTTTTAATCTTTGGAGTATTTTTGTGGCTTTTCTTGGAGCAGTTATTCTTCTGGCTATTATCAATCTTTTTACAAAATAATCGCGGAAAAATAGGATTTAATTTCTAAAGAGTCGTTAAGCCCTTGGCTTAGTGACTCTTTACTTAATAAAGCTAATAAAAATGAGGAGTTTTAACTGACATTAAAGCGGATTTAATCAATTTATGTTAAAATGGTAAAAAATACATTTGAGGTAATTGATGGAAATTTTTTCGACACTTGAATCCATTCAAACTTTTCTTTTGCAATTTGGAGTCTGGACACCATTGGCTTATTTTATTTTGCAACTTTTACAAATCATCGTTGCCCCGATTCCTGGTGGGACTGTTGGTTTAGTGGGAGGGGCTCTTTTTGGTACTTTCTGGGGCTTTATCCTAAGCATTGCTGGTACCCTGATTGGCTCCAGCATTGTTTTTCTTTTGGCAAAGCGCTTTGGTCGACCTTTTGTACTAAAATTTGTAAAATCGCCGATTATAGAGAAATATGAGCATATCGAAGAGTCCAAGCTTAATGGGGTACTCTTTGCTATCTTTCTTTTTCCGCTTTTCCCTGATGATATACTGTGCTTCATTGCCGGACTTTCTACAATGAAATTTAAAACCTTCATTATCATTGCGATTATTGGACGATCTCCCAGTGTTTTTATCAACAACATGGTGGGAGCTGGCATGATGAAGGACAGTCCAACCCAATTTATTATAGGAAGCATCCTCTACGGCCTTTTAATCCTGATCCTCTATTTAAATCGGAAACGGTTATCCAGGTTCATCCATCATAGTAAAAAACAAAATGATCCCCCATCAGATTCACAAGTTGAAAAATAGGAGCTTTTAATGAAAGAAAATTCGAAAAAAGAACTCAATCGATTATATATGAGCGAAATCGTCACTGCCTTTGTCTGCGGTTCTCTGATTTATATGCTCTCTGAATCCCCAGGCGGTGAACTGGATATCCGCCTCCTCCTTCCCGGTTCTATACTTATTTTCATCATCCTTCAAAGTGCTGGGTATTGGTTTTATCGCCATCAACTCATAGACAATCCGGAAGGTCATTATTCCTGGGTGATGCCGCTTTTTAGCCATCTGAAAAGACTAAACCGGTATTTATTTATTTTGTATCCTCTGCTTTGCCTTTATCTTTTGATTATTGATCCAGGAAAGCTTTTTGTCCCTATGAATCTCTTTGGGCTTATTCTTTTCGCTTTTTCTATCTTTGAAAATATCAATTATTATTATTTTAATATTAATATTGGTAACCTGAAAACAAAAACTCCGTCCGAACTTGCTCTTGATCTGTCACACTATGAAAAAACGAAGGGAATAAAATCATGAAATTCATTCATACTGTATTATTAATATTTAAGAAAGGCAACGGCTCATCTATTCTGGCTGAAGCCATGGTAAACTAAACAATGAACTATTCAATTTCTATTTTGAGTTCTTTTAATCCGCTTTTTTTTGCGCTCCTATTAATCACCGGACTGCTTATCGGGAAAGCTATTTATACCTACAAAGTCTTTCCTGATCTTCGCGGGAAAGCTATTCGGGAAATTTTAATTGGGGTCCCAATAACTCTTCTGATTTTAGGGCTCTTTATCGTAGCTCCTTTAATTTCAGGGATTAGTGTCAATAAAAACGAGCTGTCTCTCAGACTTCCAACCGGATTTACCTTTGCCACCTATACTGGAGATGATATCCTTTCTGCCAAGGTTGTTGATCTGCAAAACCAACCGGAATATTCTGTTAAGTCCAAAGTGATTGGCACCAAGATCAGAGATTATCGAGAAGGGATCTTTCAATTAGAAAATGGCACTGAAGCCGAAGTTCTTCTTAATGGTAAAAAAGCTTTATATGTTGAAACTACTGGAAAGCCACTTCTTTTAGCGCCAGACCATTTTGATAATTTTTTGAAAGATTTTAGTGAGAATATTAAACCAGTTCAATAGTTCAATAGTTAATTATTAATAAGCAAAAAGGACGCACCTTGTCGGGTACGTCCTTTTTTAATTCGATATTTGACTAGCCTTCATAGATCTTTGCAACTCGTCCGACCTGGCCATCAGCCAGCATGACTTTAATCCCATGAGGATGGTTGGGACTTTTAGTAAGCAACCGCCCGACCCGACCCTGAGTTAACTTACCTGTTCGTTGATCGGCCTTTAAGACAATATCGACTAAAGCACCTACTTTAACATCACTTCGTTTTTGACCATTCATTTTGATTCCTCCTGAGCTTTTTCTAATGCAACAACTAACTGATCCATACAAGAACTTTCCTTTTTTCCGCAGGTCTGGCCCTTAAAGAGGCCGCTAATCTCTCTGATGCTTTTACCTTCAAGCATCAGGGATAAAGCCTTTAAATTACCTTTACAACCTCCTACAAAGCTAAGGTTCTTGATTTTATCACCATCTAATTCAAAATTTATCTCTTTAGGGCAAACCCCCTGGGGAACATAGCTATATTTCATACTTCCCTCTTCCTTATTCAACTTGCAACTTCTTTAAAACAGAAATCTCTTATCTTTTATTGGTAAAATTTCTCTTCTAAAGACATTAGCTTTTTCACGATGCTGCACCTGCTGCTAAATTCATGAATTTTTGTAAAAACGTCAAAAAACACCTTCCGGTGTTAAATTTATAAAAAAGACTCGCAACGTCCTATCCTCCCAGGCAGTTACCCACCAAGTACTTTCGGCGCTGGAAGACTTTACTGCTGTGTTCGGTATGGGAACAGGTGTGGCCCTTCCGCCATCGTCGCGAGACT
>Ga0209748_1000152_pt1 | contig 42043 bp, 26 predicted proteins | sample BarGraIncu00421A_FD_185490 | JGI IMG/M metagenome (GOLD analysis project Ga0209748, IMG submission 185490) | Arctic peat soil microbial communities from Barrow, Alaska - Barrow Graham LP Incubations 004-21A (SPAdes) (version 2) | ecosystem: Environmental > Terrestrial > Soil > Wetlands > Peat... | reverse complement strand
TGATCGCTCAAAATATTGTATGAGCGAAAATATAAATTCAAGTCGTAAAAACTTTTGACCTTATTTAAGGTATTATATATTAATAAATTACATTATTTTTAATCGTCTTTAACCGGACACTAGTGATTTCATATTACAATTCAATATTCTTTATTATTGTAAATGACAACTTAATATTTGACCGGAAAATATAAAGAGCTATTCCCTTTTTCTATTTTAATAAGACAAATAAATTGACTTATGAAATTTTGTATATATCTTTGTTATAGAGACCTTTCTATTACAAAATATTGTAATAGAATTATCACCTGAATCAGGTCGTAATCTCTGAAGAAACAAAAAACATTCTTTGTACCAATAGTTAAAAAGCACTCAGGATACATAATCATAAAATTAATGAAAATATGAATAATACGTCTTTTCTTATAAATTCTCTTATAGTATTTTCGATATTGCAGATTCGCTGTGCTGATGGACAGACAATTGAAACAAAAGATTCCCCGGGTGAGTCAGTTTATTTGCATACTGATCGTTCATGTTATAATGCAGACGAATCAATACTCTTTAAGGCTTTCATTTTAAATAACTTATCAAGCCCTCCCGGTTCAGGTGGTGATATACTTTATGTTGCTTTGATCGATCAGGAGGGTCTGGAAGTAGCCTCAGGTAAATTCGCGATCTTAAACAGGAATAGTGCTGGCAGTTTAAAGCTTTCAAAATACCTTACAGATGGAATATATTTACTTATTGCTTGTACCGGCCCGGATAAAAACATTTCTCCCGGAAAGATATTTTCAGAAATTATTGAAGTAAAAGGCATCGTGAATCATGGGGCCGATATAGATATTAAGCTTAAGGACACACTTTATAAACCTGGCGATCTGCTTTCAGCAAATATCAGATTTTCAGGAAAGAATTATGAGCCTGTATCAACCAGTTTCACTTATATGCTAGAGAATTCAAAAGGAGAGATCACCAGGGGACAGGGTAAGTCTAAGGAAAACGGGAGCGCAAACCTGGAAATACCACTTCCGGAATTTCAAAATAAAGACACCCTGAAATTAACTGTAACTGTATCTATGAAAGGTAAAAAAATAAACGGTGGCATCGTCATCCCAACCCCTTACAACATTATCGATTCAAAACGCTATTCCGAAATAATGGAACCTGTCAATGAATCCAAACGCCTGAACATAAAGATAATAACAGACAAACGGCAATATACAAAGGGGGAAAAAGTCCAGGCTGATATATATGTAACTGATAACCAGGGAAACCCCGTTGTGGTAAATTTATCTGCCTCAGCGTCAAGCTCTTTTCACTCTTCTTACCCTCTTCAGGATGATAACACAATAACCTGTTCAAATCTTAGAGACTACCCGGAAGGACTAAGCTCAAAATGGCGCAATATTGTATCAGAAATGAATGAAAAAGCAGGTCCTGCAATAATGAATTCTTATCCAACTCTTATAACAGGCACAGAATCAATTTTCAATCCTGTTTTAAGGCAGTTTTTTGCGAAGTGCCTTGAAATAATGGTCCAGTCACCAGGCCATTATTATGATATTCAGCAGAAAAATGATCTTAAAAAGATAAAGAAAAAACAGGAGACCGGACATAAAGACAGGCAGGATGGATATCCTTCTGGCTATCGTATTTGGGATATTATCCAACAAATCAAACCCTATCAGATGCAAGGGGGTAAAATAGTATTTTCAAACGGAGGAAATAACTCAATTAATTTCCAGGATGGTGCGCTAATAATTATTGATGGAATTAAAACAGGAACAGATGCCGATGTCCTGAATACTATCTCTGTTTCTAATATTGCTAAAATCAATATCTCAACCAATCCGACAGATATACAGAGATATACAGGATTAAATAATGTGGGGGTTATTGAAATAATTATGAAAAAGGGGAGTGATGTAATAGAAGAAGGCAAACAGATGATACCAGTAAAAACCGCTACCGTTTTCTGGGAACCTGATCTCACGACAGACAAATCCGGCAAGGCATCAATCAGCTTTTTCAATGACACCACACCTTACACAGTTATTCTGACTGTTGAAGGTATAAGTACTGATGGGCTGGCGGGATATAGTGCAGTTCAATACTCAGTAAAATGATATCAATTCAATAGTTTGTATTAAAAATGTATTTATGAGTTTATTGCTGCTTATATTATTATTATGAAATCATTACTCATTAATCTCAATCTCCTTCTCCAATTGTATGTGGTCTGAGGAACTCCCTATCTGTATTTTAAACTTGTAGTACTCTGTGATCCAGCCGCCTTTATCTTTATTGAAATAGCTCAAAGCAGATTTATCGAGTTTAATTTTTACTTGGGTCTTCTTCTTTTCATTATTTGTGGCAGAAATATATAATTACTTGTAAAATATCTTCATTTTAATGCTTCCCGCATTGCTTTTAGATTGTTATGCGGGGTATTTACCGTTATTTCGCACCCTCCCGATAAAATAAACTTTTTGCCTTTTTGGTTTTGGACAAGGGAGGTCGTTAATCCTGTTATTTCAGCTTCGGTGGAATTCTGTATAGTAACAGGGTTTATATTTCCGCATATAGCAACATCCGGTCCCATAATTTGGCAGGCATCATCAAAACTAACCTGCCAGTCAATATCAAGTATATCTATACCGATATCTTTTATTGAAGGTAAAATATGAGTAATGTTCCCGCATATATGCATTTTAACCTTACCTCCTGAGGAATGGATATAGCTTGTTAATTCCTTGTGGCGTTCTTTTACAAAAGTGTTGTAAGTTTCAATATCAATCTGCGAACAAATGGCATCGCCAATCCCGATTACATCGCAACCGGCTTCTATTTGTGCTTTTGCAAATTCTTTTGCAGTTATCATACACTTGTCCATTAATAAATTGCTGAAATCGGGGTCGGCCATCAGCATTACCAACATATCGCTTACGCCAGCCAAATCGCAGGCTTCGGCAAGGGGTCCTTCAATCCATCCAAAAACGGGAACGGTGCCCTTTAGCAATTTTTGGTAAAGTTCGGCCCCACGTATGCGGTCAAGAGTTCGAGTCGCTTTAAATAGGTCAGGATTTTTGAGCGCCCGCAAGTCATCAACAGTTTTTATTATGGGAGCAAGGCACTTTGGCACACCTTCAGGCACATATTCAATTTCTGCCCCAAACGCTGAGGTTTCCCGGTAAGGATCGGAAATTAACTCAACCCAATCGAGGTCGAAATACTCCATAGCCTTGATATTGCTTTGTACCAAAACCCTGTGGTCGGCAGCAAATTCTCCATAAGTATTACCGTTAAAACGGGCGGCAAAATGCATCAGTATAGGTTGAAAGGGAATGTAGTCGGATGAGTGGCCTTTAATAAAATTGAAAAATTTTTCTTTTTTAGTCATTGTAAATAATTTTGACTAATTCTATTGTTAATCAATAACTTCAATCTCCTTATTTAATAATATATTCTGTGACGAACCCCCTACAAGTATTTTGAACCTGCCGGGTTCTGTAATCCAGCCGCCTTTTTCTTTGTTGTAATAACTAAATGCTGATGTGTCCAATTTTATCCTGACTTCAGCTTCCTGACCTTTTCTCAGATAAGTTTTAGCAAAGCCTTTTAATTCTTTAACGGGACGAGGCAAAAGGGACGAATTCTGGCTAACGTACAACTGTGCAATTTCTGCGCCGTCATAGTTGCCGGTATTTGCAAGGGTAAAAGTAACTTCAAGGCCCTCTTTCTTTGTTATCTTTTCTTTGTTTACCTTAATGTTTGAATAGTCAAAGGTTGTGTACGACAAGCCGAAGCCAAATGGAAATAGCGGTTTAACCTGGCTTTGATCAAATTGGCGGTATCCTAAAAATACACCCTCCGAATATTTTACAAATTTATCACCCTTTTTATTATAATAACTGTTAAACACGGGACTGTCCTCCCATCGTTTTTCAAAAGAAACAGGTAATTTGCCGGATGGGTTTACTGAACCAAAAACAATTTCGGCGACAGCCATATTGCCAACCTCGCCGGGGTACCAGGCATAAATCAAACCTGCCACTTTATCGATCCAGTTCATTTGCACATTGCCCCCGGCATTGACCACAACAATACAATTTTTATTAATTGCGGCAATGTCTTCAATCAATTTATCCTGGTCGTCGGGCATTTCATAGGTACGGTCCATGCCTTCGCCTTCGGTTTCTTTGTTAAAACCTACAGATAAAATAACAACATCGCTTTTTGCAGCTAAATCAATTGCTTTTTTTCGTATCGTAGTAGACTTATTTAACTCGTCTACTTTATTATTATAACCGCACCGGATGGCAGTGCCTGCTTCTTTCTGATAATAATCGAGTACGACTTTATTTTCTGAATTTTCATCCAATAACAAGCTTTTCGTGTTTATTGTTTTAGGAAGGTTTCCCCATTTGTTCAATAAACCTTTGCCATTTACACTTAAGGTATAACTTTCGTCGCCGGCAACAGCAAATTTATAAATTGCTTTATCACTGGTTTTAATAAAATATGTAAACCTTATTGCAAAGTTATTTTTTGGTAATTCCTTAATAATATTCTCTTTAAATGTTAAATCTATTTTATCAAGTATTTTTTTCCCGATTGGCTCACCTTTAAAATTTGCATTATTATAAAATTCAGCAAGTACGCCGCTTACTTTTTTACCATCAACATAAGTATAAAAGGATTGTTTGACAAAGTAATCGTTCGGTAGACTCTTCTCATCCGGAATACCCCTGGCATAATTTATTTCGACATTTTTACCTGCACAAGTTTGAAATGCCTTAAGCAGGGAAACCGGGTCGGTAGGAATTACATACGCACTTCCGCCACCCCCGGTAACTGCAGGTTCTGCATTTGGTCCAATGATAGCGATTTTTAAAGGCTTGTCACCATTCAACGGCAAAAGATTGTGGTTATTCCTGAGCAGGACAATACCTCCCCTGGCCTCATCAAGTGCTAATTTCCTGTCATTATCCATATTCAAAGTAAAACCTTTGCTGATATCGGGGTGATCAAAGAAATGAAACCTCTCGTACAGCATTAAAATTCTTCGCACCTTATCATTGATAACGTCTTCCGATAGGTGGCCTGCTGCAATCGCAGGTAATAGCGTGTCGGCAGTCATAAAATCACCCGATGGCATTTCAAGGTCGAGACCTCCATTTGCGGCTGCAACTCCGTTAAGGGTAGACCCCCAATCGGATATCACCACACCATCAAAGCCCCAGTCTTTCTTTAATACCTGGTTATTTAAATAATCGTTTTGCGAGCAATGCACGCCATTTACCATATTGTATGACGTCATTATCATACCCACGTGCCCCTTTTCAACAGAAGCTTTGAATGCAGGCAGATAAATTTCGTGGAGCGTGCGTTCATCCATGTTCGACGATACCCAGACCTTGTTATATTCCATATTATTGGCAGCATAGTGTTTGGCAGTTGCAACCACACCTTCGCTTTGCAATCCTATTATGTGAGATGAAGCAATTTCACCTGCCAGGAATGGATCTTCGCCGAGGTACTCAAAATTTCTCCCGCAAAAGGCCGCCCTGTATATATTCATTGCCGGCCCGAAAACAACCCCAATATTATTTGCTTTGGCTTCCACACCTATTGCCTGGCCTACCTTACGCGCCATTAATGTATCCCATGATGATGCAAGTAAGATTGAAGCTGCAAATGAGGTGGAAGTGTTCTTGCCTCCAACACCGGTCGGCCCATCGACCATCTTTATTTCCGGGATTCCATATTTTTTATATGGGCGTATACTAAATTCATTGTAACCGCCTATAAATTCGATCTTTTCTTTCAGGGACATCTGATGGAGTATATTTTCAACTCTTTTCGTTGATACTTTGTGGTTAGAACAAGCAGCAATAAATAATACTGAAACGATTAAGTAAACTGTATTCTTCATTTTAAATATATTATTGTTGAACAAACTAATTTTTGAAATCTTCATTATTTATAATGAATTAATATATAAAAACTTATATTACCCATTCTTGTGAGCAGCAAAACGAATAAAAAACTTCTTTGCAGCATTTCAATCATTTCCAAAGCGTTTTTTGGCATCTTCCAATCTAGCTTCTGTGGCGGTAGCGCCTGAACGCGTTGCTCCGGTCAACATCGGCTAAGGAGCCTGATCTTGTCTTACGTTCTGGTTAAATAGTCTGTTTCGAAAATCACTTTAACAATAGCATTTTCCCGGTAATCATTGTTGTTTAGTTTTTGAGTGTAAAAAATGCTTCTTTCACCTCTTTTGAATTAGTGCCGATGTATAATTTAAAATCCCCGGGTTCAGCAACATAATTCATTTGCATGTCGTAATAACGCAATTCATCCGGTTCAATAACAAATGTTAACGTTTGTTTTTCACCGGGTTTGAGGTAAATCTTTTTAAAATCTTTGAGTTCTTTTACAGGTCGGGTAATTTGTGCAACTAAGTCATGTATATAAAGTTGTACAACTTCATCGCCTTCTCTTGTGCCTGTATTTTTAACCTCCACCGATGCCGAAATTTGACCGTTCATAGTAAGTGTAGTATCGGACAATTTTATATCACTATAACTAAAAGTAGTGTAACTAAGCCCGAATCCGAAAGGAAAAAGAGCATCGTTAGGGCAATCGATATACTTGGTTACCCATTGCTCATTGGGCACAAATGGCCGCCCCGTATTTTTGTAATTATAATAAACAGGAACCTGGCCGGTAACATTAGGAAATGAAACAGGCAATTTTCCTGAGGGATTAATGTTACCGACAATAATATCAGCCAATGCGTTTCCGGCTTCCGTGCCTAAAATCCAGCCTTCAATAATGGCCGGGGCATTATCTGAGAGCCATTTAATTGCTAATGGCCGGCCATTACAAAGCACAACAACAACAGGTTTTCCGGTTTTGATAATTGCTTTAGCCAGGTCTAATTGCACGCCCGGTAATCCAATATCTGTTCTGCTGGTATTTTCCCCGCTCATCATTTTACCTTCGCCCAATGCAAGGATAACAACATCGGCTGCAGAAGCTGCTTTAACTGCGTCATTAAATAATGTTGTATTTTCATCGTTAATATTGCAACCTTTGGAATAAATTATTTTGGTAGTTGGTGAAAACCTGCTTTTTAATCCTTCAACCAATGGAACTGCCTTGTCTTCTTCACCTTTGCCGGGCCATTGTCCAATCATTTCGGGTTTCGCATCAGCCAGCGGGCCAATTACTGCAACTGTTTTGATATTTTTATCAAGCGGCAGTAACTGTTTCTCATGCTCCGGAAGGGTTGCATTCTTTAAAAGAACTATAGATTTATGTGCCATCTCAAGAGCTGCCTGGCGATGCTCAGGTGTAAATACTAGTGATTTTTCGCGTTCAAGGCTGCAATATCTATAAGGGTCGTCAAATAATCCCAATTTAAATTTGCAACGTAAAATACGCCGGCATGCATCATCTATCAATGCTTCTTTTACCACGCCTTCTTTTACCAGCTTAGCCAGTTCATCAACATAAGTTAGTGAGCACATTTCCATGTCAACACCTGCGGTTATGCCTATCCTGGCGGCATCTTTCCTGTCCCTTGCAACACCGTGGTTAATGAGTTCACCTACCGATCCCCAATCTGACACTACAAACCCTTTAAACCCCCAGTCGTGTTTTAGTATTTTACGAAGTGTATATTCATTACCGGAGGCCGGTATGCCATTCAAATCCTCAAATGCGCTCATGAAAGTTGCTGCGCCTGCATCGGCTGCTGCCTTAAACGGAGGCAGGTATATCTCATATAATGTCCTTTCTGAAATATCGGAACTGTTATAATCCCTGCCGCCGATTGCTGCACCATAGGCAACATAATGTTTGGCACAGGCTAAAATATCTGTGTTATCAGAAAGGTTTGCCTGGAAACCTTTAACACGTGCGGCGGCAATCAACGAAGCCAGGTATGGATCTTCCCCTGCGCCTTCCATGATTCTGCCCCATCGGGCATCTCTTGCAATGTCGACCATGGGGGCAAATGTCCAGTGCACTCCTGAAGCAGATGCTTCAATTGCTGCAATGCGTGCGCTCTTTTCTGTCAGGTCAATATCCCAGCTTGCTGCCTCGGCTAAGGGTATCGGAAAAATAGTTTTAAATCCATGTATCACATCTAATCCAAAAAGTAAAGGTATATGCATGCGCGATTCCTTTACAGCTATCTCCTGGGCTTTCCTGGTTAATTCGGATCCTACAACATTTAGCATGGAGCCACATAAACCCTTGCGGACATACTCCATGTTATTGCTTTTGGCTAATTCGGGTCCTGTAGTTTCTGAGGAAGAAAGTTGGTTTAACTGCCCGATTTTTTCTTCAAGCGTCATCAAACGCATTTCAGAATCAACACGTTGCTCAATTATTCTTTCATTCATTGAAACTGGTGTTTTCTTTACACATGAATTAATTCCAATGCAAAGCGTTGCTGCCAAAAGGATAGATAAATTTTTTATTATTTTTCTCATATTTCAATTATATTAATAGTCAATAATTACTACATTTCATTTTTCTTTTATTAAATAAGGGGTTGTCATTATATCAGCATCCATTTCTACCGTTTTTGGCCCTTTAATTAGCTTACCGTCTGCACTTTTCCAAACTCCTTTGGGTACAACTATCGTTCGTTTTGTTGCACCTTTTTTTACAACGGGAGCCACCAGCAAAGCATCGCCAATTAAGAACTGGTCATTGACCAACTCATAGCCGCTTTTAGGAAAAGCATATTCCATCGACCGCAATATTGGCTCGCCAGTAAAAGCAGACTCCTCCACTGTTTTCATAATATAATCTTTAAATTTTTCTCTTAGTTTCACCGCTTTTAAAACAGCGTCTAAATGTGGCTTATCCAGCACTCTCCAGGGAGCTACCGAAAACTGCATCATTGGCATAAGGGCATGGCATTGGGCCGACCTTACTATTAAATCCTGGTCAATTGAAGCATTATCAAGAAATGACTTAAATTCACCGCCTCCAATCATATCAGGGCAACAAAATGTATATCCCATTAAACCCTCCAATATCATATTTGGTATCAGCTTTTGCAAGTCGGGCCAATTATGATTCTTGTCGCAAAGCCGGTTGGCTAATGGCTGTCCTCCCATTTTCCACATGACCCTGTATTCGTTTAACGGGTAGTCTAATCCGATTTTTGCAAACAATTCGGTATGCCTGGTTGGGGGAACTTTCTCAAACGAAACAAGATCTTTATAAAAATGATAATCGCCTGCATCAAATTTAAACCCGTCAACATGGTATTCATTAACCAACCTGTTAAGTTGTGCCTTAAACCATTTCACCGCATCGGGATTGGTGAAATCCAATAACCCGCTGGCGCCGTTCCACCATCTGACTATGGCAGTATTACCGGTAGTATCCTTTAATAATAAATGATTCTTTTCAAGATATCTGTAAACATCACAATCAGGACTGATAAAAGGGCAAACCCAAAGCATTACCTTGAACCCTTTGGAATGAAGTGAATCCATCATTTGTTTAGGTGAAGGAAACCTTCCGGGATGGAAATTAAGTTTCCCGTAATCTTCCTGCCAGTTATCATCAATCATTAGAACGCCTGCAGGCATACTATTTTTTATGATGGCATTTGCATACCGCAATATGTCTTTTTGATTTTGGTCGTACATCAGCTCAATCCATGTGTTATACTGCGGATTACTGAATAATAGTTTATCGGGCGTTTTACCGGAAGCAGGAAAATAAGTTTTTGCCGCATATTGATAAGCCTGCTTTATATTTTCGCCTGCTTTTTTATAAGTGATATTGCCTGTTTTACATTCAACAATAATGCTATCGCCGGTATTTTGAAGGGAAAATGGTTCATCGCACCATATTACTTCACCGTTGCGGGACAGTAACAGAGGTTGTATTTGATTATTGTAGTTATCGTTTTCCGTATCGGCCTTATAACCTGGCTTTATGGGCATCAGGTAACCATTGTCGATAATGCCTGCCCACCAAAATGACTGATCGTTGCACTTTACAGCCATACGGCTGCCTGAAAGTGATTGTTTTTGAATAACTTGCGACTGCGCAACACTTCCTATGCCGCACAACAGCAATATTGAAATTAAATTGATATTAATTCTTCGCATATTTTATTTTTTCACTAATGTATTATAATGTTATTGTATTTTTCAGTTTAATATCTGCCGAAGAAGCGCCAACGTAAATTGTAAAATCACCGGGTTCTGTAACCCACATCCTTTTGGCCGGATCAAAAAACTGAAAAGCTCCTCCATCCAACTGCATCTGAACAGTCTTGGTTTCGCCGGGTTTTAATGTAACCTTCCCAAAGTCTTTCAGTTCTTTTTTTGGCCGCGGTACCGAACATTTTTCCTGTCCTACATACAATTGTACAGCTTCTGCCCCTTCTCTGTCGGCGGTATTTTTAATATCGACACTAACATTGTAAATATTGTTACCCGATTTTTCAATCTTAAGATTTGAATAAGCAAAAGTAGTATACGATAATCCAAAACCAAACGGGAAACGGGGTTTCACGTCACTTTGATCGTAGTAGCGATAGCCCATGAAAATGCCTTCTTTATAAAACACTTTCTTATCTTGGTCATTATCCCAATAGTTGTTATAAGTTGGATTGTCTTCGGCATTTTTTTCAAATGAAACAGGTAATTTTCCTGAAGGATTAGTTACTCCGTATAGAATTTCAGCAACTGCCAATGCGCCTTCCTGACCAGGATACCAGGCATGAATCAGTCCTTTAATTTGATCAATCCAAGGATTCATATTTACATTTCCTCCGCCAAAAAGTACGATTACTGAATTCGGATTAACGGCTTCAACTGCTTTAATTAAATCATTCTGGTGGTAAGGCAAATCAAATGTTCGGTCAAAACCTTCGCTTTCGGTATCAGTATCAAACCCGACAGCTAAAACAACCAAATCCGATTTTTTTGCCAGATCAATGGCCTGTTGGATGTAATCTTCATGTTTGAGTTGCTTTTCGGGTGCCAAAGCCGCAGAAAACTGAACAAGTCCGCGACCCGAACCCTGATAATATTCCAATTCAATTTTATATTCTTTATCGGCTTCAAGATAACGTTCATATTTGCCAATAGCGTCCTGATCCTTCCATGATTCAATTGTTTTGGCACCATCAATAAATAACCGATACCCATCATCGGCGCGAATACCAAACAAATAATTAGCGCTCTTGACTGGCCGGTAATAGCAGATAAACCTTGTTGAAAAATAATTTTTAGGTAAATTGTCAAAAAACATGTCATTGGCCTGAAGACTAATATTTTTAAAGGTGGTAGATAATGCAATTTTGCCTTTCAATGTTGTATTTGAATAAAAATCGGCGATTGCACCTTTCTCTTTTTTCCCGTTTTTGTAATAATAACAATCAAAAGTTTCAAAAAAATCGACTGGTAGTTTTCTTCCAATATCAACTCCTTGTGTCCATGTCACTTCAACCTGTGGGCCGGCAATTCTTTCCATTGCCCTGAAAAGGGATAGCGGATGTAACGGGGTGGTTAGCGAACTTCCACCTCCGCCGGTTGATGCAGGGTGGCCATTTGGTCCGATGATTGCAATTTTTTTGATGCTGCTTTTGTTCACCGGTAAAAAATTATTCTCGTTTTTTAATAACACCGTTCCGCCACGGGCTTCTTCCAGCGCAGTAGCGCGGATAAATGCAGTATCGGCGGTAAATCCTTTGTTTATAACCGGATTGTTAAAATAGTCGAACCTTTCGTACATTTTTAATATCCTGCGAATTTTATCGTCTATTACTTTTACATCAAGCCTTCCGCTGTTGATTGCTGCCAGTAAAGTATCGGGACGCATGCGCCATGCATCGGGCATTTCCAAATCGAGCCCTGCTTTTGCACAAGCCACACCATCATAAGTAGAACGCCAATCGCACATAACAAAACCTTCAAAACCCCAATCTTTTTTAAGAACCTGGTTAATCAAATAATCATTTTGCGAACAATGCACGCCATTTACAGAATTGTAGGCGGTCATTATGGAAGCAGCTTTCCCTTCCTGCACGGTTGCTTTAAATGCGGGCAAATATATTTCCTGAAGCGTTCGTTCATCCATTTCGGACGAAACCCTGTGTCTGTCATATTCCTGATTATTGGCCGCATAATGTTTCACCACAGCAATCACTCCTTTATCCTGAATTCCTTTTACGAAGGCCGCTCCTATCTGGCCTGCCAGATAAGGATCTTCTCCAAAATATTCAAAATTACGGCCGCATAATGGAGACCGGCAAATATTTAAACCTGGCCCCAATATCATGTGTACATTATGTGCCCTTGCTTCGCTACCAATTGCGCTACCAACTGACCGGGCCAAATGTTTATCAAAAGAGGCTGCCAAAGCAGGACCAGCCGCATAAGCCGTCATGGATCCATAAGTACTCAAGCCTACCGGGCCATCAGACATGTGCGTTGAAGGTACACCCAGGCGATCAAGAGCCCTGATGTTAAAAGCTTCGTACCCGCCAATAAAATCCAGTTTTTCCTTCAGGGTCATTTGTTGAATAATGTTTTCAATCTTAATATCTGTTTTACCAGGTCTTTTGCACGAAAAAGTAATTGAAAAAAGTATGAATACTATTAAAACTTTTATACTGATGTTTATCATTTCGCTTATTTTTTAATTTGAAATTCACAAACGGGAACCATTGCTGCACCCAGCTGAATGCTCCGTGATCCGGGACTCGATTCTCCAATATTTATCTGATAAGTCCCTGGAAGAATAACACTCTCACCTGCACTATTAATTGAGGCCAATAGTTTGGAATCAAGAATGAATTTTACAGTCTGACTTTCACTTGTTGCAAGCTCAACCCGTTTAAACCCTTTGAGGGAATAAAGCGGAAGTTTCAGGTTTTCAGTAGATGGCGCAGTCAGGTACAATTGAACTATTTCAGTTGCTTTCATCCGACCGATATTTTTAACCTCAACACTTACCTCAATCGAACCTGTTTTATTAGTGATAGCAGCGGAAAGTATAGGTTTGCCGAATGAAAATTTCGAATAACTCATTCCAAAACCAAAGGGGAACATAGGCTCGGCAGTCATATAGCGATAGGTGCGACCTGCCATGCTATAGTTTTCATAGGGTGGTAATTGGTCGATTGATTTTGGAAATGTGATTGGTAATTTGCCTGATGGAGACACATCACCGAACAAAACATTTGCTACTGCATTACCACCCTCTTCACCCGGGTACCAAACCAATAAAACTGCATCGGCCAATTCACATATTTCAGACATATTCATAGGGCTTCCACCAGTAATTACAGCAATTATAGACTTTTTATTATCTTCCCTGATTTTCTTAAGAAACTCGATTTGTGTTTTTGGAATGTTATAATCCAACCTGTCGCCAAAATGTTCAGAGGCTATTGCGTCACCCTCTTCATTTTCAATAAGCCCTGAAAGGCCCATAACAACAATTGAAACATCCGCAGCTTTTGCTTCACCGCTTGTCCAGTCTATGGGGTTGGTATTGATCCTGTCCAATAAAAACCCGGGTTTATAAAAAAGCAGGCAACCGGCGTCAATTTTTCCGGATATGCCTTCAAGTATGGTGGACATGTTATTGTTAAGTCCGGAATAATTTCCGAGCAACACATCAATGTTCGAGGCACCGGGCCCTGTGATAAAAATTGATTTTGTATTTTTCTTTAGAGGAAGAACATTCCTGACCTGTCCTGGCATGTTGCCATTTTTCAATAAAACTATTGATTTTTCAGCAGCTTCCCTTGCGAGGTTTCTGTGCTTTTCACAGCTGATTATACTTGTTCCGAGAGTATCATACGGGTTAGCATTTTGCGGATCGAACATACCAAGTTTGAAGCGTGTTGTAAATAAAATGGTTACAGCATCATTAATTTCATTTTCTGTTACCAATTCTTGTTTAAATGCATCAATTAGATAGGGGTTGTAGGTGTCGCCACAATTAAGGTCTACAGTATTATGCAAAGCCAAAGCAGCGGATTCAGGTCGGGTTTTAGTAATTTTATGACCCGCATCAATATCTTTCAACGCCCCGCAATCTGAAACAAGGTATCCTTTAAAATTCCATTTATCCCTTAATATCTGCTTCAGCAAAACATCACTGCCACAACATGCCTTATCGTTAGTCCGGTTGTAGGCGCACATAACGGAAGCAACGCCGGCATCAACCAGTGCTTTGAAAGCAGGCAAATAAGTTTCATATAAATCCTTGTCGTTCACTTTCGCATTAAATTCGTGACGCAATTTTTCAGGACCACTGTGCACGGCAAAATGTTTGGCGCAGGCGGCTACTTTCAGATACTTTGGATTATCGCCCTGCAGTGCTTTAACCAGAGCCACACCCATAACAGAAGTCAGATAAGGATCTTCTCCGTAAGTTTCCTGCCCCCTTCCCCATCGCGGATCGCGAAAAATATTGATATTGGGAGTCCAGAATGTCAGACCGCCGTATTGTGGATGATAACCTAATCTGATCGAGGCGTTATACATAGCCCGGGCTTCATCTGAAATAGCTGTGCCAATGCGTGAAATAAGATTGTCATCAAAGGTTGCGGCTAAACCTATCGCCTGTGGGAAGACTGTTGCATTTCCGGCTCTGGCAACGCCATGCAGGCACTCATTCCACCAGTTGTATTCAGGGATATTTAACCTTGTTATACCCGGACTGTTGTACATCATCTGGCTGACTTTTTCTTCAAGTGTCATTTTTGAAACCAAATCGGCAACACGTATTTCAATTGATTTGGTATAATCGAGATAAGCCGGATGAGTTTCATCCTTAGCCTGAGCCGATACTTCAATGCACACGCTTAAAAAAAGAGCCGGTAAAATAATTTTTTTTATCATATTTTCCATTTTTAAGATACGTTAAATAGTTTGATTCCTTTATTTTTCATAAAAATTAATCATATTGTTTAATTACCCGGATAAGACAAACTATTAATGCTTTCCCATCTGCGGTCTTAACCTCAATATCAAAGGGTTTCCTTTCTGTAATATCGGGATCAACTAAAAGGAAACAGGCTGTTCTCCAGGTATCTGAATTTTGCAAGGTCACTTTACGGGCTGATACTAATCCATTATCTTGTTGTTGGTAAAAAACGTTAAAGGAACCATTACCAATATCGCGATAGCTGACACGGACTTCCAATAATTCCCCTCTCCTGTGTAAAAGGCTTTTCTGAAAACCTTCATTTAGAGAGAAGTAAAAATGCGGTGAAGCTTTTGCAAAATGAGATTCTCTGTTTCCAAAAATGCCTCTAATGTAATCAGCTTCAATAAGCAAATTACCTTTCATGACAGGAATTGCCTTGCTTCGATCGAAATCCATCCTCATCCCATGTTCAAACGCCATCACAGAGTCTTTCAATTCAGCAACATAATGACTGCTGGTCTGAACAAAAGCTTCAGGGGTAGTTTCATCGGTTGTACCCAGCAAAGTTCTTTCCCACATTGCCGCCTGGTAAACTTCAGGATCATCATTCCAAACCTTTGCTGATTCATCGCCTCTTCTTATCAAACGGCCGGTCCAATCGGGAGAGATTGTTGCCCAGGGTGACAATCTTCTGTAATTTTGTCGGTTATATATCATTTCATCCAGCATAATGTAATTAGTACCATGAACAATATGGGAACAAAACAAGGTTAACATATACCTTTTTATTGAATCTAAATTTCCATTCTTTTCCCATCCGGGCCAACACTGACTTTCGGCAATATATAAACCAGAAAGTCCTTCCTGCTTCATTGTCTTTACGGTAAGGTGACCATTTTTCAAAGTAGCCGAATTCCGTCGTGCAAACTGGTTAACACCGGCAAAATCCTGTTGGTGTGTACCTGTTTCATGTCCGGTACCCTGTTTTACTGCCCAGTTCAGGCAGTCTCCCTGTAATCCTCCACCATGTGCCAGAAGTTTTTTGGGATCAGAATATTTCAAAAACACCTTATAAATATCCAGAACCAAAGGTTGGGAAAATTCAACTGCAGATAAATGATTTTTGGCTATCTGTTGATTAAGTCCTTTAGCAGTAGTTTCATGTACAGCAGTTTCACCATGATCAAATGTAGACATACGAATGACTGTTACCCGGTTATCCTTGCCATATTTTTTGGCAATTAATTCGTACCATTGCAGTTGCAGGACATGACTTGCAGGATCAAAATAGTCTATAAAGCCCCACTCATTATCGGCAATTTTAATTTTTGCCCAGGCTGGCGGAAATGCCGGATGAGGATATAAGTACACTTTTTTACCAGCATTGAAAATGGAATCTATCTGCCGGTCCACGAATGAGAAATCTGCCTGATTTGGCCCTGTATGTGTTTGATTCCAATGAATCTGAACTAATATCATGTCAACAGATGGATTATGCGCACCAAAAGCAAGAGGTCCCCAGCCATGCAGCAAGCCCCCTTCGTTATTATGTTTTCTATCTGAATAAAACGTCAAATCAAAGCCATTCCTAATGATTCCCTGGGGAACAGGATTTGAAAATTCAGATTGCAAGGCATTTTCTTCACTGCTTCCATTTTGTCCTTTTAAAGAGACCTGGATAGTCATACTTAAAATTACTATTCCACATAAAGTCCTTATTATAGAAAGAATAAAAACGTTTGATAAATATTTTTTCTTAATCATACTTATTAATAGTTTATGTTAGTTTCAATTGATTCTAATTTTTCTACGGCATAGCGTTTTCTCTCCATTTTCCTGAATTGCAAAAGTTTTAAGCAAGTAATCTCCTTTCATAGCAGGAAACTGGAATTGCAATTTATAAGTTTGTTGCCCCAATGCATCAATCTTAAATGGGCATGATGATTCTGAGACTACTTTTTCTTCTGAGTTAATCAATTGCATATTAATATTCCCATTAAAAGTTTGATATTCATCATTTATAAGCATTGTTGAAATTTCAATATTTGCTGAAGGAATGACTTCTTTTGGGAAAAAATTTACATAAACACCCAGTTGCTTAAATACTTCAGAAAAATAATCATCGTAAACTTTCCAGGGTTCCAATGTTTCAATATTCTCAAAAATGTCTCCGGTAAAAGACCCATAGAAATCGCCGGTAAGATAAATGAAATGCATGACTCCGGCGTAATTGCGATGCGCTCGGAAAAATTCAGTTTCGGCGCCAAGGATATAGGCATATAACTCACGCAACTGGCCGGCAGAATAACCTTTGGCAATGGAATCGTAAATTCCACGGGTAAGCGGCGTGGGTTCACCTTTTCTGTTCAGCCACAAGAATCCATATTCATTCAGGACACTGGCATGAGCAGATGGATGCGGTCCATAGGTACTTTCTTTCCCTCCCGTGCTTGTTTCAAATTTTTGCAGACTCCACAACTCAGTCATTCCCGGGAAAGGTGCATACCATTTATAATTATGGTCTTCTTCAGGGTCATTACTTCCTTCCGGCAGGTTAAATCCATTGTCCCAGGCCCTATTCATCATAATTTCCTCCATTTTTTTTATTTGTAAAATATTACATATCGGTTGGCGGTATGAAACGTGCCGGATTGCGGAGTTACGTCAGTATCACCCGTGACGAAACTTGATGATGGAGATGACCTTAGATTGCCTATTAAACCCCCTTTTTGGCTATATTCCATGTTATGTGGCTTTTAATACTTTGTGAAACATTTTATTCTTGTTTATTGGCTTTTCATAATTCATAAAAATCAAAAAATACATAATACAATTATTCTAACCATATAGTTTCATAGGGTAATACATTGTATTCTCCCATTTTTATTTTTTTATTGCTCAAACGGTCTGTACAATCTCGTTTAAGAATTATTTTATATGATTTAAAATAAGTATTGCATAAAAACATACTATTATCAGTGCGAGGGACTGCAATAATAGATTGTGGTAATAAACCATAAAAAAACGGGTTGCTATTGTCAATAATAATTTTGAAAAGTTCGCCACATCCATGTTCTGGCCAAAAAAATAACTTATATGTATTTCCTTTACCGGTACTATACTCTGAAAGAGCAACTTTGTTATTAAGTGCACTATCATTACAACTAAATTTTGCCAGAACTTTTCCTGCAAAGTTTTTATTTGCGATTTCACAAAAACCTTCACTAATATTTAATGTGTCATGTGTAGATATTATTACTTTCTGCATGGTTTCTCCATCATCTCCATTGGGTTTTATCATGCGAATGGTTTGTACAAATCCTCCCATCAATTCTTCATAATCTTTAGAAAATCCTTTGTTTGAAAAAACACCATTATCACTCATGTAGTTGCATAATGGGGTAATGATTATTTTTCCTCCGTTCTCTACATATTTTTTTAAATTTTTTGATAATTCCGTATTTCCGATTGATTTTGCTGCAGGTAAAATGATACATTTATATTTATTCAAAGCAATCGTGCCCGCTTGCTGTGGTGATATTAAATCTACACCGATTCCTGAATGGGAAAAATAATTAACAATATCGCTTGTGATTTTGACTGCTAAATTTTTAGGAGTAAAACTATAGTTGTTATTGAGCATGGTTTGCTCATAATCGTAAATTAAAGCTATAGAAGCTTCAACAGAATAATTTATGAATTGATTACCCCATTTTTTAAAAATTTCTCCTAATTCTCCGGCTGCTTTATAATCCGGTTCAGGTTCACCTGTCCAGTCGAATAAGCCGCCCCATAAAGGCCAGTGTCCTGAACAATTACGTGTACCTGTCCAATAAAGCAATCCTGTTGAGCCAAATGCTGCCGGTAAAAGCATTGCGGTTTTAAACTGCGAAGGATTCATTGTCGGGATATAAGTTGAACCTGCCACACCAATGCGGGTTTCTGTAATTATAAAATGATAGACGAACTGCTTCAAGCCAAATCTGAATGTATTTGTAATCTTCTACTCTGGCTGGCTTCAAATGAACTGAATCTTCCAGGCGCTCAAGATTGCCCGCGTGTGTTCGGGCCGGGTCATCTTTTGGAAAATCAACTGGAACACCAACAGCACCGGCAAGTGTTACCGTATCAATATCAACCAGTATACCATCAAATTGATATTTGTCAACCGAAGCAATAAAGGATTTCGCAATAACTTTTGGATTTTCGCGGTATTGCTTCATAGAGACACCATGTTCCCTTGCTGCCATCATAAAATTATGAAGCATTATGGGTGTTTTATCGGGTTTCTTTCCTTTTAAAGCCGCATTTATTCTTTCAAATCCATTCATAAATAATTAATTTAATAGTTATGCAAGAACATCTTTTTCAATTTGTTCCAGTGTTTTGCCTTTGGTTTCAACAATATATTTTTTTAAATATAAAAATCCCACTAAAGCAGAACTCACAGTCCATCCCTGTATTACAGGAGTTAGCTGAAAGTATTTTACCAAATCAAGCATAGCTCCATTGATGATTACTGTATCATAACCAAACAATAAACCACCTAATGCAGCAGCAATAGTACACTTTATAATAATTTTATTCATGTTTTCAAACATTAACATAAATATCATTACCAATTTTTGATAATATCAGGGTTTAAGGATGCTTTATTTTTTGTAATGGGATATTTAAACCAAGTGCGCGCAATAAGGGTATGTTGAGATCATCATCGAACATCCCGGCAGTATTGGCTTTAAAAAGTCCGAAATCTCCCTGGTAATCCCATATGGTCCATGGGATGCTATTTTTATCCAAATATTTCCTGACATTTTCATACCAATAAACTCGGTCGTTATTATCGCTGTAAGGAATATACACGCCCCATTCCCCGCAAAATATTTTTACATTTCTTGCATTTCTGAAATTGATGGCCTCGTCGATAAGCGACTTTACTTTATCAAGGGTTCCATTAACATGATAATTATTTATCAGGCTGTCTAACCAGGAATTTTTATTTAGTGAAGCGTTAAGGTCAGGCATTTTTGCAGCACTATAAGGAAAAGGTACACCCGAAATTGACGACATACCAGTCCATTTCGCGCGCTGATGGGTAAACAGAAAAGGATCGTAAAAGTGAAAGGTGTATAAAAGGTTGGTGTCAGCAAAAACCGGGAGATTCTTCAACTCGTTGAAGCGGTTGAAGTTTGATCCACCGACAATGATTGTATGCTTAGTATCTTTATTCCGGATTGCATTAATAACATTTTGCTGTATCTCGCCCCAAACGGGTGTCGGAATATCGTGTGGCTCATTCAGAATCTCGTACATGATATATTTTGACCCTTCACAGTAATGTTCGGCCATCTGCGCCCAAACCTTAATAAGTACAGGGCCCGCACTGATGGCAGCATCGAACGAATGGTTATCTAATATCAGATATATTTTAAGGCTTTCGGCCCATGTTACTGCGGAATCCAGAAAATTAAAGAATACCGGATCGAATTTGTAATCGGGCGCCCCGGTAGTCATATAGTGCATGTTAATAGGCAACCTTATGGCATCACATCCTAAACTTTTTATATTGATGAAATCCTGCCTGGTATATTTAGCAAACTGTAACTTACCGGCATTTCCAGCCTGGAACCAATCTGTGATGTTAACTCCGCGACTAAATGGAGCCTGTGCCAATAGTCCCTGAATGTTTAGCAACAGGGAAATCGATAAAAAAAATAGTTTATTTCTCATAATTAGTGATTGTTAAATGTGCTTGTTTACCATTATCCTTATTGACTCCTCACAATCTGAAACTCAATTTTTGCAAAACTCAGTGCCGGAAGAACCAGTGTATAGTTTCCTTCCGCTGATCGGGCAACTTCAATTTCTGATCCTTCCACATCAGAAGAAGCCACATTCGATTTAGCTTTATAGGCTTTGGCAGTGCTTACGCTTACGACTCGCGCACCTGCAATCCGAAACGATATATGGCTACTTTGTTCTTCGGCGTTTATTGCTGTTACAGCCATTGATCGTTCATCTGAACTTAAGGATGCAAAGATGTCGCTGGGACCTGGTTCGCCTGATGCTTTGACTGGAAATCTGCCGGCATGAGCCGTTAGCATGGAAAAAACCATGCCTACAGGTGTAAGTTCCGCTGATGTCGACAGTACTCTTATCGCTCCTTCATTGACAGGCTGAAAATAACATGACCCTTCAATACCCAGGCGGTTTGCATCACGGCAGAGCATATGTAGCATTACTGCTGAATAAAGAGCTTCCTGGATACCCGGGGTTCGCTCCCATGTATTCCATAAATTCCACTCATCAAAAAAAATGGTTTTGGATTGCGACGATGGTTCCAGCTTGTTAATAGTGGCACGAAGGCCTTCCAATCCACCCAGTGTGGCTTTTAAAGGTTCATTAGCTGTCCGTGACAGGTTGTCTTCAGGTTGTATGTATTCGTGATATGAGTAAGCATCAAAATCGTTCCCTTCCAGTGTAAGAATCCTCTCAGTCCATGCCTGGTTAAAGGGATATAAATTGTGCACTCCATGCATACCGCTGCCAATTAACCGGATGGTTGGGTCTGCTCTTCTCATTGCCTGAGCAAACACCTTACACATCTCAGCGTATCGCTCAACATTCGGGGACTCGCCTTTTCCCCAGGCCGATATCTCATTTCCAAGGGACCAGTACTTTACATTGTATGGTTCACTATGGCCCCTTGCGATGCGCAATTGTCCCCACTTAGAATCTTTTCCGCCATTGCAATACTCAACCCATGCTGAAGCCTCATCATGTGAACCTTCGCCCATCCTGACTGTTATTGACGCCTCACACCCTAGTTCGTGACATAATGCCATGAAATCGTCAATGCCGAATTCGTGCATATCGTATCCGTCAGAATAGTGGAAAATGAATCCTTCTCTGCCTCTGGCCGGACCGATAGGCGGTCTTTTATCCACCGGTAACAATCCATCCTTCCAGTTGTAGAACTCTGAGAAGCATCCTCCCGGAAAGCGTAAAAGTTTCACATGCATGGCTTTCAGACATTCAATAACATCTCTGCGCATTCCGTGAAAAGCATTGGCATCCTGAAGTGATACAGCTCCAATGTTAAACACACCTGAGCCTTTGCCAACCACCTCGAAAAAGGCAGATGTTTCGTTCCCGGAAGCTGTGAATTCGTTCGTAATCTCTTGCCATCCTGATGATGAAATGTTGTGTTCGACCTCAAAAAGGGGCGGCCCGTCTAATGACTTCCTGATACGAACGATTGCAGTTATGGGAGCATCTGTACGTACCCATACATGAATACTGTAATGACGACCCTGTTCAATTGTCAGACTGTCTTTAGCGAGGGACAGGATGCCACACTCCCTTCCTTCATTAGTCAGGGCAACACGGATTGAATTCTTCCCGGCAAAGGCGGTTGTACTATCAATAGTTACAGTTGATGACCCTCCTCCGACAGCCTGCCAGTGCAATGGAAAGCCATCAGCACCAACAGCAGCAAACTTCCGGTTTGCAAGCATTTCGGCTGACAGACCATGCCAGCTGGCTTTCCTGGTGATCTCTAAATTGTGTCCAAAGAGCAAAGGAGATACAACTTTGCCGGAAAGTTTTGAGGGAATTGTAAGGGTTACCAGTTGTTCGTTCCTGATATTATTTGTTTGTTTTGTAACAAGTTTCTTTTTTTCGACTTGTGACCTTGCCGAAAAACTTATTAAACTCAACATAATGGCTAACAGAAATAATGATAAGATTTTCATAATTATAAGCTACTATTTCTACGTTTTATTTACTTCGCATTTCAACATTTGCCCATAAGTTACTGACTGAAAGATCAACAGCTTTTTGAAGGTACATGATTGCGGATTTGGCATCACCTAATCCTTTATAACCCAGGCCTATGTACATATACGCATTTGAAATCTGTACATTTTTGGCTTCACTTTCCCCGAACTTGGCAAAAAAATCGACCTCAGATCCCTTACTGATCCATTTGTTACCTTCTTCAATCAAACTATTAAAATATTCGGTTGCTTTATCTTTATTTCCCAGTTTTAGGCAGCAAAGCCCCCGATAGTAACGGGCATAATCTTCCTCTTTCACTGTTTGTCCGGTGGAAAGTGTGTAGTAAGTTTTGGCTTGGGCTGTATTGCCCAGCGCTTCATAAGCTGAACCAACAAAGTAATAGATCTGAGCACTTCTGGTATCGCTCATCTGACTGGCTGCCAGGGTACTGTCCGACGTTTCAACTGTTAACATGAATTGTTCCAAAGCCTGATTATATTTCTTCGCATCAAAATACTTTTTACCAAGCAACAAATGGGCATCCACAGTGATATCCCGAACCCTGGAGCTTCCCTCACGAAAATGGAAGATACTATTAGTCAAATACCCGACTGCTTCTTCAGGTTTTCCGGCAAGATTCAGAACCATTATTTCACGTACAAACGAATCGTCCCGTTTTTTGACAATTTCATTACTCGATTCAAACAGTTTGGACCTTCGTTCAATCGGTGTATTGTTCAATTCATAAAGCGGATCGAGTTCAGCGTAGTAAAGAGGTTCGTCTTTTTTAACCTCTAATGCTCTTTCATAGGCACTTATCGCTTTGGGTATATTTTTTTCATACCGGTAATAACCCCAGCCAAGATTTCTCCAGGCAATGGCCAGCAAGGGATCTAGTTTTACAGCCATTTCCCAATCTTCAATCGCTTTCTCCGGCTGCTTATCGAATAGCAGATTGCCAAGGTAATACCAGGGTTTTGCGTCACCAGGATGATATTTCGAGGCCATATTCAAAACCTTAATTGATTCTAACCGGAATGGGAATCCGTAATCAACCGATTGGTCCGATCCCTGTTTAAAAAAATTTTCAGCTTCTTTTTTATTGCCTTTTTTGTCCTGAATATAACCCAGGTAATAGCTGATTTCCTGATTCTTTCCATTAAACCGATGCAGAACATCTTCAGCTTCAGCATAAAGTCCATCATTCAAATATCCGACAGCAAGGTACAGGTAGTTCTGGTCAAAATCTCTCATTTTTCTGTTAAGAGAAGTAAGTAATTCGGCACTTTCAGCGCTATTACCCATTTCTTTTGCAAGGAGATAGGTTTCATTTCCTGTTCTGAAATCCAATGGGTCTTTTTCCAGAACACCTTTCAAAGTTGCCATTCCACCTTCAAAATCTCCAAGTTTTCGTTGGATAGAGGCTTTGAGGTTGATTGCACTATTGTTGATTGAATTTGTAGAAAGCGATTCATTGACCTGCCCGAGTGCTTTTTGAAAATCGCCTTTTAGGCAGGATATTTTGGCCAATTCGATGTAAGCAGCAGAATGCCATGCGTAATCCCATGTTGCACGGTAAAGTGTATCAACAGCTTCATCGTACAATTCAAGCTCTTTCAGGGTTAAGCCCTGAAGGTAAAGCGCTTCACAATTCGATGGCCGCGTATAATCTTTGGTCAGCCTTTTTATTGCTTTGTTAAAGTAGCTTCTCGCAATGTTATATTCCCCATTCCTGAGATTAATATTTCCAACAGCAACATTGGTACGAATATCATTTGGATCGCGTTTCAATGCTTCACCGAAGTAATCCATCGCATTCAAGGTCGGATTATAAAACTGAAGTATCCGGCTACCTGCCAGATAAAGTTCTTCGATAGTTTGTATATCTTTTGGCGGGGCAGGTCTCTTAACTTCTTCGGGAAGTTTTCCGGCTGCTTTTTTTTCAACGGGCAGATATGAAACCAATACTTCGTTGTTTTCCATATTGATCATTTCGGTAAAAAGGTCAGTCAAATCAAAAGTTCCGTCAATTCCTACAGAAGTGGTGAAAGTAGTTTCCGGAGAAATTTCCACTGTTTTTTCGAAAATAATTACATTTTTCTTCTTTAGTACGATATGAGCTTTGTTTATCTTTTGTGTGGAATAATATCCCAGAAAGACTTTGTTGTCAACCCGTTTCTCAAGGTTCGCAGCACCGTTCAGGTTGGCATATTTAAATCCTTGAATATCTTTTACAGGATACCAGTATTGTTTGAATGATTTCACCTTGTAAGGTCTGATCCAGCTGTAATCGGGCTGGTTATCGGAAAATGCACCGACCATGATTTCGACATACGGACCATCTTTTTCGGTCAGTCGACCCTCGGTTTCCTGTCCGCGTGGCCCGGAACCCCATTCCCAGAGTTTGGCACCTTTTACGATATTATGGTCGCCGATATGCACTGTACCGGTCTCTTTACCGTGATCGTATCCTCCCATAAAATCTTCTTTCAGATCATAGGCGAAGTAGGAATTCTGATTGACAGAATTTAACCAATAACTCAGGTCAACTCCTTTCGTAAAGTCCACACCATTATATACCTGCGTTGAAAATGGCCAGTCAGTAAAACTGTTTTTGGCATGGTAGGTTGCTTCCTGAACACTCGGTGGAAATATAACCTGATAATCCTTACTTGCATGCGCTGCCACATTGGCCCAGTACAAAAAGGTATTTGTATAGGGGGTTGAGTTAAGAATTTTTACTTCAGTCTGATAATACGATTTACCAGGATAAACGGTGATGCCAATGGTCCATCTCATTTGGTGACGTGGCTCGGTTTCGCCGATCCAGATGGTTTTGCTGCCATCTTTATTTTCCGCCATGTTATAATCGACCGGCAAAAAAGTGGATGCCCTGTGGTGGTGAATGACGCACCATTCAATTCCTCCTGAAACCCAGGCGCCCGTCATTCCGATATTTGACGGTTTTACTACATTATTCTTATAAATAAAATTTGCGCCATTAGTTTTATCTGTTCCATAATAGAGCTTTCCGCCGATTTCAGGAGTAACACATAACTTAATATATTCGTTTTCAAGAACTAATGCTTTCCATGGATGATCTGCCTTCTCGTTGGAGATCATATCATTCATGGCATATGGGTAAATATACTTTGATGCGCCCTGATAAACTTCATTCTTGAAAAACTCTGGATTCTTTTCGGCAGGTAGTACCTGGTAAGTTGGAAGTACCCAGCTTTCTTCGGTTAGTTTTACCTGAGCCAAAAGTACATTCGTATCTGAAAACACAAATACCACTAAACACAACCAAAGTTGGCTGTTTCTCCAAAATCCTGATTCCTGTTTCACTTCAGTTTATTATTAAGGTTCTAATTTAAAGTAATCTATTTTAATATCAACATTATTATTAAGCGAAGAAAAGTGTATTTTATTATCACCTGCTTTCAGTTGTACTTCTCCCAAATTAATTTCTTCCCATCCGTTGGTTTTTTTGAATTTCGTACCGCTCCATCCGTCAAGCATTAAGACTCCAACTAAAACATCGGCCTTAAAATCAGAATCGGCCGAATACCTGACTTTCAGGTTAGCTTTCATGTCTTTCGCGACTTGTGCCAATACTTCAACATAGTCGTGCCTCACATCGAAACCGGTAACATATCCTTTCCCGGAATAACCGGGAAAGCTTGATTCAACTTGCGTCCCTTCCAACCGGCCACCTGCGGGTTTGCCATTTTCAGCTTCGAGAAAAATGATACAATTCGTGGGTTTACCTTTCGACAATCCTGATGAATCAGGAATTATTGGCTTTATTGTCCCATCCGGTTTATAATACAGGTAATCTGCCATAAGATTTCGATTTGCTCCATTTCCGTCCGAAAGCCATGCACTGTGGTGAAAAGCAATCCATTGGCTTTTGTATTGAACTATTGATCCATGATTGGTGCCTGCCTGACCTTTAAATTCCGGAATGTATTTTCCCATGTATTTGAATGGACCAAGTGGTTTTTCGGAAATTGCATAATACATCTCTTCCGGCCATTTACCATTGGGCAAACCCGGATATGAGAGATAATACTTCCCCTGATATTTATGTAACCATGGCCCTTCGAAAACTTCAAAAAGTTGTTGTGTTAATTCGACTTTCGACTCCTGAACAATCGATTTCAAATCATCGGTAAGCCGTGCACCATAACAATGCGCTCCTCCTCCCCAATACAAATAGGGTGTATTGTCATCATCCACAAAAAGTGCCGGGTCTTGTCCGTTTTCAACTCCCTGTATAAAGCCGATGTTGGTGAATGGCCCTTGTGGTACATCGCTCACTGCTAAACCTGTTCGGAAAATGCCAGTAGCTTTTTCCATCATGCAAAAAATCAGGTAATACTTTTCGTTCCGGTATACTGCATCAATTGCCCAGGCCCATGTAATAGCCCAGTCAACATCATCTACCGATAAGACCCTGCCATAGTCTGTCCAGTTCACCAGATCGCTGGTTGAAAAAACATGGTAATCGAACATAGTGGCATGATGATTTGTTCCCGGAACATCGTGTGATGTATAGAGCCATAATGTGTTAGTATCCGCCGGCCAGACATGGGCCGAAGGATCCGCAGCATAAATATGCGAAATCAATGGATTCTGACCATAAATTTCATTGGCACCAATCAGGTATAACATTAAAAGGCAGCTAATAATCAGATTGTTTTTTTTCATTGTTTTACCCCCATTCTATTTCATTACATACTATAATTTTTTCAGTGGCACTTTCAGAATAAAAGAATCAGTTGTTTGTTCTTTGTTTACTGCCCATTGCACAGGTTTTACTTTTCCCTTTATCTGAATTTTCATTGACAAACCGATCATTTTTTCAGCACCAAATTTATCTGCATTTGCCAGAAGAGGCAATGCATATATTTTCATTACTCCGGGTGTGGGTTCGCCCATTGGCAACACTACTGAACTGTTGCTTCCGTCAGGGAAACTTGCCTGAATTGTTAACTGTCCCGGAGGGGCAGAGCAACCGTCATTTCGCAAACCCAATGCAATCTCATCCTTGCCATTTGCAATCCTGCGACGCCAAACAATGGAAGGACGCAACCGATAGCCAATTCGTTGTTCCAATATTTCGTAAATATCGCGTCGATGCTCATGCGCCCAAATTGTATCCCAGGGATTGAATCCAACAGCCGCAAAGTTTGCCGCGATATCAAAATAACGCTGTGAAATATTCACTCTATCTGTTTGACTTTTAATACTTGGTATAATAGTTTCCCATATCATAGCGCTTCCCGGAGTGAGACCTTCTGCCAAACGGGTTTCGGCTGTGGAAAAATTAGACATGAAACTATCGCGGCGCGGCCAGCATAAGCCTCGCTCAAATGCCCGTTGACCTGCTACATAATCGGCGGTGTGTAATCCTAATGCTGCGGGCGTTTTAGGAAATGCTTCCAGGTGATCATGTATTAAACGTTCAACAATAGCTTCCACCCGCTCAGGCGTACCTGGTTGGTAATTTATAACTGGGCCATCGGGTGTATAACGTGCGAAGTGATGCATTTCACCCCAGAATCCATAGCCCGAAATGTCAGCATATTCAAGAAGTGAATGATTATCGTATTCCTCACCTAAAAGCGAAACTAATTCGCCCCACCAATTGAGGTAATCATCACTATAATCAGGGAAAAATTTTGGACGGGGTCCGGGAACATTATCGCCATGCCAGTAAGGGATCATATTGAAACGGTCTTGTAAAAAATCAGGCAAGCTATTCTTTGCCATACTATGCGGCGAACAATTCATTATACGAAAACTCCATCTTTTACCATGCTTTTCAGCAGCCTCCAACACCCATTTCCAGGCATCGGGCAATTCAAGTTTTCCTTGTTGTTTTTGCACATCTCTCCATTCAAACCTGAGGTACAAATTGTCGACATAAGGCAATTCCATCATTCGGTTGAAAGTAGCCCGTTCGAGCGGTTGGGGTGGTAATCCCTGAGTTCGGTTCCATTCTGCTTCAGTATAACCAACGTGCATATGATCGGTGAAAACATACCCGTTCACACCCATACCTGGATTAGGTATTGAACCTTCTGCCGGATCAAAATAAGCCAAATGAATTGATTGCTCATCTGTACGGCGGATCAGTTCACATTTTGGTTTCTCCGTCGGTTGACTTACCCAGCTCTGAAGTGCCAAAGCACTTGTTACCATTGCCGTTCCTTTGATAAAGTTCCGGCGGCTTGAACAAGCTGCATTTTCATTCATCTCTTTTTGTTTTGAAGGCATTGGTTTGGTTTTTCAAGAAAAAATGGCGGATATGTTTATTCCATTTAACGATGCCGGTGAAACGGAAAAATTCAATAAGGCGATTTAGCAAAATAGCCTGGAAGGTTTAAAGCCCTCCAGGCTAAAAGATATGATAAATGCAAACTAATGAAATTTAATAAATGACTAATTTGTGTATCCCGGATTTTGAACCAGATTGGGATTAGAATCTATTTCACTCTGCGGTATTGGATAAAGATTCCGGAAAGCGGGGTCATCAGTGATATGCCATAAGGTCCTCATGGTAATAAATTTACCAAACCTAACCAGATCGGTACGGTAAGAAGTTTCCCAAAGAAATTCCCTCGAGCGTTCTTTCAGGATATCATCTAACGAATTAATGGTAAAAGATTTGCCTCCAACGAAATTTCTGGTATATACCTGAGTAATTAATGCCTCAGCGGCAGCCTTGTTGCCGGCGTTCAAGCGATAAAGTGCTTCTGCTTTTGAATATAATACGTCGGCATACCGGAATAATATCATGTCGTTACCAATAAAAACACTTGGAGTTCCAGGTTGTGGTTTATATTTAATGCAACTCAATCCTGCTTTGGAATCAGGAAACGTAGCAATATCAATATTTGTATAAGGTTTAATATCAATTAATAATTTACCACTTGCATCGTAAAACTTGCCTTTTAGAATAAGCCCTCTCCGAAAATCGGTGCTATCGTATATATCATAAGTTTCTTCCAAAACACTTGGACCACCCCAGAAACTCTGATCAATACCCAGACTCACACCGTTCCGCACTACTCCCTTTAATTCACCATGTATACTAAGACAACTGACCCATAAGCCCAAGGATGGATCCCAATTCGGGGTAGCATACCTTGATAAGGCAAAAATAATTTCACTATTATTAGCAACGGTATTGTTATCTGGAGCAAATGTTTTCCAAATATCTCCATATCCCGAAGGAATGGAATAAGCGCCTGAATTAATTATCAGGTCGGCTGTAGTTACTACATCCTGCCAGCGGGCGGTTCCACTCCAAATTTCAGCGTTGAGGTATAATTTGACTAAAAAAGCCTCAGCTGCTTCTTTTGTAACAATACGCGGATAAACAGCCTGCCTGTTTACATCCTTATCTGCTGGGAGCTTTGCAATGGCAGCTTTCAATTCAGTTTCAATAAAATTAAACACGTCAGCCCGCTTTGCTGTTGCCGGCAAATTTGCCGGATCAACATGTGATGCTGTTACAATGGGGATATTGCCATATAAATCAATAAGATCCATATAACACCATGCACGCAAAGCCTGCACTTCACCTTCAAGTAAAGCCAAATTAGTTGGGTTAGCCAGCTTCACATTTTCGAGGAAGGAATTTGCTGCGGCAATAACCTGAAAAGTACCTACATAGACATCATGATTTGGACCATGAGTTGATGTTAAGGTATGCATTTGGTCTTGTTTATAAACATTTCCATCACCCCATGGGCACATACCATGGTCGGTGGAACACTCCTGCAGCTGCCAGTGATTCAACCAAATATGTACACCATTAATGCGAGAATAAACATCTGCCATAGCTGCATTTATTTCGTCGGTCGTCTTATAAAACGTTCTTGCATCTATTCGGTCATACAATTTCTCATCAAGCTTGGTGCATGCACTAATAATGAATGCAAGTCCAAAAACTGCAATGATTGATCGATATATTTTTTTCATTTTTTTATAATTAATAATTAATATTATTCATTCAGATCAAAATTCATTCAGAATTATAGAAAGACCTATATATCTGAAAGTTTAAATCGCTTAAAAATTAGCCCTAATCCCTAACTGAATAGTCGTTGGCCGTGGATATTTATAGGAATCATTACCTCCTGATACTTCGGGGTCGTAACCTTTGTATTTGGTAATCACAAATAAATTTTGACCCGTTACATAGACGTTGAAGTTTGATAACCATTTTAATGATTTTACATTAAAATTATAATTCACCGTTACATTTTCAAGTCGCAGGAAAGAAGCATCCTGTATCCATTTGCTGGAATAGATCAGTGTTTCGGTATGTGCGATTCCATTCGAAACAGCACCATTTGCTATATTGATCCGGGCATTGTCACGGCCTGCGGCAATCGCACTGTAAATTCCACTTTTTTGGTTCAAATCGAGAAATGTAGAATTCAAGACTTGTATACCTTGTACTCCCCTAAAGAATAAATCTAAACTAAGTCTCTTATTAAAAGTCAATTTACTTCCAAACCCATAGGTGAACTTAGGTTGGTTGCTCCCAATAACAGCTCTGTCGTCAGCTCCCAGTTTACCAGCTATCGGTGTATACGTTAAATTATTATCTCTGTCATAAAACTGTTGCTTTCCATTCGCATCAACGCCGGCAAATCTAAAACCATAGAAAGTACCAAGCGGTTCACCTGGTTCAATGATCTGAGTGGTTTGTCCGCTGAAACCAGGCACTTGAAGCCAACCTGTATAAATTGCAGTTTGTTTCCATGTACTGTTTGAAATGGAAACAACATTGTTCTCATTGTGAGAAATATTTCCATAGGCTTCCCATGTCAACGGTCCTTCAGCCAATATAACTCCGTTAAGTTCCAGTTCAATTCCCTTGTTTTCAACTGAGCCTACGTTAAGAGTTGTATTACTTGCTTCAGCAGGTTGAGGAACAGTAAAGGATAATAATAAATCATTTGTTTTTTTCTTGTACAAATCAATTGTTCCGGTTAATCGATTCTTGAAGATTCCAAAATCCAACCCAATGTTTGATTGAGAAGTAGATTCCCATTTAAGATCGGGATTGGCATATTGAGTAGGATAAACGGCTCCAACAAACTGACCATTAATAATATACTGACCGCCCGTACTCAAAATAGGCAAAGAACCATAATTTCCAATTTCCTGATTACCGGTGACTCCATAACCAACCCTCAGTTTTAAATTGGAAATGAAACTGATATTCTTCATGAATTGTTCTTCGGAGAGCCTCCAGCCTAATGCCGCTGATGGAAACGTCCCCCATTTGTTATTTGCTCCAAACCGCGTTGACCCGTCTCTCCTAACAGTAGCTGTTAACAGGTATTTCCGGTTAAAGTCATAGGTGGCACGCGTGTAGAAAGAAATCAATTTATTACTTGCCTTACCGGAATACAAATTCCAGGTAGATCTATTGCCGGAATTAATAGAGTTATAAGAAGTTGCATCGGAGAGATAATTTGAAGATTCCATAAAAGAATTCGTGTAATCAAATTCCTGATAAGAATAACCTCCAAGGGCATTGATACTGTGTTTACCGAAAGTTTTATTGAAAACAAGGTTCGTTTCCAACAACTTTGAGTTGCTTGCACGGGACTCATGCGACCCATGTCCGTGAGTAACGGAACCTATTCTACCTGTAATGGGTTCGTACGCATAACGGTCGACATTTTCTTTTGTAAAACCAATGTTTACATTCGCGTTCAGAAAGTCAAAAATTTTATAATCTGCCGTTCCATTGCCCATATACCGGTAGGTTTCAGTAATATCAGTTCGTACCAGGGTTTCTTCAACAGGGTTTTGATTGTTGACACCATGCCATGTATATGCTCCGGAAGCATCACGTACAGGATAAGTAGGATCGTTGCGCAATGCGTCACGTATGGTTCCTCCGGAAGCGTCACCTCCGGCACCTTCAGGGTTTGCTGAATTGTGGTTCTTTAAAAAGGCATTGGTAAGATTCAGTCCAATTGTAAGCCTGTCATTCAGTGCTTTGTGATTAATGTTGATATGACCAGTGTATTTTTCGAGATTCGATGCTATAATTATACCGTCCTGGTTGGTATAATTTACTGATGCTCTGTAACTGGTTTTATCATTTCCGCCGTTGAGCGCCAAGCTGTGAGATTGAGTGATTGCTGTCCTAAAAATCTGATCCTGCCAGTCGGTACTTGCCCCACCATCTACCCAACCAATTACAGCATTATCCTTCATATAGCTGCGAAAATCGGAAGCGGATAAAACATCCAGTTTTTTCCGGAGCGTAGAAACTCCGTATGATCCTTCGTAACTAACTGAATTTAGTCCTGCTTTCCCTTTTTTGGTAGTAACCAATATTACACCATTTGCCCCTCTTGAACCATAAATGGCAGTGGCCGAAGCGTCTTTAAGAACATTTATCGATTCAATATCCGATGGATTAAGCATGTTAAGCGGATTATTCGATACTGTTGTCATTCGGTCGCTTGCAGCGTTTGAAAAATTACCGGCGTCAAAACCAACCGGTACGCCATCAATAACGTACAACGGACTGTTTGAAAACGAAATAGAATTTGCACCTCTAATAAGGACATTAGAATTGGCGCCAGGTTCACCACTTTGCATGGTAATATTTACGCCAGCCACTTTACCCTGCATCAATTGTTCAGGAGCCATTACTAAACCCGAATTGAATTTATCTCTGGTAATAGTGCTCATTGATCCTGTTATATCTGATTTTTTTACCGTTCCATATCCTATTACAACCACTTCGCCAAGACCAATAGATGATTCTGTCATTGTCACATTGAGCTGAGTTGAAGTGCCTAAGCTAACTTCCAGAGGATCCATCCCAATAAAAGTAAAAGTTAGGCTTTTAGCAGCCTGAGGCACATCAATACTGAATTTACCACTAACATCGGTTATCGTTCCCTGGTTTGTACCGGTTACAACAACATTAGCGCCAATAACAGGCGCTCCATTCTTATCGGTAACTGATCCGGTAATTTTCTTTTGTTGTTTGTCAGGCTGCACAAAACTATTTTGATTAGCTTTGTTTGTCAATATAATCTGCCGGTCAACAACAACATAAACAACATCTGTTCCCTGGAACATGTTGCTGAGTATCCCGTCGATCTTTTGATCATTAACATCCACCGATATTTTACGATCGACATCAACAAGTTTGCCGTTGTAGAGAAAGAAGAATTCACTGTTTTCTTCAATCTTGCTTAATACCTCCCTTACAGTTGCATCTTTAACCTGCAAGGTCAATTTAGTAGCTTGCGAGTAAGTTTCAGAAGCCATCAGGTTGGTGATAGCCAGAATAAACAGAATCATAATTAGCTTCATTGTCATCCAGATTTTACGGAGATGAGGTTTTTTTTGACATCTCCGCATTAAACATAGGTTTTTTTTCATAACTTTGGAATGGTTTTAGTTTAGTACTAATAATCACGGTTATCTTTCACACAAAAGAGAACCGGTTTATGCCGGGTTTGATGTGGTCAAACATCAATCCCGGTATTTTTTTAAATTTTTTTCTTCGTAAGGTAAATTTTTTGTTTCGTGAATTCATTACCGGACAATGCTTTCCTTTCGATAATACGAAAATTGATCGGTGACGATAATTTTAATAACTCCAGCACTTGATCAAGATTTTCATTTCTGAAAGTTGCTGTGTAGATATAACTTTTTATCTCAGGATCATCGAAAAGAATTTCAACATTGAACCAACGGTTTAACCGTCTGACTACTTCTTCCATCGGGTCATCACGGAAAATCAGATTGCCATTGCGCCATGAGATGTATTTGTCTACAGTGACCTTTTCAGTACTGACTTCCTGAGATTTCTCTTTATAAAGCGCCCTTTGCCCCGGAAGTATAGTGCCATATTCCTTTTTTGTCTTTCCTTTTTCTGATGACAAGCTTACTTTTCCTTCAACAAGTGTTACTTCCGTCTGTGTGTCGTCGTCATAACTCACAACATTGAAAGAGGTGCCTAATACATCAATATTGATTTCTTTTGCTTTTACCCTGAATGGTTGTTTTTCATTTTTTGTTACCTTAAAAAAGGCTTCTCCATTTAGTTTAACTTCCCTCATATTCCCGGTAAAACGGATCGGGAATTGCAGCTCGGAACCTGAATTCAGCCAAACGTATGTACCGTCGGCAAGGGAAAATTGCGTTACCATTCCCTGCCGGGTAGTTACAGTCTGCATCATAACATTTTCTGCGGATAATTTCTTTACTGAGTGATTTTTTATTGTAAGGTAACCGGAATAGACCAACAATGGGAGAAGCAATATTGCGGCAATCCGCTGAATATGAATCCACCATTTCAAAGAATCGGATTTAATTATTCTTGAGTTGACCTTTTCCAGGGCTTTGAAAGAGTTGAATTGTTCCATTTCATGTAACAGTGGAATAGCATCCCATGCATTCATGATTTCCAGGTAAAGCACTTCATTCTCAGGGGACTCTTCTCTCCATACATCAATTATTGAACGATCTGTATCAGATAAGTCGCCTGATATGTATCCAGGTAATAATTTTTCAACCTCACTAAAAGTAACCTTCATCATTTTTTAATCTAAATTTAACAAATTTGTTCGAAGTTGGAAGGCAGAAGTCCGGGGCATTAATAATCCATTTCCGGAATCCTAATGCTTTTCACTTTATTTCATACCCGGAACTTCATTCTTCCTTCAACTAAACCCAACTAACCTTAATCTAAATATTCCTAACCTAATTCAAATAATAATCCTCTCTCCGCTGTCTTGTATTAAGACGACAAAAGTCATCTTAACACATATACCCGGGATTATTTTTCTGATTTTTGTCGTATGTAGTGATTAATTTTTCGCAAGACAAACCTGCGGTAACGCATTGGAAAGGACTAACCGATAAGCCAGACAATCAGCCAGAACGGTAGATATTCAACTAGCTCCTTTCTTAATATTTTCAACGAGTTGCTGATCTGTAGCTCTACTGTTCGTTTAGAGATTCCAAGTTTTTCCGATATCTCCTGGTTTGATAAGCCATTGAGACGGCTTAATTCAAAAATCTCACGACAACGGGGCGAAAGTTTTTCCAGGCTTTTTTGGATAATCCAGCGAAGTTCGGTTTCCGCGTAATATTGGTCAGTAGTATTCTCTCCTCCCTCTGTTGTTAAAAGAATATGTGTCTGATATTTTTTAATGACCTTGTTATGCTTCCGGAAATCGAGACATCGGTTTTTGATACAGGCAAAAAGATATGATTTTAGTGATGACGTGATTTTCAAATGGGAAGCCTCTACCCAGAGTGAAACAAAAAAATCCTGTACAAGATCCTCACTGGCATCATGGTCATCGAGGTACTTATTAGAAAAAGCACAAAGAGACGAATAGTAATAATTGAAAACATAATCAAATACTACTTTGTCTCTTCTTCCAAGTCCTTCAAAAAGTAAAAGATCTTTCAAAGCGATTAGGTTAGTTTTACAAAAATAAGATTAGTTTCTATTAAGCAGTAATTTCTTTTCTATAATTAACTTTAAACAAATTTATAGAAATCCGTTATTTGGAGAACCAGGGCTTGATCTGTAAAGTAAAACCAGGATTACTAACCAAATATGTAAGGTTTTTCTAGGACGAGACTCAGAGGGCCGTCCTGTTCATAAATTGCCTGGAAAGTAATTTAAGCCCGGTCTATCCGAGTATTCGTGGAATTACATCCTGATATTCCTAATATTCATGGAATCCAGATTCATATTCCCGACTCCCATACTATGTGCGATTGGAATATAACTTATCATTTCAGTTGGTACACCCATTATTTTAGATGCTGCTATATCGCCGGCAACCGGATCGATCGTCAGTATCTGCGACTTCCTGGAGACAACGTCTTCCTTTGAAACGCCCTGCGGGCCATGGCTTACCATAATGTTGTAACAATCAATAACATTCAACACAGGCTTCTTTTCAAATGTGGCATAATCAGCTATGCACTGATTAAGGTCATTAAAATGCCAGTATTTTCTGTCCCAGACAATTCCCATAAGGTTTTTAAGACAACACGTCATTTTCGTCAGGGGATGGTCTTCAAGAATAGGAACGTTAATAAAAACGTCAGTCTCAAACAGGAGCTCATGAACTTTAACACTCTTAAGCCTGAGTCCCGAGGTAATATCAACCTGCTGATAATAGCTTTCCAGATGAGGTGGCACTATCTTTGCTCCCTGCGATTTTGCAGCATTCCATATTCCCGAGTTTTTATAACAATCGATCCAGTTGTTGCATTCCTGTGCTGTGTGATCAAATACATATACTTCTTTGGCACCTGCTTCAAAACATCTTTTAACAATCCGTTTGACAAGCAATGGATTCGTAGTTGCTGCCATCTCAGGAATTCTGTCAAATCCTATATTTGGCTTTATCAGTACTTTCTGTCCTTTCTTTACAAATTCACGCATGCCTCCCATCTCTTTTATTCCAATATCAAACATAGCATCAGGCTTGCCGCCCGTAATAGTAACGAGATCGTATTTGGCTGTGTCGGGTGCTGTTGCCAGGAGTTTTGTATTTCCACCGATGCTAAATACGGTTCCTGCTCCTATACTTGCTCCAATGGATGTCTTCAAGAAATCTCTTCTTCTCATTCTTTCTTAGTTGTTATGCTTTTCTATTATTATGCAGATATAAATTTAAAATTATTTATTTCTTAATAGTCATATTGTATGATATTTACAAGGATTGGAAATAATCAGTAATTTCGTTTTGGGTTTGAAAGAATCAATCAATCTTTGTTTCTGAATGGAATAGATTTTCAAGCCCGGAGGGTTGTGCATTCTTATCAAACAGGAGGTTGCCCATTACCAGATAGTCCATTTCGGTAGTCATAAAACAACGGAAAGCATCGAGGGGTGTACAAACAATAGGCTCACCTCTTACATTGAAACTTGTATTGACGAGGATACTATAATTTGTGCGTTTTTTGAATTCATTCAGCAACAGCCATAATTTCGGGTTGACATCCTTGTTTACACTCTGCACCCTTGCAGAATAGTCTATATGGGTAATTGCCGGAATATCTGAACGTTCAAAATACAGACGGTCGAACAGGTTAAGCCTTCTATATCCATCAGGTAGTTTATTTCGCCTGGATTCCTTCACATCGTAAACGAAAAGCATATAAGGAGATGGCTTTGACGAATCAAAATATTCAGCCAGATCTTCCTCAAGTACGACTGGTGCAAATGGTCTGAAACCTTCCCGGAACTTAATTTTAAGGTTTAGCTTTTTTTGCATTGCGGGAATCCGCGCATCGGCAAGTATACTGCGGTTTCCAAGTGCCCTCGGACCGAATTCCATCCGGCCCTGGAACCAGCCTATCACATTTCCCTTGTCAATTTTTTCCGCAATAATGGCGGACATTCTGTTAAAATCGTCGAATGTCTCATATACCGGTTGATACTTCTCAATGGACAGCATCATTTCTTTTTCTGAATACTCAGGCCCTAACTGAACACCTTTCATAGAATCGAACTTGCCATCAGCAATTCGCTCATTATTCTTAGCAATATGCCAGACTGCATAAGCAGCACCGACTGCCCCTCCGGCATCTCCGGCGGCTGGTTGTATCCATATATCATCAAAAATCTCATCTTTCAACAATCTGCCGTTCGCCACACAATTCAAAGCAACACCGCCTGCCATCACCAGTTTTCTTTCTTGTGTAAGAATGCGCGCTGAAGTTGCCAGTTTTATTACAATCTCTTCTGTTACCTGCTGGATAGCCAGAGCATGTTCATATAGTCCTGTGAGATTTCTGATTCCGGCAAGCGGGGAGACAGGCCGAACAGTCTTGTCCACCTCTTATCATTTGCCATTTTCAGGCCTGTAGCAAATTTGAAATAATCCATATTTAACAAAACAGAGCCATCTTCGCGGATGTCAACCAGCTCACTGGTTATCTTGTACCTGAATGACTCCGTTTGCTCTGAGTCAGGCTCACCATAAGGCGCAAGTCCCATTAGCTTATATTCGCCGCTGTTAACCCTGAAACCGCAGTAGGCAGTAAAAGCCGAATATAAAAGACCGACAGAGTGCGGAAAATGGAGTTCTTTTATAATTTCAATATTTTTCCCGGTTCCTTTGGCAATTGTTGTTGTGGCCCACTCTCCCACACCGTCAATAGTAAGTATTGCAGCACTTTCGAATGGTGAAGGGTAGAAAGCGCTTGCTGCATGCGATAAATGATGTTCGGGAAAGAATATTGGTTTTCGCGGGTTACCAAATTTTGATAATTCAGCCCGTAACATCTTTTTAAAGAAGAGCTTTTCTTTTATCCATGGCGGCATTGCCTTCGAAAAACTGAGAAATCCTCTAGGTGCAAAGGCATGATAGGTTTCCAGTAATCTTTCGAACTTAATGAAGGGCTTGTCGTAAAAGGCTATCGAGTCAAGGTCATCAAAACTCAAACCGGCCTCAATTAGAACATATTTTATTGCATTAGCAGGGAAGGAAGAATCATGCTTGATCCTTGTGAATCGTTCTTCCTGAGCGGCTGCAATGAGCTGACCGTCTGATAGAAGGGCTGCTGCACTATCATGGTAATAAGCTGATATCCCTAATATTGCCTGTCCCATTCCCAATTTTCAAAAAAGGCTGTAAATGAACGGGGCAAGCGCAGAACCACCGGAAAATACAATAAGCACACCCAGAAGCAGCAGAATAATAAAAAGAGGTATAAGCCAGTATTTCTTTCTGGTTTTGAAAAAGGCCCACAGTTCCCTTAGAAATTCCATAGTGCAAATCTTAAAAAGGATTAATTAAATCAGTTACAGTGTATTTGTGGTTACGGATCAGCATCACCGACCCCGGGGATTTTTTAAATTGCCTCAGTTTGAGCGTGTCTTTCCCGATTATTCGTCTGAACAATCCAACCGGAAGTAAAATAAGGAAATATACAATTCCAAGCACTAATTTTGTAGATATAAAACCAAGAATGTCAGCCAGGCCAAACCATAGAACTGACAGCGGACGATATACTGCCGGAAGTGCCATGTTTATTATAAGCGCTATTGCTGCAGCTTTGTAGAATAAGATTTCTCTATTCCAAAGACCTGCAATGATTAAAATCAGCGTGAAAGCCATGCCTGTGGCAACAGATTTTTCCCTTGTACTTATTATGGTCCTTCTATCTTTCATATTCAATTTGTGGTAGTGCCAAACATAATAATATTTTCGGATTGATATTCATCGATCAAGAGGTCCTTAACAGATTTTAATTCAATATTTTTCTTTTTTAGTTCTTTTTCCAGGTCTCCGGCTTCCTGATTTTTGCCAGAATCCTTCAACATCATCCAAAGGTTTATCATTCCGGCTAAATATCCCGGCTTCTGATCGTGAACCCTGGTTTGCATCAGCAATCCATTTTGTTTATCTCCCTTTGAATAACAGATAACAGCCAGGTTGTTAAGCGCCAGAACATCCAGAGGGTTCTGCAAATATGCAAGTTCAAACTCCCGGTAAGCACCGTTCAGATTAAACGAATGATATAACATAGTACCATACTTCAGATGTATCCTTTCAAGATCTTTATACTCGCTGAATAATGGTACTACAAGCATAATTTCACCTAAATTGATATCCTTCCTGTATCTTAATCCCGACACATCATTTGTTGTGGCAATATAAATGTTCTCAAATGAATGTTTATTGAAATACCCGAGTTTTTTTAAAGGATAATTTTCAAACAAATTCCTTAAACCATTAGTTTCGTAAATATCGTCAATAATTGATCTGTATATCACAGGTTTTGGCTGGGTTCTGTTCCGTCCGCTCCATTTAATATTTTCTATTTCAGTCGCCAGTTGATCAGCTATTTTCGTATGCATTGCCAGATTGGGATGTACATGTTCGAGCATCTCATCGTCGCCGGCAACACCTGCAGAATCACTCGTGTTTATTGTTTCCTGGATATTAACAAAATGTATTCTATACCTCTCAGCCAGATTTCTGATTGTATTATTGATATCAGAAGGCGCCCGTAATCTCAGATCATCAAAAGTACAGGCTTTTTCGAAGAAAGAAGCTGCCATATCCTTCTGCCTTTTTTGAATTAGATATTTTGCGGTTTCAAAACAATAATCGGCCCTGTTGCCGGAAAGTACTTCTAACTTCTCAAATAGTTTTACATCACTTGTATCATAAATCCGTTCTATCTGATTCACAAAATCCGGTAAGACAGCTGAATTTCCCGGTTTAAAATCTTTCAGGTTCCTTGCCACCTCACAGGCAATCACCTCAATACTTTTTGCTCTGAGTTTTTCAATCATTCGGGCATAATTTGAGGTGAAATCATTAATTGTTGAATGGTAACTTTCACTTTTATATGAGACTGGGTTTTTACCGGCCATTTTCACAATGAACAATTTGTTTTCCTTTTTTGTGATTTTTGTTATTCCTCGTTTAAAAAGCTGGTAGATTCTTGAACAGGACAATTTCTTGTTCATTTGAAAGAAAAGTTTATGATACTCACCCTGTCCCCCGATACCAATAAATTCATTATTCCCATAATAGATTATTGCCAGGTCAGGGGGATACTTAAGTATCTCATTCATGATGTCATGGCCGATATATGAATCTGTTGCATCCATCGAAAAATTAATCACTTCAAAATTCTTATCGAGTTTTGCAGCGTTCAGCATTTGTTCCAGCTGAAATGGAAATGATCCGGCACGTGAATAGGGAAACCCCCTGCTGGTGGATTCACCAATAACATAAATGCGGAAAGTATTTTCGGGTTTCTTTTCTTTAAATAAGCAATTATTAGGTCCGGTAGGATCGATATCGTCCCTGCTAAAATACTTTAAGACATAGTTCTTATTTAGATAAAGGTATTCTTCACCGGCAATTGTAGTCTTATAAATTAATGACGGATCATAACCAATATTCAAAATTCTGAGCATTAATTCAATGACAATCAGAATAATTGCATTTATTACTATTGCAAAGCCTATATTTTTAATCTTCATCTTCAATTTCCCCGCAGGATTTAAACTATAATCATGACTGGAAATGGCTATTAACTATTTAAATATAATCAAAATGTCCCATAAGGGTAATAGGTATTATAAAATTCATTCATTTTTTTATTTGCCAGATCAACTTCATATTTTGAGACATTCTCATTTAACCTGAATTATTCATAAAAAGGGGGTTTTTGTTCTTCATTTACAACTTAATTAGTTATATTTGAAGTGCTTACAACAAAAACACCCCCCTCTATTATGATAAACAAAAATACAGAAAATTTCACACCA